>WNGI01004938.1_pt1 | contig 11951 bp, 8 predicted proteins | sample 5400621 | NCBI WGS metagenome assembly WNGI01 (sample SAMN13153374, study PRJNA577476) | soil metagenome | isolation source: 20 cm soil or saprolite under Garry oak tree replicate 1 | place: USA:California | collected 2016-06-15
TACTGCTTCAAGCGCAGGCGTCCCAGGTAGTAGTCGACCTCGTCGCGAGTAGCTACATCGCGGTGGATGTACCGCATCACACCCGCTCGGTCAAGGTGCTCCAGCGTGGGGAGGACGCTAGCGCTCACTTGTAGATCGCTGTTCCATTGACCTTCCAGGCAGAAGACTCCCGCCGCGGCACGGACCATTGGTGAAATCCTAGATCCGTTGGTTTGAACCGCGACAATTGGAACTTGGTAGCAAGGAACCGGCCGACCTGAGCGCGTTCCGTCCGCAGGCCGAATCCGGCGACATCACTCCGACGGCTGAGATCGCCAGCAATCTCCGGCCGAGAGACGTCGACCCGTTCCGAAGGCTCCAGGTCTTGGAAACCTGCTCTCGAACGCCATCCGCCACACACCTGCGGGAGGCTCGGTTAAGGGCGCGGTCGATGCGTGGAGCTTCACCGTCGCGGACAAGGGCGAAGGCATCCCGCCCCATCTGCAACCGCGTGTCTTCGAGCGTTTCGCCAAAGAGCCGAACTCAACCGGCAGCGGCTTGGGTCTGGCGATCGCGCAGGACATTGTGCGAGCCCAGTCGGGCCGCATCCAGGTCACCTCGAGCGAATCGGGAACCACAATCACGGTGACCTTGCCAACATCCAAGCCCTAGCCCCGGCTGGACATTCAAACCGCGCTGAATAACATTGGGCGCGTGGCGCTTCCTCCAGGCTTCGAAGAAAGTCGCGAGGTCGATCCGCACGATCTCGAATCGGTTCCCGAGATCAACCTCGAAGCGGTGCACATGCTGGAACGCTGCATGGTGGAGCACCACATCGCCGAGGTCGACTACACCGAACCGGACGAACGCCAGGAGACCATCCGAATTCGGCCCGCTTTCATCCGGACCAGCAAGGCGCACAACCTGGTGGCCTGGGGCTATCCGATCGGCGCCGACCATTGGATCGAGCTCCGCCTCGACCGGATCCGGGCAGTGCGCGATACAGGAGAGGTGTTCCAGCCGAGCTGGTAGTGAGCCGTGCTAGGCGAACTTTCCCGCAGAGACACCAGCGCACCCGGACAGGTCATGGAATTTCGGGTGTGGACGGAGCTCATCCAGCAGTCGCAGGGAGCGCTTCACATCTTCCTGCCACTGCTGGACAGAGGCCTGGATGCAGTTGTGCACCGGCTGACCGACGGTGAATACATCCCGCTGCAGGTCAAGAGCAAGAGCTCCGCCGTCAGCGGGTTCGTCGAAATCGTTATCCCCGCCAGCGAGCTGGTCGACGACCGGGCGCTCATCGTCGCCGGCCTGCTGACCCCCCAAGGCCTGGGCCCGATGCTGCTGGTCGTCGAGGAGGAAACGTTCAGGGCCCTCGCCGCCCGCAGCGAGGTCCAGGGCGTGGAGGTCTACGCCGCCTCATTCAGCATGGACTCCGAGACGAGCCACTGGCGGCCACACCTCGTCCCACGCGAGCGGTTGGCCGAACGCCTGCTGGGATCGCCGCCGCCACTCCGCGCCCTGGAGTCAGTGGATGAATCGATCCTGCCGCCGATCGATCGATATGCTCGCTGGCTCGGATTCCTCGGCGAGGCGGAGGTTGTCCGCAGGCTGGCAGAAAATCCCGAGCTGGATGTCTTCCGACCCTTTCCAGACCTGGAGATGGTCGAGGTGCTTGCCCGCAGTAGGATCACTCATCGCTATTGCGGCTTGCAGGTAAAGACGGGAGTTCCGGCCGAGTCGCGTGGGGGCGAGGCGCGGATCGCAATCCGGCAGGCCACTTTCGTGCCGGCGGCAAGCACCTTTATCGCGGCACTTGCATGGACGGCGGACCAGCGGCAATTTGCAGACGAGTTCCTTCTGATACCGACGACCGACCTCGCCAGGATCGCGATCGACGACGGCGTGCATCTGTTCCTGAACTTCCGTCCCCATAGCCCGGAACGAACCCAACTCGACCCTTACCGCAAACCGCTATCGAGCCTTGGCCAGCTTGCGGAAGAATCGTGGGCTTCCTAATCCCCTCAAGGGGTCCCCGCGGTTCCCGGCAATTTGAGAATGTACCCGAGCGTTGAACGCTGGGCGTCAGGGTGCCGAATAGCCATCGCGGCTAGGGGTTGTCGATAACGCTCGCCTTATCGATAGCATCGGGCTCCCCAGGCTTGGCCGAAAGGCTACTTGCGGTTTCGCATATACGACTGGTGAATCAGGGACTTGAGGCGAGGGAGTTGGTCGCTGCTGCGCAGGACAAACTCGGTATCTCCCATTCCGTAATGACCGATCTTGGTGACATCCCTCATGTCGGTGGCATCCCACGGCTTGGCACCACTCGGTGGAATGGCTATGTAGGCATAGATCTTGGTCTTCTGCAGCTCAAGGGTGAAGAAGGAGTGTTTGCCAGCGTAATAGCCGATGTACAGCTTGACTGGCCTGCGTTGAACATCCTCTCCAAGTGCAGTTGCGTACGAATCCACATGTTCGAAGAGATCGACAATGGCAGCGGGTTTTGACGCGGTATGCTGGCCGATCGGATAGGTAGATTTCGAGGGCGAGCCCACGAGAGCTGAGGCCTTGCCTCCAGCCGCTGCACTGGGCGCCGGCTGCGGCGGAGCGCCGACGAGAGCCCCCGACTTTGTGCTTGTCAGATCGCCCAGGACGCGTGCAAGGCTCGCGCCTAGCCTCTTGGGCTCAATCATTGGACCGTCGATTGCTCCGCTTACTGCGGCCGCGAATTTCGCGGTGGGCTCCTTTCCGAGCTTGGCTAGGGCGGCCCGGGTGCGCATATCAACGAAAACGGACTCACCCCATGCGTCAAGCCTCCCGTCCTTGACTGAGCTTCGTCCCAAGATCTGGAGGGCTTCGACAAGAGCGTGGTCGTCCCCGACGTTGGTGGCATCGGTGAGGTCGAGTTCAAATAGGAGCTTGCGCTCCATAGGAACAGGCTCGTTGGACTTATAGATGTGGTACGCGAGCCCATTCGTAAGCACGCACCAAATGACGCCCTCGTTATTTGCGTAGTTGACCGTCTGGGCGATGAACTGCTTGTCGCTGAGACTCTTGCCGAGGGCCTTAGCTTCGACGAACAGCTTCGGCTTTCCATCCACCCGTAGCGCATAGTCCAGATACGTCCCGTCGAAAACCCTGAACTCGCGATCGACCTCATCAAAGTCGTCGAGGTTCCAGCCAAGCGCCACAAGGAGAGGCTCAATGAGGTGATGTTTAGTGTTGGACTCGTTGGCAGCTGTCTTCTTTTGAAGTTGATCTGCTGTTGCCAGGAGCTTGGGTAGTAGCTCCGCCAAAGTCACGGTGCGGAGTTTAAAACCCTTGGCACCAATGAGGGTTGTCTGTCGCCCTGGTTCCGGGGTCGGTCGGTCGCGTAGACCGGCTTGACCGAGGAACCCGGCTCGACTGCGAATCCAGTCCCTTTGCCGAGCTCTGAGCGCCGGTGGGCGGCGCTATTTCGGGCGCGTGACATAGGTCCAACCAGCGGCAGCACGCTGGTCTCAGGGATCCCTTCTACTCAACGACTCCGCGACTGCCGCGAACTCGGCCAGGGCCGCTTGCAGATCCTCCACGATCTCAGCGGCGATCACCTCGGGAGGCGGCAGGTGGTCTGTGTCTTCCAGCGATTCGTCTCGGAGCCAGAAGATGTCGAGCGAAGCCTTGTCCCGCGCCATCAGATCGGCATAGGTGAACGACTTGAAGCGGTCGGTCTCTTTGCGATCCTGGCGGTTATCGGTGTTGTAGCAGTTGACGAAGTCGTCGAGGTCGGGCCGCACGAGCTGACGGGTCTTGAGCGTGAAGCTCTGATTCGTTCGGAAGTCATAGATCCAGAGCTGCCGGGTCCACGGTTGTTCGGACGGTGGCTTCCGGTCGAAGAAGAGGACGTTGGCCTTGACGCCGCCGGCGTAGAAAATGCCAGTTGGGAGGCGAAGCAACGTGTGGACATCGCATTGCTCCAGGAGGCGGCGGCGAACCGTCTCCCCCGCCCCACCTTCGAAGAGCACGTTGTCGGGGACCACGATGGCGGCCCGGCCATTGATCTCCAACAGTGATCGAACATGCTGCAGAAAGTTGAGTTGCTTGTTCGAGGTTGTGGCCCAGAAGTCCTCTCTTAGATAGCTCATCGATTCGGTCTCGGTGTCGCCCTCCGCCGTGATGATCTTGTAAGACGACTTCTTTCCGAAGGGTGGATTGGTGAGCACCACCTTGAAGTGAGTCGCTGGGCCTGTGCGCAGGGCATCGTCTACGGTAATGAGGCTGTCCCCCTCCGGGTGGCCGATCCCGTGGAGCAACAGGTTCATTGCGCAGATGCGGGCAGTCGCATCGACGATCTCCCACCCTCGCAGGGCGTCGTCGCGCAGGAATTTCTTCTGGTCCGGGTCGAGGTTTCCGCGCTTCATGTAGTCATACGCAGCGAGGAGGAAGCCACCGGTGCCAGCCGCTGGGTCGCAGAGCGTATCTCCCGCTTTAGGCCTCATTACATCGACGATGGCTGTGATCAATTGGCGGGGGGTGAAGTACTGGCCGGCCCCCGTCTTGACGTCCTCGGCGTTCTTGGCGAGGAGGCCTTCGTAGGCATCGCCTTTCACGTCGGCGTCGAGGCTCATCCACTGCTCTTTGTCGATCAGGTCGGAGACCAGCCGTTTCAGCTTCGCCGGGTCCTGAACCTTGTTCTGAGCCTTGCGAAAAATGACACCGAGCGTGCCTGGCGACTTCCCCAGCTCGACAAGGATGTGGCGGTAGTGTAGGTCGAGCTCGTCACCGTCGAGCCGGACCAACGAAACCCAGTTCAGATTCTGTGGAACGATCGATGGCCGGCTGAAAGGTGCCTTTGTTTGCTCGTCAGCCATTTTCAGGAAGAGCAGGAATGTGAGCTGCTCGATGTAGTCCTGATACGACAGTCCATCGTCGCGCAATACGTTGCAGTAGCTCCATAGCTTCTGGACGATGGTTGCGGAGTCGCTCATGCGGGAACCCTTCCAACTATGGTCTGTGATCTCCGGACCTTGGTCGTCTTGTGGCCGTTAGATGTTACGCGTGCTTCGGCGATACGTTTGAGCAGGGACGCGGCGGGTTCATCATTAGGATCTTGATGGATTAGTTCCCCTGAGAACGCCGCGCCAAGAATGGCGGACCTTAGCGTGCGCACTCGAGCGGATTGCTTCTCAACATCGTCAAGCAGGCGCGCAATGGAGGCCTGCAGCCAGCGCGCCCACCGCACTATGGCTTCTTGCTGAGCAAGTTCGGGCACTGTTACGGCCAATGTCGACAAGCCGGACTTGCTCAAATGGTGGATGCCAACGCCTCGGGACGCCCGGGCAAAGGTACCCCCGCGGGCGTGTGCGAGTAGAACGAAGTACAGATACTCCGGCAAGAATCGGTCGGATCTCACCCGCAGCAGTGTGTTCTGGAAGCAACAGTTGGCGATGCTCTCGTCCCAAATCGCCGGCTTCCCAACCTCGGACGCGCTCCCGGAGGCTTCGGCTACGAGGACATCACCACGGTGCAGTTCATAAATTGAAGACTCTTGTGAACTGAAGTTCATTAACTTGACGTCTCGCAGATCCAACCCACTCCAAGTGACGTTTGCGGCCCGAAGATATGGGCGAAGGCGCGGGCCAGCGTGGTTTTTTGGCGAGCGCTGACGTCCGAGCCGAATTTCGGCCACGTCACCTAAACGCTGAAGAACTCCCGTTCCAGATATAAGTGCCAACAAGCCCTCATCCCGAAGGAGTCGTAAACGTTCCCGCACCCTTTCAAGCCCAGCCATGCCCGAATCAAGACGAGAGAACTGCTCCTCGATCCCAGCGACGATCCGGTCCTGTTCCGCTCGCGGTGGCAGTGGCAACGGAAGATCCTTAACGGTCTCAGAAGAGAGATGTTTGACGGTTACTGCTGACGTATGCCGATTGATCGCGTCCAGATATCCGGGAAGGGCATGACGCAGGAAGTCCGGAGAGTAGAGGTCGGAGCTGCGCACTGTAACCTTGCACACACGTTGATTCAGCAACGCGGGGGGACCCTGCCACTTGCCGGCGCGGAAGTCGCCGTCCATGCCGACAATCACCGAACCTGGCTCTACTATGTACTGCGGGTCAAATGATCCCGAGTACCAGGTATCGGTATCAGGACGCCCGACATCCCGAATGCGAATCAGCGGCATGGTGCCGGTAGATCCGAAAGACGCAGACGGAAATGGAAAACCGTTGAGTACGTCAGCTATTGCCCCAAGTCGAACCCGTTCCCACGAATCGTGGATTCCGAGGACGCCCATGGGGCGCTCTGCCACGACTTCGTCCGGATGCACGCGGAGGGTCACGCCGCCAAGGCCTCGGTCAGCTCGTTCATAAGACGGGATAGACGATCGCCGAAGACCTGGACCGCTTTGCCAATTCCACCATGCTCGACGAACGGGGTGTAATCAAATGACGCAGGGGCAATACCTAGCTCGGAGGCGATGTTCTCTTTCATCCATGTCAACCACTCCAGCTGCTCCGTCGTGAAGGTGACCCCCCTCTGCTTCTGGACCTCCATCCAAGCATCGAAACGTATCTCAACTTGATCTCGGAAGGGGATCAACTCGTCTTCCTGGTGCAATGTGTAGCGCACCAGCGCCACGATGTCGGTGAGCATTCGGCCGCCGGAGCCGCGCACCTTGGACTTATCGAGAAGTTCGTATGCGCGCCAAAGCTTCTCGGTCGTCCATTGGCGCGGTGGGCGCTCAATGGCCTTCGCCAGCTCCCTGACCTCTGCGAACGTCAGGCGCTCGCGGTAGGGCCGGCTGTAGAGAACCTGCAGCGCTCGGATCTCGTCCTTGTGTTCCCTGATATATTCGGCAAACTGGTTCACCAGCGCTGCGGCTTTCTCGCGGGCCTCTTTCGAGTGGCCGGCGAAGAGCACCTCGTCGGTTGATGTCTCGTCAATGGTCTGCTCGTATGACTTGCGCACCTCGAGAATTGCATTCCGCAGCTCAGGGTTCGATGCCAGGGGATTGAGAGCTTCGGCGATCATCTTTTGGGCGACTGAGGCCACGGCGGGTGCATCCTCCGCCGAGACTCCCGTCGCTACCGCAGCGGCGATCTGTTGATCGGGGTCCAGCGCTTCGACAATCTGATGTGCGATAGCTCCGAGATCTTGACCCTTGGCGAGCTCCAACAGCATCTCCCGATCGTCCTTGGTGAGCTGCTTGTCGAGGCGCGCCAACCGGCCGGCGATCGAGGATGCGATCTCGGGGTCTTTGTTACCGAATGCTACCGCCTTGAAGAGATCCTTCAGGCTTGAAGCCGGCTTCCTCTCCAGCGGCTGGACAGTCTCGGCCAGGTCTGTATCCATGATCCCGACCGCATCGACGACCAGGAACCGGTCCTTGCGCTTCGCATCGTCGGTGACCGCCTGGAAGTCTGTGTCGTTGATGACGCGGACTCCTCGGCCAAGCATCTGCTCAAAGTACGTTCGACTCTTCACAGATCGCATGAACACGAGGCACTCGAGCGGTCTGACGTCGGTCCCCGTAGCGATCATGTCGACCGTAACGACGATTCGGGGATACATCGAGTTGCGGAAGGCCTGAAGGAGCTCTTCGGGCGTGCCATCGTGGGTCCGATACGTGATCTTGGTCGCGAACTGGTTGCCCTTGTTGAAGACCTCGCGCACCATCTGAACGATGTCGTCGGCATGCGAGTCGTCCTTGGCAAAGATCAGGGTCTTGGGCACCGTGGTTCTTCCCGGAAATAGCTGAGTGAACAACTTGTCGCGGAACGTCTCGATCACCGTCCGGATCTGATCAAGCGCGACAACATCTCGGTCGAGTTGCTTTTCCGTATACGTGACCGGCTCGTCAACGGCGTTCCAGCGGAGTTTGCGCGTCTGGCGATCCCGATACCCCGCGTAGTCTCCCGATTCGATTGTCGAACCACTCCTGGTAATCGCCGTCTGGATCCTGTAGACGGTGAAGTCGACGTTCACCCCGTCGGCCACCGCCATGTCGTGCGAGTACTCCATCACGAGGTTCTGCTGGAAGAATCCGAAGGTCTGCTTGGTCGGAGTAGCGGTGAGGCCGATGAGACTGGCGTCAAAGTACTCGAGGACCTGCCGCCACAAGCCGTAGATGGATCGATGGCATTCGTCGATGATGATGAAGTCGAAGGTGTCGGGCGGCAAAGCCTGGTTGTAAAGAACCTCGACCGGCGCCAGGACCGGCAGCTCGTAGATCGATTTCTGATCGAGCTCCTCGTCCATCTCGTTGTCACCCTTGAGAACCGAGAAGATGCGCTGGACCGTGGAGATGCAGACGCGAGAGGTCGTATCGACGGTGTTTGAAGTCAGATGCTGAACGTTGTACTCCGCAGGGAACTTGCGCTTCGTTTCCGGAATGCTGAACTTGTCGAACTCGAGCTTGGTCTGCTTGCCGAGGTTGGACCGGTCGACCAGAAACAGGACGCGCTTTGCGTTTGCGTGTTTGATCAGGCGATAGCAGATGGTGGCCGCGGTGAACGTCTTGCCCGAGCCGGTGGCCATCTGGATCAGAGAACGCGGGTGACTTTCTGCGACCGACTGCTCTAGGTTCCGGATGGCGGTCGCCTGCTTGCCCCACAGTCCGGTTTCGTCGAGTTCTGGCATGGCGCGGATGCGTGCGAGGACGGTCGGATGGTCGGGATCAGCGGTGATCTGCCGAGACCACTCGGCCAGCGTTTCTGGGCGGTGGAAAGTGAATACCCGGCGACTGCGCGCGTCTGGGTCGTACCAGTTGGTGAACCGTGTCTCGGCTCCCGTCGATTCGTAGATGAAGGGGAGTGGGTCGACCGGCGGTTGCATCCATTCGGGAAGCCCTTGGACGTATTTGCTGCTCTGGCGCTCCACCTCAACGAGGGTCGTGCCTTCCGGTTTTGCTTCGATTACGCCGGCGGGTTGGCCACTGAGGAAGAGCAGGTAGTCCACCCGGCCATGGGGCTTCTCCAGAATGAACTCCCGGACAGCCACGCCGAGGCCGGCGTCGAGTTTCAGGGCGTCCTGACTCTGGACCACCCAACCCGCGGCGACGAGCTGCTTGTCGATTTCTTTCCTGGCTCGAGCCTCACGGGCCAGGTAGTCGTGCTCAGCCGCCGTCACGATCGGCAAGAGTACCTAGCCCGGATCATTTGCATGGTCACCGCGCTCAGCGACCGGTTGATATTGATTCCGTGTGGCGGCAGTCCGGATACCCAGAGCAACCCCAAAAGGGCTCCCCGGCCAGCGCACCGCGCTTGGCGATCCGCCGGACCATGGGCCGGCCACATTCAGTGCAAAGACCGTCGCTTAGGACCTTGACTGCAGATGCTCCGCTTTCGCGCTGCACCGAGCGGATGAGTTTCACGAGCTCCGGTCCATCGATCAAGGTGAGATTTTTTCCGGCGGTCCAGCGTCGTGCATCGTCCGTGAAGGAACCTGACGTGACGAGGATGGCTCCATCCGCGTGTTCATCGGCAACCGCGCCCCACAGCTCACGCAGCTGGGGGAGCTTCACCGTCCAGGTCCTCCAATGCTTGGCCTGCACGAGAAGTTTCACGCCACCTTTATGAAGTTCCAGATCGGCGCCTCCATCGGCAACTGGACCGCCGCGCTGCTGAACCTGATAACCCTGTCGGCGGTAATACTCGCCAAGTAGTCGCTCGAACTCTTGCCAACTGAGTCGCCTAACGGAATCAACACCAGTTTGGGCATCTAGACGAGCCCCATCGCCTCGCCGATCGAGCCACCGCGAGCCAGCGCCAACCAAGCCGAAAGAGAGGATGGCAACAGCGAATAGTCCTCCGAGGATCTGAATCAGTGGCAAGAACATGGCTGCGTAGTTGATCTGTCCTGTGGACTTGGAGTAGAACGGTGCGGCGAGCGGCGCGATGACTTCGCAAACAACGGCTACGATGCCGGCGGCTACCAGTGCCCAGACAAGTGGCAGGTCGCGGAAAAGCGCGGCTGTGTCAACTAGATCGGTCCCAGAGGAGCGTCTCGATCGCCTGCCCATTACCGTCGTGACTATGCCATAGCGTTAAGTGAGATAGATGCGGTTAGATAAATGCTGGAGCGGGACTCGGCTTCGACCCGCCGAGGCGGCTTCAAAACCGCCGTTTTGTATTCGGGAAGCGCGCACTGACGTGCACCTAACGACACCCGATCGGCACTCAGCGGTCGCATCTATGGTGCGGCCGACTGGGCCGCCAGTCGGTGTCTGGAGAGAGCTCGACGGCCGACCACCACATCGCACGTCACGCCCGCGATGCCCGCTCGGCCAGCGCGGGTCATGGACGACCTGTCAGCGCCGAGATGTAACGGGTTCGTTCTAACTGGATTTGCCAGCCGAGGATTCGGCGATCTCCTTTGGCGGTTGCCTCTTCAGAAGACCGAATGAGGCGGCAAGAAAGATCAAGCCGATGCCCACGGTCGCGATGATCGGAACCCAACCCCACCAATTTCGCTGTAGATGCCAGGGGACCCACATTACCCATGCGAGCGCCCCGACAAATGCCGTGAACACAAAGCCAACAATCGCCCCGCCCCAGTCCCGCTTGCCCGCTCGGCTCGGGTCTACGGTGATTAGCAACTCTGCGGCCTGCAGAGCTATGACCCTGGCCAAGTCGGCCTGCGCGGTGTGAAGTTCACTGTGGGCCTTTGCGGCCGAGTAGAGCGCCAGCGAGTCGCGGATCTGGGCTCGTAAACGGCTGTGTCGCGTCAGACCCAGGAAGCTTTGGACGGCTCCGCCCAACTCGCCCACCGCGCGTGGGACCGCGTTCACAAAGTCCGACATCCTTTAGCGGGCTCCCCGTTGGACACCAGTGCAAGTAGGGGGCAGCGTTGGGGGCAAAGGGCTCCTTTCCGGAATAAGGCGAGTTCAGAAACTGGAGCGGGAGACGGGCTTCGAACCCGCTACCTCGACCTTGGCAAGGTCGCGCTCTACCAAGTGAGCTACTCCCGCTCGGCCTAGGCCAGAGGATCGATTTTACCCGGCCGGGCCCGGGTGGCCAATCAGGCCGTCTGTGGCTCCAGGCACTGCGTGAACCGGCGGCCCCACCGGTCGCGGAGCGCGTTCACGCGCACCGCCGAATCGTGCAGCTTCGTTCTGTCAAGGCGCCCTGACAATACGGCGGCCTTCACGGCTGCGATCGCGGACACCTCGTAGCTCGGGTCGCCATTCGACAACAGCAGCATGTCGTTGCCGGCGGCCAGCGCCATTACAGCGGCCTGCGGCAGGGGCCACTTCACGCCGATGCCGTACATGCTCAGGGAGTCGCTCATGATGACGCCGCCGAAGGCCAGCTGAGTCCGCAGGCGGCCGATCACAGACGGCGAGAACAGCGCCGGCGTGCTCCCCGCGCCCAGACCCGGCACGTAGACCGAAGTCACCATCACGGCGTCGGCGCCGGCGGCGATGCCGGCCTGAAAGCTAGGCAGCTGAACCTTCGTCCAGATGGCCTCGGATTCCGGATCGGTCGGGATCGCGACATGGGGGTTGCCGGCCGCGCCGCCCAGACCGGGGAAGTGCTTCACCGTCGCCCCAACTCCGCCGTCGTGCAGTCCCTGCACCGCAGCTCCGACCAGCGGCGCGACGAGCGATGGGTTAGAGCCGAAAGAGCGGTCGCCGATCACATCATCTAAGGGGTTGGTGCGAACGTCAGCGACCGGCGCGAGGTTCAGATCGACGCCGGCTGAGCGCAAGCCGGCGCCGTTGATTCGCTCCAGCTCGCGCACCGCGGCGGGGCCGCGGGAGGCCATCGCCCGAGGCCACGGTGGTGCGAAGCTCGCCTTCACGTTCGCGACGTCGCCGCCCTCTTCGTCGAGCATGGTGAGGATCGGGTGTTCGAGGCATTGACTCGACGCCAGCGCCTGCAGCCGGTCGCTCCATGCCCTCACGCCCGCAGGCGTGCCGCCGAAGTTCGGCGTGAACAGCAGTACCCCGCCGATCTTGTACTTGACCAGAATCGGTTGGATGGTTGACC
>WNGI01004940.1_pt1 | contig 11951 bp, 10 predicted proteins | sample 5400621 | NCBI WGS metagenome assembly WNGI01 (sample SAMN13153374, study PRJNA577476) | soil metagenome | isolation source: 20 cm soil or saprolite under Garry oak tree replicate 1 | place: USA:California | collected 2016-06-15
CCAAGTCCATGGCAACCTTGTTCCCGTTTGTACCGTTCATACCATTCGTTTGTTCCGACACCGGTGCTCCTCGCAGACTATTCCGGCATGCGGATGAGAGGAACTACGATCGGGGGGAAGGCAGAAGCTGGCGCGCTCGTCATATTGGGGGTTCCCGCCTCCGGTGTCAAGCACTTTCTCCATTCGATGAATAAATCGGTAAAATTTGGAATTCCATTAGTATTTGCTTGTGGAAAACTATTTCCCTAGAGATTAAGCACACGGTTGCGGCGCTAAGGTTGAGGTATGCTAACTACTTGATTGGAGTCAAGTTGGTTCGTCTGCGTACTTCGCGTTGGATCTGGATTTGCTGTAGCCTGCGTTTCTTGCCCTGAGCGAACTCGAAGGGTCAGACGCGGGGCTTTCTACGCGTTGTCGCCCGAAACCCTCATCCCGGCCAGACCGGGACAAATTAGAGCTTCGGTGCTACTACTGAAACGCAAGCTTTAGCATAGTGGAGCATATCAACAGATCTGAGTTTGGGAGGACACGATGCCAGCTTTGCCAACGAGAGATGACGCCTGGGCTCTTTTGTGTGAATACACGCAAAACGAAAGCCTGCGCAAACACGCTCTGGCCGTCGAAGCCTGCGTGCGTGCCTACGCTCGGAATACCGGCGCGGACGAGAATCTCTGGAGCCTCACCGCACTCCTGCACGATTTCGATTACGAACGCTGGCCCAACGACGCCCACAGTCCCACCGAAGAACACCCTGCGGGCGGCTCGGCAATCCTGCGTGATCGCGGCTATCCCGAGGAAATGATTCGTGCGATTCTCTCCCACGCGGATTATAGCGGCGTCCCGCGCGAGACTCCTCTCGAACACACACTGTTCGCTTGCGACGAACTGGCTGGATTCCTTACCGCCTGTTCCCTGGTCAAGCCGGGCAAAAGCATCTTCGAAGTCGAACCCGATTCGGTGAAACGCAAGCTGAAGGACAAAGCGTTCGCCCGCGGCGTCAATCGCGACGACGTCCGCAAGGGCGCCGAAGAGTTGGGCGTTCCCATCGAGGAGCACATCGCCTTCTGCATCGCCGCCATGCGCGCCACTGCGGATGCCCTAGGGCTTGAGCTCAAAGCTGGCGCGACATAGCCTCGGAAACACGCCCTGCCAGAATGAGTGAGATAGACCATCCCGCAATTCGGCGATCACTTGGATAACTTTTACGTCAACTCACCACGGGTAATCTTGACATGCATTTCGAATTTGCACTTAATTGTATAGCTAATAAAGCCCTTAATTCATCAACGAATGACGCGATGATCTAGACGGGGGATTTACAACGGTCCCTGCCAAGGAGAACCATATGAAATCTGAATCGCTATCGCAGTGGGTGGAACTCGCGTTTCAATACGGCCCTTTCTTCTTCTCGATCCTCTTTCTCATCTTCATTAGCCGGTCGGCGCGCCAATCATACAACAGAGTATCCGTTCGGAGAGATCCTCCTCCAACGGAAAAAGAAATGGCGGTCCACAGATGGGTTTTCATCACGAGCTTTGCGGTCGGAATCTTACTTGTAGCCGCTTCAGTTGTTTGGTGGTTCGGATACAAGCCATCGGTGTACGTTTTTCGAGGAACGATTAAGAACCTTCGGGAATATGAGAAGCTTGATTCTGACGGAAGCATTTATTTTAGGTCGGAGCTAAGAAGGATTTTCGCGGGTGACGAAACTCAGTTGCGAAATGAACACTTCGTCGCGATCCAAGAAACTCCATTCAGGCGTGGGCAGACCATACAAATTGATTTTGGAAAGGGGCAAGAAAAACGAAACACATTCGAGATCGCCTATTCACCTGAAGAAGTTGAGGCGGCGTTTGTAATCGAATGGAACGACAAAGAGCAGAGAAACATCATGAAGAAGTTCTCTGTAGACAAGAAAAGTGCTGGCCTATTTTCAGTGGACAGGCTTGTGTTTGCACAAAGCATTTTGCCTCAATCTATCCCTGTTGATCGAGGTGTGACAGTGACGCGACGAGTCCAGCCCACAAATGTGAACCTGACCTTCCGTAAGCTTGTTGATGACCTACAGTCCCCCTATACTGATGTAGGAAGCAAGATCGTCGCTACAGAACAGATAAGCAAACTGGACCCGGCAACTTTCAAAGAATGCCTGACAACGAAGACACAGCAGGAATCCATGCTCGTGACCCTTCTTGACCTCAAGAGGCATACCGACAAGGAGCTCGCCTCAAAAGCTAATCAGGTATTGATCCAATTTGATGTGGAGGGGTATTTGGCCCAACAACTTGGTTCAGACAACGTGGAGGTTCGCAAGGATGCTCAAGAAGCGCTTTTTCATATGGATAAAGCACAAGCTGAGCGCGTGATAAAAACAGTTGACGCGAAAAAAACTCCTGGCTCGAAATTGTTCTTCGCGCAATTTGATTCATATAGTGCGTCTCGCAGCGTGCGTGCTACTGGGTCTTTGAATGGGGATAGGTATTACGTCAAAGCGGAATGGGATCCCTCTAACGGAGAAACCGTTAGTTGCTTAACGAGGCTTTTCCACGATGAGTTGCAAACCTCGCGCACGATAGACCAGGAAGCGGTTCTCATGCGCGGTCGCAAAGAGAGACTCGTCTATTGGTATTCAAAGGAGTGGGCGATTGGGATCACAGGTAAGATTGAACACTGCGGAGGAAAAGCTAGTTTTGTCGGCCTTCAAGATACCTTTCAACTAGGTACTCCATTCAATTATCAATAACGCATAGGCTTCCGGAAACTCGTATTATCGCATCGTGTGTCGAGTGGAAGCATCTCGCACCGATATCTTCGCGTCATGATGAAAAGACGGGGATATTTTGTCAGGTGGCGGTGAGGCTGGTATCGTCAATGAAGCCCCAAGATTGGGCATATGCAGATCTTTCCCATCACGCGGCGGAAGACGCACGGCGTCAAGGTCGGCCACATTCAAGTGGGCGGTGGCGCTCCGGTAGTCGTGCAGTCGATGACCAATACGGATACTGCGGACATCGCAGGGACTGTGGCACAATGCAAGGAACTGACCGAAGCCTGCTGGGAACTGGTGCGCATCACGGTGAACATGTCGGAATCGGGTGCGGGCTCTACTTAGAGCCCGCAAAAAATGGGTTATCAGCGCTACTTCGCGTGTCCAGTCGTGTCAGGTTCGGAAGAAGTGGCGCGGAGCGAAGCTGGCCGATCACCCTTGATGAGAGGGTCTGCGTCGTTGATACTTCCTGCTACCAGGTCTGTCTTGAGCGCGAATTTCTGACGCGGAAGCAAGGTAAGTTCGGTTTCAAAGCTCTTATACCCGCCCAGGGCAACCTTGATCTTGTGCTGCCCGGGGGCCACTAACATCCCGTGACCAAAGCCGTAGAACTCACTGACATGGCCCACGAAATTACCGTCCAGGAAAACCGCCGCCCTTTGCGGCCACACATCCAGTCTTACTTCAGCCCTCGTTTTCTTTTCAGGAAATTGAAACCGGGGGTCCCTCTCCATTACCGCGTGGACCTCCAGTGTCACTCCCGGCTCGATGGTGACCTTTCGGTTGAAATCGCCATACCCGGCCTGCCGGACCAGGATTTCATGCTCGCCGGGCAAAAGCTTGAGTGTAGAAGATCCCTTCAGCTCGCCCAGGAAGCCGATGTACTGTCCATCGACCCATACTCCTGAGGTCTTCGCCACCTTGTTTGCGTCGACAAATTGAATCTCCCCCATGATCTTGTCATTCGGGCGAGCGGTGGCCCGGCAAACAAAAAGACTGGAAAGACCCACGAACCACACGAGGCCCAATGTTCTAAGTCGGTGAATCATTTTTACCCCCTGTAGGCTTGGCTGGAACCCAAATTGTCCCATACTTACTTCATTAAGCAAATAAATCGAGGCTTGGTGTGTACCAAATCTATATATCTGGAAGTCCCGGAGGGAGGTCACAACGTAGCCCACCGCGCTTGCCCTGAACGAAGTCAAGGAGAAGCAGTGGGAAACGGTTCGGGGGCGACCAGGAAACCCCAACAGGGTGACACATGGCCGATCCGTTTTTAAGGGAGGCGTGACCCCGGTTTGCGGGAGCGCGCGATACTGATATCATCAACGAGGCATCTGAACGCACATGCAGATCTTTCCAATAACGCGGCGAAAGACAGTTGGCGTCAAGGTCGGCCACATTCAAGTCGGTGGCGGCGCTCCAGTGGTCGTGCAGTCCATGACTAACACAGATACGGCGGACATCGCCGGCACCGTGGCGCAGTGCAAGGAGCTGGCCGAAGCCGGGTCGGAGCTTGTCCGCATCACGGTGAACATGCCGGGATCGGCCGCGGCGGTGGCCGAAATTGTCGCGCGGCTGCGCGATGCCGGATGCGTCGCGCCGATCATCGGCGATTTTCATTACAACGGGCACGTCCTGCTCACAAAATATCCTGACTGTGCGCGAGCGCTCGACAAGTACCGCATCAATCCCGGCAACGTGGGCGCGGGCGCGCGCCGCGACGAGCAGTTCGCCACGATCTGCAAAGTCGCCGTTGACAACGGCAAGCCGGTGCGCATCGGCGTCAATGGAGGCTCGCTCAATCAAGAGTTGGTCATGCGCAAGATGCAGGAAAACACCGACCGCAACCTGGGCTTCGACTCCGAAGAGATCATCAACAATTGCATGGTCCTTTCCGCGATCGAATCGACCGAGTTGGCGCTCGAATGCGGACTGCGGCGCGACCAGATCATAATTTCCTGCAAGGTTTCAAAGCCGCAGAATCTCATCCAGGTTTACCGCGACCTGTCGCGGAAGACCGAGCAGCCTCTGCACCTGGGCCTCACCGAGGCGGGCATGGGCACCAAGGGCACGGTGTGGTCCGCGGCAGCCATTGGCATCTTGCTACAGGAAGGCATCGGCGACACGATTCGCATTTCGCTCACGCCGCGTCCCGGCGGCGACCGCCGCGAGGAAGTTTACGCCGCGTGCGAACTGCTCCAGGCCCTCGGACTGCGTTCGTTCGCGCCCAGCGTGACGGCTTGCCCCGGCTGCGGACGGACCACCAGCACCACATTCCAGGAATTGGCCGAGCGCATCCAGGGCTACATCCGCGACAAAATGCCGGAATGGAAGCAGCAATACGAAGGCGTCGAGGAAATGACCCTGGCCGTGATGGGATGCATCGTCAACGGCCCCGGCGAATCCAAAGCCGCCAACATCGGCATCAGCCTCCCCGGCACCGGCGAAGAGCCAAGCTGCCCCGTCTACATCGACGGAAAAAAATACGTCACGCTGCACGGCAATTACGACGAACTCTCCTCCGCCTTCCGCAAATTAGTCGACGATTACATCCGCACAAAATACGCGCCGCGCTCCGGCGCGCCTGCCACAGCTTCCACCGGCCGGTCTTAAGATTTTTGTAACGCCCACCTTCAGGTGGTCATGTGCCGCGCAAACCACAGCCACGCGCTAAGACTGCGCCGCAGAAATAGATCGCACAAATTGCAGATTTCTCCGGTCAGGTAGGCCTCTGTAATCTCAAATCTTAGATTTCAAATTCTGCCCTCAGTAGCTGCCGAATGCTTGTGGGACACCACACTACAAGCCATTTCATAAATAGGCGTTGTGGGTGCGGCTTCACAGGCCGCGGAAAAAGTCTTAAGTTTTGTGGGTCGTGCCTTTAGGCACGACATAAAGTCTGCGTTTTCTTCAGGGGTTTTAACCCCTGAAGGGCCGGATACACATATTTCCGCAACCTGTTCAGCCGGGACAACAAAACGCCAATAAAGGCTCAGCTTTAGCCCTGAAGCGTGCGCCACGCTTCATGCAAGTAAATTTATGAGACAAGCTCTGGCTTCAAGAGAAAAATGCTCTCTCCATCCCGAAAAACAAGGGACGGAGAAGCCGCTAAAAAACCACTTTGCACGGATGGAAGTTGCCCTTGTAGAGGGCGCCCGCTTTTTGGGCGGGCAGCCCTTCGTCCTTTCAAGACTCTCCGCCCAATTCCTTCGTGGTTTGATTTTCACTGAATGCCGCACGGGTGTACACTCTGGTTGTCCTCGCCCTGGAGGAATTATGCGCACCTACCCTTTTTCGCTAACGGCAATTCTAGCTCTGGCTTTTGCGTTTCCATCACACGCAGCAGAGAAGCCAAGCCCCGCGCAAGCCGCAAAAGCCAAGAAAGTCTGGACCAACGACGATATGGATCAGCTACGCGCGCGAGGCCTGATATCCACTTTTAGCCTGGCGCCCGAAACAATAGCGCAAGCACCACCTGCGCCGTCCGAACAAGCGACGTTCGCGCCGAAGACGGAAGATCCCACTTGGTACGCGGACCAGGCAGCCATCCTCCAGGCAGAACTGGACAAGCGCGAGGCCACTCTTCGCGAAGCCCAGGCAAACCTCGCACAAGCTGCGGAAGGAATAACGCAGCCCGGCGTCGCCATGGATAAGAAAAATGTTGGAATCACGCCGGAAGCCGGGATCGCCGTGCTGCAAGCGCAGGTCCACGAAGTCCAAAGCCAGCTCGATGAACTCAGCGATCTCGCCCGGCAAAACAACATTCCACCGGGCGTGCTGCGCAGCTAAGGTTTCACCTGACTGTTCGCGATCACCGCAGCGTCTCCGCGCGATAGAGTTTTATCGTATTGCGAATCGTCAAAATAACTAACATAAATGCCATGCCTGCGATCGCAACAATTCCTCCCACATCAAAGACGCGATAGGGAGAACCGAAAATCTGCACGTCGCGATGGAACCACAACGCTGTATTTCCGAGGGCCAACAAAATGCGAATTTCAGTGGGCCCGAGCTTTGCGACCGAGAGCCGAAATTCTCCAAGCGTGTACGCAGCCAGATAAACTTCCACGGAAAGCATCAGGAATGCGATGAACATTCCGAGAGCAATCCGCCAGTCGACGATCCCCGAAATCGCCAGGCCTCCCATCAGAAAAAGTCCGCCCACCGTGTCAATCATATGATCGACATAAAATCCGTATCGCGGCCGCTGGCGGTTGCGAAGGCGGGCGAGTGTTCCATCTAAACTGTCTCCATACCAGTTGAGCGCCAGAAAAATCGTAGCCAAGATCAGTCCCACGCGATTAGCGCGAGCAAGCGCGTAGCTTGCGCCCGCCAGGAACATGGCAACGAATCCAACGATCGTCAAGTGATCGGAATTGACCCACGAAGGAAGGCGCTCCGCGAGCCATGCGAGCGCCCTGCGCTCCACTCGCGCGGTAAAGCTTTCCTGCAGACGGATCGCATTCACAAACGGAATGGAATCTTTTGCATCGCGCACTGGGATTCCCTGCACGGGTAGCGCGCCAACGTCCAGCCGAACCCCTTCGTTGGTCATGTCCAGTTTCCTCCTCCAAGAATTGAATGCAATCTATTGCGAAGCATTCGAAAGTTTGCCCAGAACGGCGGCGCGTGTGGACCGCAGTGTGAATTCGAGCGATTCTTTAGGTATGCTCTCCATGAACGGCGCGATCAACCAAGCAAGGCCGGCTGGAATGTCTCGCGTGAGCGAAACGGCCTCGCATTGGACGTATACACCGCGGCCCGTATCGAAAAATCGCCAGTAGGAATTGAGGCGCCACAGGAAACCGTGACCGTCGCCGGGCTGAAGTTGGACCTCTCGCGGGTCGCCAGCGTGCCCGACTTCCGCGATGCGCGTACTGTAGGAGCGGCTCTGGACACGAGCGGCGTCCAATTGTTCGTAGTGGACCTCATATTCGGTGTCGAGTACGACTGTTACGATCTTCTTGCGCGCCAACCGAAGGTAAGCCTTGAAATCGTTGCCGGTGTGTTCCAGCGTCTTTGATTTCACCACCTCAGGGCCGAAATACACTGCATGGTGGTCGTAGTCCTCAAGCAACGTCAGCACCTGCTGCAGCGAAGCGCCAGGGATGAACACCGTGCCAACCCAGTGATGAATCAAGGCGGCGGGCGTACGCAATTCGCTCGAGGAATCTCGCGTCTTGATCCGCCCTGACACGACTTCACCGCGCTGCAATTGCTCATACACACTGTTTCTATGAGCCTCGGGCAAACCATCCACCCACAGAAACGCCGCGCCGGGCCGCAATTCAGTCTGCATCCGTCGCTCGGTGAGCTGAACGTACCGATCGAATCCCTGAACTGCTTCCGGCTTCAGCTCAGCCGCCTCGGCGCGTCCAGGCATAGCAAGCGACCCAGCAACCAACATGGCTCCGATCCACCTAATAGTTCTCATGCGAATTGCCGACTCCCACTGCGTCGCCATCTTGAAGGAAAGCCTGATGATTCTGCAATGCACGGAAGCTCACTTCCAGTCGATCCTCGATCAATCTGCAAACGCAAGAAAGCCGGAAACTTATCGGCACACATCATCTAGAATAGGCAGCTAATTCCTAGGGAGCCTCCGACTGTGCCGGAAACCCCGAATCAGAATCGTCACTTCCGCTTCGGAATTTACGAGCTGGATGGGAGCACAGGAGAGTTGCGCAAGGACGGAAAGAGCCGCCCGCGCCTTCAGGGGCAGCCGTTGGAAGTCCTACTCCACCTTCTCAATCGTCCGGGAGAGGTAGTAACGCGGGAAGACTTACGGCAGCGACTCTGGCCCGCGGACACCTTCGTCGATTACGACCACAGCCTGAACACAGCGGTGAACAAACTCCGCGAAGCGTTAAACGACTCCGCCGACAACCCCCGCTTCATCCAGACGATTCCGCGCCGAGGCTATCGATTCATTGCCTCCATAGAGGCAGTCGATAGCTGCGCTGGTCCCGCGAAGCCGGAAGAAAACCGTAGCCCTGAAGTGGCGCCGGCAAGCGGCAGCGAGAGCAGCGTCGGCATATTGAGCGACCCTCGCGACCTGCCGCCCGTCTCACGCCCGGTGGTGCGGCTGCTCTTTTCTCTCATCCAAGTGATGTATTTCTGCTTCTACGTAGTTTCTCTGGCCAACGCGCATAGAATCGAAGCATTTCTCTCTCGGGAGTTGCAACATCCGGCGTGGATTTTCGTTCCATTGCTCGTGACCGCGTCGGTTGGCATTCCAATCCGCCTGTATCTGCTTTCTGCTTCTCTCTTCGGATACAGGGGTCTAAGCAACCGATTTCTGAAACTGTTTCCCGCGCTGTTTCTCTTGGACGAGCTTTGGGCGTTAGCCCCATTCCTAGCCATCGATCAGATTGGTGCGGGACTGGCACTGGCCGTCACCGCAGCGCTTCTCTACGTCCCATTTTCGCAGCGCAGTCTTTTGTTGATGGGCGAAAGTAATTCGAGGCGGGCCGGAGATTTTTGAGGGCGCTCCTTCACCCAAGAAATCCCCGAACTTGGTCTCCTGATTTCTTTCATGTAAGATCCTCTTCCAAAGCTTGGCTGGGAGGCAGCCGAAATACGAGAGTCAGGTGTTCCTATGCGACGCATCGTGATGATGGGGATTCTGTTTGTTTTCTTTTTTCGTATCGCCTCGACCGGGGCGGACGAGGAGCCATTACAAGGTTTCACTACAGGTAGCTCCGCCACGGAACGCCAGTGGGAAGCAAAGTTTCAAGCGCTTCCCAGCCCAGACAACCAGCGTGAGTTCATGCGCCGGCTAACCGCCCGCCCGCACCACGTTGGTTCGCCTTACGACAAGGAAAACGCGGACTGGATTCTCTCGAAATTCAAGGAATGGGGTTGGGATGCGAAGATTGAAACGTTCGACGTCCTTTTCCCCACCCCAAAGGAACGTCTGCTCGAAATGGTCGAGCCCACGCGCTTCGCCGCAAAATTGCAGGAGCCACAACTGCCCGTTGACCCAACCTCCAAGCAGCAGAGCGAGCAACTCCCCAGCTATAACGCGTACTCCGTTGATGGCGACGTAACAGCCCCGCTAATCTTCGTCAACTACGGCCTGCCGAAAGACTACGAGCAACTCGATCTGCTGGGAATTTCTGTCAAGGGAGCAATCGTCATCGCAAAGTACGGCCATTCATGGCGCGGCATCAAGCCAAAAGTGGCTGCCGAACACGGTGCCATCGGCTGCCTCATATACTCCGATCCAGGCGACGACGGCTATTTCGTGGACAATTCCTTCCCTCAAGGCCCCATGCGGCCTTCCGACGGTGTCCAACGTGGCAGCGTGTTGGATTTTCCGGCGACAAGTCCCGGCGACCCACTGACCCCAGGCTACGGAGCTACACCCGGCGCGAAGCGGCTGGCTGTCCAAGATGCGCCGGGGATCACCAATATCCCAGATCTGCCGATCTCCTACGGCGACGCGCAGCCGTTGTTAGCCGCTTTGGAGGGGCCCATGGCCCCTAAAGAATGGCGCGGGGGGCTACCCATTCCTTATCATGTAGGACCAGGGAAAACGAAAGTCCATCTAAAAGTTAGTTTTAATTGGGACATCAAGACAATCTACGACGTCATCGCGAAGATCCCGGGCGCGGAACTGCCTGATGAGTGGGTGATCCGCGGAAATCACCATGATGCCTGGGTGAACGGCGCGCAAGATCCAACATCTGGCCAAGTCGTCATGCTGGAAGAGGCGCGCGCCCTGGGAGAATTGAAGAAGCAGGGCTGGCGACCGAGGCGCACCGTCATCTACTGCGCTTGGGATGCGGAGGAGCCCATGCTGCTTGGGTCTACAGAATGGGTGGAATCGCACGACAAAGAACTCCAGCAGCATGCTGTCGCCTACATCAACAGCGATGACAGCGGGCGCGGTTACCTCGACATCGCAGGTTCTCATACGTTGGAGCACATGATGAACGGCGTAGCTCGCGAGATTCAGGACCCGGAGACGAAAGTTTCCGTGTGGCGCCGCTCCCAATTGCACCAAATCGAGCAGGCGAAGACGGAAGACGATCGGAAAGAATTGCGGCAACGCGCTGATCTGCGCATGGAAGCGTTGGGTTCAGGCTCCGACTACACGGCGTTCATCGATCATTTGGGTATCGCTTCTCTGGATGTGAGCTTCTCAGGGGAAGACGATGGGGGAATCTATCACTCCATCTACGATGATTTCTACTGGTTCACACATTTCTCTGACAGCGACTTCGTCTATGGGCGTGCGTTGTCGCAAACCATTGGCACAGGAGTGATGCGACTGGCCAGCGCCGACCTTCTTCCCTTTGAATTCACCAGCTTGGCCGATACCATCAGCCTGTATTTGAAACAACTCAAAAAACTGGCTAACGACGAGAGGGAAAATACCATTGAGCAGAACAAGGAAATCGAGGAAGGTGTTTTCAGCGCCATCAACGACCCGCGCCATCCCCGGGTAGCCCCTTCGCACAAGGATGTTCCGCCGTTCCTCAACTTCGCACCTCTCGACAACGCCTCCGATGCGCTCACGCACAGCGCCGAACGGTACGACACTGCGCTCAAGAAGGCCTGGCCTGTTGGGATTCCTGCTGGCACGCTCCAGGACATGAACCAGAAGCTGAGGGAGAGCGAGCGCCGCTTGACGACTCCGGAAGGCCTGCCGCGGCGTCCCTGGTATAAACACATGATCTATGCGCCCGGCGTGTACTCCGGTTACGCCGTCAAGACTGTGCCCGGTGTGCGAGAGGCCATTGAAGAAAAACATTGGGTCGAGGCCAATGCCGAGATCGTGCGAGCCGCAACCGTATTGGAAGGCGAGATTGCGCTGGTCAATACGGCGGCCGCAGAGTTGGAGCAATTAGCCCGTTGATTCGTAGTCTGCGGTTATCTCATATGGGTTAGCCTGGATATCTCACAAGGGATACCTCATGAACTCTGCCCTCACCTCTTGTGGAGGGAGCGCGGGTTGGTGGCGCCCCGCAGCAAAGTGCGGGACCATCAATCCAACTACTCGAATCGTGGTGAGAAACACGGCTTAGGAGTTTGTCCCACAGAAAACCGGAGTGGTGGTAATCTGCGCGAGAAGTTTTTTGGAGCGCGCGATGAGCACACGATTTCGTCCTTACTATCCCGAGCAAAGGTATCTGCTGCCGCCGTCCCCGTCGGACTGGCTGGCGGAGGGGCATCT
>WNGI01004941.1_pt1 | contig 11951 bp, 10 predicted proteins | sample 5400621 | NCBI WGS metagenome assembly WNGI01 (sample SAMN13153374, study PRJNA577476) | soil metagenome | isolation source: 20 cm soil or saprolite under Garry oak tree replicate 1 | place: USA:California | collected 2016-06-15
TCCGTCCCGGTGACGAGATCGACATTCAAACTCGTTACGGGCTCTACCGGTACCGCCTCACCGATACCGCGATCGTCAATCCCGACAACAGGACCGCCCTGATCGCCGACGCCAACGGCTACTACCTGACGCTGACCACCTGCTGGCCGTTGTGGGCGGGCGCTTTCGCGACCCAGCGCTACATCATTCACGCGACCCAGTACTGGCCCGTCCCTGTACGTCCTGGCTACACCTAGCTGCCCCGAAGGGAGGGACGGTGAGGGGTGGGAAAGGAAGGGTTTGGGCGCCCCAGAACCGCTTACGTGAATTAGAATTGATCTAAATTTACTAGCCAATCAAACATTAGTTTGCTAGCATTTGGGCATGCTCCAGGTGCTCGAACCAGAGTGGGTCGATCCGGAGGTCGACGTCGTGTACCGGCTGGAAGAGCTGAGGCAGCACATCGACCAGATGGAGCTCGCCTTTGCCGGGCTCGCCACTGAGCTGGCGAAGGGCGAGCTGTGGGACAGAGAGGGCTTCAACAGCGCCGGCGACTGGCTGCGCTTCACCTGTCACATGAGCTCGCATGCGGTCTCGAACGCGCTCAACGTGGGCCGAGAGGCGCCCAATCTGGCCAAATCGATCGAGGCGATGAACGCGGGAGCCATCGGCTTCGCCCACCTGGCGACCATGGCCCGCACCGCCGACGAGGTGGGCAAAGCCTTCGATGAATCCAAGCTCCTGCCTCTGGCGTTGAAGCACTCGCCGGGCAAGTTCCACCACAAGGTCCTGCACTACAAGCACTCCGTCGATGCCGCGGGTTACAACCGCGACCAGGAGAGGCTAGTCGAAGAGCGCAGCCTGCGCCTGAGCACGGCCCAGGACGGCTGCCTGTTGATCATGGGAGTCCTCGACCCGGCCGGAGGGGCGGCGGTGCGCTCTGTACTCGAACCTCTGGCCCAGCCTTCTGGCGCTCACGACGACCGCAACCGGGAGCAGCGCCTGGCCGATGCGTTGGTCGAGCGCGTCTCGGGTGGCAGGCCGGCCAACATCCAGGTCACGGCCACCATCGAGACCTTGAAGGGCCTGGCTGGCGCGGCGGCGGGAGAGATGGAGTTCTCGCTTCCTCTCTCTTCGACCTCAGTCCAGCGGATGGCCTGCGACTGCAGCGTCACCCGGGTCCTGCTCAGCCAGGAGTCGGTGACGATCGACGTCGGGCGCTCCAGGCGGGTTATCACCGGAGGCCTGAGCCGGGCTTTGAAAGCTCGCGATGGCCACTGCCGGTGGCCGGGCTGCGAGCGCTCGGCCTCGATGTGCGATGGACATCACGTAGTGCACTGGATCCACGGCGGGCCCACCGACCTCGACAATCTCGTCCTTCTCTGCCGGCGGCACCATCGGATGGTGCACGAGGGCGGCTGGCAGCTGATCCAAACGGACGATCGAAAGATCATCACAGTGGCTCCGACGATTAGCTTTGGCTTGCCACGCGGGCCTGACTAGGGCCCGGGTTAGCGGGCCTCCAGGTGGAGGTCGATAGGGGGAGCACCTTCCTGCTTGCCCACCACGATGATCGCCGTGCCCTCGGCTACCCAGATCGTCAGCGTATTCGACTGGTTGACGAAGTTCTGATTCCCGGCCAGCCGTTCGTGCACATACGGCGGCAGAGCCTCTGCAGCCTTCTCCTTCTTACCGACAGAGCCTGCGACGGTCAGGTTGATCCCCGTAAGCGGAACCCGCACCGACACTCCTATACCGACCGCAGCGTCGAAGAGGGTCAGCAGCAGGCCGGCGGTGAGGACGACGACAACGCTCCCGCACCCGCACCCGCAGCCCCTGCGCCGGTCGCGTGACCAGTAGCGGCGGCGGCGCTCTTCGACCATTGCGGCTCAGCCGCCGGCGATCGCACCGATGATCAGAAACGGCTCCTTCCCCGAGGCGACCTCATGCGGCATTTCAGCGTCCAGCGATTCGTTGGAGAGGTCCTCCTCGCAGGCGAAAAACCTGATCATCCCGCGCCGTTGCTTCGTGTTGCGATCCCTCAGCGTGCCCAGCAGGGCCGGATACGAGGCCTCGAGGGCGTCGAGGATGCTCCGCTGCGTCACGGGGCCGCTCACCTCCAGCTCCACGGTCCGCCCGACGCCCGCAAGGATCTGCAGGTTCTTGGGAAGGACGACCTGGATCACTTCAGGGTCTGGACTTCCACCGAGAGCACCGGAGGAAGGTCGCGCACGATGGCGTCCCAGCTGTCGCCGCCGTCCGCCGAGGCGTAGACCTGGCCACCACTCGTGCCGAAATACACCCCGCACGGGTCGAGCTGGTCCACAGTCATCGCGTCCCGCAGCACGTTGACGTAGCAGTCCTTCTGAGGCAGACCCTTGGTCAGCGCTTCCCAGTCATCGCCTCCCGTTTTGCTCCGGTACACACGCAGCTTGCCCTCGGAGACGAAGTGATGCGAGTCGCTGGTGATCGGAACCACGTAGACCGTGTCGGGCTCGTTGGAGTTCACGTCGATGACGAAACCGAAATCGGTCGGCAGGTTGCCGCTGATCTCCCGCCACGACTCAGCCCCGTCGTCGCTACGCATGACGTCCCAGTGCTTCTGCATGAAGAGCGTGTTCGGCCTGGAGGGATGGATGGCGATTCGGTGCACGCAGTGGCCGACCTCTGCGTCCTCGTCGGGCATGGTGTTCGAGCGAAGACCCCGGTTGGCGGGTTGCCATGACTTACCGGCATCGTCGGAGCGGAACACGCCGGCTGCGGAGATGGCGATGAACATCCGGGCGGGGTTCGTCGGATCGATCACGATCGTGTGCAGGCAGAGGCCGCCGGCGCCCGGCGTCCAGCTCGGCGCCGTCTCGTGCGTGCGAAGGCTGGGCATCTCGGCCCACGTCGAGCCGCCGTCCTGGGAGGCGAATAACGCCGCGTCCTCAACGCCCGCGTAGATCATCTCGGGGTCCGTCAACGAGGGCTCGATGTGCCACACGCGCTTGAACTCCCAGGGGTGCGGCGAGCCGTCGTACCAGGTATGCGTGCCGGTGGTGCCTTCGTACTGGAAGTCGTTGCCGGCGGCCTCCCAGGTCTTGCCCCCATCGTTGGAACGTTGCAGCACCTGGCCGAACCATCCGCTTGATTGCGAGGCATAGAGGCGCGCGGGGTTGGCCGGAGAGCCCTTCACGTGGTAGATCTCCCAGCCCGCAAAGTGCGGCCCCTCGATCTTCCAGCTCTTCCGGCTGCCGTCTGACGTGAGCACGAAGGCGCCCTTGCGGGTCCCGACGAGAACGCGAACTCCGCTCATTACATCACTCCTGCTGACGAACACGTGGACGCGTGAAATTACGGATAAAGACTGTCTAGAACACTAAAACTAATCGGTCGAGCGACGGGTCATGCGGGCGCCTTCCTCGCCCGCGGCGCTGTGCGAGGGCAGAGCGGCGCTCGAGGTCGCGCCGTTGGCCGGCGCCTCTGCAGCCGAAGCCGACGGGAGGTGCAAGGTGAAAGTGCTTCCCTTGCCAGGGACGGAGATGACCGTGATGTCGCCGCCCTGCAGCCGCGCCAGCTGACGGCCCAGGAAAAGCCCCAGTCCCGTTCCTTTCAGGTGCTCGGTCTCGGGTGTGATCACACGGCCGAAGCGGGTGAAGAGCATGTGCATGTTTTCGGGGGCGATGCCGAGGCCGTGGTCGGACACCGCGACCCTGGCGATTCCGGCCCGTGCCCTCACCTGGCACGTGATCGGACCGCCATCGGGCGAGTACTTGATCGCGTTGCTGAGCAGATTGGCGATGATCGTCTTGGTTCTGTCGGGGTCGACGTTCACACGCACGCGCCGCTCCGGCAGGTCAAGGTCGACCCTGAGCTGGGAATCGACAATGGGCGCCACGCTGACGGTCGCCGACCGCGCGATATCTCGAAGGTCGGATTCGACAAGCTTCAGGGTCAGGCCGCCGTCCTCGAGCCGAGCCGCCTCGACCATCTCTTCGATCAGCTCGTTCATCTCGGAAGCCTTGGCGGACATCACCGAAGCTGCCTTGCGTCCCCGGTCGTTGAGGTGTCCGAGCAGCCCGCCTTCGAGCATGGAGACGTAACCCCGGATCACGGTGACCGGTCCGCGCAGCTCGTGCGAGGCGAGGTTCAGGAACTGCGTCTTGTTGCTCTCGATTGCCGCCATGCGTTCGGTCACACGGGCACGCTCGAGGCCGGCCGATACGGAAGACGCGTACGCCCTGAGCTGCGCGATCTCTTCGGTTCCGAAAACCGGACTGAACGGTCCGGCCACGACACCGAGCGAACCCTGGCCGTCAGTTAGCGGCAGCGGCACCGCGACGACGCGGTCGGGTGCGCCGGCGGGATTCGTGCGCTGCTCGGCCATCAGGTGCGCTGCGCGTGCGGGGTCAATGCCCGCGTGCGCGATGACCTTGCCGTCAGGGTCGGTGATGAACGCGGCATTGCCGCCGAGCAGGCGCATGGCCCAGGTGGCCGCACGCTCGGCAAGGACCTCGCGAGTCGGAGTGAAGATCAGCAGGTCCTGGATCGCCGTCCGAAGCTCGTCCTCTTCGCCCATGCGCCAGATGCGGCGAAGGAGTGCCGGCGGAGCAAAGCTGACGTAAATCGCCGGTATCACCACAAGCACAACCAGCTCCGTGACGACGATGGCCGTCGGGCTGCGCAGCGCGCTGCCGCCGAGGACGCTGATGAACAGGATCGCGATGAGAACCGCGAAACCGAAGCTCAGAAAGCGCATTCGTGCGCGCTGCACGGCGGGAAGGTTCCTGCTCGCCAGCCAGAACCTGGCGATCGGCTCCCCGGTGAAGATCGCCCATGCGCCGATGATCTCGAGCACGATTCCCGTCGCGACCCTCGGGTCGGCATGGGCAAGCACGGTCACATCGAGGATTCCGACGACGATCGAAAAGGCGAGCAGCAGGTTGGCCGCCTGGAACGCGAAGCTGCCAAGCGGGATGAACTCGTTTCGGAACAGGAGGACGAAGTAGCCGGACAGCAGGAACCCCACGATCTCGACCAGGGACAGGACCGCTGGCGGATGCTGCGGATCTCCGACCCTGCTGAGGGCCGCGACCACCGCCAGCGTGATGAGCGCCAGCGCCAGCATCGCCTGAGCCCGTCCCCTCTCGCGATACCAGCGATACGCGATCGCCACGCCGAGAGCTACAAAACCGGCCGCCGCCAGGTCTTGCAGTAACGCCGCGGCCTGGGTCAAGACTCGCCCTGCCCGCCCCTCCGACCGAGCTCAATCCAGGTCGGGATCTGACCCGAGATGTCCGCCGGCGTGACCCGCGACTTGACGAGGTACTCGATTGCGCCCAGCGACCGCCCGCGATCGATCATCGCCGGCTCGCCGTAGTTGGACAGAATCACCACAGGAGGGTGACTCGGAAACCGCTCGTTGAGCGAGGCCAGGACCTCGAACCCGCTTCGATCGGGGAGCAAGAGGTCAAGGAGGACGATGTCGGGAGGGTTCGCCGCCATGGTCGTGAACCCAAGCTCGGCGGTGGTGGCGATGGTGACCCGGTAGCCGTCGTGCTCGAGCTGGACCCGGTACATGTCGGCGATGGAGGGGTCGTCCTCGATCATGAGGACGTGAGCGGGGGATCCACGACCGGCCAGCTGCCGGCGGGCCAGGATGCCAGCGTCGGCCGGGCCCGCGGGCATGAATCCGGAATGGCCCGGGAACCAGAGCAGGTAAGCGGGGGTCGGGTTGCCTAGCGTCGAGCTCGTGTTAGACCCCCTAGCCGTGCCACCCACAGGTGATCATAATGTTCGGTTTCCGGTCTGGTTCGGCGGATTGCGGCCAGAGATTCGGATCCGCCGTAAACTTTTGTTAGTTTCTGTCCCGGGGGAAGTATTGGCAACCGCAAGCCCGTTCGATGCGGCCTTACGCGGCGTTCTCGACAGGCTTCACGCGGCGGCCACCGAGCTGGGACGCCACGACGGAGTGCCCGAGCTGTGCGAGCACGCCGTCGAGCTGGCGCTTTCCCTCACCGGGTCGGGCGAGGGCGTGGTCGCGCTGGGCACGCAGGAGGGGGGCGATCGGCGCCTCTTCTCGCGCTCTGAAGACAGCTCCCGTCGCATGGCCGATGCGGGAGCGGCGGAGCTTCTTGCCGCCGCCGGGGTGGGAGGTTCGCGGACAAGGCCGACCTCTTACAACCGAAACGCGTGCCTGGGGGCCGAGCTGCGGACAGCGGGTGATGTGTTCGGCGCCATCGCTGTCGCGCGAGCGACCGATTACAGCGACACCGACCGCCAAGCATTCGCGATCTTCGCCTCGCAAATCGCGCACGCATTGGACGGCGCACTGCTTCGCGACCAGCAGCACGGCCTTGAGTTGGCGCTTCGCGGATTCCGGGCGCAGGCAGATCGCGACGAGGAAAACCGCAGCCGCACCGCGGAGAGGCTGCGCAGCGCGGAGCGTGTCGAGAGAGCGCACGAGCTGGCGGTCGAGGTCCTTCTGGCCGTGTCCTCGCACGCCGTAGCCGGCCAGAGCCTGAGCGATTTCTACCGCCGGCTGGCAAGGACTGTGAGTGAACTGGTGGGCGCCGGCAAGGTTTTGTTCTGGCGGATGGACGAACACCATATGCTCGGCCCCGCGGGCGGGTTCGGCATTGACTCCGCCTTCATGGGCCGGCTCGTCCCGCTTCGTTGCGAGCCTGGTGGCGACGACCTGGCGAGCCGCGTGGTCTACCAGGATTTGATCTTTCGGGCAAGCAACAAGGACCAGACGGGCGAATTCGCGTATGTGTTGGAGGGGTTGGGCGTGTCCAGCACGATCAGCGTTCCGTGGCGCGCGGGCGAGGAGCGGCTCGGACTCGTCGCCGCGTATGACTCGACGAGACCAGGCGGCTTTTCCCGGGAGGACGCCTGGGTGCTGCAGACGGCCGGGCTCGCTTCCGGCCAGGTCACGCGCCTGTGGCACGCCCAGGAGGACCTGCGCAAGTCGGTGGACCGCCTGACCAAGGTCGACAGCGCACGTCAGCTGCTCCTCAAGAACATGACCACCGTTGTCGAGAAGGAGCGGAAGCGATTCGTCACCGAGCTCCACGACGACGCGTTGCAAAAGCTGACGGCGGCGGAGCTGCACGTCGCCCGGCTGAGCGCTGGGACCCAGCTCGATGCCGAGGCGCTCGAAAGCCTGCATGGGCTGCTGGAGCAGACAGAAACCTCCCTGCGAAGACTGGTCTTCGAGGTCCGTCCGCCGGCGCTGGAAAGCCCCGACGGCCTAGCCCAGTCGATCCGGGACCGGGTCGCCATGCTCTCCGGTTCTAGCATCAGCACGGAGGTGGAAGTCGAGCTACCCGAAGGCTTGAGCCTTGATGTCAAGACGATGGTGTTCCGGCAGGTCGCCGAGGCGATCGGCAATGTGGAGCGACACTCCCAGGCAACCCACGTGAAGGTTTTGTTGAGGGTTGCGGATGGGGGTGTCCACGGCGTGGTGGAGGACAACGGCCTGGGCTTCGTCGTCGCCGAGCGCAGCAACCTGCCAGGGCACCTTGGGCTTCTTGCGCTCCGGGAGCGCGCGTTGATGGCCGGCGGCTGGTACAAGATCGAAAGCCAGCCGGGCTTCGGATCACATATCGAGTTCTGGATCCCGCTCGCACCGTGAAGGAGCCTGGCTAGCTCAGCCTCGGGCTTTGGCGTCCTCGCGCAGGCGCTCACCCATCGCCATCAGGACTTTGACCATGAGCGGCTCGCTCCCCTTGATCGCATCGCGAAACTGCATGTGGCTCATCACGAACAGCCGGCCGTCGGTGAGCGTCGTCACCGTGGCCGTGGCGAGGCCGCGGTCGACCATGCTGATCTCGCCGAAGAAGTCGCCCGGCTTCAGAACCCGGCGACGCTTGCCGTCGACCTTGACCTCCGACTGACCCTCGAGCTGGACGTAGAACGTGTCTCCCGGACGTCCCTGCCGGGTCAGCGTCTTGCCGGCGCGGACGTCGACCTCGTCGCCCTTGCTGGCGATGAACTCCAGCTCTTTGCGCGTGCAGTGCGCGAACAGGGGCACGTGGGACAAGGCTGCCAGCTTGGGGTCGGCCATCGCGAGCAGCATATTCTGCTCGAATGATTCACGCGTGCACGGTTTGCGGGCTCCCCCTTCCTGAGGCGGCGCGCTTCTGCCCCAACTGTGGCGCCGCGGCGGGAGCGCTCGTCGAGACCGAGGAGCGCAAGCTGGTCACAGTCCTGTTCGCGGACCTGGTGGACTCGACGGGCCTCGCGCAAACTCTGGACGCCGAACGCGCTCGCGAGATGCTCGGGCGCTTCTTCGACGCCGCCTCCGAAGAGCTGACCGCTTTGCGTGGCCGGCCCGAGAAGTTCATCGGCGACGCGGTGATGGCCGTTTTCGGGCTGCCCCATGTGCATGAGGACGACGCGCTGCGCGCGGTTCGGGCCGGCCTTGCCATCTCCGAGCGCACACGGCGGCTTGGCGACGAGCTCGGGCTCGACCGTCCGCTCGAAGTGCGGGTCGGCATCGAAACCGGCGAGGCCGCCGTCGGGCGCTCGCCAACGGGTCAGCTGCTCGTGACCGGCCCGGTCGTCAACCTGGCCGCACGGCTGCAGGCCGCCGCCCAGCCTGGCCAGGTGCTGGTCGGTCAGACCACGAGCATCCTGACGAGCGCCAACGTGTCCTACGCCAGGCGCCGTCGCGTCAGGGCGAAAGGCTTCGATTCCTCGCTCGATGCCTTCGCGGTGGAGGAGCTCACCGCACGTTCCGCGCGGCGAACGATTGCTTTCGTGGGCCGCGCCAGCGAGCAGGCCATCCTCGGCCAGAGCCTTGGGCTGGCGAGCACCAGCGGCCGCCCCGTCCTGGCCACAGTCATAGGGGAGTCGGGCATCGGCAAGTCCCGCCTGGCGGACGAGCTCGCGGCGGGCGTCAGCGCGGCCGTCTTGATCCTGCGCGGACAATCTCGCGCGCTCACTGACACCGCGACGTTCTCGCCGGCCGCCGCCATCATCGGCGACGTCGCCGGCGTGCGCTCGGGGGACTCGCCCGACGAGGTGCGGGAGCGATTGGTCGAGCTGGCAGGGCGCGTCTCCGATGCCCGCGCATCAGGTCGGACGGCGCAACGCCTCGCCTTATTGTTCGGCCAGGCAGGGAGCCGCGACGAGACCGCGTTCGTCTCGGAGGTGCAGGCTGGATTCATCTCGGTCATCGACGGCCTTTCGCGCGACCATCCGGTCCTGACCATCTTCGAGGACGCCCACACCCTCAAGGCGCCGATGCTGGATCTGATCGAGCGTCTGAGCGTCCGCGGCGAACGGCCGCGCCGCGTGCTCATCGTGGTCCTGGCGCGCACCGAGCTCCTCGAGCAAAGGCCGACGTGGGGGTCGGCCAGCAGCAACTCCGTCCTGATCCGCCTGGAGACCCTCTCCCGCGACGAGTCGGTGCAGCTGGCGCGCCACGCGGGCGGTGGGCACATCGGCGAGGTGGAGGCGATCGAGATCGCGGAACGCGCGGGCGGAAATCCCTACTTCATCATCGAGACGACCGGCATGTTGATGCCGTCCTCGGTTGGTGCGGATGGCCATGGACCTCGGAGCGTGCCGCCGACGGTCCAGGCGGTGGTCAGCGCGAGGCTCGACGCAATGGAGCCCAGGCTGCGTGACCTCGCGCGACGCGCCTCGGTCTTCAGGTACGCCTTCGATGTGAACGAGCTGCGCTTTGTCGACGAGGACGCCACGGCGGCGGAGGTGCAGCAGCTCGAGGACGCGGAGATCCTCGTCCGCGACCAGCAACCCGGCGCGCTGCAGCGCTGGCGCATGCGCCACTCGACGCTCAAGGACGTTGTCTACGGCAGCCTGCCCAAGCGCGAGCGCGAGCGGCTGCACCAACGGGTGGCGCAGAGCCTTCTCGACAGCGGACACCCATCACTGGCGGCCGATCACCTCGAGCTGGCCGCGGCCGCGGCGCTCGACCTCGACCCCAACAACCGAGCGCTCCCGGACCGCGCCGTGGATGCGCTCCTCGTCGCGGGAGATCGCGCGCGGCGGCGCATGGAAAGCCGTACGGCAATCGACCGCTATCAGCGAGCGCTGGCAATGGCCGGCCACGAAGCCCGTTGGGCGGCCCGCGAGGCGCGGATTCTCGCCGGCATGGGCGAGGCCCACTACTGGCTTGGCGAGTACGCCGCCGCATCGACTGCGTTGAATCGCGCGGTCGAGGTTGGGGAAGCGTGCCAGGACGCCTTCGCCCTCGCTCTCGCCCTGCGATTCCTCGGCGACATCGCCATCAACTACGAGGCGGACGTCGACAAGGCGGAAAGGCTCTTGAACAGGTCGGTCCATGCGGCCGAGGAGCTGGGCGATCCGTGGGCCATCGTCCGCTCGCTTCTTTTCGCCGGCTGGGTTCCGTGGACGAGGCAGCGATTCGACGAGTCAGAGAAGGTGTGGCAACGGGCGCTGTCGCTCGTCGATCCGAAGGATCACTGGGCTCGGGTGCGTGCGCTGACGGCGCTGTCGATCAACCGCTCCGAGATGCACGACCTCGAGGCCGCGCTGCAGCTGATCGAGAAGGCTCGCACCCTCGCCGAGGACACCGGCGATCAGTTCAGCGTGGCCAACACCCTGGTCCAGAAAGCGAGGCTCCTCGACGATCTCGGCCGCGCCGCCGAGGCTCTGCCGTGCTTCGACCGCGGCGTCGCGATCTTCGGCGGGCTGGGCGCACGCTGGGAGATGGCCGACGCGAGGGCCGCGCGTGGCATCGCCTATCGCAACCTCGGCCGCCTCGACCAGGCCGAGGAGGACCTACGCTTCGCGATCCGCACGGCGGAGGAGCTGGGTGACCGGCAACTGCCGCCGTGGACGTGGAGACACCTGGCCAAGGTCGCCGAGCTCCGCGGCGACAAGGCCGCTGCTGAGGAGCTGCTCAAACGCTCGCGAGACGCGGAGTCCCGCGGTCCTCATTGACCTATCAGGGTTTCAGAAGGATCAGCGACACCTCGAGCACGATGTCCGGATTGACGCGGACAAAGCCACCAACTTCCTGTGGGACCTCGATGCCGTAGTCCCCCACGTCGACGGTGGCCTGGCCCGCCGCACTCACCTGTCCATCCTTGAGTCTCACGCCGAGCTTGAAGCTTGCGGATCTGACGATCCCGCCGATCTCGAGGGCGCCTGCCAGCGTCAGTTGCTGCACGGCATCGCTCGACACGTTGAGCGGGAGCGCCGCCGGATACGGCTGGAACACGACGTAAGGATGCGATCTGGCGCTCAGGAAATCGCGCGCGATGTCGTCGCGGTCCGAGGTGTTGAAGCCCGGTAGCTCGTCGATGCTGTGCAGCGTCCGCACGTCGATTGCGATGCACCCGGTCACCATCGCGGGCGCGCCGTCTGATCCTCCGACAAGCAGCCATCCGCTGAGGCGCTCGGTGCGTGCCACGGCATCATGCGGAGAGGTCACCTCGGCGAACTTCTCGTGAGCGCGGTACCCGACGACCGAATGCGGCTGGATGACCCACAAGCCATGGACCCCGGCCGAAGCGGTATTGCCCGGGACGGCCGGCCTGCGGCAAGCCTCGTCGAGCGGGTCGCCCGGCGACGGAGAACCCGCCGGCGTCCGCGCTGTCGCTGCCTGCAGGCCCAGCGCCTGCGGGCGAGTGTGGTTGAAGTATGTGATCGCGGCCGCAGTGCAGAGGATGGCGAGAAGCGCCGCCCCGGCCACGACCTTCCACGCCAGCCTCAAGGACACGCCTCGAATACGCCGCCCGAGGGCGCTTGGTTCCCGTCAGGGAACGGCGGGAGCGACCTCCGGTACCGGTAATGCGACCCCCTCGGTGAGCGATCGCGTCCGTGCGGGGACGGCCACGAGAGCCATCAGCCCCGCCGTACCCACGACGGCAGCCGCGGCAAGGAACATCACCCGGGCGCCGAACGCCTCGTAGACGAGTCCGCCTCCCAACGAGCCGAGAATTGGGGCCACACCGAACAGCACCGATTTCATCAAGGCCTGCCCGGTGGCGCGG
>WNGI01004942.1_pt1 | contig 11949 bp, 10 predicted proteins | sample 5400621 | NCBI WGS metagenome assembly WNGI01 (sample SAMN13153374, study PRJNA577476) | soil metagenome | isolation source: 20 cm soil or saprolite under Garry oak tree replicate 1 | place: USA:California | collected 2016-06-15
GCGTTTCCCGCGACCCCTGCGTTGAAGCGGTCACGGGCCTGTGCCACCTCTTGCTCGGCCAGGCTGAGCCTCTCGGTTGCCGCATCGAGCTGCTCTCTGGCGCCAGACAGGTCTATGAGCGCGCCACGCACGTCGGCTTGAGCCTGTTGCTCGAGATCGCGCCGGCGGATCTCCGCTTCCTTCACCACCGACTGCTGCTCTTGAACCCGCGCCTCTCGCTTGAAGCCGTCGAAAATCGGCAGCGTCACCTGCAAGCCCCATGTATAGGTGCCGAGAAGCTTCGCGCCGTTCTTTCCGATTACACCATCGTCTGCGACCAGTCCCAGCGAGGGTAGCCGCTCAGCCTTGATGGCCGAGAGTCCTTGTTTCGCTGCGCGGATACGCTCCTCCTCGGCGAGGAGGTCGGGTCGATTTTGCATCGCCTGCGCAATCAGAGCAGCTTCGTCCGGAAGCGGGCCGCCGTCGGTTGCCGTGGAGAGGGAATCAGCCAGCAAGACGTCGGTCCCAAGGGGCAGCGCGAGTGAACGGAGGAGATCGAGATGAGCGTGGTCGCGCGCGTTGCGTGACGATATGAGCGCCGCACGCGTCGCCGCGAGCTGTGCCTTGGCGCGTGTGACATCGAGTCCGACACCCGTTCCGGCCTGAAGCTGGGATTGTGCAATGCTTAGTAGCTCGGTGGCGAGGCGCGTGTCGGCCTGACGTGCACGCAGATCGGCGTCAGCGCGCATCGCCCTTATGTAAGCGCTGGTCGCGATGTTCGCAGCCTGCTCGGCGGTGGCATCGGCGTCGGCGCTCGAGGAGCGAGCCTGGGCCTGAGCCGAGCGCACGCGTCCGATCGCGCCGAAATCGAGAAGGTTCTGCTGCACGCGCCCACGAACGTCGAGAGTGTTGATTGGTCCCTCGACCTGGCCCTGCGGATCGAACAGCGGCGGGTTGCCAGGCGTCGCGGGGAAATCGATGCCAAGCGTCGAAGTGTTGAAGGTTCGGCCGGCTTCCTGGACGTAGCTGCTGATCGTCGGGAGAAGGTCGGCTCTGCGCTCGCGGACGCGAGCCCCCGCTTCGTCGGCGCGGAGTCGGGCGCCCTGGGCAAGAGCACTCTGGTGCGCGGCGAGTCGCGCCGCATCGCCGAGGGTGAGCGGAGTCGCCGATGCGGTTGGCGCGACCGCCGGAGCTGGCGTGGTGACGGATGTCTGCGCGAGTGCGCCAGACGAGGCGATTGCAATCGCTGCGACTGCGGTTAACAGGCGACTATTGCTCGGAAAAATCTTAGTCATTGTTGAATGGAATGAACGAAACCGCGTCCGATGGAGCCCCATCGGCTTGCGCATATGAGCCTGCGAACGGCGCGATCGAGTGAAGGTAGAATTGGGCCAGCTCCTGGAAAACCTCCTCGTCCTTCTTATGACAGAGAAGCGGCACTCCAGTGTGCTCATCGCGCCAGATGGCGTTCATGATGGTGAGCGCGACAAGCATGCGGGCGGCGATCATCGGATCGATCTCGCGGAAATCACCCGTGTCGACTCCCTTGCGAATGATTCCACTGAGCAGCTTGAGCCCGCGGGCTACCACTTCATCAGCGTAGAACTTGGCGAGATCGGGGAACTGGTGGAGCTCACCGAGGACGAGACGGTAAATCGTGCTGAAGACCGGCGAGCGGACGAACTTCCAATAGCCTCGCATCGCGGAGCATAGCTGCTCCGTTGGCGATCCTTGCCCCGTCATCTTCTCGGCCCACTCGATCGCGGCGACAGCGGTCTGCCGGATCATCTCGCGGAAGAGCTCCTCCTTATTGGGGAAGTAGAGGTAGATAGTGCCCTTGGAGACTCCGGCGCGGTCGGCGATGTCCTGGAGTCGGGCGTTGGCGAGTCCGCATTCGCCGAAAACCTCGAGGGCGGCCTCGATGATCTGCTGGGGCCGGTGCTCGGGTTGTCTACGCCATTTTGGTGATGCTGTCTTCGTTTTCGGCATTGCTAAACAAATAGTTACTGACCAGTCAGTAATATACTAGGGACCAATAAGAACGTCAATTACTTTCTTGCTTAGGTCCTTACTGGTGATTCGCGGTCGTGCTCGCGGCGGCTGGGGCAGGAGTCTGCGCCGCTTCCTTCCCGCGATAGCGCGCGTTCGTCATCATCACAATCGTCGTGAGCAGCAGGAATAGCGTTACCGCGCCCAGGATCAAACCCGTCAGCGCGGCACTCAGGTCGGTCTTCTTTTTCGTCGCCATCACTTCGCTCCCGGCTCGCTCGAGACCCTGGCCTTCGTCACAGTGTCGTTCTGGCTGATCTTGGGAACCACGTCGATTCCCTGGATGACCTTTCCAAAAACGGTGTGCACTCCGTTCAGGTGCTTGGTGTTCTGCTCACTCAGCACGATGAAGAACTGGCTGCCGCCGGTGTTCTTCCCGGCGTGCGCCATCGACAGCGCCCCAACGTCGTGCTTGCGCGGATTTCCCTGCGTCTCGCAGTCGATCTTGTATCCAGGGCCGCCTGTTCCGACCGGACCCTTCGCGTGCTCGCCACCCTTCGAGTAGGGATCGCCGCCCTGGACCATGAAATCCTTGATGACGCGGTGGAATTTCGTTCCGTCGTAAAAACCCGAGTTGGCGAGCTTCTCGAAATTGGCGACGGTCTTAGGCGCTTCCTTCTCGTACAGCTCGGCCTTCATAGTGCCCTTGTTGGTTTCTATCGTTGCAAACTTCGTCATAATAGAGTGTTGGGTGGCGTTTAATGACGGACCGAAAAAGAGCTTTCGGCCTGTATGATAACACTAGACCGTGCTCGACGGGCAGATGTCGTTGAGCACGCAGATTTCGCACTTGGGCCTTCTCGCCTCGCAGACTCTACGGCCGTGAAAGATGAGGAGGTGCGAGAGCAGCGCCCAATCTTCGCGCGGAAATAACGGCATCAGATCCTGCTCGATCTTGATCGGATCCGTCTCTCTGGTGAGGCCGAGGCGGTGGCTCAGTCGTGCAACATGAGTATCAACGACGATGCCTTCGTTTTTCTTGAACGCGTTGCCGAGGATGACGTTCGCGGTCTTGCGTCCGATTCCGGGGAGCTTGACGAGCTCCTCCATCGAGTCCGGAATCTCTCCGTTGTGCCGCTCGACCAGAGCCTTGCCGAGGCCGATCAGGCTCTTCGTCTTGTTACGAAAGAACCCGGTGCTCCTGATGATCTCCTCCAGTTTTTCCGGCGGCGCATCGGCGAGTGACGCGGCCGTCGGAAAAGTCCGAAAGAGCGACGGAGTCACCATGTTCACGCGCCTGTCGGTGCATTGGGCGCTCAGGATGGTGGCGATCGCCAATTGGAGCGGCGTCTCGTAGTCGAGCTCAGTGCGCGCATCGGGATACTCGCGCTTGAGACGCGAAAAAACCTCGAGCGCGTAGGGACCGATTGCATTCTTCGCAATTCGCCGGAATCGGCGTTTATCGCGCGGACGAGGACCACCGGCCTTTTTTCTTTTCACGATCGCGGGTTTCATTTGGACCGCCTCGTCCGCGCAAATGCGAGCACGTCGTCTGCGCCCCGCGTGTTGAGAATCTCGCCCGCCTCGAGCCACGCTTTTCTCGCCATTCCAATTCCAAAATGCACGTTGTCAAGCGCGGCCGTCGAATGCGCATCGGGTCCGATCTCGATCGTCACGCCCAGCTCCTTCGCCTGACGGCAATACCGCCAGTCGAGATCGAGCCGGTGTGGATCGGCGTTGAGCTCCACCGCCACACCAACCCGCGCGGCTTTCTCGAGCACCGCTTCAATGTTGATCGGGTATGGCTCGCGCGTGAGAAGCAGTCTGCCGGTCGGATGCGCCAGAATCGTAAGGTGCGGATCGTCGAGAGCCGCGAGCACGCGCGTCGTCATCGCGTCTCTATCCATGCTGAAGCGCGAATGGATCGACCCTACTACGTAGTCGAAGCTGTCCAGAATCTCCGCGTCGTAGTCGAGTCGTCCGTCCGCCAGGATGTCTGCTTCGATTCCCTTGAGGATGCGGAAACCCTTCATCTCCGCATTCAGCCGGTCGATCTCCTCCTGCTGCCGCAGGAGCTCGTCGCGCTTGAGGCCGCCGGCATAAAACGCTGACTCAGAATGATCGGAGATTCCGATGTAATCCCAGCCGCGTTCCCTGGCGGCGTTCGCCATCGCCTCGATCGTCGCGGTTCCATCGGAATAATCAGAATGACAATGTAGAACCCCGCGGAGATCGTCGAAGGTCACCAGGTTCGGCAGCTCCCCCCGAGACGCCGCTTCGATCTCACCCATCCCCTCCCGCATTTCGGGAGGAATCGGCTCCAGATCCAGCGCCGTGAAAAACGCGTCTTCATCCTTCAGGCCGACTCTCTTTCCGCCCCGCCCGATCAGCGAATTGCCGGCGATCTCGACTCCTTTGTTGCGGGCGAACACGTTCATCTCCTCGACGTGCGCCATGCTTCCCGTCGCACGCCACAGCGCTACCGGGTAATCACCCTTGGTGACGCAATGCATGTCGAGGTGTGTCCCATCGACGAATCGAATGTGCACCGAGCCCGGGTCCTCGCGGATTTTGCTCTCTGCCACTCCGGGTGACCTCGCAAACGACGCCGCCACCTTCGCGGGGTCCGCCGAGCATTCGGCCACGATGTCGATGTCGCCGACGACTTCGTTGTGTCGGCGAATAGACCCCGCGACCTCGGCCTGAACGATATCGGGATGCTTCACGATGTTGGCGAGCAGGAGGTGCGCCTCGATTGCGGCTGCCGGAAAGCGCTTGAGATGCGCGTCGCGCCGCAGGATCTCGATCCCTCTCAGGATCTTCTCTGCCGTCTTCTTGCCGAACTTCGGCAGCCCGGCCAGTTGGCCGTTCTGCGCCACGCGCTCCAGGTCTTCCAATGTCTGAACGCCGAGAGCGTCGTGGATCACCTGAATCCTGGCGGCGTTGAGTCCCGGAACGCGAAAGAGCTCCAGCAATCCTTCAGGCATTCCTTCGCGCAGCTGGTTGAGATACGACGACTCGCCCGTCTCGACCAGCTCACGGACGACCGACAGGGTCGCGGGTCCTATTCCTGGCGTGTCCGCCAGCTCGCCCGAGCGCAGCAGGGGGGCGAGATCATCGGTGTCGAGCGCGATGAGTGAACGGGCCGCACCAGCGTATGCGCGCGCCTTGAATTTCTGTTCGCCTTTTACCTGGAGGAGGGCGCCGATCTGGGAGAGAACATGCGCGGCCGAGCGGGAATCCATGCCCCCAATATATGAGGGCGGAGAACTAGGCCGTCTCTTCTATTCCGGCGTGGAAGGGCAGCGTCTTCACGATCTCTTCGATCTGCTTCTGAATCAGCTCCAGCTCCTGGCTCGCGCCCTCGCTGTCGAGCATCCCGTGGCGCATCGTGACGGCTACGCGGTTCATGTACTTGATCTTGGTAATGATCTCTTCCGTCGCGCGTCGAAGCCGGATGTAGCGTCTCTTGTCGGCGAGAGCGCGGTGGCAGCGCCTCTCGAGGTCCTGGGGAGTGAGTTTTCTGGCTACTTCGACCGCTTCAGCGATCGTACGGCCCGGAACGGCGCCGTGATCCGGAATACCCATTTGATCGCTGGACGGATCGCTGAACCAGAGCCTGCCAATGTATTCCACGCCATCGTACGCGAGACGGAGCGCGACCTTGTATTCCTTGCCGTCGACCATGATCGAGCTGATCGCGTGCTGTGTGACGCCGGAGTCTGATGTCATGGCCGAGTTTCAGCTTCGTACGGACGGAGTGGATTCATCTAGGAATGGGTCGAGTGCCCTGAAGAGCCCTTGCGGCTGTTCAACGTACGGCACATGGCCGCACTCGTCCAGAACCACGAGGTTCGTTCCGAGCGCACTAGCGGCTTCACTGGAAGACGCGAGTGGAATCGGATCGTCACGGCCAGAAACGATTATCGAGGGGATCTTGATCCCTTTCAGGTCGCTGATGAGGTCAAAATCACCCAGACTTTCCCATACGGATTCCTGTACCCGGCCGACTACCCTGAAGGGCGTGAGGTCCGTCGCCCTGCGCGGATCTGAAAAATAACCGGCGACCCCCAGCTCGAAGGCGCGCTGCCGATGCGCCTCCGGATCCTTCTCTCGCAGGCCGGACGCCGCCAGCTCGTCGCGCATCCTTTGTATCTCGGGACTTTGCTGCCGGCGGGCGAATTCCGCCTCGAACTGACGCCGGTATTCCCTCGTCAACGGGCCAGGGCTGATCAGCGCCATGCGCTCGGGCGCGAGGAGATGCGGATTCACCCTCTGTTCGATCGCGTAAAGCAGCCCGAGCATCGCGCCCCACGAGTACCCGACGATCGATAAGGGATCGAGCACGAACTCCTCGACTATCGCTCCCAGATCTTCGACATGGGTCTTCCACGTGATCGGAATCCGCGCATCGGCCCGGGAGCGCCCGCCTCCACGCTGGTCGTAAAAGAGCAGATCGTGCTTGTCGCCGAGGTGCAGCATCTGCGGCAGCAGATACCGGTGGTCGGCACCCGGTCCACCATGAAGAACCAACAGCTTCGGGGCACCCGGCCGACCGTACTTCGCCCAGTAAAGGGGTGAGCCAGTCGTCGTTGTGAATCCTTCTTCCCGAGGCGCGGGGATCGGCTTGGGCATGGACGGCTAGCTCCGCGAGCTCACGAGGGCGGCGACAACCCTCGACTAACGCGCGGTAAAGTCGGTTTTGCTCGTCACCGCCCGGCAGGTCTCGGCGATCAGCTCCGCGGCGTGATCCAGATCCTGGATGCTCACCAACTCGTTCGGCGAGTGCATGTAGCGATTGGGGACGGAGACGAGGCCGGTCGCGACTCCCTCGCGCGCGATGTGAATTGCGTCGGCATCGGTACTCGTCTCCCGTCCCGCCGCATGCAGCGAAAAGGGAATCTTCCGGCTTTCCGCCGTCTTCCGCAGTAGCTCGAATACCACCGGAGAGATGATTGAGCCGCGCGTCAGCACCGGGCCTCCTTCGATGGTGGCTTCACCGTATTCCTTCTTCTCGACACCGGGATGGTCGATCGCGAACGTCACATCGACGACGATTGCCATCTGCGGGCCGATGCCGGTCGCGCACACACCCGCCCCGCCGCCCCGATAGCCGATCTCTTCCTGTGTCGTGGCGACGCCGACGACCTTCGCAGAGCCGGGCTTATCCGCGTACCGGCGTAGCGCCTCGAGCACGACGAACGCGCCGATCCGGTCGTCGATAGAGCGCGAAACGAGTCTCCCATTCGGAAACTCCATGGTGCGCGAGTCGATCACGCCTGGGTCGCCTACGAGAACCATCTCCTCCGCCTCCTTTTTTGTCTTGGCGCCGAAGTCCACCCAGATGTCGGTGAACTTCGCCGCCTTTTCGCGCTCTTCCTGCTTGATGAGATGGATCGGCTTTTTTCCCACGACGCCGAACACCTCACCTTTGCGGCCGATGAAGCGGAGACGCTGGCCGATCAACACCTGCGGATCCCAGCCGCCAATCGGCTGGATGTAGGCGTAACCCTGGTCGTCGATGTAATTAACGATGACGCCGATCTCATCGATGTGGCCGGCCAGCATGACTATCGGCTTGCCGCCGCTATTCACCTCTGCCAGGCTGTTGCCGGCGACGTCGCCACTCACCTTCGCGAATTTTTTTGCGTAGTCGCGCCACAGCTTCGCGGGCGCGGCCTCGAAGCCGGAAGGACCCGGTGTATCGAGGAGTTTCTTCAAAAAGCTTAGGGATTCAGTGGCGATCATCAGGGGCGGGGTACTGGGGAGGGTCGAATATAGCATCGCGCGGGAGGTGCGCGCGCGTGAGTCTTGCAGTCCTGCAGCGTCCCGCGGTTACGGGGGAGGAGAACCAACTGCGAGAAGAATAAGGTGAGAGGTACAAGGTGGTCGGTACCGGGTGCGAGGTAGCAACGTAGTCACCCCGTACCGCCTACCTATCACCTGCTACCTCTCACCTTGTTCAGTTCGCGGTTGGTCTCGCTCTTCAATATTTGCCTTGGTCCGCATTTCAATCAAAATGAAATCAAGAGTCAGTTTGCTGGTTCCCGTTATGCTGTGCGCGGCAGTCTTGCCGCTGCAGGCCTCCGCACAGGGCGCAGCGACCTCCGCGCCACTCACCAACATCCGCTACGAGGTGACGTTCACTCGAGCCAATGGCGTGCGCCGGCGGGTGACATCCACGATGACGTTCACTGTCGGCGGGACGGATGCTGTTTTGCTCTCGCTTCCCAAGTGGACGCCCGGCGCCTACGAGATCGACAACTTTGCGCGTGATGTCTCCAACTTCTCGGCGGAGCAATCGGGGAACTCGCTGGCCTGGGACAAGATCGATCCCGACACCTGGCGCGTTCGTCCCCGTGGAGTGGGCGAGGTCACCGTGCGATTCGACTACCTGGCCGACAGCCTCGACAACGCGAACACGTGGTCGCGGCCGGATTTTCTGCTCTTCAATGGGACGAATCTCTTTCCGTATCCTGAGGGCAGGGGATTCGACTTTCCGTCGTCGGTGACGGTGAACACGGAAGCCGGATGGAAGATCGTGACCGGCATGACGCCGGCCGGCGCGCACCGCTACGCCGCGTCGAACTATCACGATCTGGTGGACATGCCCTTCTTCGTTGGGCAATTCGACCTGGACAGCGCGCAGATATCGGGGACCTGGGTCCGCTTTGCCACATATCCCTCGGGAAGTGTCACGGGCCCGGCCCGCGTCGCCGTTTGGGACGCGCTCAAACGAGTTATTCCGGTCGAGGTCAAGGTGTTCAATGAAGTGCCGTGGAACACCTACAGCGTGCTGCAGATTACCGATCCATCCTACAGTGGAGGCTCGGGTCTCGAGCACCAGAATTCCCACGTCGATGTGCTGAGTCCAGGAATGCTCGGCACACCGGTGCTTCCGTCACTCTATGCGCACGAGATCTTTCACGCCTGGAACGTAAAGCGCCTGCGGCCTGCCGATTTGTGGCCGTACAGGTATGATGAGGAGCAACCCACGCGCTTGCTGTGGATCAGCGAGGGAATCACCGACTACTACGCCGATCTGGCGGAGGTCCGTGGCGGGCTCATGGATGCGAACGGCTTCTACATGGCGACGAGTGACAAGATGTCGCAGGTCGACGAGCTCCCTCCAACCGCGCTCGAGGATGCATCCCTCTCGACGTGGATTCATCCACGCGATGGAACCGAGTACATCTACTATCCAAAGGGATCTCTGGCCGGATTGCTGCTCGACATCATGATCCGGGACGCGAGCGACAACCACAGCTCGCTGGACGACGTGATGCGCGCCCTCTTCAACACTGCCTACAAGAATGGCCGTGGCTTCACGTCCGACGAATGGTGGGCCACGGTGAGCAAGGCCGCGAAAGGAAAATCCTTTGGTGATTTCTACTCCCGCTACATCGATGGCCGCGAGCCATTCCCCTACGACAAGGTTCTCCCGCTGGCGGGACTTCGCCTTGCGCGCGACACAACGCGCGTACCGCAGCTGGGAATCGCGAGTCTTCAGGACTCGACTGGCTTGCACGTGACCGAAGTGGTACCGGAAAGCTCCGCCGCGGCGGCCGGCGTCCAGCCCGGAGATCAACTCATCTCCGTCGGCGGATTCAACGCCGACGATCCAAACTGGACGGACAAATTTCGCTCGCGCTACGCCCGCCAATCGGAAGGTACTGAGGTCCCCGTGGTCGTCAGGCGAAATGGCGCGGAGCAAACTCTGACGGCTCGCCTCCGCTTCGTGACGCGAGTCGGCTCGCGCTTGGTCGAGGACCCACGCGCTTCTTCGAAGGCGCGGCGCGTAAGAGAAGGATTGTTACGGGGAGTAACTCAGCCCTGATCGCAGGAGCCCGCGGCCATGAGCCGGACCGCCGACAGCCCTGGCCGGTAGTCATAAAGTTGCAGTTCAAATTCCGGCCGGCGGTCTTCAGTTGCAGTTAAACCTGCTTGAGCACCACCTTGGCGATCGTCTGCAGCTGCATGTTGGACGTCCCCTCGTAGATCGTCCCGATCTTGGCGTCGCGATAGAATTTCTCCACGGGGTAGTCCTTCGTGTAGCCGTAGCCCCCGAACAGCTCGACACAGAGCGAGGTGACGCGCTCGCACACCTGTGAAGAGAAGAGCTTCGCCATCGCTCCCTCGCGCGCGATGTCCTTTCCCGCGTCCTTGAGGCGGGCCGCGTTGTACACCATCAGCCGTGCGGCCTCGATTTCCGTGGCCGCCTGCGCGATCTGGAACTGAACTCCCTGAAATTCGGCGAGCGGCTTCCCGAACTGCTTGCGCTCATTGAGATACCTGATGGTGGCGTCGAGCGCACCCTGCGCGATGCCGATCATCTGCGCGCCGATGCCGACGCGCCCTCCGTTCAGAGTGTTGATCGCGATCTTGTAACCCTGGCCGACCGGCCCGAGCACATTCTCCTCGGGAACCTCGCAATTGTCGAGCAACAGCTCGACCGTGCTCGAGGCGCGAATCCCGAGCTTGTCCTCCTTTTTTCCGACTTTGAATCCATTGAAGCTGCGCTCGATGATGAATGCGGTGATGCCGCGATAACCGGCGGACGGATCCGCGTTCGCGAACACCACGAACACGCCCGCTTCCGCGCCGTTGGTGATCCACAACTTCTGGCCATTCAACACCCACCTGTCGCCGCGCTTCTCGGCGCGAGCCGCCAACCCGAATGCATCCGAGCCTGAACCCGATTCTGAAAGCGCGTACGCGCCGATGATCTCGGATGCAAGCTGCGGCAGATACTTCGCTTTCTGCGCTTCGGTGCCGTACCGGGCGATCGGGTAATTGACCAGGGTGTTCTGCACATCGCAGACGATCGCTGCTGCCGCGTCGACCTTGCTGATTTCCTCCACCGCGAGCGTCACCATGAACAGGGTTCCGCCCGCCCCGCCGTACTGCTCCGGCACTTCGATTCCCATCAGGCCGAGCTCGAAGTACTTGGGTAGCAGCGCGGGATCGATCTTCCCCGCCTTTTCCATCTCCATCACGCGCGGACGGACTTCTTCTGCCGCGAATGCTGCGACCACGTCGCGGAACATTAGCTCTTCCTCCGAGAGCAATGTCAGCGCGGAGGAAGTAGTGGTTTCAGCTTGCATTGCGTCTACCAGATTCGCGGCTGAATTGCGCTCGGACGCACCATTGGATCGCCGTCCTGGCATCCCCACGCCGCTTTGAACTCCGGCATGTTGCTGAGCGGCCCGTTCACACGCCACTTCGCTGGCGGATGCGGGTTGGAGGCGACCAGAAATCTGAGGAATTCCGGTCGATCCAGCGTGCGCCACACCTGTGCCCAGCCGAGGAAGAAGCGTTGCTCCGGAGTAAAGCCGTCGATGACCGGTTGGGGATGCGCGGCGAGGGCTCGCTTCATCGCCGCATAGGCGACAGTCAAACCCCCGAAGTCCCCGATGTTCTCGCCAAGCGTCAGTTGACCCTGCACGTGCGTGGCCGTATCGAGCACGGTGTACGCATCGAATTGTTTGACAATCTTCTGCGCCTCCGCGTCGTAGCGCGCAGCATCTTCCTTGCTCCACCAGTCCCGCATGTTGCCGAATCTGTCGAACTGCCTGCCCTGGTCGTCGAAGGCGTGCGACATCTCGTGTCCGATCACGGCGCCCATCGCACCATAATTCAAAGCGTCATCGGCATTTGGATCGTAGAAGGGCGGCTGCAGTATTCCCGCCGGGAACACGATCTCGTTGAGAAGCGGGTTCTCGTACGCGTTGACCGTCGGGGGCGTCATGCCCCATTCGGTGCGGTCAGTTGGCTTGTTGATTTTTGCCCAGTCACGCGCGGAGGCCCACTGCTGTCCTGCGAGGACGTTCGCAAAGTATCCGGTGGGACTGATCTGCAGCTTCGAGTAGTCGCGCCACTTGTCGGGATATCCGATCTTGCGGTTGAAAGCGTCGAGCTTGACCAGCGCCTGCTGCTTCGTTTCAGGGCCCATCCACTGCAATTGTTCGATACGTGAGCGGA
>WNGI01005869.1_pt1 | contig 11948 bp, 5 predicted proteins | sample 5400621 | NCBI WGS metagenome assembly WNGI01 (sample SAMN13153374, study PRJNA577476) | soil metagenome | isolation source: 20 cm soil or saprolite under Garry oak tree replicate 1 | place: USA:California | collected 2016-06-15
GTGAACGTCCTAAAAGTGCTGCTGCCGGAACGCTGCCAGCACTGCGGGCGAAAGCTGCCGCAAAAGTCCGACCGAGTGACAACGGAGGGGGAGCCACGACGGCATCAGGTGACGGAGATTCCGGAGATTAACCCGCACAGGTTTCGTCCTGGATGTGGAGAACAACTGCCCTCGGCTCAATTTATACGTGCGAATCGTACCAGCGGAGCATGCGTTCGAGCGAATCTCTTTGATGCTCCATCTCCTTGAAGATATGAGGCTCACGAGGGTAGCGCAAAAACCTCGTTTCGCGGCCGAGGAATCGGAGACCATAGTAGAACTCTTCGCCCTGAGAGATTGGAACTCGAACGTCTGCTTCACCGTGGATGACGAGTGCGGGTGTATGGCAATGTTCTAGAAAGCGAACCGGAGAATGCTCGTCGTAGAGCTTTACGTTGGATCTCAGATCGCCATAGTAGCTGTCCAGGTAACTGGGATCGATGTCGGAAGTCGTAGCCATCGTAAACAGATCCGTGACTGCAGCGCCTACGATTGCAGCCTTGAAGCGGTCTGTGTGCGTGACCGTCCAGGAGGTCATGAAACCGCCGTAACTCCATCCGCCAACGCCCAAGTGATCGGAATCAGCAATTCCCCGTGATATCAGGTGATCCACGCCGTCCATGCTGTCCTGAAAGTCGCCAAAGCCCCAATCACGATAGTTCGCTTCGGTAAACGCTGTTCCTGCGCCATCCGAACCGCGCGGATTGGGGAGAAGTACGGCGTAACCATGAGACGCGAGAATGCCTCCCCAGTCATACCAATTGCCGTGAAAACCAGCGGCCCAGGCCTCCTCCGGCCCGCCGTGATAATGAACGATCGTCTTGTAACGCTTCCCTTTTTCGTAGCCGGCAGGCAACAGGAGAATTCCATGAATCGTTTTTCCATCTTTAGAACTCTTCCAGCTTATTTCCTCTGAAGTGCCGAGCTTCCAATCCTTGACTTGAGGATTCATGTTGGTGAGCATGCGATCCTGTCCGCCTGCGTTGACGAATACTTCGTCGGGATGTTCCATGTTTTGGCCAAGGAATGCAATTTTTCGGCCATCCTTGCTTAGAGTGAACGCCTCTGCGGTCCCCTGCCTTCCCATTCTCGCTAGCGTGCCTGTGCTTGCGTCTACTTTGAAGAATGCTGGAGTCGTCCCTTCGATACCGCAGGCCGTCAAAGTCTTGCTGTCCGGATCCCACACGATGTCTTCAAGAGTGGCAGGATAAGAATCGCCTACGACGGTTTGCTTGGCACTCTCAAGGTTGTAAAGAACAAGAGCTCCAGTGATGTCCCGCGGACTGGGTTTGCCGAACAAGACGCTGCGACCGTCAGGAGACCAACTGACGCGATTGTAAGCAGCATGTTCAAGAAGTGTTTTGACGGTGGAACCGGTTGATGCACTGAGAATCGAGATTTTTGACACGCGCCAATAATCATCGATGCGCGGCGTAGGCGAGATGCGGGCCAGGAATTGTGCACCGTCGGGCGCCCAATCGAAATCATCGATGTTCATGTTTTCTTTTGTGACCAAACGCGCTTGCTGAGCGGCCAAGTCGTACACCCAGAGACGATCATATTTGTAGTTCGCATCAACCTCGATTTGATCTTCCTTGCGGTGCTTGCGCTCTAATTCCTGTTTGGTGTCCTGGTCGGTTCGAACGAACGCCAGTTGTTTGCCGTCCGTTGACCACTTGAATTTCTTGACGCCGCCCGGGATGTCCGTGACCTGCATCGCCTCTCCGCCATGCGTGGAGAGCAACCAGATCTGGTCGACCGGTTTGGCGTCCCGCTCTTCGGTAGTACTGGACTTGGGGTCCGGAGGAAAAATGTCTTTGCGGTCTCCTGCTCCTACGATCGAAAACTTGAAAGTCCGGTTTTTGGCGGGTAAGTTTTCGCGATTGGAAAGGAAGGCCAGGGAGGAGCCATCCGGGGACCATCGCGGGGAAGTATTCGAAGCGCCGCCAGTTGCGAAAGCGCGCGCTGGAGCAGAGCCGTCCGACAGAACCAGCCAAATTTGCGAACTGCGACGCTCGCTCGCAGGCATCGGCGTCTCCACTACGTAGGCGACCATGCTTCCATCGGGAGAAATTTGCGGATCGCGGACTTGTTTGATGTTGACGAGGTCAATGGGATCGAAGGATTTGCGATCCTGTGCGGATAGAAGTCCGATGTTGCTTAGGAAAGATAGCGCGACAAGCAGATGCAGGCGCCTCATCAAGCCTCCTGGAAGATCAGACTGTTCGAATTCATCCGAATATTAGTTCCTTACAGCTGGAGCTATTTCCGTTCGAAGATCATCTTGCCGTCGAAAATAGTCATGTCCACCTTCGTTTTCTCAATGGCGACGGGATCGATGTGAAAGATATCGTCGGAGAGGACGGCGAGATCGGCAAGTTTTCCAGGCTCGATAGAACCCTTAAAGCGATCTTCAAGCGAGGCGTATGCGGAGCCCATCGTGTACGCGTGAACGGCTTCTGCAACTGAGATTTTCTGTTGTGGCACCCAGCCATTGGGTTGCTTGCCATCCAAAGTGCGACGCGTCGCTGCAGCGTAGATTCCAACCAAGGGATTCATCGGCGCAACAAACCAGTCCGATCCGAAGGCGAGCACGGCGCCTGCATCCAACAGAGAGCGAAACGCATAAGTAGTCTTAACCCTCTCCGGGCCGATGCGCTTATCCGCCCAACGGCCATCGTCAATCGCGTGATACGGCTGCATGGAAGCGATGACGTGGAGTTTGGCAAAACGCGGAATATCGGCCGGAGCCAAATGTTGTGCGTGCTCGATGCGCAAGCGGCGGTCGGAGATTCCTTCTTCCCCCTCCAGCCTCTCGAACATATCGAGGATCGCGCGGATCGCCCGGTCGCCGATGGCGTGAACCGCGAGTTGCAGGCCGGCTTTGTCGGCATCGCGCATTGCCTCATACATTTTGTCGGGATGCAAAAGCTCCGGACTGGGTATGCCGCTCGTGTTCGGGGCATCGGAGTAAGGCTCGAAGAACCATGCAGTCGTTGATCCCAGCGAGCCGTCCGCGAAACTCTTGAGGGCGCCGACTTGCAGTTTCTCAGTTCCAAAGTCAGCCATGATGCCGGCGGAAGCCAGTCGCTTCCAATCGACAAGCGGCAAGTGAGTGGAGACGCGGACCCGCAACTCCCCTCGCTTTTCGAGTGTCTGGTAGCCGCGAATGACATCAGCCATGGTGTCTACGCCCTGGGCTGTAAAAACGCCCATGTCTTGCACGCTAGTTACTCCGTTTTCCGTGGCATAATCCTGTGCGGCTTTGAGGGCGGAGAGAATGTGTTCCATGCTCGGATGCGGTTCGGCGCGTTCAATCAAGCTCTTGGCCGCGTCCTTGAAAATGCCAGTGGGATTTCCATCGGCGTCCCGCACGATGACTCCGCCTGGCACGTCTTTCGTATTCTTGTCCACACCTGCAAGCTTCATGGCGACCGCGTTCGCGAGGCACATGTGACCGTCGGAGCGGTTCACGAAGACCGGATTGTCAGGGGTCACATCATCGATCAATTGATGTGTGGGCAGATTTGCCGGAGTCCAGCGTTCGTGATCCCAATTGCCATTTAGAATCCATTCTCCTTTGGGCCGGGCGCGAGCGAACTCCGCGATTCTTTTTCTAAATTCTTCAGCACTTACGGCACTGAGCAACTGCGCGCTGGTGATTCCGTCTCCGCCCATATAGAAGTGGACATGCGCGTCGTTGAAACCGGGAACAACGCGGCGCCCTTTCAGATCGACAACTTTCGTCTTCGGGCCAGCCAGCTTGAGAATGGATTCGCTGTCACCCACCGCCACGATTCGATTTCCCTGAATGGCAACCGCTTCTACTTCAGGTTGCTTCGGATTTTCCGTCCAGATCTTGCCGTGAGCTAGGACTAGGTCAGCCTGACCTTGGCCGAAGGTCACAATGGGGGAGAGGGCAATGGTTGTCAGTGTTGCCGCAAGCAGAATGGATAGGCCGTTCATTGTGTGTGGTGATTCCCTTTCCGCCGCGATCTATGGCGGCACGCAAAATCTCTGCAAATCGCCTGAAACTGATGCGCCTGTGAAGAATTTGAGACTACGGATGGTCCGTCCACCACCAAAAAGGCCCTATGGTTTTTTCGACAGGCCAAACCTGGTTCAACGTATCGCCTTCGAACAGTTCCCCGTTTTTCATTACGTAGCGAATGCTTGTCGTATTCTGAATGTTCTGCAACGGATCCTGACGCAAAATCACAAGGTCAGCAAGTTTTCCCGGTTCGATACTCCCCAGATCCTGCGCCAGGCCAATGGCCTCCGCACCATTCAGCGTCGCGGAACGCAGCGCCTCCAGATTGCTCATTCCTCCCGATTGCAACGACCACATTTGCCAATGGAAGCTCAGGCCTTGCAGTTCGCCATGGCCTCCGACGCAGACCTTGCCTCCGGCCTTCGAAATCGCCCACGTGGACGCAGCGTCTACGGGATAGGTGTACTCGTCAGGCCGATACCAGGTCAGCCCAGATGTCTTCGCATCCAGCACCATGTGCGGAACAAACCGCCGCAACTTGGCATCGTTGTGCAGCTCCGCAGTCTGAAAATAGCGATTTTCCGAGCCCGGCCCGTCATAGAAGCCGATGATGAATGTTGGCGTGTAGTAGATTCCCGATCGCGCCACCATTGTGACTACGTCTTTATAAAGCGGCGCGATCGGGAACTGGTGTTCGTTTCCGGCAAACCCGTCGATCACGTGCGTCAGGTCGAGCGGCATGTCGGCGCCGCCTTCTGTCGTAGGCATGACGCGAAGCTTTTCGCAGGCCTCCACCACAAACTGCCGTTGGCGCCGGTCTCCCACGAGGTAGGACTTCACCATATTAGTGCGATAGAAATCCTTGTATCGGCTGATTACTTTTTCCGCTTCCTTCTCAGACTGAAAATCGTTGGTCGAAAAAATGCCGGGACCTGTCGAATATGCTCGAGGGCCGATAATTTCTCCCGCATCCACCAAATCCTGATAGGCAAACATGTCGCTCGTGTAGGTTTGGGGATCGCGTCCCGTGGTGATTCCATATGCCAATGTTGCCAGGAAATTCCAGTTCGCCAAGTCCAGCACGCCTCGGCGAATGTTGAACCAATGCGCGTGCGTATCAATGAAGCCCGGAACGATTGTGTTTCCACCCAAGTCGATGACCTTCGCTCCTTGGGGCGGTGGAGTCGACCCACTTGCACTCACCGACTGGATGCGTCCGTTACGGACCACAATGTCGGCCGACGCAAGAACTTCGTCGCCTCGCATGGTGATGACTTTGGCTCCCTTAAGCACCACCACGCCATCAGGCGCGTGGCGCGGGACCTGCACCGAAATGCGCAGGGATTCCGGATGCAGACGTTCCGCCAGCGTTGGCAAAGGTGCGGGGCCCGCTTCCGCAGCTTTAGGGTCCGCAGGTTTGGGTTCCGACTCCTCGGGGAGATCGACGTCGACTTGCGTAAGCGGCACTCGAAAATAGGTCGACCCCAAAGACCAGGTGATGGTTTGTCCCGCATCTGCCCAGCTTACGAAATCCGCGCCAACGTCTGTCATTCTCCTCACCGCCACTACGGGTGCGCTCAGGTCCAGGAGGGGTGCCGGGCCTCCCGTTGCCGGAAGGTCGAAGAGGTACACTTGACTTCGGAATATGGCTAGCGCGCGGCGCCCATCCGGGCTGACCTCGATTTTTGCGGGGGGCGCGAAATCCGATCCCCAAACATTCTTGCTGTTGAGCTGAAGAAGTGTCCGCCGGTCTGACCCGTCCGTTCGCATGGACACCAGTGTGTAGTTCACGCTCTGGAGTGTCGGCTTTTGCAAATCCGTCACGAACAGCCGGCCATCGCTTCCGGAGAAATGCGGATAGCTGTAATGCGCGCCGGAAGCCACGAATCTTGGGGGACCGCCTTCGCTGGGGATTGATATCAGGTCCAAAGCATCCACTGGGTGAAGCCACTGCTCACCCTGTTCGAGCGCAGTAATCCGCGGCGCTTGCAACGCAAAGACTCGCGTTCCATCTGGAGACCAAGCTGGTTGCGTGTAAAAAGCAGCGACGCTGGTCAACTTCACCGGAGTGCTATTTCCATCCGAGGAGATCTTCCAGACCGCTCCGCCCCCGGTTGACCACGTGACGTAGGCAATCCATTTCCCGTCTGCCGACCACGCAGGCTCGAATTCACGATCAGTGCCCGTCGTCATTCGCTTTGGCTTGGCGTCCGCCTTTCGCGCCATCGCATACAGATGCCCGAGCGCAGAAAACGCGATGGTCTTGCCATCGGGTGATTCCACGACGCCTTGCGCGAGGCGCGCCTCCACCGGGCCGTCTTCGACACGGCCGGGAAAATTCAGCTTAGGCCCGAGCTCTCGCGAAACCTTCGCTTGGAACGGAATGACCTTATCTTCCCCGGTGGCCACGTTCAGGCTGTGGATTTTTCCGCCGAAGGAAATCAAAACGTTTTTGCCATCCGGAGTGAATGCCGGGCCCGGAATCAGGTCGCGAGTGGACACCCACGAATCCTGGCTATCTCGTTGAATCGGATACTTGAGCCACTTGTCTTCGCCTGTCGTCAAATCCCGCAGGCGCAGCGCCGTGCCGGCATCGTAGTGCGTGGCGTAAACAAGCTTCGTTCCGTCCGGGGAAAGCAACGGCCGAAAGGCCCCGCCCGCGTCATTCGTGATTGTTTGTGTTTCACTCAATTGCAGGTCGCGGCGCGCAATCTGCCATCGGGGGTTCTCGGAAAATCCGCCGGCCCTTGTTTCAAAATAGAGGTATCGTCCATCGGGTGAAGGAATGGCTCCCATCCCGATTTGCCCCAGCGAGCTCTCGCTTCCCTTAGCCTGCACAACAACGACGCCCGACCCGCCTTTCACGTCATACATCCAAACTTCCAGAGCAGATCCGTACCCCTTCGGCTTCAGACGCGAAACCAAAATATATCGTCCATCGCGCGTCCAGGTGGGCGACGTAAACATGGTGTCCACTTCGCTGGTCAGCCGCTTCGCGCTGGATCCGTCTGCGCGAGAGATCCAAACATTGTCCGCACCGGAGCGATCGCTTACGTACACAATCTGTTTGCCGTCCGGAGAAAAGTGCGGCTGGCTTTCGAATGAAAACCCCGAAGTGATGGAAACCGCGTCTCCACCGCTGATATCCAGCCGGTAGAGATGGCCGACCAAATCAAACACGATCCCTTTACCGTCACTCGAGACATCCAAAGAGATCCATGTGCCTTCGTCGGTGGAGAATTCAATCTTGCGGGCCGCTTTCAGCGTGAGAGCTTCCTTCTTCGCTGGCTGGCCTTCTCGTTTCTCCTGCGGAGATTGTGCTCCCGCCGTGCTCGGGACTCCGGTGAACACTAGAGCTAAGATGATTCGACAGACTAAACTCATTTCGCGGTGCGATGTTTTCATGGACGCCGTCTCCGCTGGGTCAACTGGGTATCTCCGAGCCACAAACACACACATTGCCTGATGCTGTTGGCCACCTTTGGTGAAAAGCGCTCGCGCAACCTTCAGCACAAGCAATCCAAAGAGAATGTCCCAGGATCCGGAGAGGCATCTTGCGATGCCTCGTCCGGACCTGGGAGAGTTGCCGGCTAGTAGTTAAACCGGAGAGCTAGCTGAATCTGCCGAGAAGTTCCAACCCCGAGCGTTCTGCCTAATGTGTTGAAAATCTGGCCGAAGGAGGTGAAGACCTTGCCAGTCCCGTCGGTACCCCAGAAGCTGTTGGGTTCGTCGAAGTTTGGATGATTAAATAGGTTGAAGAACTCGGCACGGAATTCCAAGTTCTTCTTTTCCGTAAGGCGAGTCTTCTTGAGAACAGAAAAGTCGATCTGTTTGTAAGACGGGCCGTAAAACGTATTGCGTGCCAGATTTCCGAACGTGCCGGCCGCAGGCATAGAGTAAGCTGCGCCGTTCAGGAAGTTGTCGGGCCCTGATCCTGTGCCGTACTGCGTTACGCCAACGACTCGATTGGGCCTCTGATTGGTAAAATCACCGTTGCCAAATGTGTTCGTAGCATGCACGGTAGAAGCGACGCCTGTCCTTAGAATTCCAAGAGCCGCTATGCTCCAGCCTCCGACGAGGCGTTCCACAGCTCCGTTTGCGCTGCCCAAGAGCCGTTTCCCGTGGCCAAAGGGCAACTCATACATAGTGTTGAACGAAACATTGTGCCGGATGTCTCCGCTGCCATTACCGCGTTCCGCCTTAAAGTTGTTGGAGTCTTGCGGATCGGAAGCAAACAGTCCTTGGTCATCCACGTCGTCGATGCCGTGCCCAAGGCTGTATTCCACGTCAAACATGAAGCCTTTGTCCATTCTTCTCTTAACCGAGAGTTGGAGACCATTATAGGAGTTGAATCCCGTATTGCTTTGCAGCAAGACGTTTCCGAATTGCGGTAACGGTCGTGCGCCCAGCGCAGGATCGAAGTAGTTGATGCCGTATTCGCGCCACAGATTTACGCCGTGATTACCAAGATAGGCGACCTGTACCGCCATGTTAGCGCCGATCTGCGTCGCCACGCTGAGGTTGTACTGGTTTACGTAAATATCAGGCTTGTGCCACGGGAATCCGTGCACGTTCGGCGGAAAGACTGCCGTTTGCGATAGGAAGGAATCGTACGGATACGTCAAATTCGGGATCTGCTGTTGGAGCAACGTGATGTTGCCAGTCACTGTATTCGAAGGGACAAAATAGGAGCCAAATCCTACAGGATAGTCTTGGAAGTAAATTCCATATCCGGCGCGCACAACCATACGTGAATACGGCGACCAGGCTATCCCCACGCGCGGACCGAAATCCTTGTTGTTGATCTGAAAATATGGGGTTCCCGCAGCCGCAAGACACATGCACCTGGTATCGAACGGCCGGGTGGCATACTTGGAATCATGTGGAACGGTCTCGATGTCGTACCGCAGGCCGTAGTCCAGAGTCAGGGTCGGGCGGACTTGAAAACTATCCTGGACATATAAGCCGATCTGCGTCGCACGCGTTCCGTTCCCGGGCGTGGCGGCAGAGATATTTACTATCGCCAGGCGATCATTGACGAAATCATCGAGCGAATTGAATTGCATGAAAGGGAAGTCAGAGCTATTCGCATTGACATGAATTCGGTAGATGGTGGTGCCCCACTTGATCGCGTGACGCCCCCTTACCAGGCTCATGTTGTCACCGATCTGAAAGCTGTTGTTGTTTTCCAGGAAGTATCCCTCTGTCCCCGGATTAACAGATAAGCCCGTAACCATCGTGTTTGGAAAGGGCACGCGGGAATCTATATTGCTTGCCCACCTTTGCATTCCAGCTAGAAAGTCATTGATAAAATTGGGGTTGAAAATATGTGTCTCGTGAATGGCAATATTTGTTGTGCGCAGAGGCACGATTTGATGATCCAGGACGCCGAGCGCATTGGGAAAAACGCCAAACAGCGGGCCGTGTGTGAAAGTATCGTTGATGTTGACACGCACAAATGCCGAGTCGGAAGTCCGGAATTTGTGGTCCAAGCGTACGGATCCGGTGTCTTCCCGAATCGCCGACACTGAAGTCGTCGTGAAATTGTCCACCAGCGGATCGGCTGTGTGTGAAGTACCTAGCGGGAACATGTTTAGTATGTCGATCAACTGCGGTGACGTCTCCAAGACATCACTGCGCAATTGATCGCTGGGCACGGTTCCCGAGCCTGTGATCCCGACGCGCTGGCGTGATCCCTCATAGTTCAAGAAGAAAAACGTGCTGTTCTTGCGGATTGGGCCGCCAATGTTTCCGCCAAAATTGTTATAGCGAAATTTTGGCTTCGCCGCAGTTTTTACCGCAAAGAAATTTCTCGCATCGAAGATATCATTTCGAAAGTATTCGAAGACGCTGCCGTGGATTTCATTCGTGCCGGACTTCGTTACGATATTCACATATGACCCGCCGGCACGGCCGTATTCGGCGCCGTAATCGCTGGTCTGTACCTTGAATTCGGAAATTGTATCTAAGCTACCGGTCAGCAACCTCGCTCCTCGCTCGAATCCGTTCGCCATGTAAGGCTGATCGACGCGCGAGGCATCGATTCCGTCGATGGAGAATTGGTTGTGTACGGTATGAAGGCCATTGAAACTCAGGTCTGCGATGAAATTGCTGCGCAGTACCGCGCCCGGCGTCAGTAACGCAAATCGGGCGTAGTCGCGGCCGTTGATGGGCAGTTCGCCGATTTGCTGAGTGTCCATCGTCGTTCCCGTCGACGCGTCGCCCTTCTCAATAATAGGCGCATCCGAAGTAACTACGACTTCTTCATTTATCTCTCCCACTTGGATTGTAAAGTTCAGCTGGACAGTCGCGGCAACGCTCAGGACGAGGCCTGTCTGGACTTGGCGGCGAAACCCTTGACGTTCTGCAGAAACGTCGTAAGTCCCCACGCGGAGTTCGGTGATTCTATAGAGACCTTGGCTGTCCGTCTTCACGGACCGGGTCTCGCCTGTGCCCACGTTCTTAGCGGTCACGGTAGCATCCGCCACCGCCGCTTTTGAGTTGTCGAAAACCTGACCGGTGATTTCTCCTGCTGTCTGGGCTTTCGCCGACAACGGCAGAAGAAACGCAACCACGACCACCAGAACACTGACGGAGAATAAAGCAGCTTTGCCAATTCTCATGATTTACCCCCTTTGTTTTAAGACTGTTGCACGGGTAATGGCTCGAACCTACCCGCTCCCCCCGCCCCTGTCCAAATGCAACTTTGTCGTCTTCAATATCGTTTTTTGTGCAGCGAAGTTGGCATTAGAGTTGAGCAACCCCCTAACAACGCATTGCGGCGTATTGTTAAGTGTGCGTGTATTCGATACAATGACAAACCATGTCGAAAAAGCGACAGCCGGCGCGCTTTGATCCGGTTGGAGCATCAGGTGCGCTCGTCACTACGTTTCGCCATGACTATCCAGACGGTTTTGTATTCGATGAGCACTATCACGATCGCGATCAAATCGTTTATGCCAGTCAAGGCGTAATGACGGTAGAAACCTCGCAAGGCATGTGGGTACTTCCCGCGTCTCGCGCTCTCTGGATACCTACTGGGATTCCGCACGCTGTTCGGATGGCTGGCGAAGTCTCGCTGCGTACGCTGATTATCTACAGTTGTCAGTTCAAAGTGCTTGATAACCGGACCAAGATACGGAGCCATCTCGTCACATTGATATTGGACCTTCTGCGCTTATCGAGGACAATTCCTCTCCAACTTCCTCGCCCTGTAGATCACAGGGCGCAGCGGGTCGCTGATTTTTTGTACGCCAATCCTGGAAGCATCGTTCCGACAGAGGAAATCTGTGCTCGCGCTGGTGCTAGTAAGAGAACGATCGAACGGCTTTTCCGGCAGAATACGCGGATGACGCTGGGAAGGTGGAGGCAGCAACTGCGATTGATGCATAGCATGCGCCTGTTGGCGCAGGGAATGAAAATTAACAGCGTAGCCCTTGAGGCCGGATATAGTTCACCGAGCGCATTTATCTTGATGTTCAGGAGTGCGTTAGGAACTTCGCCTGGACAATATTTCCAGCAAGTTCAATCTCACCATCTCGAATAGTCTCTCTCTCCAGGGGATGATTTTACGAGTTCTTCCCCGTCGCCTATGGTGCTCTTACTGAGTTTCGGCTACCGGAGGGCTCAACTCCTGAAAAACGCGCTAACTCGACAGGACACTGCCCAAAAACGGTTCCTACGCGGTGGCTGCAATTGGCTGATTCTATTGACGCAAAACTTGCGGATATTGCTGCCCAAATCCGAAGGACACTGGTGACGCTCGGCTGCTGTCGCGCTATTAGTCCCATTATAGGGTCCCAAACGAGAATTTCGTTCTCGTAATGCTTGCCTTCTTAGGCTGCTTTCAAACCGACAGCCTCGACGAGGTCGTCGAGCGCCTCAATCACGGCAGTATATCGACGATCGAGAGCCGTGA
>WNGI01006562.1_pt1 | contig 11948 bp, 9 predicted proteins | sample 5400621 | NCBI WGS metagenome assembly WNGI01 (sample SAMN13153374, study PRJNA577476) | soil metagenome | isolation source: 20 cm soil or saprolite under Garry oak tree replicate 1 | place: USA:California | collected 2016-06-15
TTTGCTGCTGCGCGACGGTTCTGGCGCGCGCTCGGCCCCGGCATCATCACGGGCGCGGCGGACGACGATCCGTCTGGCATCACCACGTATTCGATTGCCGGCGCCCAATTCGGAACCGGACTCCTCTGGATGGCGCTCCTGAGCTGGCCGCTGATGGCCGCCGTTCAGACCATGTGCGCGCGTATCGGGATGGTGACGGGGCGCGGGCTCATGAGCGCACTCCGGAGGAAATTCCCAAGGCCGCTGCTGCTTGCTGCCTGCGCCGCTCTCTTCATGGCGAATACGATCAACATCGGGTCCGATCTCTCGGGCATGGCTGACGCGGCCGAATTGCTAACGCGTGTAAGTTCTCACATCTGGGTGGTCCTGTTCGGTGTGCTGATTGCTTTGGCGACCATTCGACTCCGCTACATCATGATCGCCGACGTTCTCAAGTGGTTGGCGCTGATCCTGTTTGCCTACGTCATAACGGCCTTGATTATCGGACCGCAATGGAGACTGGTCGCGCGCGACACCTTCGTGCCACGCATGCCGCCCGAACCAGGCGCGTGGGCGATGGTGGTCGCGATTCTTGGTACCACCATCAGTCCCTACCTTTTCTTCTGGCAGGCGTCCCAGGAAGTCGAGGAAGAGAAGGCGATGGGCCGCCATTCGATTCTTGCCCGGAGGGGCGCGACTCGAGAGGAAATCAAGACCCGAAAGTGGGATGTCGGTCTCGGAACACTGTTCTCCAACGTCGCGATGTTTTTCATCATCCTGACGACTGCGCTCACGCTCCACAAAGCAGGGATTACAAACCCCCAGACGAGTCGAGAAGTGGCGTCGGCATTGCGTCCACTTGCCGGCAAATTCGCAACGCTTCTTTATACTGTGGGGCTGCTTGGTCTGGGCACCCTCGCGATTCCGACCCTCGCCGGCTCTGCCGCTTACGCCTTTGCCGAGACGTTCGGCTGGAATGAGGGGATTGACGAGCGCTTTGGCCGAGCGCGTGCGTTTTACCGAGTGGTCATCATCGCAATGCTGCTTGGCGTCGCTTTGAATTTCGCCAATGTCAATCCGGTGAAGGCACTCTATTGGACGGCGATACTCAACGGCCTTCTTGCTCCCTTCCTGCTCCTCGGAATTCTTGTAACCGCCTCGGACCACGCGCTAATGCAAGGCCAGCCGAGTTCCCCGCTCGGGCGATTCGTCGTCGCGCTGACGACATTGGTGATGTTCGCAGCTGCATTCGCGATGTTCGTATTCTGACTACGCAGCCCGGTTCGCTGGCTCGAAAGGAATCTCGCTTGTCACGGCCGCCTTTCGACCCGAGAGCACAGTGAACCATTCGTGCGCCGACGCGACCAGTATCACGATTACAGAAAGGAGGAAAAACGCCGCAACGGCCGTATCGATACGGTCGTTGAGTATCAAGCGCCTGGCGTCAGCCAGTGTTTGAACACCAGGAGGCAGCGCGCCGATTGCCAGTCCCTCGCCCACCATCCGCGCGTGCGACAGAAATCCAAGCCTCGGATCTGTCGAGAAAATTTTCTCGACGCCCGCCGTCATAGTGACGGTCGCGAGCCACGCGAGAGGAAGAATCGTCACCCAGGCGTAGCGCGCCTTCCCCATCTTGATGATGACTGTCGTGCCGACACACAACGCGACCGCGGCGAGAAGCTGATTGGAGATTCCGAACAGCGGCCAGAGAGAGTTGATGCCGCCGAGTGGATCCGTCACGCCCTGGTAGAGGAAGTAGCCCCACATCGCTACCACGATCCCGCTCGCCATCACGACAGCTGGATACCAGGACACGCGACCGATCGGAGCCCACACGTGCTTCAGTAAATCCTGGAGCATGAATCGACCGACGCGCGTTCCGGCGTCAACCGTCGTCAGGATGAAAAGCGCCTCGAACATGATCGCGAAGTGATACCAGAGCGCCATCGCGGTCGAGCCGCCGAGCACCCGCGAGAAGATGTGCGCCATCCCCACCGCCAGACTCGGCGCACCGCCGGTTCGCGAGAGCAGCGATTTCTCCCCTACCTCCTGAGCCAGCACCTGCATCTGCGCCGGATCGAGCACGAATCCCCAGTGCTGCACCGCCGCGGCTGCGCTCGCAGCGGTAGTGCCGATCGCGCTCGCCGGAGCGTTGATCGCAAAGTAGACGCCGGGCGTCAACACGCAGGCGGCGATCAGCGCCATGACCGCCACCAAGGACTCGGTCAGCATCCCACCGTAGCCGACCATCCGCGCATCGGCCTCGTTCGCGAGCAGCTTGGGCGTCGTTCCCGAGGCAATGAGCGAATGAAAGCCGCTGATCGCACCGCACGCGATGGTGATAAAGGCGAACGGGAAAATCTTCCCGGCGAATACCGGACCCGTCCCATCCGTGAATTGCGTCAGCGCGGGCATCTGTAACGGAGGAAGCACGATCACGATTCCGAGCGCCAGCGCCAGCACGACGCCGATCTTTACGAATGCGGAGAGATAGTCACGCGGTGCGAGCAGCAGCCACACCGGCAGCACCGACGCGAAGAAGCTGTACGCCATTATGAGCAACGCGAGCGTCTTTCCCGTGAGCGTGAACGTCGGCGCGAGGGCGGGATTCGATGCCACCCATCTACCCGCCAACAGCGCGACGAACAAAAGCACGAGTCCGATCGCGCTTGCCTCCAATACGGCGTGCGGCCGAACCCAACGCAGATAGACTCCCATGATCAACGCCGTCGGGATTGTGAGTCCGATCGTCACGACGCCCCACGGACTTTGCTTGAGGGCGTTCACGACGACCAATGCGAGCACGGCGATCAACACGATCATGATGCCGAGCACCGCGACAAGCGCGGTGTACCCGGCGATGGGACCGATCTCTTCCTTCGCCATCTGGCCCAGCGACTTGCCATCGCGTCGAACCGACGCGCAGAGGATCACGAAGTCCTGCACCGCGCCGCCGAGGGCGACGCCGATGATTATCCAGAGCGCGCCGGGAAGAAATCCGAATTGCGCCGCCAGTGTCGGTCCCACCAGTGGACCAGGTCCGGCGATCGCGGCGAAATGGTGGCCAAAGACGATCCAACGATTGGTCGGCATGAAATCGCGTCCATCGTTGAGCCGCACCGCCGGCGTGGGACGCGCGGGATCCAGCGCGAAGATCCTGCTCGCGATGAATTTGCTGTAGAAGCGATACGCCACCGCGTACGTGCACAGCGCCGCCACCAGCAGCCACGCGGCGCTCACCGGCTCACCGCGCGACAACGCCAACCAGGCGAAGCTCGCGGCGCCAAGCGCCGAGACGATGGACCAGATGATGATGCCGCGGAGTCGTCGCATCAGGGCGGTGTCCACATATGCGATGAAATTGAGTATGCGTTAACTTTCCCCGCAATCCAACCACACCCGTTGCGACCCATTTTTCTCACCGCTGTCGCCGCGCTTTCCCTTGCGTGCGCTTCCAAACCTCCCGAGACCGACGCTTCTCCGGTCCAGCTGCGTCCGCTCGAGCGCATGGCCGGGCAGGAGATCCTGGTTTTCCCCGTTCAGTTCCTCTCCGGCACCGACACCCTCGGCTGGCAGCGGCAGATTCCGAATCGAGCCGCGTTTTTAGCCGCTGTGGACGATCAAATCGAAGCTACGATGATCGCGCGCGGACTTGGCCGGTCGTGGACCTTCGGTCGTGAAGTCGAGCGCGCCTCGAAGATGAACAGCATCCTGATGACCGACGCGCGCTCGCTTTCCGCCGAATGGCTGCGCGGACGTGTGCTCCCCGAGACGACTGTGCGCGATCCGCTCGCATCGCAAGTACGCGGGCTCGTCGGCTTGAAGGGGTCACGATACGCGCTGCTCCCCGTCGAGCTTCGATTCGAGAACCGCGGCGCTGGTACGGGCGTTGCGATTTTGCGCGTCGTAATGATCGATTCCCGTATGGCTCTGATCCGCTGGGTGCGCGAGATCGAGAGCGATCCAATGAAGACGCTTTCGCCAGCGCTCACCGCCAGCGTCGCGACGCATTTCGCCGATCTCGTCGTCGCTCCCTGACTCCCGTCACCCGGAAGGCGGATGACATGACGACTGTCTTCCACGTCTCCGATCTGCACTTCGGCTGGCCTGCTGTACCCGAGCAGATCGACGCGATCGAGCAGATCATTCACGATTCGAAGTTCGACGTGGTCGCGATATCGGGCGATCTCACCCAGCGGGCGAGATCGGGCGAGTTTCAGCGAGCGGCGGCCTTCATCCGCGACGCCAGAAAGGTGAGCCGTGCGATATCCGTTCCCGGGAACCACGACGTCAAATGGTGGCGCGCACCGCTCGGCTTCGGCGACAAGTCGAAGGTCTATGAGAACTACCGCCGGTTCATCGACAAGAATCTGGAGCCGGTGCTCCGCGTTCCCGGCGCAACGTTCGTCGGGATCAACACCGCGCACGGCGTCACGCGCCGCACCTTGACGTGGAACCTTCGCGACCTCTCCATTATCGGCGACATCCACAAGCACCAGCTCGACCAGGCCAGCGAGCTCTTTGCGAAGGCGCCTCCGACGGATGCTCGCGTGATCGTGATGCACCACAATCCGGTGCGGGGAGAGCTCTCCCAGCGGCACGGGCTCAAGAATACGCAGAAGATTCTGGGGGCTTTCGCCGAGATGGGCGTCGATTTAGTGTGTTGTGGTCACGATCACCAGGAGTCCGTGCACTACATCGAGCACACGAGAAAGGGCACGGTGATCTCAACGGCGGGCACGGTGTCGAACAGATCACGCGGAGGGCGGCCGTCTTCGGTCAACGTCATCGACGTCGGGCGCGAAACGATCGACGTCACAACCCACGTGTGGTCGAAGGAGCAGAGCACTTTCGTGAAAGGCCCGCACAAGCGCTTCAAGCGATCTGAATATGTGGCCGCTGAGTAATCGCGCCCAGCTCTCGCTGGAGCTCGATGAGGCGCCACCGAAGAACGCCGAGGAGCTGCGAACGCGGCTCATGCGCCTCGGGCTTGGCGCGCACTATCGGGTGAGGCTCACGACGAATCGGACGGTCGTCGTCAGCTACAGCGGCGGCGAGCTCCGGATCCACAACAGCTTCCTCGGCGCGAACGAAGAAGTGTGGAGGGCAGTCATTGTGTTCGTCCACGGCCGGACGCGCGTCGTCCGAAACGAGGCGCGTCGAAAGATTCTCCAGTTCCCGGTACCGAGGTCGAGTGGTGCGCCGCGACGAAAGCGCTCACCGGAGCGCACGAATCCAGCCGACCTGCCGTTCATTCGGGAGCTCTCGCGCTGGCATGCTGCTTACAACGATGAGCGATTCGGCGGAGCGCTGCGAATGATTCCCATTCGCATCTCGCGGCGGATGAAGAGCAGGTTGGGGCACTACTCTCCGGCCGCTGAGGGTAGTGAGCCCGAGATCGTCATCAGCAGGCGCCACATTCGCCGCGACGGGTGGGAGGAGGCGCTGCACACGCTGCTGCACGAGATGGTGCACCAGTGGCAGGACGAGCAGCGGTTGGTCGTCGATCACGGATCGAGCTTCCGGGCGAAGGCTCGCGCTGTCGGGATAACGCCGCTGGCCTGTCGGGCGGTGGCTTAGGTCGACTGCAACTGAATAGGCGGGAGGTCCCAGTAGGTCAGTTGTCAGTCATTTAGTTCACTACGCCCCGATTTACCTCAGTGGCATTCTGGGCAACAGCAGTTGCTCACACGCCACGGGGATAAGTCGGGGCGTTGTGAACTGAAGAACTCGGATCTGCGCCACTGGGACCTCCCGCCTATTCAATTGCAGGTCTCGTTCGCCCACCCCAACGGCACTAGAGTAATTTTCCCCCATGACCGATTTCTACAACATCGACAGCGTCCTGTCAGAAGAGGAGCGCGCGGTCCGCGACACGATTCGCGCGTTCGTCGATGAGAAGGTTCTCCCCATCATCGGCGACTGCTACATAGAAGGAAGATTCCCGAAGGAGCTGGTGCCCGAGATGGCGCAGCTCGGAATGTTCGGCGCCAATTTGCCCGATGAGTACGGGTGCGCCGGCCTCAATAACGTCGCGTACGGGCTCATCATGCACGAGCTCGAGCGCGGCGACTCGGGTGTGCGCTCGTTCGCTTCCGTGCAGGGCGCATTGGTGATGTATCCGGTCTACGCTTTCGGTACTGAGGAGCAGAAGCGTCACTATCTCCCGAAAATGGCCAGCGGCGAGATAATTGGATGCTTCGGATTGACCGAACCCGATTATGGGTCGAATCCTTCGGCCATGATCACCCGCGCGCTCGTGCAAAAAGATGGAAGCTGGGTCATCAATGGCGCGAAGATGTGGATCACCAATGGATCCACCGCCCAGGTCGCGATCATCTGGGCCAAGACGGGAGACGACAAGAGTGACAAGTCGATCCGCGGCTTCATAGTTCCAACCGACGCGCCGGGATTCACGGCCAAGGATCAGAAGGGGAAGCTTTCGCTCCGCGCCTCTGATACGAGCGAGCTGGTGCTACAGGACGTGAGAGTGCCGGCGACGGCGTTGCTCCCGAAGACGGGCGGCATCAAGAGCCCTCTCATGTGCCTGACCCAGGCTCGTTATGGCATCGCGTGGGGCGCGATGGGAGCGGCACAGGCGTGCTATGAGGAAGCGCTCGCTTATGCCGGCAACAGAGTGATGTTCGGAAAACCGATCGCGGGATTCCAGCTGCAGCAGCAACGACTGGCTGAAATGCTGACCGAGCTCGTAAAGGGCGAGCTGCTCTGCGTTCATCTTGGGCGGCTGAAAGACGCTGGCACGTTCACTCCGCAGCAGGTGTCCCTGGCAAAGCGCAACAACGTGAGCGCGGCGACTGATATCGCGCGCGAGGCGCGCCGCCTTCTCGGTGCGAACGGCATTCTGGCCGAGTACTCGTCGATGCGCCACATGGCGAATCTGGAGAGCGTGTACACCTACGAAGGTACGCACGACATCCACACGCTCATTCTTGGGCAGGCTGTTACGGGGATCAACGCCTTCGAATGATGGCTCGGCGGTCAATTGGACCGCTTCGTCGAAAATGGGGAACGCCCCCAACTCGGAGATCGAGAGCATCTGACGACGTTCTGACGGACGCGTGTTAGTCTTGCTCGACAGCTGTCGAAGCGGAGCGAAGGGGTCCGGGCGTGAGAGGCGTCCGGACCCTCGCTGTTAGAGTGGGCCGTCGGTTCCGTGTATCTTTATGTGAAATCATTCACATGGAGATTCCGCGGTGAAGATTGCCGTGTGCGTCAAGCGGGTTCCCGACATGGACGTCCGCTTCCGGATCGGTGCGGACAACGTGTCGGTCGACGAGGCCGGACTGAAGTTCGACATCAACGACTTTGATGCGTGGGCAGTCGAGGCCGCGCTCAAGCTGAAGGATAAGGATGCAGGCAGCGAAGTTACGGTGATCTCGCTGGGGCCCGATGTAGTACAGGAGACCATCCGAAAGGCGTTGAGCATGGGCGCCGATCGTGGAATTCACCTCAAAGCCGACAAAGTCCCCTTCGATGGCCTTGCGATCGCGAAGGCACTGTCCGCGGAGCTGAACACCGGCGGCTACGATCTGATTTTCTTCGGGAAGATGTCGCCCGATTCTTCCAATGGAGTCGTCGGCCCAATGTCGGCGGAGCTGCTCGGACTTCCGTGCGTCACCGCGATTTCTTCTCTCGAGATTGCCACCGGCAGGGGCACGGCGAAGCGCGAGCTGGAAGGCGCCCAGGAGATCGTTGAATTTCCGCTCCCCGCCGTCCTGACTGTGGACGAAGGCCTCAACGCCGCGCGCCTGCCCTCGCTCAAGGGAATCATGGCCGCCAAGAAAAAGCCGCTCGAGGTTAAGCCGGGGCAGCTCGGCGAGCCACAGGTAACGGTGCGCAAGCTCGAGCTGCCCCCTGAACGAAAGGCGGGGCGCGTCGTAGGCGAAGGCGCGGCGGCCGTACCGGAGCTCGTCAGATTGCTTCAGACAGAGGCGAAGGTTCTCTGATGGCGAGTGTGTTTGCCTTTGTCGAAACGCGCGGCACCGACGTCCGAAAAGTCGGACTCGAGGCTGTCACTGCGGCGCGAATGCTGGCGGAAAAGTCGGGCGGTGGGGAAGTGCATGCTCTCATTCTCGGACCCCCGGGAATCGCCGCGAAGGCAGCTCAAGTCGGGCAGTACGGCGCCGACGCAGTGGTCGTCGTCGAGCACGTTGGTCTCGCCAACTATAGCCCCGAGGTCGCGACGGCGACTGCAGCCGATCGAATAAAATCGGGCGGATATCGCGCCGCGGTGTTCAGCACCTCCGCCCAGGGGCGCGACCTCGCGCCGCGTGTTGCGGCTCGTCTCGGAGTCAGCGTTGTCACCGACGTTCTCTCGTTCGATATCGAAGGCGACACGATTGTCGTGCGGCATCCCATGAACATCGGGAAAGTCATCGCGACGATCGCGATTGCCGCCAAGCCCGCCATCATCGCGATGCGTCCAAACGTCATCGCGCCCGCTCAGAACGCGAAAGCGGGCAGTGTGGAGAACGCACAACCCTCGATCGATCCCGCGACGGCTCGCGTCAAGGTGATCGAGACGCGACAGGGCAGTGGCGGCAAGCTCGATCTCGCCGAAGCGCCGGTCGTTATTGCAGGTGGGCGCGGTCTCAAGGCGGCCGAGAATTTCAAGCTCGTCGAAGATCTCGCCTCGGCGTTCGGAAATGCGGCAGTCGGCGCCACGCGCGCGGTCACCGACGACGGGTGGCGTCCGCACAGCGATCAGATCGGACAAACCGGACGCCTTGTGAGTCCCGAGCTCTACATCGCCGTCGGAATCTCTGGGGCAGTGCAGCATCTGGCGGGCATGCGTACATCGAAGACCATCGTCGCCGTCAACAAGGACAAGGACGCACCGATCTTCAAGGTGGCGGACTACGGTATCGTCGGTGACGTGTTCGAGGTGATTCCCGCGCTCACGGCAGCGGTTCGCGAGGCGAAGAAGCACCACTAATGGCGGAAAGCTCCGTGAAGCTCCTCGAACCCGTGGAACCCGGTTAATGCCAGGACGTCAGGCGAAGCTTTTTCCCGGAGCGCATCAGGCGCCACTGCCGTTGGAGCGGCTGATCCTCACGGAGCGGCCCGACGCCGAAGCGGTTCCGATGGATGTTCTATTCGTTGGCGGTGGCCCGGCGGGGCTGGCCGGAGCGATCGCACTCGCCCGGTTGGTCAAGGCCGACAACGAAGCTGGAGGGGATCTGGGTGATGTTCAGATCGGCGTGCTCGAGAAAGCCGGCGCGCTCGGCGAGCACTCGCTCTCCGGCGCCGTGGTCAATCCGATCGCCATCCGCGCGCTCTTCCCCGAGCTCAAGGACAAGGATTTCCCATTTCGCGCGCCAGTTGACGGTGAGCGGGTCTATTTCCTGACCGGAAGTCGCGCCGTGAGAATCCCGACACCGCCAACGATGCAGAATCATGGCTACCAGATCGCGTCGCTCTGCGAGATTGTGCGCTGGCTCGGCGAAAAAGCTGAAGCGCTCGGCGTCAACATATTCACCGGCTTTCCGGCGGCGTCGCTATTCGCTGAAGGCCAACGCGTGACAGGAGTCAGAACCGCGCCTTCGGGTTTGGCGAGGACTGGCGATCCTGGAAGCGGCTATGCTCCGCCCACCGACATCACCGCGCAGGTCACGGTGCTGGCGGAGGGAACGCGCGGCACTCTCGCGCAGGCATATCTCGAGTGGCAGAAGGTAGCGTCGGACAACCCACAGATCTTCGCACTTGGCGTGAAGGAAATCTGGGAGACGCTCAAGCCACTCGACGCGGTCGTGCACACACTCGGGTGGCCCGTGCCGAAGGATTGTTTCGGCGGCAGTTTCATGTATCCGATGAGCCGGAATCTCGTCGCGCTCGGACTAGTCGTCGGGCTCGACTACAAGCGCACCTCGGACGACGTGCACGAGATGCTGCAGCACATGAAGTTACACCCGTTATTCCGTGATCTGCTCGAGAGCGGAGAGATGGTCGAGTGGGGCGCGAAGACGATTCCAGAGGGTGGGTACTACGCGCTGCCCAAGCGCCGCCATGGCGACGGTGTGATGATCGTCGGGGATTCCGCCGGTTTCGTCGAAGTCGCGTCACTAAAGGGAATCCACTACGCGATGCAGTCCGGGATGTTCGCGGCGCGGGCGGCGTTCGATGCGCTGAAGAAAAAGGACACGTCGTCAGCGTCGCTCAAGGAGTACGATGCGATGGTTGAAGGGAGCTTTATCGCGAAGGATCTCTACCGCCGGCGCAACATGCGGCTCGCATTTCAGGAGAGCAACTTCTACGTCGCGGGTATCAAGGCCGGCCTGATGACGGTGACGGGCGGTGCAGTGCCCGGCGGGAAAATATCGTCGCACGCCGATGCGGCCGTCCCGCGTGAAGTGACACCGCCTGAGCCATTCGTGCCAGATGGAAAACTCACCTTCAGCAAGCTCGATGCTGTCTTCAAATCGGGCAATGCGACGCGGGACGACATCCCATCTCACCTCATCGTCGGCCCCGACGTCACGCCCGAAGTCGCGGATCTGTACACGCACATGTGCCCCGCCGGGGTTTACGAGCGGGACGGCGAGCGATTGGTCGTCAGCCCCGCCAACTGCATCGACTGCAAGGAATTTGTTGTTCTTCTTGAATTCAAAGAACTACGCTGCTGCCCGCTGACTGCTTTCCGCGTTTTGCTGCCCGCTGCAAAGATAGACGACGTCCCTCAGACCCGTGGAGCAAGGGCGGTTGACTGTAAATTGTGCCGCACCTGAAAGGTCCCGGCGAACGTAGCGGGCAGCTTTCAAAGCGCGCGGCGGGCAGCGGGCAGCAGCGTAGTTCTCAGTCGCCCTTACCACCGTAGTTCTCAGTTGCCCTTGGTCTCCCCCACCTCGTAAATGTCTATCCGTTGCTTGATCTCCCCGGCCTCGAACGGCCTGGTCTCTTTCAATCGGATGGCGAGGCGGGATTTCTCGCACGCCTCGACGAACACCGGCGCGGCGACGCGTCCCGGATCGGCGATCAGCGCGATTCCGCCGGGCACCAGCAGGCGATGCAACAGCAGCGGCAATAACTCGGCGTACTCCTTCTCATACAGCACGTCGGACGCGAATACCAGGTCGAACCGCCCGAGATCCTCGGGAAAGTGCCGCCAATCAACCATCCGCGTTCGCGCGATCGTTCCGAGATTCCGAAAGACGTTCGCGCGAGTGACATCCAGCGCGTCCTCGTAGTAGTCCGTCGATAGAACGTCGAATCCCGCGCTCGTCGCCGCCAATGTGCTCAAGCCGACGCCGCAGCCCAGCTCGAGGGCCGTGCGGCCCGCTCCCTTTAACTCGAGCAGCTTTTCCGCGAGAACGATCGATGACGGCCACACGTCGGCCCAGTATGGAAGCCGCTCGTCCTTGACGAAATCTTCTTCGCGAATGAGATCGTCGGGGTTCGCTGGTTTGAGGATGCTGAAGGTGTGCTCGTCCACCGTCGCGTCTTCGATCGAAGTTCGGAAACGTCGGGTGAGCGCGACGACCAGGGCGTCACCATCGAGACCGGCGCCTTTGCCGAGGTTGGGGAGATCAGGCCTGTCGATCACAGCGAGAACACCGACGTCTCTTCGAGACTTTGATCGAGCATCAGCGCCTTGAGCTGTGACCCCTTCGCGACCTTTGGCGAATCCCCGGGCACGATCAGCAGTGCGTTCGCTTTCACCATCGATGTGAGCGCGCCGGAGCTCTGAAGGCCCGTGAGGCGCGCGACGAGCGTTCCATCGCCACGTCTCGCGACGACCGCGCGGAGAAAATGCGTCAGGTTGGCGCCGATCTTCACATCTTCTTCCACAGTGACTGTTGCGGTCCGGCGGAACAGCGCCGAATGGCCCTGCATCTTCCTCAACACCGGCCGCACGAACAGCTCGAAGCTCACCATTGCCGACACCGGATTGCCGGAGACGCCGAGCCACGGGACATCGTCTAGCATTCCGAAGGCGAGCGGCGCACCGGGTC
>WNGI01013362.1_pt1 | contig 11943 bp, 11 predicted proteins | sample 5400621 | NCBI WGS metagenome assembly WNGI01 (sample SAMN13153374, study PRJNA577476) | soil metagenome | isolation source: 20 cm soil or saprolite under Garry oak tree replicate 1 | place: USA:California | collected 2016-06-15
CTGGCAGCGAGTCGAGCAGCTCCTCCTTGTGGCGCTCGATCATGCAGCCCACGGCGACGACCGCCTGACACCGCCCTGCCGTCTTGAACCGCGCCGCTTCGATCATCGCGTCGATCGATTCCTTCTTCGCGGCATCGATGAAGCCGCAGGTGTTGACGATGATCAGGTCGGCCTCATCCAAGCGCGGCGTGTACTCTGCCGAGTAGTCGGACAACTGCGCGAGGTAGCGCTCGCTGTCGACGGTGTTCTTGTCGCATCCGAGTGTGATGACGCCGACTTTCACGTGCCTGTCGAAGCGCGGAGCGTTGGGCTGTAAAGTCGCGTCAACGGTAATTCCCGAACTTGAGCTCGACTCCGAAATCTTTCCCGCGCAGCAGCGCGATTGCCTGCTGCAGATCGTCGCGCGATGGCGAAGAAACTCGCACCTGATCGCCCTGAATGGCGGCCTGAACTTTCTTGAGCTTGGCGTCCTTGATCGCGGCGGCGACTTTCTTGGCGGTGTCGCCATCCAAGGCGAGCTTGAGCGTGATCACCTGTTCTACGGTGTCACCACCCGCGGGCTTGATGTCGCCCGGATCGAGATTCTTGACCGACACGCCGCGCTTAATGAGCTTCGACTGAAGCACGTCCCAGAGCGCGTTCATCTTGAAGTCGTTCTCGGCAGTGAGGTTGATCTTTCCGCCGGGTCGATCAAGGGCAATCATCGCTGGAGATCCCTTGAAGTCGTAGCGCTGGGAGATCTCCTTCTGCGCCTGGTTGACCGCGTTGTCGACTTCCTGGAGGTCGACGCCCGTAGTGACGTCGAAAGAAGCTTGTTGGGGCATGGCGATAATCTAACTGGAGGCGGAAATCCACTTTCTGCTTCAGAAAGTGTTGACGTTTTGTAAAATCCCTGAACCCGCAAAGATTTTTTCTTGACACCACGTGGTTTGATACACATGTTTGCCGGTCGTTTTCGCCCCCTTCTTGCGCCCCGCAGATTACTGCAGAGCTTCTATTTCGTCACGTTCCCCCATTTCTCCAAGGATCACCGATGAATCGCGTCCACGTCCTCGCGCTGTCTGTCGCGGCTATAGCTGTCGCGGCCTGTACCGAAACCCCAACGGGCACCCACGACCTAAAGGTCAACACGGCGGCAATGAGCGTCAGCCAGTCAGGGCGCATCGAACTAGCTACTGTGCACTACCAGGAGCCGCTTATCTGGCAGCCCAGCGATGCCGATAAAGCTGTAGTCACCCGCGACGCAAGAGGCGGGACCCAAGGCGCGCCAGACAAGAACATCCTTTATTGGAGCGGTTCGGTCATACGTGACCAGAAGGTAGTAGCAATCTATTATTCGCCGGCCACGGTCTACACGAACGGGCCGCAAGCCGGGACAGCCGGCGGAGCGACTTCCGATGGGTCGTTAATTGGACATTTCCTCAGAAACATCGGTGGTACGCCATACTGGAACATCAATACCACCTATTACCAGAATCACGGCGGGAATCTCGAGTATGTCAACAACACCATGGGATACTCGGGCTTCTGGGCAGACAACCAGGACGTGACTGTGGATTACGGTCCGCCGATCGGCAAGAAAACCTACTCTGCACCGGTCGCCGGTGGGCCGGCAATCGACGGACTCTGGATGGCGTACGTCGTAGAACAGGGCTTCGCTACCGGCGCTATTACGTACGACCCGAACACGGTTTACATGATCTTCACGGGTTCCGGAGTAAACCTGGGCGGCGGTTTCTCCAAGAGCAATTTGCAGTACTGCGCTTGGCACTCGGCGTATCGCGCAGGCGACGGCCGTATCGTCCAGTATTCGGCGATGCCATACGATGCGGACTTTACGCCCGCTCACCGCGCCGACAACGGGGGCTATTGCGTTCCGCAGAATGGCGCGCCGAATGGAGACGTCGGCGCGGATGGAACGGTCAGCGCGATGACGCACGAGATCGAAGAAACGGCGACAGATCCCGTCAGCCTATGGGACAAAAAGTTCTTCTACGGTTGGTATGATGTCACCTTCGGAGAAAACGCTGACAAGTGCGCGTATACTTACGGTCCGAACATCTATCGCACCAGCACCGGCGCGTATAACCTGGTCGTCGGCGGTAAGCCGTTCCTTGTACAGCAGAACTGGTCGAACGTGAAGGTCGAGGGTTGCCTGCTCTCGCGCTGAAGCGAATTGTCTTTTCGATTGGCGGATCCGCCCAGTCAAACGGCTGGGCGGATTTTTTTGTCTGCGACCTTCCAACTTTGCCGCCGCAGCCGGAACGTTCGGACTACTTCTTTCCAGTCTTCTGGTACGTCCCGATCAGCTCGCCCGAATCCACCACGTGGCCTCTCATCGCCTTTTCGAGATCCGTCTTCGTCGGTGATGACAAGCCCGTCAGCGCAGTATCGAGCGCATACAGCTTGAAGAAGTAGCGGTGCCGACCGATGGGCGGACATGGACCGCCATATTCCGGCTTCCCCCAATCGTTCTTACCCTGCACCGCTCCCTTCGGCAGTCCGCTCTTCGACGCACTCTCCGGCAGAGAAGTGCTCGACGCCGGAATGTTGTAAAGCACCCAGTGTACGTACACCCGCTGCGGCTTCGCCGGGTCCGGAGCGTCAGGATCGTCGACGATCAACGCATAACTCTTGATGTTGCCAGCCGCGCCCGGCGTCTCGCGCTTGCACGCGAGCGGAAATAGAACCAGCAGAGTGAATGCCTTGATCGTCATGAATCGGCTACTGTTCGTGCGCTTTCACGCGTCGTCACTCTCACGGTCCAAATCACGCCGAGCGCAATCAGCGCACTTCCGGCACTCGCGGCGAAGGCCGAACCGAGGATGGCGTCCGTGCCGCCGTAGGCCATCACCGCAACTCCGGGCACGTACGTCACAGCAATCGCCCAGCCAATGGCCGGCCAGATCGTCCAACGTTCGCGGCGGAACAATCCGTACGCAGTGACGAGGCCCAGTATGCCGTAGAGGAGAACTCCGATGGTCACCGAATGCTGAAGCGGCGTTTCACCTTCGCCCCACTCATTCAAGCCGTTGTATACGCCGAGGCAGCCTGTAAGCGCCAGCACAAAGAGCGAAACCACCGAGGCAACTTTGCGACCAAACCAAACGGGCTGCATTTTCCCTCGCGTGGTTTTTAAAGCGGAGTTCTACGGAGTGATCGGCCCCGCCCTGAATTCGTTTACGATGAACGCCCAGGTGATCGCACCGTCGGCGTAATACCCTCCAAGCAGCATCGTATACAGACTGACCCGCTGTCCGGGTCGCAGCTCTTTCGGGAAAAAGGAAGCGACGCGGTCCTGCACCGGCAGCCAGAGAAGCTTGTCGCCTTCCTGGAAGAGATACTCCCGATTGAAGTCCGCTACGATCGACGAATCACGCCTGTAGGTCAGCCCCCAATCGGCAATCAGCCGTCGGCGGACTGGATCAACCGGCCGCGAGTCACCTTTGTAGATCACCGCCGCAACCGTGGGATAATCGTATCCCAGGAAATGCTGGCTCGGCTTTTTTTCACCTGCGTCACGGGTCACCGAAGCGGTCTCCCTCAACGCGGCGCGGATTGTCGAATCACCGTCATTCATTACCGCCGCGAGCGTGCCCGGCTTGTACCTGGCCCAGCTGCTTTGCGCAGACGATTTGCCCGCTGACAAAGCCGACAGGAGCATGAGGATTGTGACGCGCCCGACCGCGCGGAACTGCCAGCTCGAACGCATCGACTACCCCAGGAACGACTCGAGCGACCTTCTCCGGGAATTGTGCCGGAGCTTGAGGAGCGCCTTCTCCTTGATTTGACGCACTCGCTCGCGGGTGATCTGGAGCAGAGTCCCGATGTCCTCGAGAGTCATTGGGTCGGCGCCATCGAGACCAAAATACAAGCGCAGGATCTTCGACTCCCGTTCCTTCAGGGAAGCAAGTGATTCCTCGATTGCCTCCGACAACGCCTTCTCGAACGTGATCTCGTCGGGCGTCGGATTCATGTTGTCCGGCAGATAATCGAGCAGGCGATTGTCCTCGCCCGGCGTCATCGGCGCGTCGAGCGACAAATGCACCTGCGAGATCATCATCGTCTTCGCGACTTCGTCCTCGCTGATGTCGAGGCCTTCGGCGATCTCCATGTTGCTCGGTTGACGTCCGAGCTCCTGCAGCAGCGTGCTGGCGCGCTTCCCAATGCGGTGCAGGGTTCCGGCGCGATTCAACGGCACGCGCACGATGCGCGACTGCTCCGCCAGCGCCTGGAGAATCGACTGGCGGATCCACCAGACCGCGTACGAGATGAACTTTATGCCCTTCGTCTCGTCGAACTTGTGGGCGGCGCGAATGAGGCCGAGGTTGCCCTCGTTGATCAAATCGGAGAGCGATACGCCCTGGTTCTGATATTTCTTGGCGACGGAGACGACAAATCGCAGGTTCGATCGAACCAGCGTGTCGAGAGCGTCCTGGTCGTTCTGGCGGATGCGCTTCGCGAGCTCCACTTCCATCTCGCGACTGATGAGGGGAAAGACGCTGATGTCCCTTAGGTACTGATCGAGCGATCCTTCGTCGACGGTCGATTTCCGATTCGTCGATGCCTTCATAGCGATATCGTCATCCTCTCTCGGAAAGCGAGAGATCTAGTGAACGATCTCCCCGAAGCGCTTCCACCGCAAACGCGTAAGCCAGTCAAGACGGTCTCCGGTATCGGGCGCGTAGCTATAATAGACCACTATCGGCTGGCCGCGCACAAGAGAGTCGGCCACGAAGCCCCAGTACCTCGAATCCGACGAGTTGTCGCGATTATCTCCGAGGACGAAGTAGTCATGAGCAGGGACGACCAGAGGACCCCAGTTGTTACGAGAAGGATGGTAGTTTTCGATCGAAGCGCCGCCTACTAAAAAGGCTTTTTGCCATCGGAAATCGTCATCCGGCTGGTCCGCTTCGTCGGGCGTGTGCTGGACATAGTTCTCCTGCACTGGACGTCCGTTTCTGATGAGGATCGCGTCGCGCATCGAGACCGTATCGCCGGGGATACCGACAATCCGCTTCACGTAGTTGAGGCGCGGATCGACGGGATAGGTGAATACGATCACGTCGCCGCGACGCGGGGCATGGAGTGCGGGGAGCTTCCGCCCGCTGCCGGGGATGCCCGCCCCGTAAACCAGCTTGTTGATCAGCAGGAAATCGCCCTCGAACAGGGTGTGCTCCATGCTGCCGCTGGCAATCTTGAATGCTTCTACGCCGAAAGCGCGGATGACGACGAAGAGCGCCAGGGAAACGACGATGATCCTGGCCCAGTGAGCCAGGAATGCGAGCTTGCCGCCGGTGCGCTTTCTGTTGGCGAGCTGGAGCGCGTGCGCCCGCTTCTCTTCGTAGGATTCCATGCTGCGTTGTATACCGCGGTGGTTAGTCTGGCGTTCCCAGATAAGTATCGATTTGTGCCCGTTGCAGAGTGCCGGAGAAGTCGGCGTAACCAACCTTGGTCTCGGAGTAGAACTCGTAGACCTCCCATCCTCCTTCCCGGTGCCCGTTGCCCGTCTGTTTTACTCCACCGAAGGGGAGGTGCGCCTCTGCTCCGATGGTTGGTGCGTTGACGTACGTAATTCCGTTGTCCAGCTCGTTCAAAGCCCGGAACGCAGTGTTGACGTCCCGCGTGTAGATCGACGAAGACAGCCCGTACTTCACGTCGTTGTTCACCATAAAAGCCTCGTCCGCGTCCTTGACCCTGATCACGGAAAGAACCGGACCGAAGATCTCTTCCTGCTCGAGCCGGCTACCCGCCTTGACGTTCGCAAAAATCGTCGGCCGGTAGAAGTTGCCCTTCGACAACTTGCCAGGACGTTCTCCGCCGGTCACTAGTTTCGCGCCTTCCGATTGACCAATGTCGACGTAGGTCTCGACCTTTCTGACGGCATCCTCGTTGATCAGCGGTCCGACATCCGTCCCCTTCTTCCTTCCGTCTCCAAGCTTGAGAGCCTTGGCGCGGTCCTCGAGCATGCCCAGGAACTTGTCGTGAACCTTTTTCTGGATTATAAGACGACTGGTAGCGGTACAACGTTGCCCGGTCGTGCCAAATGCGCCCCACAACGCGCCTTCGAGAGCGAGATCCAGGTCGGCATCGTCCATCACGATTTGAGCGTTCTTCCCTCCCATCTCGAGCGAGAGCCGCTTGTGGAGTCGGCCACAAGTCTCGCCGACAAGGCGCCCCGTTTCGGTTGAGCCCGTAAACGAGATGAGCGGGATGCTGGGATGCTCTACGATCGCGGCACCAACCTGTTCGCCGCGGCCGTGGACGAGCTGGATGACTTCGTCGGGGAGACCTGCCTCGAGCAGAATCTCCACCAGGAGCGTTCCAGTGTGCGGCACATCCTCGGCGGGCTTGAAGATCACGGCGTTTCCGCAGACGAGCGCCGGAAACATTTTCCAGGTCGGTATGGCCATCGGGAAATTGAAGGGACAGATGAGACCCGCCACTCCAATCGGACGACGATAGCTCATCGCCCACTTGTTCCGCAGCTCGCTCGGAACTGTCTTGCCAAAGAGCCGCCGCCCCTCGCTCGAAGCATAGTAAGCGGTGTCGATTCCTTCCTGCACGTCGCCGCGAGTCTCGGTCAGCGGCTTGCCCATCTCCCGCGTCATCGCGTCGGCGATCTCTTCTTTCCGCTTGGTCATCATGTCGCCAACCGTGCGCAGGACGTCGCCGCGCGCGGGGGCGGGTGTGCGGCGCCAGCTGGCAAAGCCGCGCTTCGCGCTCTCCACCGCCCGCTCCACGTCTCGCCGGTCGGAGAGCGGGAATTTGCCGATCACGTCGCCGCGGTCAGCGGGGTTGCGGTTGTCGAAGTACTCGCCCGACTCGGGGCCGACCCATTTGCCGCTGATGAAATTGTTGAACTTTTTCATTTAGTCTTTTGTCAGTTCGTAAGTGAGCACCCGCCTCCTGCTTCCTGCCTCCGACCTCCCGCCTCCCGTCTCCCTCAGCTGTGCTCGCGCGAAAGCGAGTATCGCTCGATCTTCTTGTAAAGATTTGACCTGGGCATCTCCACCGCTCGCGCGGTTTCGGAGACGTTCCAGTCGTACTCGCGCAGCTTGTTGAGGAGGAACGCTCGCTCGGCGGCGTCCTTGAACTCCTCGAAGGTGCGGCATTGGGTGAGCGTGGCCAGGCCGGCGTCGTCTAGCGTCCGCTGGCCGGCGAGGCGGTCGATGTCCCGCGCGGAGATCTGCGTATCAGGCGCAAGGATGAGCAGTCGCTCGACGGTGTTGCGCAGCTCACGCACGTTCCCAGGCCAGTCGAGTGAGCTCAATCGCTCCAGCGCGTCCTGTGTCAGCGTGCGTGGCGGAATTCCTTCTCGTGCCGACAGGGTTGCCGCGAAATATTGCGCCAGCATCGGGATGTCCTCGCGCCGCTCGCGAATGGGCGGCACGTGGATCGGAACGACATTCAGCCGATAGTAGAGGTCTTCCCTGAATTTCCCGGCAGCGATCTCGTTCTCGAGCGTCTTGTTCGTCGCGGCGATCACGCGTACATCCACGGAGATCGGTTTGGCGCCGCCGATGCGGGTGATGACGTTGTCCTGCAGCACGCGGAGAACCTTGGCCTGCGCGGCCAGACTCATGTCGCCGACTTCATCAAGAAACAGAGTGCCCTTGTTCGCCTGCTCGAACTTGCCGGCGCGATCCGAGATCGCGCCCGTGAACGAGCCTTTCATGTGGCCGAATAGCTCGCTCTCGATCAGCTCGCCCGGAATCGCCGCGCAGTTCACTTCGACAAACGGTTTGCTCGCACGCGGAGACATTCGATGGAGGGCGCGCGCCACGAGCTCCTTGCCGGTGCCGTTCTCGCCGGTGATGAGAACTCGTGCCGGGGTCGCAGCAACCTTCTCGGTTTTTTCCATCAACGCCCGCATCACTGGCGTTTTCCCGACAATCTCGAACGGCGCATCGACGGACTGTTTGAGCCGCTCGTTCTCTTCCTTCAGGTCGAGATTCACGAGCGCATTGCGCAGCATCACCAGAATGCGATCGGTGTCGAGCGGCTTCTCGAGGATCTCGTAGGCGCCGAGCTGGGTGGCTTCGACCGCGGTGCGAATGGTGGCGTGGCCGCTGATCATGACGACTGTGGCAGTCGGATCCAGCTCACGGATTCTCTTGAGCGCTTCCATCCCATCCATTCCCGCCATTTTCACGTCGAGAAAGACCAGGTGGGGACGCCATTTCTTGTACTCTTCTATTCCCTCAGCGGCGTTGGGGATAGCGCGGACATCGTACCCCTCGAATTCGAGGAGCTGTCCCAGTGCCGCCCGAATTCCCTGCTCATCATCGATGACCAGGATTCGTCGACTCACCGGACACTCTTGTAGAGAGTGATCTTGCCGTTTGAGATGCGCACATCTGAAATGTAAGAGGGCATTACCATCGGCAACCCGTTCTGGGAGATTCCGTCCGGCTGTTTGCCGCGTTTCATCTGGGTGAGTATGCGCGGAATCAGCGCGTTCGGCACATCGACGCGACCGAGTTTCACCTCCTGAACCAGGAATTCGCCGAGTCCCGGCCTGAGCATGTTGATGGTGCCGCCGAAGCGCACGCTGTCGCGGTCGCCGAGAAGCATTCCGATCGGCCCCAGTGATTTCGAGCCGCCAAAGTCCTTGAGATCGACGTCGGAGCGCACGTACAAACGATCACCAATGATCGCGGCCTGCGCGTTCTGGGCCGATGGCGGTAGCTGTTTGGCGACAACAGTGAAGATGTAGGAGGCAGCTTCGGCGGGAGTCAGGTTGGCAAACACGGGTCCCGACTGGCGACCCAGCGATTGGACTGCGACGCGGCCCCGCTCCGCGTCAGCTGCCGTCAGTGGCTGCCAGCCGCTGCTCGCGGATGTGGTCGTTCCAACCGTTGTGGAGGTTGTTGTCGTGGTGCTGGTCGAGGGTACTCGCGCGTACCAGTACCACACGCAGATTGCAATGACAACGATGATTATGAGACAGCCGAGCCGGCGGAAAAAACCTTTCATTTGTCCGGTGCGTGAAGGTTAGCGAAGAGGGAGAATACCCCCGCACAAGCCGTGCACGCTAGTTGCCGGGACCACCTCTTTCGAACCGACCCTCGCCGCCACCCTCGCGCCTAAGCCCCGGGGTCTTGATGCTGTCCGGGACCTTTGCCCATTGCGCCGGCGTCAGAATAGCCTTGGCCTCGTTGATCGCCTGAGTCGCCAGCTTTCTGCCCCCCGTCATCGACGGCTGGAGCTTGGCAAATATTGTCATTGGGTCCGGATTCTTGACCGTGGAGTCCCCCAGTATGTTCGCGACTCGGTCGATCAGCGAATCCGATTTGATCTTGAACGCATCGCCCGCGGTCTGGAGCTTGGTGATCTGATCGGGAGTGAGCTCGATCTTCGCCGAATCATTGATCGCAATTATGTCGAGAAACGCGTTGGGGACCAAACGTGTCATTCGCGCTTTCAACGCCTCGGGGTTGAGACGTCCCCCTGCCCCTCGGCCGATCACGTTGTTGAACTGCTGGCGTGCGGGATCCGTCCCGAGCGTCAGACGCCCCTGTATTGCAATCTGGAACGGGACTCTAAATGCGTTCCGCGTTCCATTGGTTGCGCCAAAGTGCTCGTTGACCTGGTACTGGTAGGTATCGGTCGTAGGATCGAATCCGCGCACATAAAGAAGTGTGCGGTCCGGAAATGACGGCTGTCCCCAGCCGTGAAGATTGTTGCTGCCGTGCAGGAGCTGGTCGATTCCCGTGAGCGTGTTCAGCGCGATCACCGAAATAGTCAGCCGGCGATCGAGACCGAAGCCTGCTGGACGAATGTTGGCTTGCAGATCGAGGCTCGGCGACCACGGACTGGAGCAGGTGCTGCGATCGGCGACCTTGCCCATCTGACTGAGAAGGCAATCGCGCGCGCGGGTTGAAGTGTTCGCCAGCAGGCGCGTCATGCCGTTCGCGACTGTAGTGTCCCCGCGCGCGGCTTCCACCGCTGGATCGAAGACAAACGCCCGATCATTCAGGCGGCCATCGCCACGCGTGACGACGCGAGTTGTCGTTGCGACCCCATTCAGTGACGTTCGGATTGCCGGCGGTCGATCCGGCTGTTCCGCCAAAACCCTGCACCGCCCCCTGCGAGAATCCCTGCGACTCGTCGTAAGAGCTGGTCAGCGTGTACGAAGCGTTGAGCAGTATTCCCTTGGTCGTGATTCCGTTGAGGCCAAACGTGAGTTGTTTGGTATTCGACTTCAGATTCGACGTGACCTGATTGACGGCACCGAATTGCGGGTGAAGCCTGGACCCGAAGATCGAGACGACGCCAGTCGACGGAATGATCGCGCTGGGTGGCGCGTAGACCGGACGATTCCCTTCGTTGGAGAGCGTGAACTTCGGAACGGTGTCAAGGTTGATGTCGGTAAGGCCGGTTTGAGCGACGCCACGCGCATAACCGGCATCGATCGAGAACGAATAACGATCCCAGAAGCGACGATTCAGTCCGAGCGATGCCCGCCATGCCCTCGGCGCCTCAAAATTGGGGTCGAACACGGTGACGTTCCGTCGCTGGTTGGCAAACACAGAAGTCCCGCCGTTGCACGTCGTCGGGACGGTCGATGGGTCAGTGAGGTAAGAAGCCCAGTCGGGGGTTGGCGCCGCCGAGCCGACGCAGGTGAGCAGCGCCTGCCCATTGCTCAATCCAGTCGCGTTGAGCGCGCTCGCGAAAAGCTGCGCCGGCGCCGTCCCCCGAAACTCACCGAAGCCGCCACGTAGCGTAAGCGGTGGCGGGCCGAACTGTGATTCACCGAGAAAAACCGTGAAGCCGGCGCGCGGGCTGACGTGAATCTCCGACGGCAGATTGTCGGTGCGTCGCCCAAAGGTGGCCTCCACATCCGGGTTGTAATCCGGCTTGTCCGGATAACGAGACCCTTCAGCGCGCACACCGTACGTCACCTGAACCCTGGGACTCACGCGCCATGAGTCTCCGACGTAGGTACCAAAGTTGTCGGTCGCCGATTGTTGATCACGCGCAAAGAGGGTGCGGGTGAATTGGGTCGGTGTGCCTGCCTCGAAGTCGGCCAGAGAGTTGAAGAAGAACGTTCCGAACCGGTTCGGAACGAAGCCTACCGAGCTTCGCTGCTCGTTGAGAAGTCCGCCGAGCTTGAATCGATGTCCGCCCGCGGTTGTGAGTCGCGAGATCTCGTCGCTAACCTCCACTAGGCTCGATCTCGTCTCCTGCGGCAGCGACGGATTCCCCCCGAATTGCAGCGTCGATATCGCGCTGGCGCCGTCATCGAGAATGGACGCGACCACCACGCGCCCATCGGGAACAGACAGGTAGCCGTTGGTGTCGCGCTTGTCGACGGACTTGTAGCCGCGAAGCTCGTTGATGAACATCCCGAAGTGGGACGTCAGCGTCAGCATCCCTCCCCCGCCCGAGCTTTTGAGATCCCCGCCGGTGTGCGGCAGAGCGAGCGCATTCAGTCGCGAGCCGAGCTGCGTGTTGCCGCGCCAGTCTCCGCGCAGCATCAAGGAATGGTCTTCAGCGAAGTTGTAATCGACGCGGACGAGCGCCGATGTATTGTCGTTGAGTCGCTCATCCGGTGCCAGCGGGGACGTCAACGGCAGGCCGTACTGCTGAACGATGTTCAGGAACCTGGCAACGGAATCTGAATTCGTTCCGAGCCTTTGCAGAGTCAGCGGATCGGCCGCCAGTAGCGAGAGCAGCGGATCGGTACGACGAGAGAAACTGAGCGCGCCAAACGTAAACAGTTTGTCTTTGATTATCGGTCCACCAGCCCCGAAGTTGACCTGATTCTGGGTGTACTTCTGAGCGAAGGCCGAATTGGTATCGGCGGTGAATTCGAGATCCTGGTCGCGGAGTGAGTAGCTGAACGCCCCTTGAAGGTTGTTGGTTCCTCCGCGCGTGGTCGATGCGACCTGACCGCCGGTGAACTGGCCGCGTGCCACATCATATGTGCTCGTGACG
>WNGI01025338.1_pt1 | contig 11943 bp, 9 predicted proteins | sample 5400621 | NCBI WGS metagenome assembly WNGI01 (sample SAMN13153374, study PRJNA577476) | soil metagenome | isolation source: 20 cm soil or saprolite under Garry oak tree replicate 1 | place: USA:California | collected 2016-06-15
CGTGCGCAACTTCTGGTGGTCGGCCTTATCGGCGCGGCGCTGCTCTATGGCGACGGCGCCATCACGCCGGCGATTTCGGTGCTGAGCGCGATCGAAGGCTTGAAGGTCGATGCGCCATCGCTGGCACCAGCCGTGGTGCCGCTAACCATCGTCATCCTGATCGGGCTCTTCATCGTTCAGAAAAAGGGCGCGGGCTTCATCGGCAATATCTTCGGGCCTGTCATGCTGGCCTGGTTCCTGGTGATCGGCCTGCTCGGCGTCCACGGCATCGTGCAAGCGCCCGGCGTGCTGGCCGCAGTCAGCCCGCTTTATGCCTTCAATTTCCTGATCCACCAGGATTTCCACATCAGCTTCGCGGTGCTGGGCGCTGCCTTTCTCGCGGTAACGGGCGGCGAAGCGATGTATGCCGACATGGGTCATTTCGGCCGAGTGCCGATCCGGCTCGCATGGTTCGGGGCGGCCCTTCCCGGCCTCGTCCTCAACTATTTCGGACAGGCCGGGCTGCTGGTTACTGACCCCACCGCGCTCGACCATCCGTTCTATCAGCTCGCGCCCGACTGGCTGCATTACCCGCTGGTCGCGTTCGCCACCGTAGCCACCGTCATTGCCTCGCAGGCAATTATCTCCGGCGTGTTTTCACTGACGCAACAGTCGATCCAGCTCGGCTTCCTGCCGCGCATGCACATCACCCACACCACCAGCCACGCCATGGGCCAGATCTACGTGCCGCTGGTGAACTGGCTGCTGGCGGCGGCAACGCTTGGCGCCGTCATCGGCTTTGGCACGTCGGATGCGCTCGCAGGCGCATACGGAATTGCCGTGTCGCTGCTGATGGCCATCACCACGCTGCTGGCTGCCCTGGTCGCGATCCAATGGGGCTATTCGCCGATCATCGTGATCGCCGTCAACGGCTTCTTCTTCGCCATCGACTGCATCTTCTTTGCCGCGAATTCCACCAAACTGTTCGAGGGCGGCTGGTTTCCACTGCTGCTCGCGGCGGTCATTGCGTTCGTGATGCTGACCTGGCGAGGCGGCGTCAAGCTGGTCGAACGGGCACGCGCCGCTTTGCGTCAGCCCGAAGAGGATCTGATCGAGACCGCCGTCAACAGGTGCCACGCCAGACTGTCGGGCACTGCGGTGTTTCTGGCATCCGCCCCTAACGGCGTCCCTCTCGCATTGACGCAATTCGTCAAGCACAACCACGTTCTGCACCAGCGCGTGCTGCTCGTTACCGTCGTGATCGAGGAGTCGCCTCGCATCGCCGACGAGGATCGGGCGGAGGTCACCGAGGTGATCGAGGGCATCACCCGCGTCATCCTGCATTATGGTTTCATGCAGTATCCGACGATTTTCGAGGGTCTGAAGCTCGCTTGCGCGCAGGGCAAACTGCCCGGAATCGATCTCACCAATATCACTTATTACATCGGCCGCGAGACCATCATTCCCCGCGAGGATATTCCGGGCATGTGGGTGTGGCGCGAGTCGCTGTTTGCGTTTCTGCAGCGCAACGCCGAGCGGACGGCGGCATTCTTCGACGTGCCCGCGCGCCAGGTCGTCGAGTTCGGCACCGAGATCGAGATTTAGGTATTCGCCATTCCGCGGCGACGCTCAGCGTAGAACCCGGAACCTCGAGATTCCGGGTTCAGGCCTAGACGCATGTCGCGGAATGACTCAGCCGCCGTTGCCATTGCCGTTTTCGGTGTCTTCGCCGATGTGCTCGACCGACACCACATGCTCGTCCTCGGCGGTGTCGAACACGATGACGCCCTGGGTCGAGCGGCCCGCGATGCGGATGCCCTCGACCGGGCAGCGGATCAGCTGGCCCCTGTCGGTCACAAGCATGATCTGGTCAGAGTCCTCGACCGGGAATGACGCCACCAGCTTGCCGTTGCGGTCGTTTACCGACATCGCGACGATGCCCTTGCCGCCGCGCCCCGTGGTCCGGTACTCGAACGACGACGAGCGCTTGCCATAGCCGTTTTCGCTGATGGTCAGCACGAATTGCTCGTTGGCCGACATTTCGACATAGCGCTGCTCGCCGAGTTCGATGGCGCCGGACGCTTCCTCGCTGTCGGTACCGGTCTCCTCATCGGCGCCGCCACGCCGCACCGCATTGGCACGGCGCAGATAGGCGGCGCGCTCCTCGGCATCAGCATCCACGTGCCGCAGGATGGCGAGCGAGATCACCTTGTCGGCTTTGGCCAACGCGATGCCGCGCACGCCCATCGAGGTGCGGCCCTGGAACACCCGCACATCGGTGACGGGGAAATCGCCTCGTCGTCATCCAGCTTCATGGCGATGATGCCGGATCGGCGGACGTCGACGAAGTCTGACAGCTTGTTGCGGCGGACATTGCCGCCGGTGGTGGCAAACATCACGTCGAGATTGCCCCATGAGGACTCATCCTCGGGCAGCGGCATGATGGTGGTGATGCGCTCGCCCTGTTCCAGCGGCAGGATGTTGATCAGCGCCTTGCCGCGCGCGTTCGGCGCCGCCACCGGCAGCCGCCAGACCTTTTCCTTGTAGACCTGTCCGCGCGACGAGAAGAACAGCACCGGCGTATGGGTCGAGGCCACAAACAGACGGCTGACGAAATCCTCATCGCGGGTCTGCATCCCCGCCCGGCCCTTGCCGCCGCGCCGCTGCGCGCGATAGGTCGACAACGGCACCCGCTTGACGTAGCCGGCATGCGAGACCGTGACCACCATGTCCTCGCGCTGGATCAGGTCCTCGTCCTCGACCTCGCCTTCCTGCTCGATGATGACGGTCTTGCGCGGGGTCGCAAACTCCGACTTCACCGCCGCAAGCTCGCTCTTGATAATGGACTGAACGCGGGCGCGCGAACGCAGGATATCGAGGTAGTCGTTGATTTCCACCGCCAGCTTGTCGAGCTCCTGGGAAATCTCCTCGCGCCCGAGCGCGGTAAGCCGCTGCAGCCGCAGGTCGAGGATGGCCTTGGCCTGCTCCATCGACAGCCGCGCGGTGCCGTCCTCGGCGAGCCGATGGCGCGGATCGTCGATCAGCGTGATCATCGCCGCGACGTCTTTGCCGAGCCACTCGCGCGACATCAGGGTTTCGCGCGCGGTGTTGGGATCTGGCGAGGTCCGGATCACACGGATCATCTCGTCGATATTGGCGACCGCAATGGCGAGGCCGACCAGGACATGGGCGCGGTCGCGGGCCTTGTTGAGCAGGAACTTGGTGCGGCGCGTGACCACCTGTTCGCGGAAAGCGATGAACAGCGTCAGCAGATCCTTGAGATTCATCACCTGCGGCCGGCCGCCGTCGAGCGCCACCATGTTGGCGCCGAAATTGGTCTGCAGCGGGGTGAACCGGTAGAGCTGATTCAACACCACGTCGGCCATCGCATCGCGCTTCAGCTCGACGACCACGCGATAACCATCGCGGTCGGATTCGTCGCGCAGGTCGGCGATGCCGTCGATCTTCTTCTCGCGGTGCAGCTCGCCGATGCGCGCGACCATCGCGGCCTTGTTCACCTGGTAGGGAATTTCCGAGATGATGATGGCTTCGCGGTCCTTGCGGATGGTGTCGATCGTGACCTTGCCGCGCATCACGATCGAGCCGCGGCCGAGATGATAGGCGGCGCGGATGCCCTGGCGCCCGAGGATGATGCCGGCGGTCGGGAAATCCGGTCCCGGAATGATGTCGATCAGGTCGTCGATGCCAAGGGCGGGATTGTCGATCAGCGCCACGCAGGCGTCGATCACCTCGCCGAGATTGTGCGGCGGAATGTTGGTCGCCATGCCCACCGCGATGCCACCGGCGCCATTGACCAGCAGGTTGGGAAACTTGGCCGGCAGAACCGTCGGTTCGCGGTCGCGGTCATCGTAGTTGGCCTGGAAATCGACGGTATCCTTGTCAATGTCGTCGAGCAGCGCTTGCGCGATCTTGGTGAGCCGGGATTCGGTGTACCGCATCGCCGCCGGCATATCGCCGTCCACCGAGCCGAAATTGCCCTGCCCGTCGATCAGCGGCACGCGCATGGAGAAATCCTGCGCCATGCGGACCAGCGCGTCGTAGACCGACTGATCGCCGTGCGGATGGTATTTACCGATGACGTCGCCGACGGTGCGCGCCGACTTGTTATACGACTTGTTCCATTCGAACCCGTTCTCATACATTGCGTAGAGAATGCGCCGGTGCACCGGCTTGAGCCCGTCGCGCGCATCGGGCAGCGCGCGCGCCACGATCACGCTCATGGCGTAATCGAGGTAGGAGCGTTTCATCTCGTCGAGGATGGATCAGTTCTAGATGAGAATCATATAGCGTATCGAGGGCCTCCAAACCACCCCTAACCGATCGGCGCGACCGGTTTTTCCCTTCGTTTTTCCAGAGACTTACGGGGTCAGCGGCGACCGGGGAACCCTGTCCGTGAAGCTTTTTCCAGGACTCGCTTCTGCAAGGTGCGAACCACTGGCCCAGACAACTCGCGCAGGTTGCTACGGTCCGAACAACACCGTGTGCATGATCCGCCCCGGGACGAGTGTGAATAGCCCGGCGATGACAAGAGCACCGGTGAAAGTCAGGATCATGATGCGGCGGTGATCGGCGACACGGTGGCGGTGCGCCCTCCATGCCCCGAGCGGGAGCATGACCAGCGTGAAGATCGACAGCAGATGAATCGGGCTCCACGGGCCTAGCAGCCGGATCTGGTGGATCCAGAACGAACTGACCGCCACCGCCACCATCAGGGATATCCAGACCCAGCCCAGCGTGCGATGGGGCAAGGTCCCCTTCGGCGCGGCCAGCTGCACGACGCCAAGCAGGAAGGCAGCCATGGCCGCGAAGGCGTGGACAGGGATCGCGGGAGCTGCATCGAGTAGCGGCGCCAGACTCATGACGAGTGCCCGGATTAGATTTGGTGCTCCCTCAGGAGGATTCACGCGTCGATGTTAATATCATTCACATCGAGTTAATAGGATTTACATCGAAACCGGCGCGCACGTCCCCGTGGAGCGCGAGGCCCGCGCCCCGGAAAAATACCTTCGCTCGTCGCGCCTAGAAGGGGATATCGTCGTCCATGTCGCTGTTGCGGGCGCCGGCCGCGACGGCACGGCGCGGCGCCGCTGTGGACGCTCCGAAATCGCCGTTGGAATCCTCCGCTGCGAAATTGCCGCTCCCACCGCTGCTACGGCCATCGAGCATGGTCAGGTTCGAGTTGAACCCCTGGAGCACCACCTCGGTCGAGTACTTCTCGACGCCGGCCTGGTCGGTCCATTTGCGCGTCTGCAATTGTCCCTCGATGTAAACCTTTGCGCCCTTCTTGAGGTATTGCTCGGCCACCTTGCAGAGCCCTTCGTTGAAGATGACCACGCGGTGCCACTCGGTCTTTTCCTTGCGCTCGCCGGTCGTCTTGTCGCGCCAGCTTTCGGAGGTCGCGACGCTCAGATTGGCGATCGGCCGCCCATCCTGGGTACGCCGGATTTCAGGATCCTTGCCGAGATTTCCGACCAGAATCACCTTGTTCACGCTTCCTGCCATCGCCGCTCTCCACTCTCGAAAACACTGGATCGCCAGACGCTCAGCTATCCGCCCGAGCTCTGGCATCGTTCGCCTTGGACGCCTGCCTTGGGACCGCCCTCGAGCGACCCTATACGCTCCCTGCTCCCGCGAGCCTGACGATCCCTCGGTTATCCACATATAGCACGTTTTGCCAGAGTGTTCTAGTTTTGTTCCGACCACCGCATGGCGTTGGTGTGGTGGCGTGACGGCATGCGCGCGCAAAAAAATGGCCTAATTTTGGCGACAAAAAGTTCCATCACAAATCCGTGAAATGCTTAATAAATCATTAGCTTAGGGCCGTTTCACTTCGCTCGTGAGTGTTGCATTTCGGAGACGGCATTTCCGCTTGAACTCGGATAAATTGCTTGCAGGAGACAGATCGCGACCCGCGGTCACGCCCGAATTTTCAAACCGCTTCTGGGGACAAACGAAGCGGGGAAAAGCTGGAGAGATACGATGAAGAAGTTCTTGCTAGGTACTGTTGGTCTCGTTGCATTGGGCATGGCTGCCCCCGCTTCGGCCGCCGACCTCCGCGCCCGTCCTGCGCCGCCGCCGCCGATGGTTGCTGCGATTTATGACTGGAGCGGCTTCTACATCGGCGGAAACGGCGGCTGGGGCCAGAGCCGCAATTGTGTGGATTTCGTCACATTTGCTGACGCTTGCAGCGAGCGGTCCGGAGGGCTCGCTGGTGGCCAGCTCGGTTATCGCTGGCAGGCCGGCACCTGGGTGTTCGGTCTTGAAGGCCAGGGCGACTGGGCCGATCTCAGCAACACGCGTGTCAGCATTTTCCGCCCGGAGTTCTCGACTCGCACAAAAACTGATGGCATCGGCCTTTTCACCGGCCAGATCGGTTGGGCTTGGAACACGGCGCTGTTCTATGTGAAGGGCGGCGCGGCGGTGACGAGCAATCGTTTCAGCATACTTGACACGCTTACCGGCGCTGAATTGGCCTCGGCAAGTTCGACCCGCTGGGGCGGTGCCGTAGGCGTTGGATGGGAGTGGGGCTTCGCTCCGAATTGGTCGGCCGGTATTGAATACGATCACCTGGTCACCGTTCGCGTCAACTATCGCTTCGGCTGGGGTGGCGCGGCCGTGCCGCGATACTGATCACAGCGTGAACTGAAACATCTCGACTGAAAAAGGCCGGCCTCGTGCCGGCCTTTTGTTTTTCGCGGCCATTTCGTAACCCCGCGCCGCGGGTACCCCAACAAACCGTTGATGGCTTGCAGCGGGCACTGGAAATTGGCGCGCGTTCTTCCTATGTTCCGAGCTCACCCATTGGCGTCCGATCCGCAGGTCCGGCGGTGCGCGCCTGAACGCTAGCCGCCACCGCGCCCGGAAATGCCGATATGGATGAAGTGATCAGGGCGAAGCGCCAACAGACGGCCGGGTCAAATACGCGCGCGATAACGATCCGCGGTGCGCGCGAGCACAATCTCAAGAACATCGATCTGGAAATCCCGCGCGACAAGCTCGTCGTCTTCACCGGGCTGTCCGGCTCGGGAAAATCATCGCTCGCCTTCGACACCATCTACGCCGAGGGCCAGCGGCGTTATGTCGAATCGCTGTCGGCTTATGCGCGCCAGTTCCTGGAGATGATGCAGAAGCCGGACGTCGACCAGATCGACGGCCTGTCGCCGGCGATTTCCATCGAGCAGAAGACCACCTCGAAGAACCCGCGCTCGACCGTCGGCACCTTCACCGAAATCTACGACTATATGCGGCTGTTGTGGGCGCGGGTCGGCGTGCCCTATTCACCCGCGACCGGGCTGCCGATCGAGAGCCAGACCGTCTCGCAGATGGTCGATCGCGTGCTGGCGCTCCCGGAAGGCACAAGGCTGTATCTGCTGGCGCCGGTGGTGCGCGGCCGCAAGGGCGAGTACCGCAAGGAGCTCGCCGAATATCTCAAGAAGGGGTTTCAGCGGGTCAAGATCGACGGCACCTTTTACGAGCTCGCGGAAGCCCCTGGCCTCGACAAGAAATTCCCGCACGACATCGACGTGGTGGTGGACCGCATCGTGGTGCGGCCTGATATCGGCCAGCGCCTGGCGGAAAGTTTTGAGACCGCGCTGAAGCTCGCAGACGGGCTGGCTGTCATCGAGTATGCGGATGCACCTGTTCCTCAGCCATCATCCTTCGAGACGCGCCCTGCGGGCGCTCCTCAGGATGAGGACGGTGCCCGACGATCGAAGGCAGCAAAGCGAGGCGCTTCCCCTCATCCTGAGGAGGCGCCAACGGGTCCGCGCGAAGCGCGGCCCGATGACAGGCTCCACGCCGTCTCGAAGGATGAGGCTCCGGCGAAGAAAGTCGCAAAGATCCACGACAAGAGCGGGCCGGAACGGATTCTGTTCTCGGAAAAATTCGCCTGCCCGGTCTCCGGCTTCACGATTCCGGAAATCGAGCCGCGGCTGTTCTCCTTCAACAATCCCTATGGCGCCTGTCCGGCCTGCGGCGGCCTCGGCGTCGAGCAGCATGTCGACGAGGATCTGGTCATTCCCGACAAGGAACTGACGCTGCGCAGGGGCGCGATTGCGCCGTGGGCGAAATCATCCTCGCCCTATTACATCCAGACGCTCACCGCGCTTGGCAGGTTCTATAAGTTCACCCTCGACACCAAATGGAAGGACCTGCCGAAGAAGACGAGAGACGCCATCCTGCACGGCTCCGGCGAGGACGAAATCAAGTTCTCCTACGAAGACGGCGTGCGCTCCTACGACACCAGAAAACCGTTCGAAGGCGTCATCACCAACATCGACCGCCGCTATCGCGAGACCGAGAGCGAATGGGCGCGCGAGGAACTGGCAAAGTATTTCTCCGATATTCCCTGCGAAGCCTGCCACGGCTATCGGCTCAAGCCGGAGGCGCTGTGCGTCAAGATCGCCGGCAAGCACATCGGCGAAATCTCGGAATTGTCGGTGCGCCGGGCCGGCGAATGGTTCGAGACCGTGCCGAAGGCGCTCAATGCCCAGCAGAACGAGATCGCGGCGCGGGTGTTGAAGGAGATCCGCGAGCGGCTGTCGTTTTTGCTCGATGTCGGCCTGAACTACCTGACGCTGGCGCGCGCGTCGGGCACATTAAGCGGCGGCGAAAGCCAGCGCATTCGCCTGGCCTCGCAGATCGGCTCGGGCCTGACCGGCGTGCTCTATGTGCTGGACGAACCCTCGATCGGCCTGCACCAGCGCGACAACGCGCGGCTCCTGGAAACCCTGAAGCGGCTGCGCGACCTCGGCAATACCGTGATCGTGGTCGAGCATGACGAGGACGCCATCCGCCAGGCCGATCATGTGCTCGACATCGGCCCCGGCGCCGGCATGCATGGCGGCCATATCGTTGCCCAGGGCACGCCCGCCGACATCATGAAGAGTCCGAACTCGCTGACCGGAAAATATCTGACCGGCGAGCTTTCGGTTGATATCTCCGAACGCAAACCGCCAAACCATCGCCGCACCATCAAGGTGGTCAACGCCCGCGGCAACAATCTGAAGAATGTTTCCGCCGAAATTCCGCTGGGGCTGTTCACCTGCGTGACGGGAGTCTCCGGCGGCGGCAAGTCGACGCTGCTGGTAGATACCCTTTACAAAGCTATCGCGCGCAAACTCAACAACGCCAGCGAGGGCGCGGCGCCGCACGACCGCATCGAGGGGCTCGAGCATCTCGACAAGGTGATCGACATCGACCAGTCGCCGATCGGCCGCACGCCGCGGAGCAATCCGGCGACCTATACCGGCGCGTTCACCCCGATCCGCGAATGGTTCGCAGGGCTTCCCGAGGCCAAGGCGCGCGGCTACGAGCCCGGCCGCTTCTCCTTCAACGTCAAGGGCGGCCGCTGCGAGGCCTGCCAGGGCGACGGCGTCATCAAGATCGAGATGCACTTCTTGCCCGACGTCTACGTCACCTGCGATGTCTGCAAGGGCAAGCGCTACAACCGCGAGACGCTGGAGGTGCTGTTCAAGGGCAAGTCGATCGCCGACGTGCTCGACATGACGGTCGAGGAAGCCGCCGAGTTCTTCAAGGCGGTGCCGCGCGTGCGCGAGACCTTCCGGACGCTGCATCGCGTCGGCCTCGACTACATCCATGTCGGCCAGCAGGCCACCACGCTCTCCGGCGGCGAGGCCCAGCGCGTCAAGCTCGCGAAAGAACTCTCCAAGCGCGCCACCGGCCGCACGCTCTATATCCTGGACGAGCCGACCACGGGACTGCACTTCCACGACGTCAAGAAGCTGCTCGAAGTGCTGCACGAGCTGGTGTCGCAGGGCAACACGGTCGTGGTGATCGAGCACAATCTCGAAGTCATCAAGACCGCCGACTGGGTGATCGACCTCGGCCCCGAAGGCGGCGACGGCGGCGGCGAAATCGTCGCCTGGGGCCCGCCGGAGGACATCGCAAAGGCGCCGCGGAGCTATACGGGGAAGTTTCTGGCGCCGGTGTTGAAGAAGGTCGAGGGGAAGCCGAGGAAGAGCGGCGGGGCGAGCGAGGCGGCGGAGTGACTAAAACACAAAGCGGCACAAGATCATTTGCGTATGAAACATACCCTAAGCACGCGGACAGATAATTGGCCGCTTCTCTCGCCGCGAGGCTACGGAGCAAATTAACTTCCGACGAATTCGATCACGCTCTCACCGCGTTCGACGGCGCTGATGATCGCTGGCAATGCCTTCAAGATTTGCGCGATGAGTGTCCGATTGCCTTTATTGCCGATCCGAATCCATAAAATGGTCGGACCGTCCACTTTCGTTGCACGCAATTGTGGGAAGTCGCGATCCTTGGTCACCAGGATGGCGGAGCTGGCTTCTGCCTCGTTCCAAATTTCCTGATCCGACGCCGTCAGCAGGCCAATATCGGCGACGTGGATCGCCCGAAAACCCGCCTGGCGCAAAGCTTCCGCCAGCGAGATCGGAAGTTGGGCATCGATCAGAAAGAGCAAGTCTATTCCGCCGCGATGATGGGATGATCGGCTTGGCGCGCGGCAAAGGTTAAGGCCGCGTCAATATCTGCGTTTTCAAGATAAGGGTATTCTTCAAGGATTGTCTCTCGCGACTGGCCGGCCGCCAGCAGACTCAGAACATCCGCAACGGTCATGCGCAGATCGCGAATGCACGGACGACCGTGCATGCGATTTGGGTCTATCGTTATTCTCGCCAAAAGCTCGGACATATTACACAATATAGCCGATAAACGAGGGCGTGTCAGCGCCATGTGTCCTCAAATGCCCTCCGCCTACCCTCCCATCGCGCTTATGCGCCACTCCGCGAACAGCTCACGCCGCATCTGCCGGCCTCACGCGCTTGGCAAGCTCGGCGCCCTTCTCCCGCTCGACCACGCCGATGTCGTACTGGCTCTGCAGGTCCAGCCAGAACTGCGCACTGTTGCCAAAGTACAGGCCGAGCCAAACGGCGGTATCGGCGGTGATCGCGCGGCGGCCATTCAAAATGTCGGTGACGCGGCCGGATGGGACGCCGATGTCGAGCGACAGGCGATTTGCGCTGAGCTTGCGAGCCGCCATTCGCGCTTCAGGAAGCGGCCGGGGTGAACGACAGGCGGCATGACTGTCAACCTCTATGGTGATCCACGATCTCGACGTCGTAAGCGCGTAGGGCGGAATAGCGCAAGCGTATTCCGCCTTTCATTTGCCGCTGAGGCTCAATACGCTCCGCTATTGCACCCTCGAGATATGCGTTCGTAAATGCTCTCCTCCGTAACGCCATCCTCGCCGCGCAACAGGTGATCCGCACCTGATGCCCTACTCGCTTGTGATTTTCGATCTCGACGGCACGCTTGCCGACAGCTTGCCGTGGTTCCACCGCCACGTGAACGATGTCGCCGACCGGTTCGGCTTCCGTCATGTCACCGACGACAACGTCGACGCGCTGCGCCATGCCGGCACGCGCGACATCCTCAGGCAACTCGAAGTCCCGCTCTGGAAGTTGCCGAGGATCGCCCGCCATATGCGGCGGCTGAAAGCCGCGCACATTACCCAGATCGCGCTGTTCGACGGCGTCGACACCATGCTGCGCACGCTCTCGGCGGCCGGCTTCCGCCTCGCACTCGTCAGCTCGGACAGCGAGGCGAATGCGCGAGCGCAACTCGGCACGGCGGCGTCGCTGTTCAGCCATGTCGATTGTGGCGCTTCGATTTTCGGCAAACCCGCCAAGTTCCGCCGCATCCTCAAGCGCGCCGCCGTCAATGCCGCGCAGGCCATCGCGATCGGCGATGAAACCCGCGACATCGAAGCCGCACGCGCGGCGGGCATCGCCTGCGGCGCCGTGACCTGGGGATATGCAACGCCCAAAGCATTGAGGGCGCTTGGGCCGGACTTGATGTTCGAAACAATGGACGACATCGCGCGCGCGTTGATTGCAGGCCGTCGTGCGGATTAGGTGGCGCCCGTTTCGCGCCAGCACAGCGAGCCGCTCCTAACGG
>WNGI01004947.1_pt1 | contig 11942 bp, 7 predicted proteins | sample 5400621 | NCBI WGS metagenome assembly WNGI01 (sample SAMN13153374, study PRJNA577476) | soil metagenome | isolation source: 20 cm soil or saprolite under Garry oak tree replicate 1 | place: USA:California | collected 2016-06-15
TCTGGGTGGCCCGGCTGTACCAGGCGTACGAGCCGAACACGGTGATCATCTCGAACGGCTTCGCGGCGATGGGGATCGCGTTGCCCGGCGCGATCGCCGCCAAGCTCGTCGAGCCGGAGCGCAAGGTTGTCGCGCTGTGTGGCGATGGCGGCTTCCTGATGAACAGCCAGGAGCTCGAGACCGCCAAGCGGATCGGGACGAATATCACGGTCGTCGTCTGGCGCGACAATGGCTACGGCCTCATCGACTGGAAGCAGCGCAACGAGTTCGGGCGGCCGTTCGGTGTCGAATTCGGCAACCCCGACTTCGTCGCCTACGCCCAGTCGTTCGGGATCGCCGGCTTCCGGCCGGCATCCGCCGCCGACCTCCTTCCGACGCTCCGCCGCGCCCTCGACGTCGACGGCCCATCGCTCGTCGAGGTCCCGATCGACTATCGCGAGAACCTTCGCCTGACCGAGCGACTCGGGGCCCTGTCGGGCACCTGACCGGCGACTGCCATGCGGTCGCAATGTCCGGCGAACGCGGCGATACAGGCCGAAATGGTTCGCGGCGTAACCTCCCGCTCGTGGGAGGCCGCGCCTGGGGCGATCGTGCCTCGCAACAGCCCAAGAGAGTGCGCGTGGACGATCGCAACGCCGACCAGTTTCGCCAGTGGCTCCGTCGCCAGCTTCGCTCGCGGCGCATGTCCCTGCGCCAGCTCGCCGCCCACTCCGGGGTCAGCGCGTCCACGGTGTCACGAGTGGTTCGGGGCGATCGCCAGCCGAGCCTCCAGACCGCCCTCCGCCTGGCCACCGTGCTCCGGGCGGCAGGCGACGACTTCAACCCGGCGGCGCAGATCGGAGCGATGGTGGATCGGTTCGAACCGGCCACCGATGTCGAACGGGCGCTTCGCGCCGACGCCCGCCTGTCGGAGGGGGATGTCCGCAGGATCATGCTGATGTATCACGCTCTGCGCCGACCGATGGGAGCGAAACCGAACGCGCCTCACCGCACGGCGAGCTGACAGGAGTCTGTCCGGCCCCTGCGGACCCGCCTGCAAGGCGGCGATCGCGGCCTGTTAGGCTCGGCCGATGACCGACGTGGAGCTGACCCAGGCGGCGCTCGCGAGCGCCGAGCCGAGCTTCCGCCTCCGGGCACGAGGCTGGTTCCGCAGCTTCGTCGGCGCGGCGGCGTATGCCGCCGACGGCAGTGACCGACGCGAGGTCGACCTCCTCGGCCTTCGGTTGCCGTTCCGGGCAACGGTCGCGATCACCGTGATGGTCCTCGTCGTCATCTTCGATTAGAGCCGGACGTTCGTTCCACCGGAGCTGATCGCCTTCGATCGGAACCCGGCGATGCAGCGGATCCAGGCGCTCGACCGCCTCCTGCTGTTCATCGTGGTCCCGCTCGCGATCGTCCTTCTCGCGTTTCGCGACCGACCGTCGCGCTACGGGCTGCGCCTCGGCGAGTGGCGCTGGGGACTCGGCCTCGCGATCGCCGGCTGCGCAGTCATGACGCCGATCGTCCTCGCCCTCGCCGCCGTGCCGGATTTCCGCGACTACTACGCGCCAAGCTGGTCGAGCCTGCCGGACGTCCTCGTCACGAACGCGATCGACCTGGGCGCGGCGGAGTTCCTCTTCCGCGGCTTCCTCATGCTGACGCTCGTCCGGGCGATCGGCCCGATCGGGGTCCTCGTGGCCACGCTGCCATTCGTCTTCACCCACCTGACGAAGCCGGAGCTCGAGCTCGTCTCAACCCTCGCCGGCGGGATGGCCTACGGTTGGCTGACCTGGCGGACGGGCTCGATCCTGTGGGGTGCGCTCGCCCACACGTACATCCTGACGCTCGTCATGTGGGCGGCGGCGATGGCGGCCGTTGCGACCGCGGGCTGATCCCCGGACCACCCTCGGGCTTGCTCTCGAGCCGGCTCTGCTGCTGGAGCCAGAACAGCAGGGCGAGCGACGGGCCGATGACGACCACGGCCGCGATCGTGATGACCGTCAGCGCCGTGAGCGTGCCTTCCGGCGCGGCGGCCGCAGCGATGGTCAGGTCCGGCGGAAGGAGCAGCGGATACTGCGCGACGCCCCAGCCGAGCACGACCGCCGCGACCGCCCCGACCGCGGCGCCGCGTGTCCCGCGGCCGCGGGCGACGACGCAGAGGACGAGACTCAGCGTGCCTGCCGCGACCGAGACAGCGACGAACGGCAGCCCCGGTCCCGTGAGATCCGCGAAGAGGGACGGCGCGTCGACGCGCAGGACCAGGATCCCCGCGATCGCAAGCCCGCCCGCGATGATCCCAGCCCCCAGCGTTCGCCAGCGGAACGCGTCGGCGAGGGCCGGGGAACTTCGTCGGGCATCGGCGGTGAGGAACGCACCGGAGATGTATGCGCCCGCGGCGACCGCGAGGAGGCCGACTGCGATCGAGGTGGGGTTGAGCCAGCTGCCGATCGGATCCCCGTTGCCGGCCGCCGGGACGCGGCCGGAGGCGATCGCCCCCAGCACCGTCCCGAGGAGGAACGGGGTGATGATCGACGAGAGGGCGAAGGTCAGCCCGAAGACCCGCCGCCCGGTCAGCCGGTGGCTCACCTTCCGGAACGCGAAGCCGGAGCCACGCAGGACGATTCCGACGGCCGCCAGGGCGAGAGGCAGGTAGAGGGTCGACATGATCGCGGCGAATGCGCCAGGAAAGGCCGACCAGAGGATGACGAGGTCGAAGATCAGCCAGGTGTGGTTGGCCTCCCAGACCGGGCCCATCGCCCGGTCGATCAGCTCTCGTTGCTCGACTCCTCGCTTGCTGTTGCCGGCCAGCAGGTCCCACAGGCCCGCCCCAAAGTCGGCGCCGCCGAAGATCGCGTAGATCATCGTGCCGAGCCACAAGACTGCAGCGACCAGTTCTGCAGCCGTCATCGAGGGTTCGGTCCGTACGGCAGGTCGCTTTCGGACACCGCTTCGTTGCTCCAGCGCCGGCTCAGTGCCCTGAGGACGGCGATCGTCGCGATGCCAAGTACGAGATACAGGATCGTGACTGCGACCAGGGAGACCTCGATGCCCCTGGCAGTCGTGACCGCGTCCGCGGTCCGCAAGCGGCCCCAGACGATCCACGGCTGCCGGCCAACCTCGGTGACGACCCAGCCCGCCTCGAGGGCGACGACCGCCAGGAATCCGGCGATCGACGCGCCGCGCAGGAACCAGCGTGTCTCCGTGGGGTCGCGCCGGCGCAGACGGAGGATCCCGTACCAGACGCCGAGCCCGAGGAGCGCGAACCCGCAGGCGAGCATCGTGTCCCAGGCGAGGTGGACGATCGTCGCGGGCGGTTGCTCGCCGGGCGGGATCTGGTCGAGACCGATGACGACGGTGTTGACGTCGAAGCCGGCCAGGAACGAGGCAAGCCCGGGTATCTCGACCGCGTAGCGAATCTGGCCGTCCACGAGGATGCCGCCGAGGACGATCGGCCGCTGCGGGCCGGTCTCGGTCACGAGCTCCATGGCCGCGAACTTGGCCGGTTGCTGCTTGACGACCTCGCGCGCCGCCACGTCGCCGACGCCGATCTGGATCGGGGCGGCGATCGCCGCGACGACGAACGGAATGGCGAACCCGAGACGCATGTAGTGGTCGCGGCGCCCGCGAAGCATCCCGGCGGCATACACCGAGGCCAGCAGGAAGCCGGTCACCATGTACGCCGCGAGGAGCATATGGGGAACCTCGTACCAGGTCGCACCATTGAAGATCACCTCGAGCGCCCGAACCTCAGTGATCCTGCCGTCGGCGCCGATCGTGAACCCGGCCGGCTGGTTCATCCAGGCGTTGGCCGACACGACCGAGAACGTCCCACCGAGACCCGCGATCGCGATCGGGAAGCCGCTCAGGAAGTGCATCCGGGGCGAGAGGCGGTCCCAGCCGTAGATGTAGATCGCGACGAAGATCGCCTCGATGAAGAAGAAGATCCCTTCGACCGCGAACGGGATCCCGTAGGCCGCCCCGTACTGCCCCATCAGACCGGGCCACAGGAGCCCCAGCTCGAACGACAGGACGGTTCCCGACACCGCCCCGACCGCGAACGTCACCGCGACGATGCTCGACCAGCGACGGGCGAGGAGCAGGGCGTCGGCATCGCCGCGGCGGAGGCTTCGAGCCTCGGCGATCAGCATCAGCGCCGGCAGCGCCACACCGAGCGACGCGAGGACGATATGGAAGCCGAGGGTCAGCGCCATCTGGCTCCTGGCTGCCACCAGGTCCGCCGTCGAGGCGGCAGCGAAGAGCGGGCCGGCCAGCGCCAGGAGATGCGCCATGTGCGGAGTATCGCCCCGCGGCGTAGGTCAGCGCGCCGGAGTCCTCATCGCCGGGTGCCGCTGCGACCTCAGGCGAGCGACGAATGCTCGAACAGCTCGCCGTCGCGGAGCTCGACGATCCGGTCGGCGACGTCGAGCATGACCGGGTCGTGGGTCGCGACGATCGCGGTCACTCCCTCGGTCCGGACGACGTCGCGCAACAACAGCATGATCAGGTGGCCGGTCTCCGAGTCGAGCTGGCCGGTCGGCTCGTCCGCGAGCAGGATCCGCGGCCGGTTGGCAAGCGCGCGGGCGATCGCGACCCGCTGCTGCTCGCCGCCGGACAGCTCGTGCGGTCGGTGCCTCGCACGGCCTCCCAGACCCACGAGCTCGAGCAGCTCGCGGACTCGCGCGTCGCGCCCGCGCGCCTCCGCCCTGACGAGCCGCAGCGGGATCTCGACGTTCTCGGCAGCGGAGAGGATCGGGACCAGCCCGAACGACTGGAAAATGAAGGCGACCGATCGGCGCCGGATGTCGACCAGCTGGTCCTCGCTCATTGCCGAGATCTCGACCCCGTCGATGAGCACCCGGCCGGAGGTTGGCCGGTCGAGACCGCCGAGGATGTTCAGGAGCGTCGTCTTGCCGCTCCCCGAGCGACCGCGGACCGCCAGCAGCTGGCCCGGGCTCGCCGTCAGGTCGATCCCGCGGAGGGCACGGATCGTGACGTCGCCGGACGGGTACTCGCGAACGAGATCGGAGGCCTCGAGGATGGGGTGGCCCGGCCCGCGGCCGGCGCTCGGGCCACCGCCCGAGCCACCGCCCGAGCCACCGCCCGGGCCGGATCGGTCGGCGAGCGTCACGGGTCGGTCTCGTCGGGTGCACCGGGCATGTCGGCCGGCTCGCGACGAGGCCGCCGGACCGGGGGCACCGCCGGATCTCGATCGGGCCAGATGCCGACATGGTCCTCCTCGAGGCGGAGCCGGACGCGGTCCTTGAGGCCGAGCGCCGCGACATGGGTCTTCGGCAGCTGCAGCCTGCCCGCGCGGTCGAGGACGGCGAATTCCTCACTGATCACGCGGTGCTCGCCATCGGCGAACTCGGTCCGCCGAACGGTCTCGGTCGAGGTCCGGCCGTCGCGGATCGCGACCGTCCGCTTGACCTGCTCGGAGACGAGGGCGTCGTGGGTGACGATCACGACGGTCGTTCCGAGCTCTTCGTTGACCCGGCGAAGGAGGCCGAAGATCTCGGTCGCGGTCGTCGTGTCGAGCTCGCCCGTCGGCTCGTCGGCGAAGAGGACCTCGGGCTCGTTGGCGAGCGAGACCGCGATCGCGACCCGTTGCTGCTCCCCGCCCGACAGGCGCTCCGGCCGATGGTCGGCTCGGGGGCCGAGTCCGACCAGGTCCAGCAGCCGGCGTGCCCGCTGCGTGCGTCCGCTTCGGCCGTCCAGGGTCATCGGCAGCTCGACGTTCTCCTGGGCGGTGAGGTACGGCAGGAGGTTTCGCGCGGTCTGCTGCCAGATCATCCCAACCACGCGGCGCCGGTAGCGCGTCCGCTCACCCCGGCCCATCTGGCCGAGGTCGTGACCGGCGACGACCGCCCGGCCGGCCGACGGCGTGTCGAGGCCACCGAGGATGTTGAGCAGGGTCGACTTGCCGCTGCCGGACGCGCCGACGATCGCGACCATCTCGCCGGACCCGACGACGAGATCGAGGCCCTGAAGGGCAACGACCTCCAGATCGGCGACCTTGTAGATCCGGACGAGACCCTCGCACACGATCTGGCGGCCGTCCGCGGCGCTGACGATCGGGCGCCGCCGGCCGGGCAGGGCGAGACGACCCCGAAGGTCGGCCGACCGCCGGCCGTCACCCGAGCCGGGCCGTGACAGGTCGACGATCTCGGGCATGCTCACGTCGTCGGGGTCCCGGTTCATCCGACGCCTCACTCGAACCCACGTCGGAGCGCCGCGATCGGGGTGCCGCGCCGCTGCATCCAGGCAGCCAACCCGATCCCAACGATCGTGATGGCGACGACGCTGGCCAGGATGATCGCCAGCTGGCGTGGGTCCGCCGTGAGCGGCACGTCGATCCGCGAACCCACGAGGGCGTCGATCCCGAGCCCCGGTTCCAGGAGAGCGAACAGGCCGAGACCGAGGGCGATCCCGGCAACCAGGGCGATAACGACAGTAGGCCCGTGCTCGACGATCACCAGGCCGAGCGCCCCGCGCGGCGACAGGCCGAGCGCCCGTAGATGGGCAACTTCAATGGCTCGGGCGTCACCCGCGAGAGCGAGCGCGGCGGTAACGGCGAGGGCGGCGTAGAGCGCGGCGACGAGTGCGCCGAGAGCGATGCCGGCGACGATCGCCGCCGTCACCGGGGACTCGCTGAAGGCCCGGCCGACCTCGGCCCGTCCCTCCACCGTCGCCCCCGGGGCGACCGCCGCGACCGCGTCGCGGATCGCCGCGCCGCCGGACTCGGGTGCGTCGAGGAACATCGTGGTCGCGATCAGCTGCGCCTCCGGATGGATCGCCTTTAGCTGCTGGCGCGAGGCGATGCCGAAGAGCGCGTCGGTCGGCAGGGTCGGGAACGTGTCGCGGGCCGCGATCGCCATTGCCTGGTAGGGAAGCCCGTTGACCACGAGCTTGAACTGGTCGCCGACCTTGACCCCGTCGGGACGACTGACGACGGACGAGGAGATGAGGATCGGCACGACCGGGCCGGGATCGCTCGCGAGCATCTCGGGCGGCATGACCGGGTCGGCGGGCGTGCCGCGGACCATCGCCTCGTAGGCCGCGGCGTCGATCGAGATGAACTGGATCCGCAGGCTGCGGAACCCGACCCGGACCTCGGTCCACGCCGCGATCGCCGAGCCCGTGACGCCCGGCAGCTTCGCCGGATCGAGGCCCACCGGTAGTGAGCCGCTCGGGTCGCTGACCTGATACGGCGCGCCGACCTCGTGCCAGGACGCGGCTTCGCCGGCCCGATCGAGATGGACGAGGGCAGTCGACGAGAACGCGCCGATCGAGGCGGCGGCGAGAAGCACGATCAGTACCGCCGCCGTGCTGCCGCCCTGGACCGCCCGGCGCAGCGCGAGGAGCGGGACGAGGCCGCGCCTCCGGGCGGCGAGCCGTCCGAGAAGCCGAAGCGGCACCGGCACGAGCCGGACGGCGGCCAGCCCGACGGCGATCGCCGCCAGGGCGGGGACCGCGGCAATCAGCGGATCCGCGCCGGACAGCGTCCCCGTGCTGCTCGTTCCGCGCACGCCGCGCTCACGGAGCAGGTATGCGCCGCCCGCGGCGAGGATGATCACGAGGACGTCGAGAACCAGCCGGCGAGGACTCGGGCCGCGGGGTGGATCGCCATCCCGGCCAGCGTGTGCCGTCAGGGCGATCGTTCCCGGGAGCGCCGTCACGATCAGCAGCCCGACTGCAACGAGCGTCACGATCGTGGCCACGGCGACCGTCGCCCGATCGCTCCCGGCCGGAAGCAGGAGGACAGAAACCAACACGGCAAGCCCGAGCGCAGGGACCGTGATGACAAAGCCCTCGAGGAACACCGCCCGGACGATCTGCCCGAGTGTCGCTCCCCGCTCGCGGACGAGCGTGAGCGCGGGCCGCCGACGCCGGGCGGCGATCGTGGCCACCAGGACGAGCGCGGCAATCGCCGCAGCCGCCGGTCCGATCGCAACGACCGTCAGGATTGCCAGGGCAGACGTCCAGCGTGCGGCGTGGGTCTGGATCAGCGGCAGCAGGCCGCTCCGCAAGGCTGTTCCGTTGAGGGTCCGGCTCGAGACCTGGAGGAAGGTCGTGTCGAGCTTTCGCAGGTCGAGGATCAACGGATCCATCTGGGAGGCCGACAGGCGATCGGGCGCGACAAACAGCCGCCACGTCGTTCGGAAGGGAGGTTCCTCCGGGGCGATCACGGTCAGGGCCGGCTGGTAGGCATCGGGTGCGACAAGTGCCGTCGTGTCGATCGCCCGGGCATCGCCGCCGAGCGAGCGGATGCTGGCCTTCTCCAGGCTGGGATCGTCGTACCAGAACGGGTCCTGCGGCTGGTCGACCTCGAAGACACCGACGATCTCCATAGCCGCCATCACGTCGTGGTTTCGGCCGGCGTTGAGCTGGTCGCGGGGATCGAGGGTCAAGAACAGGGTCTCGCCGAGGCCGTGGTTGATCTGGTGGACGGCGTCGCTCGAGAGCGCGACCTCGATGACGTTGGCGGTCATCTGGGCCGATCCGTCCGGGCCGACCGGCGCCGGTGACTGCGTTTTCGGGAGATCGACTGTCCGTGTCGCGGCCGTCGGCGCCCGACCCTGGACGTAGTGGATCCGAGTCTCGGCACCGGGCTGGATCCGGAAGCGGGCGAAGGCCGGATCGGGTGTGGGAGCCTGGATCCGCCAGCGCGAGCTCTCGATGACGATCGAGCGGCGTTCTATCAGGTCCTCGACCGACGCCGGTATGAGGGCCTCGCGTGTGTCGCCCTCTTCGCCGAAGTGAATGAGCGGATCTCCGGCAGGCCCCGGTGGGATGAACCCGTCGTCGACAAGGGCGATGTTGCGGGAGATCGCCCCCGCGTTTGCGACCACGCCGTCCAGGGCGTCGTCGCCGACCCGCTGAAGGACCCGCGGGGCGAGACCGAACACCGTCGCCGTGACGAACACGAGCAGCCCGAGACCAAGCGCCGGGACGCGGTCCTCGCGGAGTCGTTTCAGGGCGACGAGAAAGGACGACACGTCAGCTCTGCCCCGCACGAAGCACGCCGCTGATCCGCACGTCGGGGAGCTGCCGCCGGACGAGCCAGATCGACACGACGAACAGGACGACCGCGGCGAGATAGACCGGGATGATCGCCTCCCACGGGATGACGACGACCGGCGCCGGGATCGGTGCCGCCCCGGTCTGGGTCAACGTCGCGAACGGCAGGACGAGCCAGGCGAGGACAACGCCGAGCACCGAGCCCGCGAGGAGCCCGACGACGAGCAGGAAGATGCTCTCGATCGAGAGCCACATCGCCAACTGGCCGGTCGACAGCCCCAGCGCCCGGAGGAGCGCGAATTCGGCCAGGCGCTGGCTCGTCGAGACGGTCGAGCTGACCAGGAAGCCGATCCCGGCGAACAGCATCGCCGCGAGGGACCCGAGGCCCAGGAGCCCGATAAGACCCAGCGAGACAGGGTCGGTCGAGAGGTCCCGGGCGAGTTCGTCACGGCCGATGACGGTCCGCGCCGACGCGGAGGGCTGGCGGAGGCGATCGAGGACAGCCGCAGCCTGCCCTGGACCGACGCTCAGCCACCACTCGTCGGCCTGGCGGGTCTGGCCGGTCGCCGCGAATTGGATCGCGTCGTAGGCCGCGAGGTCGGTCACGACGAACGGCACCGCCGGGTCGAGCGGCGCGAACTGGTCGGTCGCCGCGACGATCCTGATCTGGACCGGGACACCCAGGCTCGAGACCAGGAGGCTGTCGCCGACCGCGTTCCCGGTCTGGGTGAGAAAGGAAGTCGAGGCGATCGCCGGAAGGGCGACGTCATCGGGTAACCCGGCCCCGAGCCGGAACGTGGTCGTCCCGAAAGCGAACTCGCCGCCGGGGATCGGTCGGTCATGGCTGATGAAGACGCGGCCGGGCTGTTCGGGCGTCGGCGTGAAGGCGACGTCCTTCTGAGCGTCGATCTGGCGCCAGAGCCAGCCCGGCGCCCGCGGATCGACCGGCACCGCAACCCAGCCGGAATCGCCCGCGTCCGCCGAGGAAGCCTCTACCGCGCCGAGGCTAACGGAGCCGAAGACCCCCACCTGATCGGTGACGTCGATGACGAGCTCGATCGCATCGAGGTGGAGTGGGCCCGTCGGGCTGAGAGTTCCGTGGCCGACGTCCACGGTGGGGTCAACGATCGGGATGACCAGGCGCTGGTGGGCCGTCGTCAGGGTGCCGCTCACCGTCGCCGTCCGGAACAGCCGACCATCGGCGTCGGCCAGGACGGCACTGACACTCAGGGTTCCGGACGCTGGGCCGAGCACGGCTCGGGCGGGCTTGTCCTCGAACAGGACCTCCGCCTCGAGGGCCGGGTCAACGTTGACCGCAAGCCGCTGCGTGTCGCCACCGAGGGCGAGCGTCGGTATCTTGGGTCGTGCCCCCGCAAGCCTCGCGAGGAAGTATGACGCCGCGGGCGAACCCGGCGTCGCGACCTGCGGGCTGAGGACGTCGCCGACCGTCGTCGGGTCGATCCCGACCAGCCGGCCGTCGCGAACCGTTCGGCCGAGATCGAACGGGGCGATCGCTACCGGTGACGCCTCGCGGACGCCGTTGATCGATCGGTAGAGCGGGCCGGCCGCCCAGATTGGCAGCTTGCTGTAGTCGGCGGCAACGACCCGGACGTCGGCGGCGGCTTGATACGTCGCCTGATCCGCCTGCGAACGGCCCCACGTCGCGGCGTGAGCTGCGGCAAGCGTCCCCAAAGCCGCCGCGAGCATCAGGAGGAACGCGGCCCGCGTGTAGCGCAGCGGGCGGCGAGCGAGCTGTCGCCCACCGAGCGAGGCGACGAGTCCCCGGCCGCGGACGAGCAGCCGCTCACCGAGCTCCGCGATCCGGGGTACGACGCGGAGGGCGAGGACAGCCCCGCCCACCAGCCCGATCGCCGGCGCGGCGACGAGCAGCGGATCGAGCCCGAGCGTCCCGCGCGCGTTCCGCGTCAGCGGCGCGCCGTACAGTCGCAGCTGCCAGAGCGCAACCGCAGCCACCGCGATGAGAGCCAGGTCGAGCCCGAGTCGCTGCGGCAGCGTCGTCCGCACCTGGCGCCCCTCGGCGGCTCGAGCGCCGGCCGGGCTGGCCGATACGAACAGGGTTGGCAGGGCCAACGCGACGATGCAGGCGATGCCCGCCAGGGCCGACACGACGAACGCCGAAACACCGATGGCCGCCGAGCTCGCGATCCCCAGTCCTGCCGCCGGGCCGACTGTCCCGAGCAGGGCGACAACCCCTACAGCCAGAAATGGCGCGACAACCGCCGCCGGGATCGCCAGGATCGCCGCCTCGAGGATCGCCATCGCGACGAGGTGGCCGCCGCTCGCCCCGCGCGAGCGCATCAACGCGATCTCCGATCGACGTCGCTCGACCAGCATCCCGGCGACGAGGACGATCGAATAGCCGGCAAGAACCGCGAACTGGATGGTCAGCAGGATCACGCCGCTGCGGCTGACGAGGACGGATCGCCCAACCTCCGTGAGCAGCGCCGGGAGGGTCGTCTGCACCCGCGGACTCACGGTCGCGGGCAATGACTCGCGAAGCCTGGCGGCGAGACCGTCGACGCCGATCCTCAGGTCGTCGATCCGGTCGATCCGGAGTGTCGGGATGTCCGGTATGGCTCGCCACGACAGGTCGACGCGATCTCGTCCACCGCCGAGCGCGAGGAGGTCTGCTTCGCGGATGACGAGCGGCCCACGCGTGGTGAACGATCCCTCAGCGTGAACGCCGCCGGTCTCGAGTGGGTCGCCGAGCCAGAAGGCGTCGGCGGGATCCGCGCGCCACACCCCGCTGACGACGACGTCGACGCGGACGCTCGGATCGTTCCGGTTCACGAGCGACACGTGGTCGCCGACGTGGAGGTTGAGTGCCGCCGCTGCCGCCTCGGACAGATTCGTCTCCAGCGGATCTTGCCCGGCCCGGGCCCAGGTACCGTCGAGGAGGGCCGCGTGTTCCTCGATCCCGTCGA
>WNGI01005785.1_pt1 | contig 11942 bp, 12 predicted proteins | sample 5400621 | NCBI WGS metagenome assembly WNGI01 (sample SAMN13153374, study PRJNA577476) | soil metagenome | isolation source: 20 cm soil or saprolite under Garry oak tree replicate 1 | place: USA:California | collected 2016-06-15
GGGACCGCGCGTCAATCCGCGCTCGCCCCGCTCGCCTTGATGGGACCCGCCCATCGCTCGATCTCGCTCGGCACGAACTTCGCCAGATAGTCCGGCGTCCGGCGCTCCGCCGGCGGGATGGTCACCCCGATGCTCTTGAAGCGCTCGCGCACCGCCGGCGTTTCCACCGCCTCGTTGGTCGCCTTGGCGAGGCGCCGCACGATCTCCTGTGGCGTTCCCTTCGGGAAGGAGAGCGACGCCCAGCTGCCGCAATCGAGCCCGGCAAGGCCCAGCTCCTGCGCAGTGGGAAGATGCTCCAGGCCCGGCGCGCGGTCGAGCCCGAGCGTGGCGATCGCTTTCACCGTGTTTGCCTGAATCTGCGGCAGCGCGGTCGAAATCTGTTCGGCGACGAAGTCGATGCGTCCGCCGATCAAATCCTGCATCGCCGGCGCCGAGCCGCGATAGGGCACGTGCGTGATCCTGGTGCCCATGGCGGCGTCGAGCAAGACGGCGCAGACATGCATGCCCGACCCCGCCCCGGCGGAGCCGTATTGCAGCTTGGCCTGATTGGCTTTGGCGTAGGCCACGAAGTCGGAGAGCGTATTCGCCGGAAAATCCTTGCGCGTGACGAGCACCCGCGCCGAATCGGAAAACAACGCGACGTGTTCGAAGTCGGTCACCGCGTTGTAGAGCGGCTTTTTGTAGAGCGTCTGGTTGATGGCGAGAACGGCGCTACCCGAGAGCAGGACCGTGTAACCGTCGGGCGCTGCCTTGGCGGCGCGGCTCGCCCCGGTCATGCCGCCCGCGCCGGGGACGTTCTCGACCACGACCTGCTGGCCGAGGATTTCGCTCAGTCGCGCCGCGAGAATCCGCCCCAGCGTATCGACCGGCCCGCCCGCCGCGTAGGGCACGATCATGGTGACCGCCCGGTTCGGCCAGTCCTGCGCGCTCGCCGCAGCGAACGGTGCCAGCAGGAGCCAGCCGAAGTCGGATGTTTCCGACTTCGGCCAGTTAATAGCGCGGTCGAACTCAGGTAAACCCGAGTTCGACTGCAAGCGGGAGAGGGGACGCTGTGGCGCTGCCCATCGTAATTCGGCCGGCAGAGATTCTGAACACGCGCCGGCGAATTCAGTCCGCGCTGATGCCGGCCTCGCGGATGGGCTTCGCCCAGCGTTCAATCTCCTGCGGCAGGAACTTGGCGAGATACTCGGGGCTGCGGCGCTCGGGCGGCACGATCTCGAGGCCGAGCTCTTCGAGCCGCTTGCGGATCGCCGGATCGTCAAGCATATCGCTCATCGCCTTGTTGAGCTTGCGCACGATCGGCTCCGGCGTTCCTTTCGGGAAGAAGAAGGCATTCCACACGCTCGCTTCGACGCCCGCCAAGCCTTGCTCGCCCGTGGTCGCGAGATCGGGAATAATCGGCGATCGCTTCTCCGCCATCACCGCAATGCCTTTCACGGCGCCTTGTTTGGCCTGTACCGCGCCGCTCTGGATGGTGGTGCACATATAGTCGACCCGGCCACCGATGAGGTCCTGCATCGCCGGTCCCTCACCGCGATAAGGGACGTGCGTGATATTGAGCCCGGTTGCCAAATTGAACAGCACGCAGGGCAGATGCGTCCCCGAGCCGACGCCGGCGGAGGCGAATTGGGCCGTTTTCTCGTTCGCCCTCAGATAAGCGAGGAGTTCCTGCAGATTGTTTGCGGGCAAATCCTTGCGCGCGATCAGGATGCGCGGCGACTCCGATACCAGCCCGACCGGCTGAAAATCGGTCGCGGCATTGTAGAGCGGCTTCTTGTAAAGTGTCTGGTTGTACGCATGCGTGCCGGAATTGCCGATGAGCAGCGTGTAGCCATCGGGCTCGGCCTTGGCGACGCGTTGGCCGCCGACCATGCCGGCGGCCGCCCCGACGTTTTCCACCACGATCGATTGGCCAAGCAGCTCGCCCATGCGCAGCGCCTGGATGCGCGCGCTCACGTCGATGCCCCCGCCGGCGGCAAACGGAACGATGAGGGTGATCGGCCGGGTGGGCCAGTCCTGCGCGGCGGCATGACCGGCGAATGCAATGATGGTGGCCGCGGCAGCGATTATCCTGCGCATGCTATCTCCTGGTCGGCCGCACATTCGCGCCCAGGACCGACGGGATCAAGGCCGCCGTTGTCGCGGCATTCGTGTCCCGGACGCGATGCACGGTGCGATATACCCGTTGGGATCACTGCACGAGCGCGACCACCGCACCGGCCGCGGCACTGAGGATGACCACCAGCCAGGGCGGCGTCTGCCACATGAACAGCAGCAGAAATGCCGCCACCGCCAGCGCAAAATCCGCGGCATTGGTGATACCCACGGTCCATACCGGCTGGTAGAGCGCGGCCAGCAGCAAGCCCACCACGGCGGCATTGATCCCGCGCAGCGCCGCCTGCGCCATCGGCCGTCGCCGCAGTTGTTCCCAGAATGGAAGCGCGCCGATGACGAGAAGAAAGGACGGAAGGAAAATCGCGGTCAAACAGATCAACGCCCCGACCCAGCCATTGGGCGGCGGCCCCATCACGGTGCCGAGATAAGCGGCGAAGGTAAACAGCGGTCCCGGCACGGCTTGCGCGGCCCCGTAGCCGGCGAGAAACGCGTCGTTGTCGACCCAACCCGGCGGCACCACCGAAGCCTGCAACAGCGGCAGCACGACGTGGCCGCCGCCGAACACCAGCGAACCCGCGCGATAGAACGCGTCGAATTCCTTGAGCGCGTGCAAGGGAAGGGCCGATGCGAGCAGCGGCAATCCGATCAGCAGTGCGAAGAACAGCACAAGCAGCACCGCGCCGGTGGAGCGGCTCACGCGCAGCGGCAAAGCGGCCGGCGCGATCGGCTCATCGGCGCGCAACAGCAGTGCGCCGACCATGCCGCCGAGAACGATCGCGCCGATCTGTCCCCACGATGAAGGCATGCCGAGCGCGATGATTGCCGCCGCAACCGCGAGCGTGGCGCGCGCGCGGTCCGGCGCCAGCGTGCGCGCCATGCCGAGCACGGCCTGGGCGACGACCGCGACCGCCGCGACTTTGAGGCCATGCAGCCAGCCCGACCCTCCCGCATTGCCCAGCGCCTCCATGCCGTAGCCGAACAGAACCATGGCGATGGCGGACGGCAACGTGAATCCGATCCACGCCGCCACGGCTCCGGCATAACCGGCGCGCAGCAGGCCAACCGCGATACCGACCTGGCTCGAGGCGGGACCGGGCAGGAATTGGCACAGCGCCACCAGATCGGCGTAGCTCTTGTCGTCGAGCCAGCGCCGCCGCCGCACGAACTCCTCGCGGAAATAGCCGAGATGCGCGACCGGTCCGCCGAATGAGGTCAGTCCGAGTCGAAGAAACACGGCCAGGACTTCAAGCCAATTCCCGCCGGCCAGCTCGTGGGGGGCAGGGATTTGCTCGCGCGTCGCCATCTCCCTTACTTCGCTCGCGACTTATGCGTGAGCGCCCTCTTCGCCTCTTATGCCCGCACGTTTGATCTTGGCATCGGTCTGGGTGATGCGGAACTCATTTGCGGCCAACCGAGCTGCGGTGCAAAATCACGGCAAGTAGGGCCCCGCGCGCTTGCATCGGCTGCGGAAGGGATCGACTGATGCGCTGCATTACAATCGTTGCATTGGCTTTTGCATTTGCGGGGTCTGCCCACGGAGCAAACAACGAGCTCAAAGCGGCCCGGAAAGGCGGCGAAGAAGATACGGCGAGGAAGGCTGCTGAGAGGACCGCACAGGAGATCGCTAGGGCGGAAATCTATTGGCTTGACACCGCCTATCGCCGCAGTGACGGCGCACTGATTCAAGAACAACGTCAGTTTCTGCGAAATAAAGCCGACCTCCGATTTCTTCCTCCGTTTTCCAGTTTGGCGGAATGCGAGGCAGAAGCTCAGTACCGCATGAATTGGCGCGGCGGCAAGGACAGCCCCATTTTTGAGCGAGCGGATTGTCGCCCGACTGCCATTACGCTCAAAATGCTAAATGCCGTCCGCAAGGACCATTGTCGGGATGACCCCAAAAGGCCAGCGTGGGAACGCCCGGAATGTCGAGCCGCTGTTGAAGGGCTCAGCAACATTTTAGAAAAAGAGTTGAAAGCCAAATGAATTCTCTGGGCGCGTGGGCTGGCTTGTCCTTCATGCCGCCGACCAGATTCGAGCTGGTCATCAATGCTGGAACCGCCAAGGCGCTCGGACTCACCGTGCCGCCAACGCTCGTCCCGATTGCCGACGAGGTAATCGATATTTTGAAGCAGATGGCACGGTCATGGGTGAAGCCAGAAGATATCTAGCCAACTATTTGAACGGTTCGACTAGCTGGGCTACGGTTTGGCTACGGCATCCAAAGCAAAGCGAGTGCCCCGGAATCTTTGTATTGACCCGCGCTGTTTGCTGTCCTTTCTTGTAAAGCCATGGAAGTTCGTCCAGAAAGCGCCGAGACGATCCTGATCGTCGATGACGACGAGCTGGTGCGCATATCCGCGGCCACCCTGATGGCGAGCCTGGGCTATCGGGTGCTCTCCGCGGGCAGCGGCTCGGAGGCTCTGGAGGTCCTGCGCCAGGACGCCGCGATCGATCTTCTGTTCACCGACGTCTTCATGCCCGGCGGAATGCATGGCCCGCAACTCGTGGCTGCGGCGCGCCGGCTGCGGCCGGAACTGAAGATTCTCTTCACATCCGGCTATTTCGAATACGCGGAGATCCGTCACGCGCTTGACCCCAGCATCGAACAGGTGAGCAAGCCTTATGAGCGGGAAGCGTTGGCGGTGATATTGCGCAGGACGCTCGACGGCCGCGGCGGCGTCGCAGACGACCGACGAACCGATCGCGAGCAGCGCTAGTCATGTGCGACGCGCACTGGGTGCGGTTTCTTTCCTGGGCGTCGCCATCGGCGTTTCGGTCGCCTTAGGGTGCATTCATGTGAAGTGGAATCAGCGCAAGTGGCGAACTCGGTCTGCTCCCTCCTCCGCAAGCGGGGGAGGGTTGGGGAGGGGGCGAACGCGCTCGCTCTATCTTTGCGCATGCCCCCACCCTAGCCCTCGAGCCGAAGTCGGATGTTTCCGACTTCGGCCGATCAATCAAGCGGTCGAACTCGGGTAAACCCGAGTTCGACTGCAAGCGGGGGAGGGAATGCACCGAGTGCCGGCGGCAGGATGCATCAAGCACAAATGAGAATGCTCTATCGCCGCCCGAACAGCCGTTCGATGTCGGTGAGCTTCAATTCCACGTAGTGATTGCATTGGCCGGAATTGGGCGTCGCCTCCATTTCCCGCAACAGCGCGTTCATCTCATCGCCCTTATCGCAACCGCCTGCGCAAGCTATTACGCCAAGGCTCGAGCGAAAGTGTTCTCCCGGGACAAGCGGTGGGAGGAGATGGTGACGCGACATAGGTTCGCCCGCGCGTCTTGTTCGCCCGCAAGAGACTCCTTACCCTGTGCCGAAACTTTAGAGCTGGTGCGATCCATACGTGTGCTGAAGCGGAGGGTTCCCGATCCATGAACGGCACCCCCTTCAAGCTGGCGACGATTGCGAGGGTAGGCACAAACACAAAGCCCTTCGCTGCTCTCGTGTTGGGCGACGAAGCCATCGACCTCTCGGCCGTGCATACGGCCTATCGTGCCGCGCGCGGCGGTCCGAGCTTGAGCGCCACCGACAGCATCCTCGATCTCCTCGAAAACTGGGACGCCAATTTCGCTGTGCTGCAGGAGATCGTAGCTTTCATCGAGAAGGATGGTGTCCCTGCGGCCGCTGCGCTCGCGCAAAGGAGTTTGCGCACGTTTGCGCCGGTGCTGCGGCCGGGCAAAATGTTCTATGCCGCGCAGAACTTTCAGGAACACGTCGACGAGATGATCCGCGCCGGCATGACGCCCGCTGGTGGGCCTAAGTTCACCGGCGAGAAGTCGACGACCGTCCCATATCTCTTTTTGAAGGCGCCGAGCACGCTGTGCGGCGCTTTCGACGAAATTGAAATCCCACGGGGCATGAAAAAAATCGATTGGGAGGCGGAGATCGCGCTCGCCATAGGCAAACGCGGCAAACGTATCAAGGTCGAGCGTGCGCTCGATCACGTAGCGGGCTTCATGACCACCAACGACGTCTCCTGCCGCGATCTGCAAATCCGCGAAGATCGGCCGGCGCTGCGGTCGGACTGGCTCGGGGGCAAGAGCCACGACAACTTTGCGCCGATGGGGCCTTACCTGGTGCCGCGCGCTTTCGTCCGTGATCACATGAATCTCTCAATCCGCCTGACCGTCAACGGTGCAGCCAAGCAGGACGGCAATACCTCACAATTCATCTTCACCCCTGAGGAGCAGATCGAGTACGCCTCGAACATGCTTACGCTCGAGACGGGCGACGTGTTCAGCTGCGGCACCTGCGGCGGTGTCGGTCAGGGTACCAACACGTTTCTGGCTCCCGGCGACGTTGTGGAGACCGAGATCGAAACTTTGGGTAAGATGCGCAACCGCTTCGTGGATGAAGCCGCGTAGGTCCCCGCAAACGACTGCGTTACCGTTGACCGATGCTGCCTGGCGGCTTCCCAACGGCACGAGCGAGGAGGATGCAATGTGGACTTGGTGCTTGCATGCGATGCGGTCGGCCGTCACCGCGATCGCGATTGGCACAGTGAGTTTGTCGAGCGCGTCGGCGCAGACCGGCCAGCCGATCAGGATTGGGCTGAGTCTTGCATTGACGGGCGCCGGTGCGGCACCAAGCAAAGTGATCAGCACCGCACTGGAGATGTGGCGCGATGACGTGAACGCCAAAGGAGGCCTGCTTGGCCGGCCGGTCGAGCTTGTCATCTACGATGATCAAAGCACACCGGCGAACGTCCCGGCCATCTACACCAAGCTGGTTACTTTAGACAAAGTCGACCTGCTGCTCGGCCCCTACGGCACGAATTTCGTGGCGCCGGCCATGCCCGCCATTATGGCACACAACAAGATGACGATCAGTTTCACGGCGATCGGAATCAATGACAAGTTCAAGTACGACAAATACTTCTCGATGGTGTCGGTCGGCCCGGACGGGGTGCACGCCTTCTCGCGCGGTTTCTTCGAAATCGCTATGGCGCAAAAGCCTCAGCCGGAGACAGTCGCGATGCTGGCTGCCGACGCCGAGTTCGCGCGCACCGCCGCCGACGGTGCTCGCGACGAGATCAAGAAGCACCGCCTGAAGCTTGTCTACGATCAGAGCTATCCGCCCCAAACGACGGACTTCTCGGCCGTGATGCGCGCGGTGCGGGCTGCCAATGCTGATGTCGTTTGGATCGGCGCTTATCCCCCGGACAACGTGGGTATCCTCCGAGCGGCCGACGAGACCGGGCTGTCGCCGAAGATATTCGGGGGCGCGATGATCGGCATGCTGGTAACCCCGCTCAAAGTGCAGCTGGGTCCGGTCGCCAATGGCTTGTTGATCGGGGAGAACTTCGCTGCGGCTCAGGCGCAAAGCATTCCGGGCGCTGCCGATTTCCTCAAGCGGTATGGCGTGAAGGCGAGCGCGGCCGGCATCGATCCGCTCGGCTTTGCCTGGGGTCCATTCGCCTATTCGGCCGGACAGGTGCTGATGCAGGCCGTGACGGAGACGAAGAGCCTAGATCATGCCAAGCTTGCGGCATACATGCACCAAGCCAAGTTCGATGCCGTAGCTGGCAGCTTCAGCTTCGCGAGCGACGGCGAATGGGCGCAATCGCGTCAAGTCTGGACGCAATTCCAGAACGTGCAGCCGAACAACCTCGATCAGTTCCGCGATGGCAAAGTGCAGCCAATAATTTGGCCCGCAGATGCCAAAACGGGGAATCTGATTTACCCATACGCCGAAGCGAAGAAGAAGTAACCGCGGAACTTTAGTGAATGCGGTCCTAGTCGACGGGCAAGCACAACTGAAAAAATGCACTATCGCCGCCCGAACAACCGCTCGATATCGGCGAGCCTGAGCTCCACGTAGGTGGGGCGGCCGTGATTGCACTGGCCGGAATTGGGCGTCGTCTCCATTTCGCGCAGCAGCGCGTTCATCTCCTCGCCCTTGAGGCGGCGCCCCGCGCGCACCGAGCCGTAGCAGGCCATCGTGGAGGCAACATGCATCAGGCGCCGCTCCAGCGGCAGCGCCTCCTCCCATTCCGCCATGTGCTCGGCGAGATCGCGCAGGAGCGCGCGGGCATCGATCTCGCCCAGCAGCGCCGGGGTCTCGCGCACCGCGACCGCGCCCGGCCCGAACGGCTCGATCGCAAGCCCATAGCGGGCGAGCTCCTCAGCGCGCGCGATGAGCCGCTCGACGTCCGCCGCGTCGAGCTCGACGATCTCCGGAATGAGCAGGATCTGCCGCGCGATGCCCGCGGTTGCCAGCGCCGCCTTCAGGCGCTCGTAGACGATACGTTCATGCGCGGCGTGCTGATCGACGATGACGACGCCGTCGCGCGTCTGCGCCACGATATAGGTTTCGTGCACCTGCGCGCGGGCAGCGCCGAGCGGCCGGTCGAGCAGCTCCGGCGCGGCGACATCGATGCGTGCGTCGGGACCGCCGACGTCGAACGCCGCCTGCGCCGCCTCCGCCAAACCTGGCGCCAAGCCTGACGCGTAGCTGCGCCCAGCCATCGCCACGCCGCGTGGATCGATCGGCCGCGCCGGCGACTGCCGCCAATCCCAGCCGCCGCGCCGCGGCAGCGCCGGACGGAACGCGGCAATGGTCGCGCTGCCGCCGGTCGTCGCGGCGCGCTGGCCTTCGCGGGAGAGCGCCTCCTGCAGCGCGCGGATGAGCAGGCTGCGCACGAGGCCGCCGTCGCGGAAGCGCACCTCGGCCTTGGCCGGATGAACGTTGACGTCGACCTCGCGCGGATCGAGCGTGACGAACAGCGCCACGATCGGGTGGCGGTCGCGCGGCAGATAATCGGCATAGGCGGCGCGCACCACGCCGATGAGGAGCTTGTCGCGGACCGGGCGGCCGTTGACGAACAGATATTGGCCGAGTGAATTGGCGCGGCTGAGCGTGGGCAGCGCGGCAAAGCCCTCGATCGCGACCGGGCCGTGTCCGCCCCGCACCTCGACCGCATTGGCGCGAAACTCGGGGCCCAGAATGTCGGCAAGCCGCGCCAGCCGTCCGGCTGCGCCGGGCAGCGCCGCCGGCCAGGTGACCGGCGCACGCTCCTCGCCCGCGAGCGTGAAGGCGACGTCGGGCCGGCTCATCGCCAGACGGCGCACCGCCTCGCGGATCGCCTCGCCCTCGCTGCGGTCGCTCTTGAGAAATTTGAGCCGCGCCGGCGTCGCATAGAAAAGGTCGCGCACCTCGACGCGCGTGCCCTCGCCCTGCGCCGCCGGCTTGACGTCGCTTTTGCGGCCGCCGTCGACCGTGATCGACCAGCCGTTCGCCGCGCCGGCGTGGCGGGTCGCGATGGTGAGATGCGCAACCGCGCCGATCGAGGGCAAAGCCTCGCCGCGGAAGCCGAGCGTGCGGATGTCGAGCAGATCATCGTCCGGCAGTTTCGAGGTGGCGTGGCGTTCCACCGCCAGCGATAAGTCCTCGCGCGTCATGCCGCTGCCGTCGTCGCTGAGGCGGATTAATCTGCGGCCGCCGCCGTCGGTGACGATCTCGATGTGCGTTGCCCCGGCATCGAGCGCGTTCTCCACGAGTTCCTTGACCACGCTCGCCGAACGCTCCACCACCTCGCCCGCCGCGATGCGGTTGACGATGCCTTCGGAGAGTTGGCGGACGGGCATCGATTGTTCCGGGCGAATCGGCTGATTTCCACGGGCTAGTGTACTCGGCCGGCGAGGCTGGGCGAGTCGCGGTCGGATGCGTCGTGGGCTTGGTGGTATCGCTTGTGCGGCCACGATAGCTCTGCGCCCGGCAAGCCGCACCGTCCCCCTCGATCTGAATTTCATCAGTCGCGCGGTATTGCTGCTATGCGGTAAGTATCAGTGACAGCATTGGTATACCAGCTTATGTCACTGGGCAGACGATGCCCCCTCAAGCAATCTGACCGCATGACCATGCTCGCACTCTCCGCCCTGATCCGCACCGCGTCCGGCCGGCTCGGCCGGCTGTCCGCCTACTGCGCCCAGTTCTTGGCCGGGATCGAGGAGGCGCGCGCCATGGCGCTCGCTTACCAGAATCTGGCAAACCTGTCGGACCGCGACCTCGCTGCACGCGGCCTCACGCGCGCGGACATTCCGCGCGCTGTGCTCGCCGCGTTCAATGGCGATTGAGCGCGGCCAAGGCGGCACTGGGGCCGACTTGGAGAGAATCTATCGCGGAGAATCAGCCGACTTAGCGCCCATGAGCTGCTGCCTTCGACTCACGGCATCGACCTCCGACCAGACCTCCACGATTCGTCCGCACTTGATGCGAAAGATGTTGATTCCAGTCCAGGTTGCCATGCGGCCTGAGGGCGGGAGATCTCCAAACTGTCCCTGTTGGGTTCCTACGGCTGTGTAGCGCTCTACGACGTAGTCATCTTGCACGATAAATTGGTCGAAGGTGTAACGAAGGTCGGGGAAGGCAGTCAGAAAGTCGGCCATCATCGCCGCGATACCGGTTGCGTCCATTACCTTGGGATAGCCGCCAGCCGCGTGGTGCACGACATCAGAGGCGAGAATGTCGTGTAGGATCGCTGGATTTCGTCGATTGATCACGTCGTCATGCCAGGCTCGCGCGATGACCGTGTTCTCAACCGCCGTCTTGATCGGGCATCGAGGCTGCGTGCGCCTATGTGGTTGCGAAGTTGGCCGGGATGCCTGCCGCGCGAGATGCGATCAACATACCCCTTCTATCGAGGTGCCGTCTCCAGTCGATTCCATGAGGAGCGGAGTGCTTCATCGATGCGGTTTGTTCGATCTGATCGTCGGAGTCTACGATGATTACGGCACATACCGATGTTGTTGGCAGTCTTCTCCGGCCGGTCGCGTTACGCAAAGCGCGGGACGACTGGATGGCGGGGCGTCTTAGTCACGCGCAATTCAAATCCATAGAGGATCGCGCCGTCGATGAGGCCGTCTGCCTTCAGGAGGCGGCGGGGCTCGACATCGTGACCGACGGCGAAATGCGGCGGCTTTCGTTCCAGAGCCAGATGACCGAGGCCGTCGACGGCTTCGGCCCCTGGGACATCAATGCATTCTTGTGGGGCCATTGGCATGGCGACGGCGCGATCGGGGAGCGACGCCGCGACCGGCCGGTCAATCTCGGCGTAGTCAGCAGGCTTGTGCGGAAACGGCATCTTGCCGCCGAGGAGTTCGTCTATCTGCGCGGCCGAACAAGCCGCGTCGCAAAGGTAACCCTGCCTACCCTAGCCTGTTCGTGAATTTCTGGTCGCCGGAACGTTTCCAATCCGCGTATGCAAGCCTTGAGCACTTCCTCGCCGACGTCGTCGCTATCCTCCGTGATGAGGTCGCGGAGCTAGTTCGCCTCGGCGCCACCTATATTCAGATCGACGTTTGCAACGAGCAGCGGCGTGAATAAATCTGTCAAAGTAATTCCAGCCTGTTCTCGACAAGATCGTGGAAATTGCCGCGCGGCTCTCTCGCACTGGTCGTGCGGTTAGTTCTTCTTGCCGAATGGGTTCTGTCCGGGCTGGATTTGCTCCCGTGCCAAAGCGAACGGCGAGAGAGCTGGGCCGCTCTTTTTCCTCTTATTCCACTCAGCCTTCGGCTTCTTCTTCTCCTTATTGCTGCGCATTTGTCCCTTAGCCATGGCCTTCCTCCCGCTGCTTGATATGTGCGGTAGCCGACGAATCCATGATCCAATTTCAGCTTCCGTGAACCACGCGGTGGTCGCTGAGCTTCTTCACGGCGACCGACGCGAGCGCGGTTTCTATGGCGGTCTTTATGGTACACGCGTGGCCGCACTTGTGACAGGTCACGCTGGTCTCCGGCGCGAGCGTCGCTGGACCCGAAAAACGGTGATCTGCGGAGGCCGGGCACTGGCCGACTGCACCGAAGATGAAATAGGTGGCCATCACGCC
>WNGI01012732.1_pt1 | contig 11940 bp, 14 predicted proteins | sample 5400621 | NCBI WGS metagenome assembly WNGI01 (sample SAMN13153374, study PRJNA577476) | soil metagenome | isolation source: 20 cm soil or saprolite under Garry oak tree replicate 1 | place: USA:California | collected 2016-06-15
CCTGAAACTGAAACAGTCGTAGATGCTAATCTTGCCAAACAACTACCTGGTCCTGTTCAACCCCCACCTTCGCCGCTCTTGGACAGTGGCAAACAAAAACATGAACTAACGTCAGACCTTGAGACCTTACCCATTGGCACCGAACGCGGATCCTTTTTTAGGGCTCTTTCGGGATTGTTGTTACAGCAACCATTATCGGTGAAGCAGACGATTGAGATTGATGACTCCATGAATGATCCAGAATATATATATAACGATTCATCCATGATAGTACGGACGGATGAGCCGACATCCATGGTTGCTCTTGCTCTCGAGTAAGTTCTTTCTCGACATAAAGTCAATCAAGGCTAACCGGTACGTGTACCACAGTTCGCCACAGTATCGCGACATGCTCGCCAAGTCTCGCGCAGAAAAACGTACAGCTCGGGAGGCGAAGCTAACAGACGGTGGAGAAGCCTTCATGCCCGACGACAACTCGGTGGCGGAATCCACATCGACTTGGGGAGTGGTCAACCTCGAGAGTTCAGACCTAGTTGATCCTATGGAGGAACTCAGAATGCCTTCAAGCAAGTCTCCATGGGTCATTAGTACGTTTGTTGGCTTTTTAATGTTCGGCACTTACCAGGGCTATATTAGCAATTGACAGCGGCGGTTTAACCATCAGTTGTACTGTCTTATACCCCGAACAATTTGATGCACTACGCAGAGCATACGATTGTGAGAGGAGCATGGTAGAATCGCTATCGCGATGCGTCAAATGGAATGCAAGCGGAGGGAAGTCAGGCTCCGCATTTTTGAAGACCAAAGGTGTGCCGTTCTAAGGTCTAAAACCAATCATTTATTAATCTGTGCAGACGATCGTTTCATTGCGAAGGAACTGTCGAGACCTGAACTTCAGACCATGGAGACGTTCGCGCCATCCTATTTCGAATATATGTCTTCTGCAGTATCGGCTAATGTCAGTTAGTCACTTCCCATGACATGTAGCTTTCTAACTCTAGAAATAGCGCCCTACCCTTCTGGCAAAAGTTTTCGGGTGCTACAAGCTGACTTTCAAAAAGAACGGGAAAGATAAAGCCCCAGGGAGATCTAAGTCTTTCCAGATGAACCTACTGGTCATGGAGAATCTCTTTTATGACAGGCACTTTACAAAGGTTTGTTGTAGTGGATTGCAAGCGACCAAGTGACCATATTTGACTGCGCCATTAGATATATGACTTGAAGGGTTCAACCAGAGGTCGACACGTGCAGTCGACTGGGAGGGAGGACGAGGTGCTACTGGACGAGAATCTAGTGGAGAGTGAGTACGGTGATCATCAGATATGAAATGCTAATTTGAGTGCAGCTGCTCATTTACACCCTTTCTACCTACGCGAACATTCCAAGCGGATACTTCGCGGTGCTCTTCACAACGATACTAAATTCCTGGCTGATATAAATGTGATGGATTATTCTCTGCTTTGTGGGGTGTGTAGCATTTCGTCTACATGATCTGCGGTATGTTTCGCTCATCCACAACTTGTGCAGGTTGATGGTCAAAAGAACGAGCTGGTTATTGGTATAGTTGGTCAGTGTCTCCTTTCACACTATTTCACGACCACTCTAACCATGGTAAAGACTATCAACGCACGTATACGTGGGATAAGAAACTGGAAAGTTGGGTCAAAGAATCAGCTTTTCTCGGTGGAGGAAGAGGCGAGCCAACTATCGTAACGCCTAAACAATATCGTCAAAGGTTCCTCAGTTCTATGGAACGGTACTTTCCGCTCGTAAGTCTTACTTTTGTAACAACTCGTGTTTATTTACCGGTGAATTTAGATCCCCGACCGTTGGATGAAGCAGAGGGATACTCCGGAAGAGGATCCTAATTGCTTGACTGAGCTATGGCCCGACTGGTAACCACTCGACCACAATTTTTTTCCTTTCCACATCATGCAAATCTGCTCAAATCAAGCAACACTTCTTTTTCTCAAGCGCATCTGCAATATACCCTATTGTACAAATAATTACGTGTATCGTAACCCTATCTATATTAATTGTAAAATACAGTCATGCAATTTTGGCTTTCTTCATCGGCTGTGGCGTGCTCTTATCACCTTCCTTCCGTTTCTTCGGGTTGCCAGATTTCCATGCCCCAGCAGACTCATCAAACCTTTGCCTCATTTGAACCGCTATTGCTCCCACTTCAGAATCAGTGCCATTAAATGTGATGGCATTTTGGATCATGAGTTCGATATCGGCCTCAAAGGCTTCCGCGGTATCATACTTGTCATTGTCAAGCTTCTGGCGGATTGTCCGTAAGTCGCGAGCATCCTTCTTGGGAATGACATCAAAATAGGTAGGTATGCCGAGGGCAACTGGATCAACAGGCTCTCGGAACACCCAAGATCTAAGAACAAACCATTAGCCTAGCTTCCTTGCGAACGGAACACTCCGCGTCTTACATTGGGTCCTTTATCAGGTTTGACATGATCCCTTGAAGACCTCGCTTCTCCGTCCAGGACAGCTTACGTTCCATAAGTCTAGGCCATTCCTTTTTGAAGACCTTTTCCACTGCATCAGCGCATGTCACAGGAAATGTCCCAGGAGGATTAAACTTCCGGCAATTGCTGAAGACGAGTTCAACATCCTTCCTGAAATCCTCCATTGTTTCGTATTGCCCTTCATTCAATTTCGTCACCATAGTTCCGAAATCCATAGGGTGCTCAATCTCATCCAGATACCTGTTTATCATTAGCCGATTATTGGATCACAACGAGAATAACCCACGTAGGACAACCATCTAAAACAGGATCCACAGGCCTCAAGAAAATGGCGGTATCTGGGATCTTTTGAATTATTTTCAAAAGATCCCGACATTTCTTCTCATTGACGGGTGTGACTGAAACTGAGAGTTTCTTGGATTTAGAGGACTGGTTTGGTATGGAAGTTGGCGTCGTAGAGCCAGACGATTGTACATCCTTCTCTTTATCCTTACCAGACGCTCGATGGAGATCGCTACCAGGTTTGGAAGTTGCAGTGGGGTCCACATGCTTATCTTTCTTGGGCTTGGGCGGTACTGCCTGAGAAGGTTTAGAGGGAGCCGGAGGCGGATTCGACTTTAGCTTAGAAGTTGATGGGCCAGGTGGCGAAACTCTTTCCTTCTTCGACGGTGTAGCGAGTGCAAGTATGTCGTCCTCGTCAAAAGTAGAGTCCGACTTCTTTCTCTTGCCGGTAGCTCCATTTGCTGAAGGTTTTTCTCGATCTTTTGTTGCCATGGAGCGCTGCTTCTTTTCCCGCTCAATTGCGATGACTTCTTGTAGAATATCATGCGAGCCGTCATCAATGTAAGGCGGTGGCGGTTCGAGAGATGCTACAATAGCATCGAGGAAAGGTGCATCTGCTGTCCTCGATTTCCGGTTTTTCGCTTTAGGGGCAGGTATTGACCTAGCCGCTTCAGATTGAGAGCTTGTGGCAGTGCTTTGCGCATTAACCTTCAGCTTGATGACAGGTCGCGATGCAGAGGGTGTAGGTGCGGGTGTTGTAGACTCAACCGGGGGTTCAGCTCTAGCACTGGAAGGAAGAGCGGCAGGCCCGCCTGCAGGAGGTTTTGAAGCATCAAGTACTGCAGGCACAGGACGTCGCTGAAGAGATGGTTTAACCACTGAGTTCGCCGTGGACGGATGTGCCCTGTCTGCTGCTTCTAGTGTTTTATTGATAATAGACCACTCTGAACGATGGTAAGATAGGCCTCTCCGAAGAGGGAGAGAGACTTACGTTTCTCAAAAAAGGTTTCTAGTACGATGGCTTCATTATGCACATATGATCCCGATCCATTATACGTTTTGGCGTTCTCAATCATGAGACGGAAATCAGCCTCGAAAGCAAAACGGTCCTTATACATGCCCTCTTCAAGTTTCGCTCCCGTCGTACTCAAATCCATTGGGTCTTTAATAACGTCAAAGTAGCTACGAAAGTCAAACTCATTATCACAAGTTCTAAACAAGTAACATACTTGGGTGCGTGGTCGCGGATCGGATCCACAGGCTGGTTAAACAGCAAGGCATGTTTGTTTGACTTCAGCTTCTTCAACGCGTTGCGGCAAGCCCTGAGATCATTCAAGCTCATGCCACCACTCTGGGCCTTCAACACAGGCACCGGTCTGTTTTCAGGCTTAACTAGACGTCCTTTGGGTTTCTGTGGCTTGGGCGTGGCGACTGGCGTCGATGCTGTCGCTATACTGGACCTTCGTTGGGACTCTTCGTTGGTTGACCACCAGCCTTGATCGCCCGTGGAACCTTTGTCGGTAGTTTCACTGATTGGAGCTGCGGTGTGGTTTCAGGAACAGGAATGTGGATTTTCACTGTGGGCGGTGTTTCGTCCACCGGTCGGATGAGTAGGTCAGCCAGCTTAAGTATGCACCACCGGACTTCATGATCAGCGTCTGGAGCTCTGAAAACTGGTCAATGCTGTGATCATGGCTAAACATGTTACGTACAGAGCAATTGGCATTAAGAACTCTCGGAGAACTTCATTCTTGCCAACTTCACGGTCCTTTCTCAGCACTTTGATCATCATGTCCATTTCACTCTTTTTGGTCTCTTTCGCCTTCTCGGGAATAGAGCCATCCTCTTCAATGAGTAGAGATTCGGTCTCCTTGAGATTTGATTTCATCTCGCCCATGTGCACCAATAATGCAAGGCTATGACAAACGTTTCTCGCCACATGACGACGTACAACTCGGGATGGGTCGTTCGCCATCACGGCAAGTATGTAACGCATGATCTGCGGAACATACCATCTGGTCAGGAAAAGCCCATCGAAGGCAGCCAAGCGGACTTGGGTGTAATTTCCCTCTCTAAAAGTTACATGTTCTATGATGTTCTGAGATGACGGATAACGACTTACCGAGTAAGAGGGAAGAAGATTTTCGGGTGGTTTGGAATGAGATTGGCAACGCTGAGAACCATGTAAAACTGGAAATCGGATATGAGATTGGTAGGGGGTTATAGTCTGATAGACTAACCTCCAACGCTGCAATCGTGACAACGTTGTGTGGGGATGGAATTAGCCTGTCCATACTACGATAACGGTCGACTTCGCCCAACGTCTGTCTAAGAAGGTCCAAGTCCTCGGTAGTATGCTCACTCCTAACTTCTGAAGGCAGGATTTCGCCTCTTTCGGGTGGTGCTGTCGAAACATTTGTACATGCGGCAGCCGATATGATTGCACTTATGTAGAATCCATCAGATTCCTTCCAGTGTCATCAGCATTATGGGTGACCTCAGAAAACAATACAACGCACGGGGTTGGTTGTGTTGTCATTGTACCGTAATTGATCGATCAGAAATCTCCTGACTACGGCAGGAGATTTGCCATTCTCAAAGCGAACGCGAGAAACAGCACTAATCAAGCTCTAAAACGAGGCATTACTTGGGGACAGGCCAAATAAGTAACATGAAACTCACCTTACGAACAAAATATTCTGCGAAATCAGAAAAGTCGTTCGGCTTCGGTACGTAGGTATGGTCAAAGAGATCCTGATTCGAATCTTCAGGATCATAGCAATAACGAAGAAACAACTTGAAGAGATGAAATAGTCCAAGGAAATCTAGTTTTCGAATTGCGCACTGGTGACTGCTCAGTCGCTATAATTTCGGAATATGATGATTAAACATACGTTGACGAGAGCCAATGCAGCTTCACATCGGATACGGAAATAATAATTTGAAACCAGGACAGTCTTCGTAAGCGTACTCGAGACGATTGCGGTCGGTTTCTCAGCCAGAGCATAGAGCGCCTAAAAGCAATCTTGACACAAAGTTCACGCTCGGACGGATCACGAACCTCAAGTTGCGCCACTACGTCCCTGTCCCTCTGCAATTGTGATACCCACATAAAATCAGGCTGCTCGAACTTCATGTTGGCGATCCATTCGAAGTCAGCATCTATCCTTATCCATTCATACGTGGCGCCGCTCATCACATTCTCGTCTTCCTCCGTCCAATCGGCCACCTTCCAATTCTCGCGCTCCTGTTCATTTTCCCAAATTTCAAGTCCGAAACCCATGTCGACCATTCCTATAGCCTCTGCAGCTTCGGCATCGCCCTCTGCAGCCGCCTGCGCAGCTGCTTGCCTCGCCAAGTACCTCTTGGTATTGCGCCGCACTCGTTTGTACTTGGTATTGAACGGTACCTCATAGCGCTTGAATGATGAACGAATGTCGAGCACGTGCTCATATGGCGTCCCATCGGCTTCGTGTATCCGGATGGTCATTTGGCCCTTTACCCACAATTATACAATCTTGCATCAAACAAGGAACATGAAACCTACCTCGAAAAATGGCACAGGTTTCATGAGAGCTTTGGAAACTTCATTGTTCTCCATTGCTTTGAAGGCTGGCGCCTCTTGTCTCATCGTAATTTCCACCGCCATTTTCTTCCGGTTAAACGAAGCAGAAAACCCGAAAGAGGGACAACCACTCCCATAGATCCACTGCTCTGCAAAGCTTCTCGGATCGACGCCACTGACTTTCCTGCAAGTTCTCAAGAACGCGTGCGTCGATAACATGTTATTCGGCATCTCGCCACTTATCGCAGACAGGAATACCTTTGGCAGGACGCGACTGAGACCAAGTGAAATCCCAGATTTGCAAAGTCGGCGATCAAGGATGTGTAGGACAAGAGGTGCTTTCAAGTTTACGAACGGCAGCGCAGCAGCATCTGGAGGGTCAAGAACCTGAGGTTGACATATCGGAGGCATACTACCAACGTCCCATTCGAGAACGCGCAACATATCTTTCTTCAATCGGAAGCGGTAATCGTTGTTCCCAAGCAGTTTTCGCATGTACAACCCTGTTATATACAACGCAAGACCGTTGGTAAGCCACAGGTCCGACCAGTTCTTTGGCAATATATTGATTCCGACCCATTGGCAGGCCAGGGCATGAGCTAAGGCATGCCGTGTTTCGAGAGCTTGTTCAATTGCATCCTCCCCAAAAAGCAGTTCATTAGTTACGATGGACAGAGTAGCACTGTCAAAACGTTGGGTCGTCATTTGATCCACGAAGACCAGCTTGTAGCACCCGAAAGGATATGAGCCATAGTCTGTCGAATAGAAGCTCATAGCGGTCCGAAGGAAGGAGACAGAGGTAGATAGCAAGTTCTCATAACCTGGAAGCGAAAAGGCATACATGAGCGGCTGAGCCGCTCCTGACGCATCGTCAGCAGCGCTATCGGGCGGTATGGAATGCAAAAGGAAAGGTCCTGCTGCAAATGCTATGTGCTGGACAGATGTGGGAACGGATTGTGAAAACAAGAAGATGGTCTTGTTTGAATTGTTCGGATGTGCAACCTGCTGTGGGTCAGGGTAGATATTCTCGCCAATCGCCAAGGAACTGTACCTGCTCCACCAGGTCTCCGCTGCAAACCACGATTGTTGGCACGAGATCGTTGGGCTCGTCATCATCTTCCGTAAGTGAACGCTCCTCAAGATACCGAGGGACGACGAATTCGAGTTCCCATGTACACCGTTCCCAAATATTATCTATGCACGGCACCCAACATCGAGCGGAGTCCGGGGAAGAAGGCGTCGTATATGCATGCGGGACACGCTTGACGTATATGAGACAAGACAACATAGCAACTTATTAAACTCACATATGGATAAGACTCGGTCGGTAACACAAACTCAAAACCATCGACAGGATTGCGAAGACTATATGCTATATTAACAACTATAGGGGAGAATTCGGGCACGGCTTGTGCCTGCTGGGAAATTACGGGCGTCTGGGGCTCTGGTGTCGCAGCTAGAACACGGTCAGGTACGACCGAGATATGGATTGGTCATGACTCGCCTTCACTCACGACTCCACCAAAGGATGAGCTACCCGATTGCTTCAGAGCTACATCTCTGGGGATGGCAATAGACAGTTCCCCTTCATCGCATTCCTGCAGCGCCGAATAGACTTTGCGTTTCAGTTCTGCATGTCGATGGCAATCCTGTGTCTCGGTGGATGAACCCATGCTGATGTGACTGAGAGGGTCGTGATGCATAAATTCAGCCGGATGGCCAGAAACTGTTACGCTATGAATCGCTATGAAGCAACATCAATCAGCTCTTAGTGATGCTGTGTTAACATTAGCAGGAACACGTACTGCATTGGCGAGAATGCAGATGAATGGTCCTCAGTTCGCTACTAGTGGGAACCAATGTAATTTCTGTATATCCCTGGGAGATAATGAATTGAAGTCTTGAGAAAAAGATGTCGGGATGAAAGATGGGGTCGATTTACCCAAAGACTCCCGGAGAAGTCAATCTCCAAGACGACTTTCTGATGACTAGTATATACGAAAGACAGTGTCAGTAAACAGTTTCTGGTCGGAAAGAAATGGAAAAGACGTATATGGAGAACCCTCTTCGAACATGCTCGCGTACGTTGTTAATGCGCGTGTCCATCCTCGTCTAGGTTGTGTTGATATGTAATCAGGGAAGATAGTTTGTAATTATCCGTTCTTGTGTGCACCTTACCGACAGGCAGTCGAAGAATTGTGGCAAAGCAGAAAAGGGAGGAGGTGAGGAGGTGGTTGCCGGTAGTGGTCGAACAGTGGGCGACGTGTTTATGTAATCAATATTGTCGCTGCTTTGACTCAATCATCATATGGCGCCCAAAAAATCAATATTCCGGCAACCAGGCGCAAAACATTTCCAGCTCGTCCACCGTTCACAGCGCGATCCTTTGATACATGATCCGGATGCAAGCCATTATGTTCTGAAGCCCGTGGAACGCGGGAGCGCTAAAAAGGTGTTGACTTCAGCAGTTTACAACGATATGCAGGGTGATGAATGACTGTCAACTTAGGGAAAAACCCGCGAAGAGATTGAAACCATACTGTCTCCTGAAGACATAGAGCACGATAAACAGGCTCGTGTTGGAGAAGCATCTCTGCATGGCATATACTATGACGATACACAATACGACTACATGCAGCATCTCCGAGCAGTTGGCATTCAAGAAGATGGGATTGAAAGTATTCTCATCGAGGCGCATCGCCCCAGAAATAAGGAGAAAAGGCACTCGGATCTGGACCTACCGCAGGACTTGTTTGCTTCCAAAACGGAGTTGCCCAGGAATTATGAATCCGAGCAAGCTATTCCCGAGAGCATTGCAGGATTTCAGCCCGATATGGATCCACATCTCAGGCAAGCATTAGAGGCTCTGGAGGATGATGCATTTGTGGATGATGGGCTCGACGATGACTTCTTCACGGAACTCGTCGAAGAAGGGGAAAGGGGAGCCGATGAAGATATCAGGTTTCAATTTAGGGAAGAAGGAATAGACGAAGGTGACAGCCAAAGTAGGGATCAGCGCGATGTCGAGCCCGATGACAACGCTCCCTGGGAGGAGCGCTTTGCATATTTCAAGAAGTCCCAAGAGGATAACACGGAAGAGCAAAGTGACGAAGATTTTGCCTCGGAAGCAGATGATACGGTCCACGGGTTACCAACAATGTCTGTCATCGGAGGTAAAAGAAGAAGGCGAGGTGGGTCAAGCGATGCATCTGGCTATAGTATGAGCAGTTCATCAATGTATCGGAACGAGGCATTGCAAACTTTGGATGAACGTTTCGATCAAGTAAGCGTCGTTTACTCATCTCCACGTCTGGAATCTAATTTACTGGCTTCAAGCTCATACTCAAAGAATATAACGAAGACGAGAAGACTGCGTCTGACGAGGACCAGGACACGGATGAAGCTCCGGAACTCATCACATCGCGTGACGATTTTGACGCCATGATGAGCGAGTTCTTGAGCGACTACGAGATCCTACGAAGGAAAATGCAATTAAAGCTGCCAGGTGACACGGGTACAGAACGGCTCGACATGTTGCGACGCTCGATGGGACAAGATGAACGCATAAGGGTACACGACGACAGTGAAGAAGAAACCGAGGTTCTTGTCCCAATACAAGTAGAAGACAAGGACCGGTGGGATTGTGAAACTATCTTGTGTGGGTACCGAGTTGTGGATCTAGCCTGTGAACTAATGTGCACGAGAAGCGACGTATTCAAACCTAGAAAATCACCCTCGACTTATCCGCGCAAGGGATGATAGGCCAGTGCCTCGGATCCGGTTGCATCCGAAAACAGGTTTGCCAAGTCTTGAGAAGAGTGACATCACATCGGAAGAATCTGACGGAGGTGAAGAGAAAATAAGTGTGTCCTGCTGCCCGATGACGTAGCCCGAGCTCAACCAAAGCCCTTAGCCCACCACACCATCACGAGACCCCGCAATGAAAGCAAAGAAGACAAGAAGCTTCGTAAAGCCGCCGTCAAAGCAGATAAGCAGATGCGCAAGGCAGCCAAAAAGACTCTGAAGGAGCAATTTGGAGCAGAAATACTGGTACAGAAAAAGTCGGCAGAGACGAGGACGAAGGGCAGGACACGGAGATTGTGAGATGTATATACCAGTCTAGAATCTGGAATATATCTGACAGATATCTGTCCCTGCGTTTAAATGTCAGCCTTTTCAACTTTTTACCCACATAACACTCTTTAAGGTCATCGTTTCTGCCCAATTTCTAGCCCTGAAGTCGTACTGTATTCGATGTCTTTAATCTGATCGAATGACTGGAATCTTGGTAAATACCATCCGCAAACTGCTTTGTGAGGCGGTTCGGTGCGACTCGCCTAGTCAGCCACTATCCACAATCTCCGCAGCCCGGATGCTATCAATGGTTCGAAACCATTAAATCGCATGCATTGTGCGCTTGTAAATGTAACCAATTACACTGTCATTTAGGTTTCAGAGACGATGCATTGGCGAGGATTACAGCAGGGATCGGATCGCACACGGAGTTTCTCCGATTGCCTCAGTAAATCCGAGAACTGCAGGTGAAAGAACGGTGATTTCGAGTGATCGTCGCAGCAAGGAACGTAAACGAGGCATCGAGGACCGTAGGTAGTACACGTTTTCGCCATAGTACTGGGATGCTTACGTCAAAAACTGAGAGGTCCATAGCCCAGAACTAAGACTAATATGTTCACTGACGCCGTGGTACCGTGACGGAATGAAAAGTATGGGGACAGGGTGTTTGATGGACGTGTACATGTGTTGAAATGGTAACCCTGAGGATCACAATACACTGAGATTACGGCATTCACCATCGACAGACCAGAAACATGGCGTCTGGGGCTGAAAATGAGTTTACTCGAGACACATCGGAAATAGACCCAGTTTGGACGACAAGCCGTACCGCCCGGCAGATCTATGCTCTCGGTGAAGTAGAGAAGGTGCGCCGTAAAAATACATGTTGTTTCCGCCTGCTTGATGAAGGGAGAGCTTAGGACATCACACGCTTGCTTTCATTGGCGGCGTCTTCAATATCCTTGCTGACTCTACCTCAAACAGATGGAGCAGATGATAACCTACCGCAAGGCGAAGAACGATCTGAACAGTTTGTTCTGGAAGTAAGCGAATATTTCGAAAGGCTAGACGTGAGTATCATACTCTGGCGCCGTCGCATCTATCAATGATGGGAAGGCTATCCAAGTAGCGCTTCGCTCGTCGCTGGCTCATATTCGACATTCTCGCATAGCACCATCTGCTATCAATGCACCCGCTCTAAATTTTGTCCCTCCCTCTCTTGGAATCGGACTCCCCACTTCGGCAGACGCGACTCACCCGCCCTCGCCAGACCTTTCGTCAGCGTCCCGTGCAAGAGGCCGGGGCTTGCAGGAGGAAAGAGTCGAATGCAGCGCATGGCAAGGGCTTCTCGACGCCCTCTTGCGGATAAAGGCGAGCAGAGAAGAGAAAACAGATTAACGCGGCAATATTCGCGGCGGTTACTACCAAGCAGGCTCATGTACTTAGTAGGCGTTATTATTCCACTTCTTTCAATGCTTCTTCCGCTTTGAACAGTTCGTCATCGCCGTTCATCTCCGCTTTCTGCTTGGCCGATGC
>WNGI01017956.1_pt1 | contig 11940 bp, 11 predicted proteins | sample 5400621 | NCBI WGS metagenome assembly WNGI01 (sample SAMN13153374, study PRJNA577476) | soil metagenome | isolation source: 20 cm soil or saprolite under Garry oak tree replicate 1 | place: USA:California | collected 2016-06-15
TTTTCACCTTTCCCTCGCGGTACTTGTTCACTATCGGTCGCCAATTAGTATTTAGGCTTACGCCGTGGTCGGCGCAGATTCATACGAAGTTTCACGTGCATCGTATTACTCAGGAAATCCCTAGGCGTGCTCGGGTTTTCGGTTACGGGCCTTTCACCCTCTATGGCGCAGCTTTCCAGAAGCTTCACCTAACCTTTGCACTACCACGTTGGGCTCCTACAACCCCCGACTCATTCTTGCGCTCTGTCCAATTCATTCGATTCCACTCCTCCAAAGGAGCGATTTGAACGCTTGTGGCGTTCTAATCGATGATTGAGTTCAAAGCACATGAATGAGTCGGGTTTAGCCTGTTCCGCTTTCGCTCGCCACTACTGACGGAATCTCTTTCGATTTCTTTTCCTCCGGTTACTGAGATGTTTCACTTCACCGGGTGTCGCGATGTTCCTGCTATGGATTCACAGAAACTCGAGCAAGTGTTATCTCGCTCAGGTTACCCCATTCGGAAATCTACGGGTCAAAGCGTGTTTGCCGCTGTCCGTAGCTTATCGCAGCTTACCACGTCCTTCATCGCCTATTGGCACCAAGGCATCCATGATGCGCTCTTTGTAGCTTGATCAATCTGTTCACCCTGTATGTAGATGTCAAAGAACCAGCAGTTCACAACATTTTGGCCGCAAAAAAAAACTCAATCTCGTGCCGACAAACATTACAGTCTTCCCGCCGTGGCAGGTTTCCGTCTTTGTTGCCGGGACAAAATTGAGCCCAATTTGCAGTCCCAAAATGTACGTAGAACGCACTCCAAACTAGTGGAGTCCCGCTTCCAGCGGGATCAGTAGCTTACTCCAAATCGGTGTGACGTCAACGCAATCCTAGAGATTTCTGCAATTTTCTGCCACGCCACAATTTCTTTAGATCCAGTGATTTATCTATTGCGCCAGTGATAGGTGGCCAATTTTCGATACGTTGAATGCAAAATTCGTTGCGAATCGAAAAGAAAATGATCGGCGCGAAACTTTGCGCTTATTCTATCGCCAAAGTAACGCTGGTTTTGTCGAGCAGACGAGTGTGACTTGAATCATAAAGGCGAAACTCATAAGTGAACCCAGCCTGGATCCAGTTCGCTGTAGCGAAGCCTTGGCGTCCACGGGCAAAGAGAGACTCCCTTTGCCCGTCGATGGAGACATAGACTTTGCCGTCACCCGAGCTAGCAGTGTTCCACCGAATCGTTGTCATGCCCATCTTTTCACCGAGGGGTACAGGATTTGGAGAGGCGCTGATTTCCGTTATCGCGTTGCTTTTTAGAACGCAGAAGACGCGTTCGTCATGATTTGGATCGCCTGGGGTCGAGTTGTTGGTATCGCCAATCGCGGTGTATGCCAAAATGCTCCAACCCGTACGGTGGAGCAGTTGCTTCAGCCCTTCATCTGAGAAAATCCAGAAATTCGTGCTGTCGTTATTGCATTCGTCTGGTCCCAGTAAATAGGCAACAGGGTATTTCGACAGCGGCAGGCCGTCGGCGGTTTGGCGGGCGATCCGCGTGCTCAGAAGACAATATCTTGTTACGTGAGCCAGCCGTTCCAAGATGTAGAAGGGATTTTTTAAGTGATAGAGAGTCCCAAGTAAAAAGACGGCATCGTAACTTTGTGTAAAGAGTTGGGATCGCGAGTCTAAATCGATCGAATGGATAGTGACCGATGAGTTTAATGCCTTCTTAAGAATTCGAGCTCCCTCTAGCTTATTGAAATTTGTGTACTCGTTATCGACGACGTCTACCGAGAACCCCAGTTCTTCCAAGAAGAATGCGAGATCTCCATCGGCTGCGCCGACGTCTGCAACCCTACCATACGTGCCTCTGCAGAGTTCCAGCAGGTCAAGTCCGACTCCGGCCAGGAGTCGCTCCAACACAGGGAGATTTCGGAGCGTCGCATAGGGGTACCAAAATGGCTTGGGACGGTGTGCCAACTTTGTTTTCCAAAGCTCTTGCTCTTTAGAAAGCGCAAGTTCTCGCAGTGATGATGTTTTCCCTCGGGTCTTGCTTGATCTTACGCAGGGCTTGTTAGTCTTTTCGGTAGCGCGGCGCGGAGAGTTCGATTCGACTAAAAATTTAGCGAGCGCTTCAGGAATTTTCGAGGCCTGCTGAGACCGGCTAGATGATAGTAGGTTCACAGCTGGAAACTCGTGCAAGGCTGCGGACTGTTACAGACAGATGCTTCCGAGTCTTTTTGTAGGATTGAATCCTACGCCCGAATTTTGCGCCTTGAGAGCAACCCTCTATTTTAGATGAGTCGCATCCTCCCAGCGAATTGCGGCACGGAGAAGCTCGCCCAGAGAACTAACGCCGAATTTCTCTTTCGCGCGCGCGCAATAAGCTTGCACAGTTTTCAAACTCAAATGCAAATCGTCGGCAATTTGTGCGGTCGTGCGCCCCTGCCCAAGGAGCCGGAATATTTCCAGTTCGCGATCACTCAAAAGCTCGACGGGGGAACTCTCCGCTTTTTTTGATGATGAGCTAAACCGGCGGGCCATACTGTTGACGACCCTTTCACTGATATAAACGCCGCCCTCCAGCACTCGGCGAATAGATGCCAAAACGCTTTTTGTGCTCTCTCGCTTCATGACGTAACCGCGTGCTCCAGCGCGCAAGGCGCGTTCGGCATAAAGAGCTTCATCATGCATGGAAAGGACGATCAGGGCGACAAGCGGGAATTGGCTCTCCAGGTTCTTGACCAATTCCAAGCCAGATTCATTCTTCAGTGAAATGTCGACTAGAGCGACATCGGGTCGCGTCTTTGCCATGCCCGTCATGGCTCCAGCCGAATCCTCTGCTTCGCCGCAGACGGCTAGGTCGCGTTGGCTGTTAATTAGATTGACCAATCCTTCACGAACTAGCGGATGATCGTCGATAAGAAAAACACGGCTTTTGCGTGGCTCACCTGTTCTGGAAGTTGGGTCCATGAGAATTACTAAACTCGATCAGTTCCGTCTTGCAGGTTCAATTTACACGTTACGATTGTACCCCTTTGACCATTCCGTCGAACATCGAGGCTCGCACCTGCGAGGGATGCCCCATGCCGCATCAATTGCAGTCCGAGTCCTTCAGAGCGCGGTAATCTATCGGGAAATCCGATTCCATCATCGCTAATCGCGAGGGAAAGTGCGGAGGGGTTCATCGCGAGCTGAATGGTAATTCGCTGCGCAGCAGCATGCTTGATCGAGTTCGCTACCGCTTCCTGGGCGATTCGATAGAGCTGAGTCGCAATGGCGGAGTCGCGGATTGGTACGGCCTCTTCTCCTTCGAAGACACAGTCGATGCCAAAGCGCTCGGTTATGTTCTCCGCGAGCCCTTGAAGGGCGACTGTCAGGCCATCTGCATCCAGTTCCGGCGAGAAGAATCCACGCGCCAGATTACGGGTAAGGTCAATTCCTTGCTCCACGTAACGAACGACCTTTTCTGCCTCTGCGGTCTCAGATGCCGATCTGAGCGCGAGCTTTTCCTTCAACACTTGAGCGGCCAGCGCGGTGCCGGTTAGGTGCTGACCTAAGCTATCATGTAATTCCTGGCCCAAGCGGTGCCGCTCGCGATCCGCCACTTGCGCAATCTCCTGATCAAGTCGTTGTCGTTCAGCGACCTCGCGCTGCAGGGCTGCAGTCCGTTCCAACACTCGCCTATCCAGTTCGCGCACAAGTGTTCGTAGCTTGGATAACATACCAGCAAAAAGAGCGAAGGAGGCAAAAGCCATTCCCACATTCCAAAACCCGAGAGCGGGGATGCCCGCCGCCAGATCCGACCACATCCACGCTACGATGGCAATCACGGCAACACTCAGTCCGAATAGCAAGCTGCCAAACCATACGGCCAAAGAAATTGGCAATAGATAAAAAAGAAGGAGCGGGCGCTCGTATCCCGTAACGTAGTCTATGTAGCCTACGACTGCTACAAGAAGGATGCAGACAGCGATTAAGGCTCCCTTGCGGTAGAGAATCCAGTGTGAAAGGCGACGCAGACGACCCATAATTTGTCAAAGCCGATGCGACTTGGCATCCTGTCGGATTTTATTTTTGTTCGCGTCATCTGGAAAAGTGAAAATCGTCAGCACCGATTTTTTAAAGCAAAGCCTCATCCCGGATATTTCCCTTCTGCCCAGAGCATTGCTTCTCCAAGGTCTGAATGGTTCGCACAGCGTTTCGAAGCTGGTCTTCGACGGTCGCTAAATGTTGTACTCGTCGGTCAAATTCAGCTGCCATTTCATCAGCGGCGGCTGAGGATGACTCAGTCAGCTCGGGGGCGTTCCGCAACTCTACGTATAGTTTCGTAGCCTCCTCAACGATCCGGCGATCGGTGGCTGGGACTTCAGCCACAAAATCGGGCGGTACATCAGAGCTATTGATTTGACAGCTGAGCGGCTCAAGGCATCGCGCGCAAAATGGCTCCGCAACAAAGTCCAGCATGGACCGGATCGCTGACTCCGGGTGATCAATCAAAGCATTATAGGGCAAACGACGAACGACGTTCGAACCGTAAGCCCGTTCAGCCTGTATACACGCTTTGACCGTACGCAGCCAATAGCTATAGGCCTCCTCTTCATTTGCGACCAACTGAACCCCCGCAAGCCGATGGAGATTAAGCATTGAACGGACCACGTCGCGCACGTCGCGAAGGATATGGATAAAGACCGCCTCCGGAAAAAGTTTTTTCAGGGCGTAAATATGCAACGAGTACTCCGGGGTGCCGTCTACCCAGCGCGTTCTAACCTCAGGAAGCGAGCGCCTCATGAACTCGGGAAGCGAGGGGATCGCAGCGCGTGTCTTTTCCAGATCGAGCCGGTGGGAGAGAATTAGGTCGTCTATGGTTCGACCAAAATTAGCAAGGAGCTCATCGCGTGAAATATCCATGGCACTCAGGATGCTTAGATGGCCCCGCGCGGCTCCGACTTGGTAGACGACCGCCGCGTTGACGACGAAGTCTCCCATCCAGTTCGACTCTGGCACAGCGAATATGTTTGGATGCTGACCCAAACACCAGGTAAGGATGCTCGTTCCAGAACGGGGTGAACCGACAACAAAAATTGGCCTATTTTTCTTATTTTGCATTTTTCGCTTACGCGGAATCTTTGCGACGCTTGTGCAGCTTCTTGCGTCTGCACATGATATGATTTTATGAATCGAATTGCAATTTGTGCGGAGGGGACGTTTTCCTTAGGCGAGTGAAAATTTTGTGGTAACCGTCCCGGTAAAGGAACCGCGGCTATCGCTGACAGCATTACGATTAATCAATCTGAAAACGACTTGAAAATGAGATTTCAGCGCCTCTATTCCGGCGATTGCGACCGCATCGAAATACGCGAATATAGCAAAATCACTCTGCAGATGTATGGGATCATATCGCGATAACATTTACATGATCACCTGTCCTGCGAGGACCGGCAGCACCATGCTCGTCCACCTTCTCCGGTCTCATCCGGAAATCTGTTCACACTGTGAAGTTTTTTCGCCGAAGAGGATTACAGGAATCACGGGCACCTACCTTAAGAAAAGCCGCGAACAAGCGGATTTTATCCAGAGGCTGTCACGGGAGAGGGATAGCGATCCCATTAAGTTCCTTTACAAAATCGTGCTTGATCTTCAGGGAAAAAAAGCCGTCGGCTTTAAACTTAAACACGACGAACTAGTCTTGCCTGAATACAAAGCCTTGCGAGATGAAATCGCGGCCGACCTCGATTTTCGCATCATACATTTGTACCGCGAAAACCTGCTTAGGCGGTTCCTTTCGCATTATGTTGTCAACCGTGTCACTCACACAACGTTGGCGGTTGAAGGCCAATGCATTCCCGAGGTGCCCCCCGTAAGGCTTGATCCTTTAGAATGCGAGCGAGACTTTGAGACAACGCTGCGGCGAGATGCAGAATTCAGAGAGTTATTTGCTCGACATCGCAGTTTTTCACTTTCGTACGAGGAGATGGTCGCGCGAGATCCGGAAAAAATGGCCGCGTTATTAAATTTCCTTGAAGTTTCGCCGCGGGAACTCACCACTACCACAAAGAGACTCGGCAATAATAGTCTCCGTGGCGCAATAGCTAACTTCGACGAACTGAGCACGCATTTCGAGGGCAGCCGGTTCGCGGAATTCTTTGAGAATGCCTGAAGCCAAGGAGCGCGATTACCAAAACCGTATTCGAGCCCAGATTGCGCAATATGCCAATCCAGACGGCCTGATTCAGCTTGGGCCGATCCACCACTATTGGATCGGCAAGCACATTGTGCCGCGCATTGCCGAGGTTTTCGGCGTTCACGACGTGCTTCTTTTCTACGCAAAGTATACGGCGGAGGCCTTGCGTCAGCCGGGCGCCAGCCGGCGGATCGTGAGCTTGGGGGCAGGCGATTGCCGGTACGAGATCTTGCTGATTAAGAAACTTTTAGAAATGGGAGAGACGGACTTTGTCCTTGAGGCAATTGAGCTATCGCCCCTGCGATTTGATCCCGCGCGTGCGAGTGCGTCGGCGGCAGGAGTTGGGGAGCACCTGCTCCTTACCCAAGGGGACCTTAATACATGGGTGGCCACTGAAAAATATTCTGTCGTTATTGCCAAAGACACGCTTCATCACGTGTTGGAGTTGGAGCATCTCTTTGATGCAATCCATGGATCTATGGAAGAGAACGGTGTTTTTCTGACTACTGATATGATCGGTCGAAATGGCCATATGCGCTGGCCGGAGAGCCTGGAGATTATTCAAGCCATTTGGCAGTTCATTCCCGATCACTACAAGCTCAACCACCAGTTAAAACGAGTGGAGAAGGAGTATGACAACTGGGATTGCTCCAAGAAGGGATTCGAAGGAATTCGCGCTCAGGACATTCTGCCATTGCTTATTGAAAAATTTACCTTCCGTGGTTTTCTGGGCTTTGGAAATCTGCCGGACATATTTATCGATCGGGGTTTTGGCCATAATCTGAACGTCGACAATCCGCATGATACAGGCTTCATAGATTTCCTCGAATATTTGAATAGCCTGTGATGACGCAAGGCAATCACCATGCGCCGCCGCCCAGGTGTTATCGCCACTGGACCCCCGAGTTTTGTATCCGCTCCGGCGAACCGCAGCGAGATGAAGGGATCGCTAGGCACACCAGCCGTTTTGATCCCGCCTAAGATAGCGAGCGCGAAGTGCTCTTTACGAAAATTGGCTGCAAGTTTGATCCTAAGAGGTGTTGACCGCCATCACTCGGTCGCCGAACAACTGGGCTATTAAATATAAACGAAGCCATGAATCGCATTGAAATTGGTCCAAGCCAGGAGTTCTCCTTTGGGGGCGAAAATTTTGTAATAGCACTTCCGGTAAAGGAACGGCGGCTATCGACTTCAAATGCCTTTACCATTGCGAAGAATGAACCTTATCTTCGCGTTTACGAGGAGCTGGCATCCGCGTTCTCACCACGATCCATTCTTGAATTGGGAATTCTCCAAGGAGGAAGCTACGTGTTCCTGGACAAGTTGTTTAGCCCGCGTCGCATGTCCGCTGTGGACATTGGGGCACAGCCGGTGCCGCAGCTTTTGGCGTACATTGCCAATAAGGAGGGCCGGTTTGTTCACTTTTCCACATCCCAAACCGATCGCAAAATTCTCGACGATATTGTTCGGAATGAACTTGCGGATGAGCTCGATCTGGTTGTCGACGATGCATCCCACACTTATGAACAAACAAAGACGTCTTTTGAGATTCTTTTTCCATTGCTGAAACCGGGTGGCATCTACTCAATAGAGGATTGGAGCTGGGCGCATTTGCCCAAATACCAGGCGCCAGATGCTCCTTTTTCCAAGCGTCACGCTCTGTCCAACCTTCTGTTCGAACAACTCATGCTGATGGGGTCAACTTCTTTGATCTCTGAAATTCGCGTCTGGAAATTCCTTTATCTCATCCGCAAAGCGAAGACTACAGTTCCCGTGCCCGACGACGGTCGAAACGAGAGTGGATCCATTTTTGAGCAGATATTGAACCGCGGCAGAGAGTGGAGTTTGATTTGATCCGGCACGATTGTGTGCACCCAGTTTTCCTTGCGAGGTCTCGCCGGTTAAGCCTGAGCCTAACAGATCTATAAAGCGCAATCAGAGCAACTGGCCCGCTTGGAAAAAAAAGCAGTAGTGTCATGACCTGATGGTTGCATCCGATTCGAACGGTTCAATTCGCAATGGGATAAGACGCCTGTTGCGAAACGAGTGGTTCATGGCTGTAGCAATCCTTGTTACCACCATGGCTGTACGGTGGGAATTCCATCTCTGGAATCCTCATCCAACCAGTTTTTTCATTTATCACGGCTCGCCAATCTCGGATGGGTCCTCCTACACGTTCAAGGCAATAAATATCGCTAAAGGCCACGGAATCCCGCTGACACAACAACCTGCCATCCGGCCTTTTTATCCGATCGTCCTGGCCTGCCTCTATACGTGGACTGGATTTTCCCTGGGAGCGATATCGGTTCTCAACATTGTAATTGGCGGCGCCACCGCAGCGTTGATTTATCTTTGCGGCATATTGGTTTTTAATCGGCTCTGCGCATTTGGCGCGGCCTTGTTCTTCGCGATCGATCCCACCCAATTGATCCAGATCCCACAGGCAGGGACTGAACCCTTAGGGCTTTTCTTTTTCGTTGGTTCGGTTTACGCCACCCTGCTTGCTTTCAAGAACCGGCGGGCTGCCATGTTCTTCGTATCAGGTCTTCTTATCGGCTTAAGTAATCTTACCCGTACTCTTACGGTGTTCACGCTGCCGTTTTATGTCGCATTGATCTTGCTGGTAGGGTGGCGAAACAGAACACCTAAAGCTGTTGGCAAACATGCGTTCCTGCTGCTTTTCGGGTTTTTCTCTGTTATGCTCCCATGGCTCATTCGGCAGGAGCGCTTATACGGTATCGTCAGCTTGTCGGATAACATTGGCGAAGCGATCTACGCAGCTACATCGCCTCTTTACAAGCGGTGGACTCCAGCCGTACGCAAGGACGCAGACGCAGACGGCATTCCAAATACAATTCGTGACCGGTATCGCTATTTTATTGACCGCTCGATTGAGAATGTAAAAACCAATCCTCGTTTCTATCTTCGCAATGTTGGGGCGGCGCTTTGGGAATATGCAAACACGTTCGGCCCTCGAAGCCGGGCCGCAAACCGGTACCAAGACTGGTTTTCCAGCGCCGCTCAGGGGCAGAGAGTACTTCTATTTTATTTGCTGGCCTTCGCATTGGTCATGTGGCTGCTGCGAAGAGACAGCCCCTTCGCGCCATCCAGTTTACTCTTTCTCTTGATTTCAATCGGGCTTGTTGTGCTCTATCGGATCCTGCCGTCTTGGGCGACGTTTGTACCGGTTGTGTCAGGATTTGTTTTCACCTGGATGGCAGGCCGCAGGATGCCAAACCTCATTCTGGCAGGAACTTTGGTCGCTGCTGTTCTCGGCAGTGCGGTTTTTGCAAATTCGGTTCTGTTTCGCGCGATTCTGATGACTGATTGGTTATTTCTGCTCTACCTTCTTGCTGCGATCTGGTTTCCTGCAGAGAGCTTATCGCGCCGGCTTGCCGGCGAGCCGCAGCAAGGTAGCGCTGCGGAAACCGAATCCGACGAACCTAGTTCGTTCCAAAGTGCTTTATCTTTGATTTCGCGGCGGTCCTGCCTGCTTCTTGTTATTGCAACACTGGGATTTTTTTTAGTCAGCGGTGCGCGTCTGATTGCGCTATCGGCCTCCAATCAAAGACGAAAGAGCAAAAGGCAATCAGTCCTAGAATGGTCCTTGGCGCGTGGCCTAACCGTTCCAGACAAAGTATCGATCCTACAACGCTTGCAGTATTCCCCATCTTGTATTCCGCAGGAAGATTACCGGCAGCTTCAAATCTATCAGGAAGGAAAGCTTCCTCCTAAATTTGGTGACTATATTGTTGAGCTCGAAAGTTTTTACTATGACTATCACATTCCGCCTGGCGAGACTCTGCCATATCGGATGCTTGGGCCCAAGCCCTATGCGCGTAATCTAGTTAGGCTTGCACGCTTTGAGTTCTTCTTCGCAGGAGACATTCCCGCCGCTTTTGCTGACCGGCCACTCGTCTTTATCGGAGTCGTCGTTCCGCAAGAGGTTGAGGATCGAGATCAAGCCTTACGCCCTTTGGTGAAGGGACTGGCAATCGTGCCTCTGGGCGGTAACGGGCAGCCCGATTTTGCACACGCAGTTTGTGCCCCGCCTGCCTCTGAGTTTACACGTTAACCAGCCATCCCGGCTGTCTGCCGCTTCTCGACAAAATCGGATCTTTTTTCCAGAGCTATAGGGCGCCTGTTCACGGCCATTTCAACTTCGTCCAAGTGCTTCGGCGTCTGATTGAGCTAATTAGCCTCGAGGCTTCCGGCGCATCCAGAAGCTGCCTCCGCCCCACCTGACTGGATTCGGAACGGTAGCGTCGACCTTTTCCAAACTCGGAAAGGCAGCTTTGAGGTCTTCCAAATAACGCAGCCCTGCCCAAAAGAAATGGGATTCGGGGTTCGCGCTGATTTTCCCAGTGATTGCTTCGGTTCGCTTCTTGTTGCTCACTGAAAGACCAGGATCAGCTTCTCGCTGCCGTAGCAATGTCTGACTGCTCAGCCGTCGCCAATTGCTTCGAACGCCAAAAATGGTCGTCGCTAAATAGAAACTCTATCTTTTTGCGTGCAGCGTCGGGCGAATACAAAGCGCGCGTTTTCCTGATACCATTTTCGGAAAGCCGCGTCCAAAGTTCCTCTGATTCGTAGAGCTCAATGAGTGCCCGGCCAAACTCTTTCGGCTCATCGGCGACGAGAATGTCCTTGCGATCGGTGAGTCCCATGCCTTCAACAGCGAGAGACGTTGCGACTACCGGCACGCCGAAGGCCATGCTTTGATTGATTTTGCCCTTCACTCCGGCGCCAAACCGCAATGGCGCAACGGATAATCTTATGCTGTCAAAAAATGGACGGACATCTGTTTGTAATCCCGCGACAACAACCTTCTCAGTTGCTAACGCAGCGATTTCTGGCGGTGCTTTGTCGCCGATGATGTAAAATTTTGCGTCGCGCAGATGCTCAATTACGAGCGGGTAAATTTTCTGCGCAAAAAACAAGACCGCGTCAATATTTGGCCGGTGCTCGAATCCACCTATGAAGAGAAAGTCTCGCCGGACAGCAAACGGTGTCTTTGAGCCGGAGATATCGACGATGTTTGAAAGCAGTTGAATTGATTTGCCAGGCCACTTCTCTTGCAGCAGTTGTTGCTCGACGGGGCTTACAACCCAGGTTTCATCAGCCTGATCAATCAATTCGTGCTCCAACCTTTGTTTCTCCTGTGCCTGGCGGCGCATCTCGGGGTCCCGGGTTAGTCGCGCTTCGCTATCCTCCCTGACGTAGTGAAGATCGACAGTGTCAAAAATGATGCGGCCCTGTGGTGCGTGCAGCCGAACGTCTGCAATATGTTTGCGCGCAAAATCGCATCGGCTGAGCAGAATCACATCGAAGCCAGAGCCGTGCGCTAGAAGGTAGTCGCGCACTTTGTTGACATAAGGATGATAAATCACTTCGATACCGCGTTTCTGCAGCTCGCATGTGTAGGGAGGCTCGTATGCGAGATTGTCGGGGACAAAAGTGACGCGATGACCAAGTTGACGTAGAATCTTGAGAATTTGAAACATTCGGAGTGATCCCGAGTCCTTATCCGGCATGGGAACGTGATGGTCGATCACGAGAATGTTCTTCCGGTCCGGCGGCGCCGGTTGCAGGGCCGCCAAATCACCATGTGCTGGTTTTGTCATTAGCTCGGCGGCCCATTTTTCCGCAAATGTCGACCGGTTAATCTCCTGATGTTTTTTCGCGCCGGTTGAGAGATCGGTTCCACCGGTTGCTCCTTCGTAGTGAATCACCTCACTCAGCGGTTGATACAAAACCCTATACCCCGCCGCTCG
>WNGI01030562.1_pt1 | contig 11937 bp, 9 predicted proteins | sample 5400621 | NCBI WGS metagenome assembly WNGI01 (sample SAMN13153374, study PRJNA577476) | soil metagenome | isolation source: 20 cm soil or saprolite under Garry oak tree replicate 1 | place: USA:California | collected 2016-06-15
CCGAATGGACGATCGAGGCGATCGCCGCGGTCATCGTTGCCGGTCCCTATGCCTGGCCCGCGTTCGACGTCCGCGCTTACGGCGTGCGCACCAATCGCTTCGGGACTGGCTCGTATCGGGCGCCGGGCGCCCCACAGGCGGCGTTCGCGCTCGAGTCATTGATCGACGAGCTGGGCGAGCGTCTGGGTCTCGACCCTGTCGAGCTGCGACTGGCCAATCTCGCCGAGGCGGGTTCGCCGATGATCGATGGAGAAGCCTGGCCGGGGATTGGCGCGAGGGAGTGCCTCGAGGCCGTCCGTGCGCATCCCCTCTGGACCGGCCGCCAGAAGGTCCCGCCCGGTGAGGGCATCGGCCTGGCCGTCGGTTATTGGCCCGGAGGCAAGGAGCCGGCCGCCGCCATCTGCCGGCTCGAACCGGACGGTACGCTGGCCGTCATCACCGGCGTCGTGGATATGTCGGGTGCCGTCAGCGGCTTTGGCGTGATCGCCGCCGAGGCCTTCGGCGTGGCCCCCGACCAGGTCAAGGTGGTCAGCCTCGATACCGACGGGGCTCCGCAATCGCCGCTGAGTGGCGGGAGCGTCGTCACGTACTCATCCGGTCGAGCTATCCAGGCTGCGGCCGCCGACGCACGACAGCAGCTCCTCGACTTCGCAGCCCTGGAATTCGAGATCGCGCCGGCCGACCTGGAGATCGTTGACGGCATTGTCCGACCGCGTGGCTCCCCCGACCGAGGCATGTCGCTGGCCGCCCTGGCTGAGAAGTTGCACGACTTCGGTGGCCACCATCCACCGGTCGAGGGCCACGGTCGCACGGTCCCGAAGAGCCTCGCTCCCTCGTCCGCGGCGCACCTCGTTCACGCTCGCTTCGATCACGATACCGGGCGAGTCGAGATCCTGCGCAATGTCGTTGCACAGGACGTAGGACGAGCGCTGAACCCCGCGCTGATCGAAGGCCAGATGCTTGGTGGAACGGTGCAGGGCATCGGCTGGGCGCTGTACGAGAAGCTGATCCACGACGAGCAAGGGCAGCTCCTGAGCGGCACGTTCCTGGATTACGCAATTCCCAGAGCGAGCAGTCTGCCGCCGATCGAGACGATCATCGTCGAGGTTCCTGCGCCGGACGGACCGTTCGGCGCGAAGGGAATCGGCGAGGCCTCCGTGGTTGCCGCTCCCGCAGCGATCGCAAACGCAGTAGCCGCGGCGGCCGGGGTGCGGCCTCGAGAGCTGCCCATTCAGGCAGCGCGGCTGTGGACGTCGTCGCGACACCGCCCGGAACCCATGTGAGCCCCGCCACTCACGGCAGTCCCGGGCCTGGGGATGGGCGAGGCATCGGTCATACGGCGATCCGCAGCCACCTGATGTTCTTGATGCAATCCTCTTCGCACCAGAAGACCAGGAACAATTGCCCGTCGGGCATGACGACCATTTGTGGAAAGCCGAATTTGAGCTGGAGCAGCTCATGACCAGGATCGGCCGTTCCGCTCATCCCCGACGACGCTCCCTGCCACAGCGGGATCGTCTCCTGGTTGACCCAGCGGTCGCCGTCGAGGCGCGCGACGGTAGCCCACAACCCTGGGACGTCGTCGCGTCGGTAGGCACTGAAAATCCTGCCGTCTGGGAGCTCGATGATCTTGGTCGTCTGTCCTCTGAACCCGGTGAATCCGCGAACCGTGAACTCGCGGCCATCTTCGCTCAGGGCGTAGGGCGTCGGCTCGGCCCGGTTGGTGTCGAGACTCACCGCCCATGCGACGGCAAGAAGGCGCCCGTCCCGCAGCTGGACCACGGACTGTTCCCAGTGAAGGACATGCTCGGCCCAGCGGTCGAATTCGACGATGTACTCGGGCCACGAGGAACCCTGGTCGTGCGAAACCAGCAGGATGGCGTTCATGCCATTCGGGGCCGCCCCATCCCAGCCCATCCAGGTCGAGGTTGGCCCCAACCACCGCCCGTCTCGAAGCTCGACGATCGCATGGCAGATCTCGAAGGCGGGGCCGACCAACGGGGGGTCGATGCGTACCGGGCCCTCCCACGAACGTCCACGATCTCGGCTCCTGAGCGTGATCAGCTCCATCTCCGTGTATCCCAAGGTGGGCACGTTGATCAGGCCCCGCTCGGGGTCGTCTCGAAACATCCGACCGCCGAAGGCGACCACGGATCCGTCGGATACCCGGCTGATGCGAACGCTATGGACACTGGCTCTGTTGCCGGAATCAGCAAGCACCCGCACGGGGCTGGTCCACGTGGTGCCGTCATCGAGCGAGCGGCTCGCGTACGTCCGGTAGTCGAGGGCCACGTCGGCCGAAGCCAGGTCGAAGGTGCAGAGCAGCTCCCCATCCTCGAACCGGACGATCGTCGGATGCCACGTGTGGACCGGCCGCAGCTCGGGTCTTGGATTGCGATACACGAGCCCGCTCGCCAGCACCTCCAGCATGGATCGATCCTCCCAGTGACCCTGCGCCGCTTCAACGATGGCCGTAACGCCTGTCGGACGGGTGCACTCCCGTCCATGCTGGGGAGACTAACGCGCCGGTGACGCCGACGAAATCCCTACCACGACCACGGCCGCCCACACCGTCGACAGTGACACCCGCATGACCGCCGGACACCGAATCGTCCTTGAGCCGGCAGGTGGGATTCGGATCGAACCGTTCAATACGCCGCCGCCCGGCCCGCGCCAGGTTCTCGTGCGGAACCGGCTGACCCAGGTCAGCGCCGGCACCGAGGTCAATGCGATTCGCGCTCGACGTTCGGGAGCGCCGCTCGGAGAGCCCGACGACCTGCCGCTTGGATACACGTCCGTGGGCGTAGTCGAGGCGGTCGGGCGGAACGTATCGGAGGTCGAACCGGGTGCCCGCGTCCTCGGCGAGGGCCCGCATGCCAGCCATTGGCTGGCGATGCTGCCCGACCCGGGATCGATGGACGAGCAGGCGTCGGAGCTGGGGCTCATGGCACTGCCCGACGACGTCGACGATGTCTCCGCCGCTTTCGCCATCCTCGGCGACGTGGCCCTACATGCCGTTCGTCGAGCCAGGATCGCGATTGGCGAGTCGGTGGCCGTGCACGGGCAGGGAGTCGTCGGCTTGATCGCGTTACGGCTGGCGCGATTGAGTGGCGCCCATCCGCTGATTGGTGTCGACGTCGTCGAGGATCGGCTGCGCGTGTCTCGAGTCTTCGGCGCGACTCACGCCGTCAATCCGCTGTCAGGCGACGTCGCGGCCTCGATCCACGCCGCGACCCCGGTGACGCGACGCTTTCCCGGTGCAGCGGCTGCGAGACTCGAGCCGACGTCCGGTGCGGACGTTCAGATTCACTCGACTTCGCGCATCGACGTCGGGCCCGAGATGCTGCGAGCGGCGGCCGACCGCGGCCGGATTGTCGTTGCCGGGGCGACTGCGGCCTGGCCGGATCCTGGTCCGACTGTCCCAATCAGCCTCGACATACTGCTGCGAAGAGAGATCTCCCTCGTGGGCTCGTACGAGACCGGATTCGGGTTGAGTCACCCGTATTGGCCGTGGACCCGGTCGCGCAACCACTCGACGGTGATCGACCTCATCCGGCGCGGAGAGCTTGACGTCCGCCCGCTGATCACCCACGTCGTACCGTATACCGAGGCGCCTGCGATGTACGACGTCCTGGCAGCCGGCGGCGAGGGCTGGCTGAGCGTCGCATTCACCTGGCCGGACTGACGCGAGGTGGCACGGACGGGCTGACGGAACCCAGCCAGAGCGGGCACCGACCGCAGCTCATACCGGATGCCCCCATCGAGTTGGTCCAGACGGGATGGTGCTGCCGTCCGGTCAGCTGGTGGCGGCCGCGGACATGGCCGAGCGCGGTCGCAATTCGGAGAGAACCTCGCGCGCGGCGGTGAGTACGGTGTCGATATCCGCCTCGGAAACTCCGTAGTGGGTCACCGCGCGGACCAAGCCGTTCGGATACTCGATCATCTGTATGCCGCGTGTGGCGAGGCCCGCCAGGAAGGCCGCCCGGGAGGTGACCGAGGCGCCTCTGCTCTCACGGCCGGCCAGGCCGAAGATCACGAAGTTGGTGCGGACGCGGTGGGGCTCGAGCTCGATCACTCCCGGCAGCCCTGCCAGGCCCTGGGCCAACCGCCGGGCGTTGGCGTGGTCGTCGGCGAGCCGCGCGATCATCCCTCCCGGCCCGGGCTGGAGCGCAACGAGCCCGGCCGCGGCAAGGATCCCGGCCTGGCGCATTCCGCCGCCGACCAGCTTGCGGGCGCGGCGCGCCGTGGCGATGAACTCACGCGTGCCGACGACGACCGAGCCGACCGGGCAGGCGAGGCTTTTGGAAAGGCAGAACGTCACCGAATCAGCCGGATCGCAAAGGTCACGGGCCGGGACGCCGAGGGCTACCGCGGCGTTGAACAGGCGGGCACCGTCGACGTGGAGCGGCACTCCGCGGAGGTGAGCGATTGCAGCGACCTCGGCCGTGTAGCTCGGCGTCAACGGCTGTCCCATCGTCAGGTTGTGCGTGTTCTCGAGAACCACGAGGCCTGTGACTGGCTCGTGGACGTCGCTCGGATCCCGGAAGGCGCGGTCGATGGCAGCTGGATCGATCGTGCCGTCGGGTCCCACCCGAATGGCTCGCGCCGAGGCGCCCACGACGACCGCATGGCCGCCGGCCTCCCCGTCGACGACGTGCGTTCCCGCTCCTGCGATGAGCTCAAAGCCCCGCCCGAGATGCGCCAGCATCGAGACCAGGTTGCCCATCGTCCCGGAAACGACGAACAAGCCGGCGTCCTTGCCGAGCAGCGTCGCCGCACGCTGCTCCAGGGCGTTGACCGTCGGGTCTTCGCCGAAGACGTCGTCGCCGACGTCCGCCGCTGCCATCGCTCGCCGCATCTCTTGCGAGGGCTGGGTCACCGTGTCGGAGCGCAGGTCGATCATTCGTCGAGCGTGGGATTGGGCCGTCGAGGAACTACTTCGGCGCAAAGTCGACCGTCCATTGACAGTCCGGGTTGGTGGAGACGAGCACGTAGTACATGCCACCTTTGAGGTTCTGGAGATGGTACGACGCCTCGGTAACGATCCCTGCAAGCGAGCTGGACGCGTCGTAGACCCAGACGAATGGGCTGCATGCCGCTATGCCCACGACCGCTGCGAGCACCAATGCTGCCGCCGTACGCGAGCGCAAGTCGTGCCTCCCGTCGTTTCCCGACGCCTGTCGCGTCATCCGACACACCGGCGCCGATCGCGCAACGCCGAAACCCGTCAGCCGCGCCTGATCGTTCTCGGATCGAGCGCGTCGCGGAGGCCATCACCGATGAAATTGACGCCCAGAACCATCAGGGTAATCGCCGCGGCCGCCGGCATCCATTGCCATGGCAGGTGGTTGAGGACCACCGGGCTCGTTGCCTCGGTGATGAGGTTTCCCCAACTGGCCTCCGGCGGCCTGACGCCGAGACCCAGGAAGCTGAGGCTGGATTCGAGCAGCACAGCGGTCGCGACTCCGAATGTGGCCACGACGGTCAGCGGGCCGAAGATGTTCGGCAGGGTGTGCCGGAACAGGATCACCCGGTCTGGGACACCGATGACGCGTGCGGCCGTGATGTATTCCGCCTCCCGCACGACGAGCAGCTGGCCACGCACCAGTCGGGCGGTCTGTCCCCAGTTCAGCAACCCGATGACGATGATGACCGACCCGATGCTGGGGCCCACGACGGACACGAAAACGATGATCAGCAGCAACGGCGGGATGGCGAGGATCGTGTCGGTCAGGCGCATGAGGGCCTGATCGACGACGCCGCCGTAGAAACCGGCCGCCAGCCCCAGGAGCGTCCCGATCACGAGGTACAGCGCAACTGCACCGAACCCGACCACCGTCGAGGTTCGCCCGCCATACAGCACCCGTGACCAGATGTCGCGGGCGGACACGTCGGTGCCGAGTATGTGGGCCGCATTGGGGGCGTGCCGCGAGCCGGTTGTGAAGTCGATCTTGTTCGGTGGCCAGGGAGTCAGGAGCGGAGCCAGGATTGCCAGCAAGATGATCGTGGTCACGATGACGACGCCGATGATTGCAAGACGATGCCGCAGGAAGCGCCGGAATGCGGCGCGCGCAGGCGTCACATGTTCGAGCACAACCTGCTGGTCGGCCAGCGGTGACCAACTGCCGGCGACCCCGGCCCCCACCGTCGTCGGCCGGGTCACGTCGCGTTGGGTCATGCCTCGACCTCGAACGAACGTAACGTCATCGTGGTCGAACGTAGCGGACCCGAGGATCCGCGACCGCATAGCCGATGTCGGCCACGATGTTGGCGAACAGCACGGCGGTACCGACGATGAGGATGATGCCCATCATCAGGGATGGGTCCCTTGAATCGGCGGCATGCACCGCGAGCTGGCCCATCCCGTTCCAGTTGAAGATCTGCTCGGTGATGACCGCACCGGCGACGAGCTCGGGGATCAGCAGGGCGACCAGCGTAATGATCGGAATGAGCCCGTTGCGAAGGGCGTGACGGAGAATCACGACCCGGCTGCCGAGGCCTTTGGATCTGGCCGTCGTGACGTACTCGCTGCTCAGCACGTCGAGCATGCTGGCTCTGGTATAGCGAACGAGCGGCGCGGCATTGACGATCGCCAGGACGCTCGCCGGCAGGACGAGGTGGTAGAGGGCGTCCGGGAAGTCGCTCTTGCCGGCGGTGTGCTGGTCGCTTGTTGGCAACCAGTGCAAATTGACGGCAAATACGTAGATGGCGATCAGGCCCAACACGAACACGGGTGTCGACGCAAGGAATATGGCAAGGGCGTTCAGACCGTAGTCGACCCTCGAGTACTGGCGCACGGCGGTGATCACTCCGATCGGAATGCCGATGACCACCGCGAGGGTCATCGCCGTCACCATCAGGAAGAGTGTGCTCAATATCCGCGACCCGATCTCGCTGCTGATCGGGCGGTGTGAGGTGATCGAGTAGCCGAGGTCGCCCTGCAGCACGTGGCCCAGCCAGGCCACGTACTGGTTGGGAAAGATTGGTTGGTCGAAGCCCAACGCATGGCGCTCGGCCTCCAGGATTTCTGGATGCTGCGCGAGGTTCGCCAGGACGTCCGGGTTGGCCGTGGCGAGGAGCGGGTCTCCCGGCGCCGCCCGAAGCGCGATGAAGCCGATGATCGTGATCCCGAGCAGAACCGGGATCGAGATGAGGATGCGTCGAACGATGTAGGCGCCCACTGGGCCCGCCCTCTAGTCCTGTGAGCGAAGGCGATCCGTGAACGCCTGCATCATTCAGCTGCCCGGCTTGCCCAGGACCAACCCGCCCCGCTTACGGAGCGTACGTCCAGTCAAGGATCTTCTTGAACGATTCGCGCTCGTTGGGATAGATCGCAAAGCCGCCACCCAGACGGTCCGAATAGACGTGCAGGTAGTTGGGCTGCCAGAGGTAGATCTCCGGCAGGTTGTCGTTCAGCGCAAGCGCGACCTTGTGGATCGCCTGATCCTGCGCGTCCCCGGTCACCGCGGCGGCCGCGTTGAACAGGTCGTCGTAGATGCACTGCGATTGCGAAAGTTTGAGTTGGAGCGTCCCCAATCCCGGGCACGCATAGTACTGCTGCGACTGATACCAGCCGACGCCCTCACTGCCGCCGAATGACAGCGCGACCTCCCAGTTATTGGTCTTCTGGATCAGGTCGCTGTACGGCGCGGTAGGCAGGGCGGTGAGCTCGACCTTGAGGCCGAGGTCCTGCAGGTATTGCTGCAGCGGCGGTGCCGTGACCGTGAAGTTCGGGTCGCCGGCCAGGTACGACAGCCGGAAGGGCTTGCTCACGTCCCACGACGATTGCTTGAGCAGGTCCTTGGCCTTTTGCAGGTTGAAGTCGTACTTGTTGATGTCGTCGTAGACCTTCATTCCGGGCGGGATCGTGTAGTTGATCGTGGCCAGCCCGCCGAGGACCTTGGAGATCATCTCTGGACGATTGATCGCGTAGGCGATCGCCTGCCTCAGGGCCTTGTCGGTGTTCTTGTTGTTGAAGTCCATCGCGAAGATGCCGACGCCAGGCACGTTGAGCTGCTTCAGGCCCGGAACGTTGGCGAGGCCGGGGCCTTCCGCCGGCGGGACCCTGATCACGAGGTCGAGCTCGCCGGCCGCCAGCTGGGCAACCGAGACGTTGCTCTCCTGGATCTTGTACACGATTGTCTTGATCTGGCTGTCCTTGGCTCGCCAATAGTTGGTCTTCGCGGTGAGCGTCGCACCGGTCGCGGAGATGGACGTGGTGAAGTCGTAGGGGCCGGTGCCCGGAGTTTTGCCCGCGACGCCGAGGCAGAAATCGCAATTCTCGGCCTGCGCCGCGGTGAGGTCCTTGAGGACGTGCTGCGGCTCGATGTAGTACACGGCGCCGGCGATCCGCCGCAGGAACGTGCTGTCCGGCTTGCCGAGGGTGATCTCGACGGTGTGATCGTCGATCTTTTTCAGGCCCTCCGGGATGTTCTTGGTCCCCTTGACGGCGGCAGCGCCCTTGACATTGAGCCACTCCTCGACGCCGAGCTGCTTGAACGCCGCGGGATTCTGATCGGCCCACGAGATCGTGAAGATCACATCGTCCGCCGTTGCCGGCACGCCATCGCTCCAGACCGCACGAGGGTCCAGCTTGAAGGTGTAGACGGTTGCGTCGGGCGACGCGGTCCACTCAGTTGCGAGGCTCGGGAGGAGCGTGACCTCGTCCTTGTCCACGTCGACAAGCCGGTTGAACACGAGGTCCGCCATGAGCTCCTGATTGCCTGTTCCCAGCTCGACCGGGTGAATGCTTGGAAGGAAGTCAGACGCGGGCCCGCGAGCGCGCATTCGTAAACCCTCCTCGTTTGCCGGGCTCACTGCTCGGCGGGCCGCGGCAGTGGCACTGTGAAGCTCGGCTGTCCGGGTGTCAATGGATTTCAGGCAGGCGTCAGTCGCAGCCTATTTGCGGGCCCGCCCCGTCTGCCATGGCGCTTGGTCATACGCCGACCAGCGCCGCCTCGAGCGGGAGTTCCACGGGCTGATGGTTGGCGGCCGAGATCCGTACGGCGTCCAGCATTTCCTGGGTGCCGCGGGCCCATCGACCGTTCACGAGGGGCGGCCGCCCGCTCTCGATCGCCGACAGCACGTCGCGCATCTCGTCGGCGTAGCCCTTGAGCCGAACCGGGTCGTTGGGGTCGTTGGGATCGAACGGCTGCTGCTCGAAGGCGACCTCCCAGCGTTCGCCCTTGCCGAGGCGCACCTGGCCGTAGGAGTCGAGTTCGATCATGCCCTCCGAGCCGACGAGCAGATAGCTGAGCATGCTGCCGAGGCCGGGGGAAGGGATGTCGTAGCTGATCCAGACGCTCGCCATGACTCCGTTCGCGAACGCGTACTGCGCCATGGCGCTCTGATATGGGGGCGGCTTGGCGGTGAAGGACTGGAACTCGCCATACGCCCGAACGGGGGAGCTATCGACCAGCCAGCGAAGGACGTCACAGACATGCGAGCCCATGTCAGCGTAGGGCAGGATGTTGGGTAGCGGCGCTTCGGTCGCGGTGTCGATACCGCGAGCCTGGACCATGCGCAGACGCCCGACTGATCCGTCGACCAGGAGATCGTGGGCCGCTCGAGCTGCCCCTCGGAACCGGTGCTGGGAAACCACGGCCAGCGTGGTTCCCGACTGATCGGCGGCCGCGACCATCGCGTCGCTCTCCGCCACATTCATCGCCATCGGCTTCTCCACCAGGCAATGCTTGCCGGCCCGCGCCGCGGCGACCGCCAGGTCGCGATGGGCATCCGGTGGCGTGGCCACCACGACAAGCTCGATGTCCCTCCTGGCAAGGAGTGAATTGGGATCCGACTCGAGCGCGACCCGATAGTCACTGGCAAGGCGCGCCGCCCGGCTGCCCCCCGCGACCGCGAGCACTTGCGTCTCGGCCACGTGATTAGACGCGACCTCGGTCCACGTCCGACCCATGAAGCCCGTTCCGATCACCCCGATCCCGATCGTCATCCATCACTCCTCGACAAGCCTGCCCGCAGGCGGCCGGGCACCCTGGCGAAGTATGCTCGCCCGACCTTTCGCCCGGGTCATACTCGCCACTTGGTCCCGGCAGCTTCGCGGCACCCCACGCAGGAGATCGATGCCGATGAAGATCACGTCGGTCGAGACGATCGAGCTCAGCCATCGGCTCAACCGCCCGACCGGCCCGGCGAGCGTGCTCAACGAGACTCGGAGCACGCTGATCGTCCGCATCGCAACAGATGAGGGCCTGATCGGCTGGGGCGAGACGTCGCCGCTGGACGGGGTTCGCGAAACCATCATGGGTACCTACGCCAATGCCCTGCGCGGTCGCGACCCCCTGGATGCTGGGCGAGTCTGGCGAACGCCATGGCTGGCGCCTTTCGAGAGCGGACTCGCCGCTGGTGCGGTCGACATCGCCCTGCACGACCTGCGGGGCAAGGCCCTGGGAGTCCCCATCAATCGGCTCTATGGCGGCGGCCTCCGGACGAGCGTCCAGGCGTACGCATCAGGCCTTTGCTACTTCAAGGACGTGGATCCCGCCGACCAGTGGATGGACGAGGCGCTGGGCCTCGTCGCCCGGGGCTTCCGGGCGATCAAGATGCGGATCGGCCGGTTCCCACCCGCCCACGAGGTCCCGCTCGTCGCCAGGGTCCGCGAAGCGCTTCCGCCCGACGTGCGCCTCATGGTGGACGCATGGGGCTCCTATACGCTCCCGACGGCCCTGCGTGTCGGGCGCGAGCTGCAAGAGCTGGGCGTGTACTGGTACGAGGAACCACTGCCGCAAGCTGGTTACCACGGCTACGAGGTCCTGGCGGCCAACCTCGACATGGCGATCGCCGGGGGCGAAATGCTCCAGACGCGGGCCGCCTTCAAAGAGCTTCTCGATCGTCGCGCTGTGGACATCGTGCAGCCCGACGTGTCGATCTGCGGCGGCATCGCCGACCTGCTCTTCGTGGCCGAGCTGGCCCGCCTCTCCGGTATCCAGGCAATCCCGCACTCGTGGAACGGGGCGATCACCGAGGCAGCGTCCCTGCACATCGCGTCGCTTCTGCCCGACCCCACCCTGATGCCCGGCGTTGAGGCACCGCTGCTCGAATACGACACGACGGAGAACCCGTTCATCGAGGGCGGCCTGCGTGAACCGTTTCGGATGCACGACGGTCGGATCGACGTCCCAACCGGGCCGGGCCTCGGGATCGAGCTCGACGAGGAGTGGCTGGAAGGCCACGCCGTGGAGCGCTGACCTTCAGCCAGCTGACTCCATGAGTGGTGCGCCGCAGCCGACCGCCCGGTCTCCGGATGTGTAGGGCCTGAGCTCGACGTTGACCTCATCGGGGCGAACGACGATTCCACCGTTGACTGTCATGAGGGGCACGAACCGCCGATTGGCGCGTTCGGTGCGGCCGAACGCGTCGTGGAATACGAATGCGCCGGGCTCGATTCCGAATACGGCGACGTCGGCCCGGCGCCCCGGCGCCAACGTGCCAAGCTCGTGCTTCCGTCCGATCACGGCCGCAGGGTGCCAGGTCGACGCCGCGACGATGTCGGGGATCGAGCTGCCGGTGTGCAGGAACTTCGACATCGTCGTCAGCATGTCGAACACCGGCCCTTCGACCGAGAGACGGTGAAGGTCCGTACTGATGGTGTCGAAGCCAAAGCCTTGATCCTGGGCCCTGTGATAGATCTCCCAACTGAAACTGCCGCAGCCGTGCCCGACGTCGAAGACCACGCCGCGACGACGCGCATCCAGAACCTCAGGCAGGAGCCGATCTCCGCCCCCGAAGATCAGCCCCCCGTCGTCCCCGATGAACGTGTGGGTCACCACGTCGCCGGCGCGAAGACGGGGCAGGACAGCTCGCAGGTCAGCGCCGCCCGAGACATGGACCATAAGGGGCACGCCTCCGCCTGCAGCGGCCTCGAGCGCGGCCTCGAGTGCTGCCATCACGTTCGGGCCGCACGGCCCGCGCCCCAGT
>WNGI01006496.1_pt1 | contig 11935 bp, 12 predicted proteins | sample 5400621 | NCBI WGS metagenome assembly WNGI01 (sample SAMN13153374, study PRJNA577476) | soil metagenome | isolation source: 20 cm soil or saprolite under Garry oak tree replicate 1 | place: USA:California | collected 2016-06-15
CCCGCCGGCGCTGCCCCGAATTTCGTGCGCGGATCTTTTTTCGTCATCGACTCCGAGTGATCCCGTATACGATCGGTGGCTCGCGAAGGAGGACTATGGCACGGGCCAAGAAGAAGAGCAAAGGAAGCAGCAAGTCGAGCGCGAAGAAGACCAAGCGCACCGCCGCACGCAAGGGCGCATCGCGTAAGACCGCGCGCAAGACTGCGCGCAAGACTGCCCGCAAGGGCGCCGCGAAACGGACGGCGACGAAGAAGACCGCGAAGCGCGCGGCAGGCGGCGCAAAGCGCGCGGCAGGCGGCGCGAAGCGATCCACCGGCGGACGCAAGTCGTCGGCGGCGCGGCGCGCTCCGGCAGCGGCGCCGGGCGGGTCGGCCTACGGCGGCGGAATGGGCGCCGGAGGCGGCGGCGCGGACAACGAGGAAGTGGACGCACTGGCTAGTGACGAGCTCATGGACGAGGATGCGGATATCGACCTCGGCGGCGACGAAGGCGGCGGAGACGACGACCTCGAGGGCACGTAGGCACAGAACTCGCAGCTGAACCTCCGCGGAAGGAGGAGAAATGCTGCAGCTGGCACTGCTGTTTCTCGTCGTTGGAATCATCGCCGGTCTTCTGGGCTTTACGTCGATCGCGGGCGCATCGTTCGCCATCGCGAAGTTCATCGCCGGCCTGTTCCTCGTGCTGTTCGTCGTCTTCCTGATCCTGGCGATTGCGGGAGTCCGCAAGGTCGTCCGCTAGTGATTTGGTGATTTGTGATTCGTGATGGCGGGTTCAATCACGAATCGCAAATCACAAATCACAAATCGGCACGGTAAAATGAGAGCCGTTTGCGAACGGCTGCACTCTGCGTCATCGCCGTTGTGCTCGTGTTGGTCGTCCCGCACGCACAAGGCACCGCGCCACCATCGCCGCTGACGCTCATCTCGCGCGACGGGCGGCGCCCCGTTCCCACCACGCTCCTCAACGGACAGGAATTCATCGCGCTCGACGACCTCGCCTCGCTCTTTCAGCTGATGGTGCGCGAAGATGCGCTTGCCGGGGGCGTGACCGTCAGCTACAAGGGGCGAACGATCGTCGCGTCGCCGGATCAGCCGATGGCATCGGTCAACGGCCGCGTCGTCACGCTGCCAGCGGCCATGGCGCGTGTCGGACGCCGCCTGTTCGTGCCGGTGGATTTCATCGCGCGCGCGGTGGCGCCCATCTACGATTCGCCGATCGATCTGCGTCGCGCGTCGCGCCTGCTGGTCGTCGGCAACCTGCGCGTGGCGCGCGTGACCACTCGCATCGATGCGGTCGGACCGCCAACGCGGGCGACGATCGAGGTGACGCCGGCGCTGCTCGTCAGTCCGGCGTCGGACGCCGGCCGCGTGCTGGTGCGCGTCGAAGCCGACGTGATCGATCCGGCGCCGCCGCCCGCGCCCGCCGGCTTGATCGATCAGATTCAGATGGGCACGCAGACGACGACGGTCGCGATTGCGCTCAACGCGCGCGCCGGAACGCCGCGCGTGTCGACGACGACCACGACCGAAAGCACGCGGGTAACGATCGAGGTGCCGCTGGCCGCGCCGCCGCAGGACACGAACGCCGCCCCACTCGGCCCACCCGCCCCACCCGCCTTACCCCCCCCACCCGCCCCGACAGGGCCCGCCCTACCCGCCTTACCGGCCTCATCAGGCGCGGCGCTGCAGACCATGGTCATCGATGCGGGCCACGGCGGCGACGACAACGGCGTGCGCGGGCCGAAAGGGACGCTCGAGAAGCAGATCACGCTCGGCGTCGCACGCAAGCTGAAGACGCTCATCGAGACGCGGCTCGGCGTGCGCGTGGTGATGACGCGCGACGAAGATCGCAGCGTCTCGCCCGACGAGCGCGATGCGATCGCCAACAACAGCAAGGCGGATCTGTTCCTCAGCCTGCACGCCAACGGCGCGCCGTCGGCAAACGTGAAAGGCACCGAGGTGTACTACCTGCGGCTCGACCGCGCGGGCGAAGAGGCGCGCAGAAGCACCGCCGCAACCGAGCTCGTGCTGCCGGTCGTCGGCGGCGTGACGCGTCCAATCGACGTCATTCCGTGGGACCTCGCGCAGGCGGCGCACGTCGATGCCTCGTCCCGCTTCGCGTCGATGCTCGAAGAGGAGCTCGAGAAGCACGGGACGATGGGACCACGTCCGCTCCAGCAGGCACCGATGCGCGTGCTGAGCGGCGCCAACATGCCCGCGGCGCTCGTCGAGATCGCGTATCTCACCAACGCGGACGACGAACAGAGCGTTCAGTCCGCTGATGCTCAAGGCGTGCTGGTGCAGGCAATCTACGACGCGATCGTGCGGTTCCGTGCCTTTCTGGAGGCGCCGCCCACGCAATGACCCCTCGACTCGCTTTCGCTCGGGGCAAGGCCAGACTCTGGCTGCAGATTGGTGGCGCCGTCGCGGCGATCATCATCGCCGCCGTGGGCGTGTCACAGCTGCTGGAGCGCATGGTCGCCCCCACGGCGCAACGACAGAGCACGGCAGCTCCGGCCGCGCCCGCAGCGAGCGTGCCGCACATCATCGCTACCCTGTATTACGGCACCGCCGATGGGCAGGCGCTCGCCGCGGTCAAGCGTGAAGTGCCGCTCGGCGACGGACCGCGCGCGCAGGGCCGCCAGATTCTCGAGAGCGAGCTCGAGGGCGCGCCGTCGCCGTACCTCTCCCTGGTCCCGCCGGGAACGATGCTTCGCGCCTTCTACATCACCGATCGCGGTGACGCGTTCGTCGATCTCAGTCCTGAAGTTTCGGTCATGCATCCCGGCGGATCGACCAACGAGCTGCTGACGGTCTACGCCATCGTCAACACGGTGACCGCCAACCTGTCGTCGGTGCAGCGCGTGCAGATTCTCATCGACGGAAAGCAGGCCGATACGCTCGCCGGCCACGTCGACCTCAGAAGACCATTTGAACGCGATACTTCGCTGGTAAAGGAAACGAAGGGAACGCAGTAATTCACGATTCAAAATGCAAAATGCTACACACTTCGTACCATTTGCATTTTGAATTTTGCATTTTGAATTACAGTGAGACTCCAGAATGAGAGCCGACGGCCGACTCGAGGAACAGCTTCGCCCCACCCGTATCACGCCGAACTACCTGATGCACGCAGAAGGGTCCGTCCTCGTCGAGTCGGGGAAGACGAAGGTGATCTGCACCGCGAGCGTCGAGGATCGCGTGCCGCCGTTCCGCCGCAACAGCGGCAAAGGCTGGGTGACCGCGGAGTACGGCATGCTGCCGCGCGCGACGACGACACGCACGCAGCGCGAAGCGCAGCAGGGGAAGGTCGGCGGACGCACGCAGGAGATTCAGCGGCTGATCGGACGCTCGCTGCGCGCGGTCACGAAGATGGAAGAGCTCGGCGAGCGGACGATTACGCTCGACTGCGACGTCATCCAGGCCGATGGCGGCACGCGCACGGCCTCGATCACCGGCTCGTTTGTCGCGCTCGCGCTCGCCGTCAACAGGATGCGCGAGCAGGACATGCTGCGCACGATGCCGATCGTGGACTATGTCGCCGCCACCAGCGTCGGCATCGTCGAAGGGATGCCGATGCTCGACCTCGCGTACACCGAGGATTCGAAAGCCGACGTGGACATGAACGTCATCAAGACGGGCGCGGGCCTCTACATCGAGCTCCAGGGCACGGCGGAAGCGATGCCGTTCGGACGGGAGGCGTTGAACCGTCTGCTCGATCTCGCCGATACCGGCATCCGTCAGCTGATCGCGCTGCAGCGCGGCCTGGTCGGCAACATCATCGGCAAGTAGGGCGGGTTCCGCCGAGTACCGGTTCCAGGCGAAGGCGGACCCGCCGGCATCATGCGCAGACTGCTCGTCGCAACCACCAATCCGGGAAAGCTGCGCGAGATCCGCGTCCTGATGGCGGACGCGCCAGTCCATCTCATTGGCCTCTCGGACATTCCGCCAATCGAAGAACCGGAAGAGACCGGCAGCACGTTCGAAGAGAACGCGCGCCTCAAGGCGAAATACTATGCGGCGCAGAGCGGACTCTGGACAGTGGCTGAAGATTCAGGGCTGGTGATCGATGCGCTTGGCGGTGAGCCTGGCGTGCTGTCTGCGCGCTTTCTTCGTCCGGATGCCTCCTACAGCGAGCGCTTCACCGAAATCTTCCGGCGCCTCGACGCGCAGCCGAATCAGCCACGGACGGCGCGATTCGTCGTGGCGCTCGCATCTGTTGATCGCGATCAAGTGGTGTACGAAACGACAGGTGTGGTCGAAGGAGAAATTGCGGACGCGCCGAAAGGAAGCGGCGGATTCGGCTACGACCCCATCTTCGTGTATCCGCCCTACGGCCGGACGCTCGCGCAAGTGACCGAACCGGAAAAGATCGCCGTCGCGCACCGCGGCATCGCGTTTCGTAAATTCTCCGAATGGCTGAAAGGCTTGCCGTGAGCGAGCGGAGCGAGTCGAAGGGGGAACGATGAACGGAGAACGATGTGCTGTTCTCCGTTCGTCACCCAGAGTCTGGCCGCGGACCTTACCGTCCGGGAGTTCGAGGGCAGGGCGTTTTGGCCGGTCGGTCTTACGGCTCGTGAGGAAGGAACAGCACCGACCAGCCTGGCAGGTTCAACTGTGCGCGTCAGGTGCGAACGGCTCGCGCCTGATCGGACCGCATAAATGCACCATCCCTTGTGCGGAACAGGAACTTCGCGTCAACGAGGGCACCGAGCAGCGCATCACACGCAGCGCGGTCGAGTCCCCAGAGCCGCTGCGCCTGCGCCGGCGTTAACCGCAGTCCAGGCATTTCGATGTACTCGCCCTGAACCCGTCGCAGTACGTCATCAAGCGGCTGCTGTGCTGGCATTGGTGGCCCCCCTATTCCCAGATGTGAGCAGTGGTCGTGTTGGAAAGAGCAACGCACATGCCACGCGCGACGAGCGTGTCGGGCTTTCCGTGCAGTCGCCGCAATGTCCAACGAAACCAGTGGCTTGCCGTTGAGACGGCTCTCTAAACCATTTCTTTCCTGCCTTTTAGCGAGCAGCGACGCGTATGAACCTGTACAGGCGACGGCGCCGCGCTGTAGGGAAACTGTTCAGAAAACCCGAAGCCCACCGGCACTTTGCCGTCCGTTGTGACAGCGCTCACGATGAGCCGTGAGCGGTGAGGCATTTGCGTTGCAGCCATGAGCAACGTGGAGAAGAGATGGCGATAAAAAACCTCGAGCTGCACCGAAGCGCGGAAAGCGTGTGGGACCGGACCGGGAGTCGATGGAATTGGGATGCCGAGCGCTGGCTGATTGCGGCCGCCGCCGGCGGGTTCATGATCGCGGGCCTGCGTCGGCGCTCCGTGACCGGCCTGGCGATGATTCTCGGCAGCGGGGCGCTTGCATGGTGGGCCTCGTCCGAGGTCGATCAGCGGCGCCATCGCCGCGGACACCTGCGAGCGGTGCTGCCGACGCGCCAGCGCGAAGATCCGATTGTCGAGTCGTCCGAGGAATCGTTCCCCGCCAGCGACGCGCCGGCGTGGACGCCGACGACAGGAAATACCACCACGGCGCATTAAGCAGTTCCGATGGCTGTCCTGCTCGCTCATCTGAAAGTCCCGCTCTCGTGGCGGGAGATTCTGACGCGCACCGTGAAGGAGGCGATGGCCGACAACGTCTTCGGGATGTCGGCCCAGCTCGCCTATTACTTTTTCTTCGCGTTGTTTCCGGCTCTGCTACTGCTCATCGCGATGGCCGGCTACCTGCCGGAGCAGACGCTCATCGACCAGGTGTTCAAGGCGATGGGGGGGTTTGCCCCACCTGCGGCATTGAGCATCATCACTGACCAGATCTCGAAGATCACGATGGCGAAGCCGAGCGGGCTGCTGACCTTTGGCATCGCGGCCGCCATCTGGAGCTGCTCGTCGGCGATGAGCGCCATCATCAACACGCTGAACGCCGCCTACGACATCGACGAAGGGCGTCCATGGTGGAAGGTGCAGCTGACGGCGGTCCTGCTCACTGTCGGCGTGGCGCTGTTCATTCTCATCTCGTTCGCGCTCGTCATCATCGGCCCGACGCTCGCGACCAATATCGCAGCTCGGATGCACCTGGGCCCGGTGTTCGAGTGGACCTGGAAGATCCTGCAGTGGCCGGTGGTGTTCGGGCTCGTCAGCGGCGGCGTGGCGATCGTTTATTACTACGCCCCCGACGCGGAGCAGGACTGGGTATGGCTCACGCCCGGGTCCATTTTCGCGACCACGCTGTGGCTCATCGCGTCCCTCGCGTTCAAGTACTACGTCGTCAACATCACGGATTACGCGGCGACCTATGGCGCCATCGGCGGTGTGATGGTCCTGATGCTCTGGTTCTACATCTCGGGTACGGTGATTTTGATGGGCGCCGAGATGAACGCGGAGATCGAGCACGCCTCGCCATACGGCAAGGAGCCCGGCGAAAAGGTGCCCGGTCAGAAGCGGAAGATCGGACCGGCGGCGATGCGCGCGTGGGTTGCGAAACGGCGTCAGCGCGGCGAGAAGCCGCCGAGCGCGGATGAAGTCAAGGAGGCCACCGACCGCGTTCCCGCACCGGCACGCGTTCCCGCACCGGCAAGGCCGGCTGCCGCGATCGCGATGACGCCCTCGTCGGAAACTTCCGGTGCAACCGGCTGGCTCGTGGGCGCCGGCGTGACGCTCGCGCAGTTGTGGATGATGCTAAAGGCCTTGCGAAAGACACGCGCCTGATCAATCGTACGCGCCTCTCATTTCTTGAAGAGGCGCGTATGACAATTTCCAGACGAGTTCTGCTTGGACAGTTCGGCGCCGTCGTCGGCGCAGCCGCGCTTGCGCCACGCGCGGCGGCGCAGCAGCAGCCCGTACCCGCTCCGCCTCCCTTCGACACGCATCGCGATTACAACCCGGCGGCAGGTCCGATCAGCTATCCGGATCCCGACGTCATCGTGATCGATCCGGCATTCAACGGGCTGCGGGTGAACAACAACGCGATTCACCGTCTGTGGACCGGCGGGCAGTGGTCCGAAGGCCCGGCGTGGTGCAGCCAGGGCAAGTACCTGGTCTGGAGCGACGTGCCGATGGGCGTGCAGCGTCGCTGGATCGACGATGACGGGCGCGTCACGGTGTTCCGCAGTCCTTCGAACAACAGCAACGGCAACACGTTTGACTTCCAGGGGCGTCAGGTCACGTGCGAGCACACGGGCCGCCGCATCGCGCGCTACGAGCACGACGGATCGATCACCGCGATTGCGGAAACGTTCAATGGCCAGCGGCTCAACTCTCCCAACGACGTCGCACCGCATCGCGACGGCAGCTACTGGTTCACCGATCCGCCGGCAGGGTTCACGTTGTACGAAGGTGCGCCCGAAGTATCGGGCACGCAGAGCAACGACGGGCGCTACAACTCGCGCGCCGGGCAGTTGTACGGCGTTGGCCAGGCGAAGCGTGACATCGCGACGGCGAATGTCTATCGCGTGGATGGCCAGAGCGGGCGCGTGGAGATGATGGTGAGCTCCATGAACCTGCCCGGCAATCCGAACGGCATCGCGTTCGCCCCCGACTACAAGAAGGTCTACATCGTCACCAACGGCATCGTCCAGAGCTTCGATTTGAGCGCGGACAACAAGCTGTCGAACCAGAAGGAGTTCAGCAACTTCATGGTCGATGGCGTGCAGTGCCGCACGGACGGCATCCGCGTCGACGTGAACGGCAACCTGTGGTGCGGGGCCAACGCGGGCCAGCGCCTCGGCTACAGCGGCGTCACCTGCTGGGCGCCGGATGGCAAGATCCTCGGCCGCATCCGCCTGCCGGAGACTTGTGCGAACCTCGCGTTCGGCGGGCCGAAGAGAAACCGCCTGTTCATGACGGCGGCGCAGTCGCTCTATGCCGTCTACGTGAATACGCAGGGGGCTTCGCCGGGCTAGAGCAATGCAAAACGCAAAATGCAAAATTCAAATGTGAATGCAAAAGTACTGTTTGCATTTTGCATTTTGCATTTTGCATTTTGCATTTCCGTCAAACCATCCGCAACCTGACTCGGCGAACAGCGTGATCTCTCCCCTTCTCTAGTACCAGATGGGCGCGCTCACGCGTCGGCTGGACGTTCTCCCGGAGATTCACGAGATTGATCGTCTCCCAGATGCGGCGCGCAGTCGCTTCCGTCTCGGTGTTGGTCATCCCCGCGTAGCGGTGAAAGTACGAGTCCGGATTCTGGAAGACCGTCGCGCGCAGCTTCGTGAACCGCTCGATGTACCACTGTTCGATGTCCGATTCGTTCGCATCCACGTAGATCGAGAAATCGAAGAAGTCCGACACGAACATCGCGTGCCGCGAGCCGGTCTGCAGGACATTGAGCCCTTCGACGATCACGATGTCGGGCTGGTGAACCGTCTGGTATTCGCCCGGCACGATGTCGTAGGCCAGATGCGAGTAGATCGGCGCGGTGACTTCCGGCAGGCCGGATTTCACGTCGGCGAGGAAGCGCAGCAGCCGGCGGACGTCGTAGCTCTCGGGGAACCCCTTGCGCTGCGTGAGGTCGCGGGCCTCGAGCTCGCGCTGCGGGAGCAGGAATCCATCCGTCGTCACGAGATCCACCTGCGGATGGTTCGGCCAGTGCGAGAGCAGCGCCTTGAGCACCCTCGACAGCGTGCTCTTCCCCACGGCCACGCTGCCGGCGACGCCAATCACGTACGGGATACGCAGGCTCGCGGACCCGCCGAGGAACGTGCTCGTGGCGGTATGCAGCTTCTGCGTCGCGCCGACGTAGAGGTTCAGCAGGCGCGAGAGCGGCAGGTACACATCCGTCACTTCGTCGAGCGAGACGCGCTCGGTGATGCCGCCCAACGGACGCAGCTGCGCCTCCGACAGCGGCAGCGGCGTGGATGCGCGGAGCCGCGCCCATTCGGCGCGGTTCAAATCCACGTAGCGCGAGATGTCGACCTGATCGATCGGACGCGTCATCGGCGGAACAATAATGCCACCGCCATCGCAAAGCCAATGACGATGACGGCACGGCGGACGGCCTTGCGTCCCACGCGCCGCGCCAGCGCCGCGGCGGTCATACCGCCCAGCGTCGCGCCCGAGGCCATCACGATCGCATCGGATGCGCGGACCATCCCGGCGGCGATGAAATAGGCCGCCGCCACCGCGTTGATGAACACGCCGAGCAGATTCTTCAGGCCGTTCATCTGGTGAATGTCCTCGTGGCCGAGGATCGCCAGCGCGAGCAGCATGAGGATGCCCATCCCGGCGCCGAAGTAGCCGCCGTAGACGCTCACCAGAAACTGAAAGCCGATCGCCGCGATCAACCACTGCCGGCGGGCAGCGGGCAGCGGGCTGCCGGCTGCATCTGCCAGCTGCCGGCTGCCGACGGCCCGCTTAAACCGATCCTGCAGCGCGAAGAGCAGCGTCGCGAAGAAGATCAGCGCCGGCACCAGCCGTTCGAACAGCGCGGGCGGCGTCACGCGCAGCAGCGCCGCGCCGACGAGCGCGCCGGCAATGCTCGGCACGATGAGCCAGTACATGCGTGGCGCGGTGTTCGCGATCTCGCGCCGGTATCCCCAGACGGCGCCGAGCGAGCCGGGCCAGACGCCGGCGGTGTTGGTCGCGTTGGCGATGATGGGCGGAATGCCGAGCCAGATCAGCGTGGGAAAGCTGACGAGCGATCCGCCGAAGGCGATGGCGTTGATAGAGCTCGCAATGAACCCGACGACGAATATAAGGGCGTTGTGGGTGCTCAGCGCAATCTCTTCACAATAGCCGCGCCCGCTTCCCGCGTCCCGAGCGCTCCGCCGATATCGCGCGTCGTCTCGCCGGCGTGCACTGCCTGCTCCACCGCGCGCTCGATCCGCCGCGCATCCTCCGCGCGCCCGAGCGTTTCGAGCATCAGCGCGGCGGAGAGGATGGCGCCAATGGGATTGGCGACGTTCTTTCCCGCCAGCGGCGGCGCGGATCCGTGGACCGGCTCGAACATCGACGTGCGGCCGGGATGGATGTTACCTGACGCTGCCATGCCCAGGCCACCCTGCAGCGCGCCACCGATGTCCGTGATGATGTCGCCGAACAGGTTGTTGGTGACGATCACCTGAAATTGATCCGGACTCTGCACGAGCAGCATCGCCAGCGCGTCGATGTAGAGATGTGTCGCGGAGATCTCCGGGTAGCGCGGCGCGAGCGCCTTGAAGACACGCTGCCAGAGCGCGTGTCCGTGCGTCATCGCGTTGCTCTTGTCGGCCATGCACACCTTGGTGAGCCCACGCGCCTTCGCAAACTCGAACGCGTACTCGACGATGCGGTGAACGCCGCGGTAGGTGTTCACCTCCTCCTGAATCGCGATCTCGTCCTCCGTGTCCGGCCGCATCCGGCCGCCGGCGCCGACATAGAGGCCTTCGGTGTTTTCGCGAAACACCGCGAAGTCGACGTCACGGCGCGTGCGGTTCTTCAGCGGACAGAGGCGATCGTCGAGGAGCCGGACGGGCCGGTAGTTCACGTACAGATCGAGCTCGAAGCGTGTGCCGAGCAGGATGTCGCGCGCGTGGCGGTTGTCCGGCACGCGCGGGTCGCCGAGCGCGCCGATGAAGATCGCGTCGAAGGCGCGCAGCGTGTCGTAGCCGCCGGGCGGCAGGGTGATGCCGGTCTGGAGGTAATAGTCATAAGAAAAGATTTATGCATCTACGCGACGGCAACGCTGATATTCTTTCCGGTTATGCATGGTGATAGACGCGCCCCAGAGGTGAATTAGCAGGAAACCTCGCGGCGCGAGCCCAATCCGGTGTTTTGGATTTCGACACTACAGGCGGGTGGATAATCGGCGGGCCGAAGAAATGACGGACCGTCAAACAATTGTGTCATAAGGACTTACCAATCGGAGGCACGTTGGTACGTGTTTTCCTTGGGACACGCGTCAATACGTCAAATAACAACACTCTAAGGAGCGAAATCAATGCACGCACGCATTAGTGCTCTGCTTCTGGCATTTGTCCTGGCCTTCGCGGGCCTGGCAGCCGCCCAGGAGACCACGGGCACCATCAGTGGCCGCATCGTGGATGCGCAGGGACTGGCGGTCCCCGGCGCCACGGTGACAGTCACAGGACCGCAGGGCAGCAAGACGGTCGTCACGGACAGCACGGGCCGATTCAATGCCCCCTTCCTGACGCCCGGTGTCTATTCGATCAAGACGGAACTCCAGGGGTTCAAGTCGGCTGAGAAGAAGGACGTCAACGTCCGTCTCGGCCAGACTGCGGACATTCCGATCACGATGGAGGTTGGCGGGTTGACGGAGACCGTCGAGGTCACCGGCTCGACCGCGGCAATCGACACCACCACCTCGACGATCGGTGCGAACCTCGACACCGCGCAGTTGAACAACATCCCGGTCGGCCGCACCTTCGCGCAGGCGCTGTATCTGACGCCGGGCGTCAGCAGCTCCGGCACGGCAGGTCAGGCGAACCCCTCGATTTCCGGCGGCACAGGCCTCGAGAATCAGTACGTGGTCGACGGCGCCAACGTGACCAACACCGGTTACGGCGGCCTTGGCTCGTACTCGCGTACGTTCGGCTCGCTCGGCAACGCCACGCCGTACGACTTCATCAAGGAAATCCAGGTGAAGACCGGCGGCTACGAAGCCGAGTTCGGGCAGGCCACCGGCGGCGTCGTCAACGTCGTCACCAAGAGCGGCACGAACCAGCTGCGCGGATCCGTGTTCGGCTACTCGCAGCCGGATCAGCTGCAGGGCTCCTACAAGGAGTTCTTCGCGTCGAACGGATCGGTCAACACTGTCGGCACTTCCGTCAGCGACGCGGGCGTCGAGGGTGGCCTTCCGATCGTCAAGAACCGGCTGTTCTTCTTCGGCGCGATCGACCCGTCGTGGCGCGTGACGACATTCAATGCGCCTCCTGGATTCCCGCTGGTGAGCCTTGGCGACGTCGACCGCAAGCGCCGCACGATCTCGTATGCCG
>WNGI01004954.1_pt1 | contig 11934 bp, 8 predicted proteins | sample 5400621 | NCBI WGS metagenome assembly WNGI01 (sample SAMN13153374, study PRJNA577476) | soil metagenome | isolation source: 20 cm soil or saprolite under Garry oak tree replicate 1 | place: USA:California | collected 2016-06-15
ACCAACGTGCTCATCCAGCCGCAAGGGCAGACCTGGCGGACCCTTCGCAACAGTGATATCTCGGTCTTCGGTGGCTGGGCGCTGGTAGTCCTGTTCCTCGTGATCGCAACGTTCTACTGGGTCAAGGGAACGCTGGCCTTGCACGAGCCACCGACCGGACGCGTGATACTGCGCTTCACATGGCTGGACCGGTTCATTCACTGGTCGACGGCGATTACCTTCAGCATCCTGGCGATATCCGGGCTCATCATGCTGTTCGGCAAGGCGGTATTGCTGCCGCTGATCGGTTACACGCTGTTTTCATGGCTCGCGGTCTTGGGCAAGAACCTGCACAACTTCGCCGGACCGCTGTTTTCGCTTTGCGTCCTTATGCTTTTCTTCAACTTCGTGCGTGACAATTTCCCCGGGCCGGGCGACTGGCAGTGGATCCGTCATTTCGGTGGCCTGATCTCCAAGCACGAGCCTCCATCGGGCCGATTCAATGCCGGCGAAAAGCTATGGTTCTGGGGAGGGGCCTCCATGCTCGGGATCATCGTCAGCATGAGCGGCTACGTGCTCGACTTCCCCAATTTTGATCAGTCGCGGCAGACGATGCAGATCGCGCATGTCATCCACTCGATCGGCGCGGTCCTGTTCATGCTCGGTGCCATGGGCCACATCTACATGGGCACGCTTGGGATGGCAGGCGCTTATGACGCGATGAGGACAGGCTACGTCGACGAGGAGTGGGCGCGCGAGCATCACGCCTACTGGTACAACGACGTCAAGGCCGGCAGGGTTCCGGTCCAGGAAGCCGACCCGCGCGTTGTGCGGCGCACGCCGGCCAAGGCATGAGTACGATGAGAACCGACCGCAAGGAGGCCAGTGGCATGACCACGTTTCGCGCACTGTTTGTCGCCCTGATGGTGGTCGCGAGCTTCGGGCTCGCCATTGCCAAGCTTCCGCCGCCACCGCCGATGGACGACGCCGCCAAGGCCGCGGCCGAAGAAAAAAAGGCCAAGGACGCTGCGGCCGCGGAGGCGGCCAAACAGCTTCAGGCGCGAATCGAGGATAAGGTCGCCGCGCGTTATATCGCCGAACAAAAGGCGAAGGGCATCATCGTCACGCCGCAAATGGGACCGACTGCGGGCGGATCGACTGACACATCAAAGGGGTTGTCGTCGCAGCCCGAAAAGACGATGGGGCACTCGCCGGCGAAAAAGTAAGCGTGTTACCGCCCAGCCTTGCGGCGCGCGGCCTACCAGACTCAATCAGCTTTGATCCGTGCCGCCGGCGCGGTGTCAGACCCTGATCAAAGAAGATCGTCCAAAGGCAACAGCGTCAGCAATTCGGTCTTCACGCCCTTCATCAGATCGCCCATCGGTTCAGTCTTTAGCTCGACGAGCTTGCCACCTTCCTCGGTGCGCCAGACCAGCGTTTGCTTCCCGGTTGCGTCGGGAGGCGTTAGCGTTGGCACATAGGCGTTGGCGGGCTGGGCGATTGCATTGAAGCGCGCAATCACCTGGCGGGCGAGCTCCGGGCTGTCGATCAACACCCCGAGCTCGGTATTGAGCCGCAATGACCGGCGATCGAAGTTCATCGAGCCAATAAAGACCCAGCGCCGATCGAGCACGAAAACCTTCGCGTGCAGAGCGAAGTGTCCGCCGCTCGGGTTGCTCAAACTGCCGCCGCTGCCCTGAGTGTCCGGCTTGCCGGGGACCGGTCGAACTTCGTAGAGCTCGATGCCGTCTTTGAGCATCGGTTCCCGATACTTCTGGTAGCCGGAATGGACGATGGGCATATCGGTCGAGGCGAGCGAGTTGGTGAGAATGCGCACGTGCACGCCGTGATTGCGAAGGTTCTCGAGCATTTTCATTCCGCCATCGCCGGGCACGAGATAGGGAGATACCACCAGGAACTCGGTTTTGACACCCTTGATCGCCTCTCCCAGGCGCTGCCGCAACAGGCGGCCAGGCTGCTCACCGTCTTGTACCTTGCTCTTTTCCGGGCTGTCGTAGAGCACCTCTCCCTTGGCCCAGACCAAGGTGCTGCTGCCCGTCAGGATCGGCGCCAGAGGATCGCTCGCAGCGAGCCGTAGCACATACGGCGAGCCGGCCATTTTGTTCAGATTTTCCGCCAGCGCGGCGCGATATTCGTCCAGGGCCGCCGCGGAAGGCTTGAGGAGGGTCAGCGCGTCGATCGGGATGGCGAGATCGCTGTTCCAGTAGCTGTCGAAACTCTTCGAGATCTGCCTGACCAGCGGTCCTACGGTAAGGACGTCAAAATCGCCGAATTCGGTGTCCTTGCTCGCCTGAAAATATTCATCGCCGATGTTGCGTCCTCCCAGAACCGCGACCGAGTTGTCGGCGACGAACAATTTATTGTGCATGCGATAGTTGAGCCGCGATGACGCGACAAAAAATTCCACATAGCGCATGAAATCCAGAACACCGCGTGTGAAAAACGGATTGAACACGCGGATCTCGATATTCTTGTGCGCGCCCAGCGACATGATCTGACGATCGCGCGCAATGTCGTCACTGTCGTCGAGCAGCAGGCGGACGCGAACGCCGCGCTCCGCTGCGCGCAAGACGCCGTCCATCAGCATCTTGCCGGTGTCGTCGTTCTGAATGATGAAGTACTGGAGATCCAGCGTCCGCTCAGCCGCGCCGGCCAGTTCGGCTCGCAGCAAAAAACCATCGACGCCCTGTGCCACCAGCCGGAATCCTGCCAACCCTGGGTGTGCACGAGCCTGGACGTCTACTTGCCGCCCAAGACGAGTGGTGTCCGGCTGCGCGAGCGCAGTTGACTCCTGTTTGGGGTAATTGCTGCCAGGTACGGTCGCGCAACCGGCGAGCACCAGCAGGAGGAGAACGATTAGGGATGTATGGCGCATGATGAAACCGGAGAGAAGTGTTCAAGTGATGCAATTAGCGTACCAGTAGTGACCGCCTCCGATCCGCAAGGTTCTAGGCGTATGCGTTCGTAGCCGCTGCACCGTCCTTGCAATTGTTACCCGCTGTAAACGGAAATCGTGCTGAACTCGGCGACGACAACGTCATTTGTACCGCTGCCGCACTGTGACGGAGCCTCACCAACTACGTCATTTTCGGTTGCGGAGAGGTGGCCGAATGGTCGAAGGCGCCTGACTCGAAATCTGGTGGCCGAAATTCGAAAATCGCCAGTGTTTTCCTAGAGATGGATCAGAGTTGGTGTCAAAACTCCAGGGCTATTTTTACCCTCGATCGCTGCCCGTAGCGGTCCATTTTTGACACTAACTCTCCGGTCCCGTAATGCAAGACAAGCTGGAGCGCCCGCGGGCACGATCTGTTGCGCCACGGCTCAATGACCGCGCAGCCGTGCGAGTCGAGTTGCCCATTCCGCATTAACTGCTCCCTTGGGAACATTGCCCTGAAGAATTGCGGCCACCTGGGCTACGGTTTCGAGTGCCTGGTGTTCTGCAGCCTGCGGCGTAAGGCCGCCCACGTGCGGCGTGGCGATAACCTTCGGATGACGCGCGAGTCGCGGCGTCGGCATCTGGTCGGGCGCCCGGCCCACGTCGAGCGCACAGCCCGCGATCAGCCCTTGGTCCAGCGCGTACTCGAGCGCGATTTCGTCGACGAGCTCGCCGCGCGATGCATTGATGAAAAAGGCCGTCGGCTTCATCCGTTCGAAGGTGTTTGCATTGAACATGTTTTCCGTTTCAGAATTCGCAGGAGCAAGGCAGATCACATAGTCGGAGGCGGCAAGAAGGTCTTCCAGACCAAGCTGGATCAGCGGCGGATTTGCAACGTCTTTACCAGGAGTGGTGACCACCACTCGCATACCCAAGGCAAGCGCCAGCTCGCAAACGTAGCGACCAATCTGCCCATAGCCGACCACACCGATCGTCGACCCCTTGAGTTCTCGGCCCATGACGGGAACGGAAATCTCGCCGGCACGATAGGTATTGACGGACTCACTGATGTGGCGGCTCAGGTCGATCATGACGCCTATCGTCCATTCCGCCACACCAGCGATGAAACCGGCGCTGGCCTGGGTCACAAGAATTCCGCAGTCACTCGCCGCCTGGACGTCTACATTGCGAATGTCGACGGCGCATCTCGAAAACGCGACGAGATCGGGCAGGCGTCTGAACAATTCGCCCTCACCCGGCGTCTGGCGATCCGAGACGATGAATTCACATCGGCACGCGGCTTCGATGAGTTCATGCGTGCTCAGCGCCCGAGCACCCGGATTCAGTTCCACTTCGCCCAGCGCCTGAAGACCGGCGAGCGCCTTATCGCCGTAATAGTTCTTCCGCATCTGTGGCGAGAAGGTGACGAAGATCCTTGCCATCTAGATGACTTCAGGTGCGCTCGATGCTGAATGGGCAATGAGTTGTCTGGCGCTTTCCCTGCTCCAATCGTACGCCGCTTTTTTCCCCTCACCACGTTCATCGAGTCGATTTCAGTGCCAATGCTCGCTTGTTCCTGACTGCGTCGCGATGTTGAGATGGGCGGTAAAGTCGCGTCGCGGCCAGGCGCAGGGCATTCAGCATTGCTATTCCGCCGGGTGACATGGGACGCTCTCGCCGCGTGACGATGCCGAACAAATCCATGCGGAGGTCCAGATTCAAGGACAGAACTGTCAATAGGCCCGCCTTGCAATAGGGCCTGACGATCTCCTCCTGTAACGCCGCGAGCATTTGAGTCGTTTGCAACAAACTGGTAATGACTGGTAGCGACGCTGTTTCGACGACGTTTCGCGGAAACCCAAGCCGCTCCTGCGCGAACATGGCGTTCAGCCGTTCGCGCAGGGCACCGCCGACCGGCGGCAGGATCCAGGCTTCCTGAACGAGATCCTTTAGCCGAAGTCTTCGCCGACCGGCCAAGCGGTGACCGGCGCGTGCGATCACCGAGTGCGATTCCTCGGCGAGCGCTTCGAAATCGAGATCGTTACCCGGAGCCGACCCTGGGAAGCGAGCCACCGCGATATCGAGCTTGCCATCGAGCAGTTTGCGTATTAGCACGTCGCTTGTGTCCACCTCTACTCTGACCAGGATCTGCGGATGGTCCTGCTTGAGTAACCCAATCGCCAGCGGCACCAGATTGGTTGCGGGATTGACGACCGCACCAATGGCCGCCTGGCCCGAGAGCCCGGATTTGAGGGCAGTGATTTCATCTTGCGCACGACTCATATCCGCCAACACCGCGCGTGCATGGCGCACCAGGATTTCCCCATACCAAGTCGGCACCACCCCGCGAGCGTGTCGCTCAAACAGGGCGACGCCAAGCGCTGATTCGAGACTGCCCAGCATCTTCGACGCTGCCGGTTGCGTCATGTTGGCGGCCTCTGCCGCGCGGAGCACCGAGCGATGCTCATCGAGATGAACCAGCAGGACGATCTGCCGGGTCTTGATTCGGCCTCGGAGGAGCCAATCGGGTTTAGAGGACATTTTTCCCGCTTTAATGTATAGCGAACAGGAATATATTATGCGGAATTATTCATTATTGTGGAATAGCTAACTGCCGTACGATCGGACTTGATTAATGGAATGCAAGCGACGCGCGTTTCCGGACGGGACGCGCAACGCAAGGATAGCGGCGGGGAACGGTGCCGTCGGCGGCAACACCGTCCTCGAATGGCGCGCCAATACGACGTGCGGATGAGGCGCGCAAGGCCAATGGGCCTCTGCGTAGGCATAGAAGATGTTACTTATCGATATCATCACGACCGCCCTCTCCACGCTAGCCGGGCACCATGCGAAGGACGACAAGTGCGCAGACCCGGGCGTCGGACTTGCATGGTTCCGGTTGGCACGAGGCATGCAAATTTCTCAAGGCAGGTTCGAATATCCGTATTGGCTGAGCTACCGCTCTAAAACGCTAGGAATCATCGGCATGAATGCCATAGGACTCGCTGTCGCGCGCGATGCGTTCGCCACTGCGCGCGCGAACATCATCTACTATCACGCCGAGCCGGTGGCGGAAGCCGAATCCGCATGTGCTGCGCGTCTGGTTTGCTTGGAAAATGTGCTGCTCGCCGATGCGATCTGCGTGGCCCTGCCATGGACCGAGGGAGCCGAAGGATTGCTTCGCGCACTCAGGCTCGATCGGGTCAATTCGGAAACGATTTTCGTTGCCTGGCTCCGATCGCCGGCGATCGAACGAGCGCTCGCCCATCTTAGGCAGAACTATGCCGAGCGGGTGCAGCTTCGAAATCTGGCGGTTGTTGCCGGCATGAGCAAGTTTCATTTCGTCCGCGCCTTCACTGCAATCCTAGGCGTCACGCCTCACCGGTACCAGTTGCTGCTACGCCTCGCGAAAGCGAAGGCGATGCTGCACGAGGGTTCCGAGATCGCGCAGGTCGCCGTGCAAGCCGGGTTCTGGGATCAAAGCCATTTCGACCGCAGCTTTCGACTTTTCGTTGGCATGACGCCGACGCAGTACCGGAGAAATGCACTCGCTTGAGCGGCGCGCAATTTTTTCCTAGACGGTGGCTGACGCGGGATTTACGTTGCATCAGGAGAGCTGCGGGCAGGATCGCGACCAGGAGTCCACAGCGGCTTTCGAGGTCGCTCGCACGCTGCCGATAGTCGCATCGTTTCCCCGCGACGCATTACGACTGAGGGAGGAGACATCATGCTGGAAGCCTCATCGTGCACGCATACTGCCCCAACGCAAGCGTTCGCTGACGATAAGCGCGCCTGGTTGTCCGTTATTAAGCATGTATTGGTGGGGCTCTCTATTGGATGGGCGGGTGTCGGCTTTGCGGCGGAGTTCTTTCCCCCGACTGGCGCGCAACAAGTCTGCACCGATACGCCGCTCTCGATCACGTTTAGCCAGGCGCCGCACCTAGGCACCTTCGGAGTCATCCGCGTATTTCAGGCGGACGGTACGCTCCTCGACAGTATCGATCTGGCGGATCCCAACTCCTCCAAGCGACTTGTCGGCGGAGCCGTGTCCGATAATGGGACGCCCCATCTGTTCAACTACTTTCCCGTCATTATCACCGGCAACACCGCGGCGATCTATCTGCACCGTCAGCTCGATTACGCCCAGACCTATTACGTGACAATGGATCCTGGCGTGATCACGAGCGCTGATGGGTTTCCGGGCATCAGCGACCCGCAGACCTGGCGCATTTCCACCAAGCTTTTCGCGCCACCTCCGGGCACGAATCAGGTCACCGTCGCCACCGACGGCACGGGCGATTTTTGCACCGTTCAGGGCGCAATTGATTTCGTGCCGGTCAACAACTCACAGGAGGTCGACATCGACGTCGACAAGGGTGTGTACACGGAACTTGTGTATGTGCTGCCGACGAAGCCGTACATCACCGTGCGCGGCGAGGACCGCGACCGGACGATTGTCCAGTACAGGAACAACGACATTTTCAACGTAGCGCCAGTATCAAACGCCAACAACCAATGCATACAGCGGCGCATACCGGGGACGCCGGATTTGTGGAATTGCTGGCGTTCCTCATTCGGGGTGGAGGCGCCCGACTTTACCCTCGAAAACATTACCTTGCGCAATACGACACCTGCTGGCGGGAGTCAGGCCGAGGCATTCCGAGGCAACAACGATCGGATCGTATTGAACCGGGTGATCCTGCAGTCGCTCCAAGACACCATACGTCTGCAAGGTACGGGGTTCGTTACCAATAGTTACATCGAGGGCGACGTCGACTTCACCTGGGGCGTGGGTGCCGTTTTCTACCAGCAATCGGAGCTCCGCGCGCTGCGCACCGGCTACTATTCGATGGTACGCAACGACAACACCAACCACGGCAATATCTACGTCAACAATCGGCTCACCCGGGCGCCGACGCTCGGCGCCCAAACCATGTATCTCAGCCGGATCGAGACAGCGAGGTTCCCGTTCAGCGAAGCGGTGTTCATCAAAAATGCGATGGATGTGCAGGTTCGCTCGGTCGGCTGGCAGCTCACGCCAACTGCCTGCCCTGCGTCCCCGCAAATCCACTTTTGGGAATATCACAGCACCGATCTCGCCGGAAACTTGATTGATACGAGTCAGCGACTGGCGTGTTCGCATCAGATGACCGATGCCGAAGCCGCTCAGTACAGCGACCCTGCTTTTGTACTCAATGGCTGGGTGCCCAATACCCTTAATGCGACGCCCGTCACGGTGGCGCCTGGGCCGACTCCTGGTCCCGTTGCGCCTGGCACAAGCGTTACGGTCAACTGGAGTGCGCCAAGCGGACACTCCGCGCGAGACTTCGTCGGGCTCTACCGCGTTGGCGATCCGGATGCGGCGCTGTTGTTGCCAAAGTTCACCACCCCCGGCACAACCGGCACCGTTAACTTCACGATGCCGTCGGCGCCGGGTCAATACGAGTTCCGCTACTTCGTGCCGCCGAACAAGACGCGGGTAGCGTCGAGCAATATCATTACGGTCTTACCGTAGCGAGATGTTCGCGGTTGCAGGGCGCGCAATTTTTTCCTAGATCGGCTGTCGTCCGCAATCTAGGTTGCATTTAAGATTACAACTGCAACGCAGCAGGCGACAGCATGGTATCCAAAACCCATCTGGAGGACAAAATGAAGCTAGGCTCGAAATTCACACTCTCGCGCAGGGCATTCTTACAAACGTCTTTGGGTGCCGGCGCGGCAACTTTTCTAGCACGCTCGCCGCTGGCACATGCCGCTCCGAGTTCAGAGGAAACATTCGCTTGGCAAGTAACCGCCCCGCTGATCAGGAGTCGCATCCAAGCCCCGGTGTTCCCGCAGCAAGACTTCGCCATAACCGGTTTCGGCGCCATCGGCGATGGCGTGACTGACTGCACGGCGGCAATCAATGGCGCGATCCGTGCCTGTAACGCTGCCGGCGGCGGGCGGGTCGTTGTGCCGAGCGGCAAGTTCTTCACCGGCGCGATCACACTCTTGAGCAACGTCAACCTGTACCTGCCCAACCTTGACTCGATATTGCTGTTCAGCACGGACCCGCGCAAATACCCGAACGTGCTAACGCGTTGGGAGGGCAATGACCTGTTCAACTATTCACCGCTCGTCTACGCGTTCCGGCAGACGAATATCGGCATTACCGGCCGGGGCACGCTGGACGGTCAAGCGGGCACCTTCCCGAACGCGCAGGGGAACCCCTCGGCCTGGTGGTGGTGGAAAGGATCGGCCCCCTTCGGCGGCCCCAATATCTTCCCGAACCAGATAGCCGACAGCACGCAACTCAAGCAGCAGGGTGCCGTCCCTGGGCACGTCCCGGTCTCGCAGCGCGTGTACGGGATAGAGCCGAACGGCACTCAACATTATCTGCGGCCGCCTTTGATCGGGCCGTATGGATGCGAAAACGTGCTGATCGAGGGGGTAACCATCACTCGCTCGCCGTTCTGGCAAATGCATCCGTTATTCTGCAGGAACGTCACTATCAGATACGTGACGGCGACTAGCTTGGGGACGAACAACGACGGCTGCGACCCCGAGTCCTGCACCGACGTGGCGATTGAATTCTGCAACTTCAACACCGGCGACGACTGTATCGCGATCAAAGCCGGGCGCGGCTATGACGCGATGGTCGACTCTGGTCTGCAGGCATTGGGCGCGCTTCCTCCATGGGTCAGTTATCCGACCACCTGCCAGAACATCATCATCGGCCAATGCATCATGCAAAGCGGGCATGGCGGCGTGACCCTCGGCAGCGAGATGTCGGGCGGCATAAACAACGTGTTTGCCCAGAATGTGAAGATGCTGAGCAACACGCTCGATATCGCGCTGCGCTTCAAGACCAACACCTGGCGCGGCGGCTTTATGACCAATTACTACGCGCGAAATATCTACGTTCCGAACGGGGTGTCCGCAAGCAATGGGGTGATCACCATCGACTACTTCTATTCTGCCGACGCCACGGATCGTCCTCAGGACGCCGGCCCGTTCCGGCCCTTCACCGATAAGATTTACATATCCAACCTCATTGTCCCTGGTGGCAGCAGCAGATACGCGTTCAATTTGCGTGGCTTCTCACCCGCGAACACTCCCTTAGACCCGGCGCACGGTAGTGTCACCATCAACGATCCTATCGGACTTGTCCGCGTCTCGGACTCCACGATCAACGGCGTCACCAGCCCTGTGGACGTCGTCCAGGCCGTAGATTTGCATCTGAGCAACGTCACGCGCAACGGCATACTGTTACCGGATCAGTAACACGCCGACGTCCGAGGCGGTGCCGATGCCGCCGCTTCGGACGCACGCGCAACGCCGGAATTCACCCAAACAAGCCGGCAGCGAGCACGACCACCAGGGTCAGGCCAAGGGTCGGTCTTGTCGCAAAGGGCATCCGGATGGACGTGACGCGAAGAAGTACACTACGACCATCGAGCGCGTTGAACCGAAGCTCGTCTGAAGACCTTCTTCTACAAGGCAGACTGTATGGCCGAAGCCCCATCGCAAAAACCTCTGACCATCCGCATGAACGAGCGCGACAACGTCGCGATCGTAGCCAATGACGGCGGCCTAAAGGCCGGCACCCAGTTCCCCTCGGGCCTGATGCTGCGCGAACATGTGCCGCAGGGCCACAAGGTCGCGCTGGTGGACCTGCCAGAAGGCACGCCGGTGCTGCGCTACAACGTGACCATCGGCTACGCGCTGAAAGACATTCGCTCGGGCAGCTGGGTGCATGAGCGGCTGCTGAAGATGCCGCCTGCGCGCGCGCTCGAAAACCTGCCGATTGCCACTGTCAAGCCCGAGCCGCAGCCGCCGCTCGAGGGCTACACCTTCGAGGGCTATCAGAACCTCGACGGCTCGGTCGGCACGCGCAACATCCTCGCGATCACGCAGACTGTGCAGTGCGTGGCCGGCGTCACCGACTTCGCCGTGCAGCGCATCAAGACAGAACTGCTGCCCAAGTTCCCCAACGTCGACGACGTCGTGGGGCTGGACCACACTTATGGCTGTGGCGTTGCCATCGACGCGCCCGACGCAATCATTCCAATCCGCACGCTGCGCAACATCAGCCTCAATCCGAACTTCGGCGGCGAGGTGATGGTAATCAGCCTGGGCTGCGAGAAGCTGCAACCGGAACGCTTGCTGCCGCCGGGAACAATCCCGCTGGTCGACGAACGCAACGTGGCCGACATCGGCGACAACGCTGAACCGGTCCTCGACGTGGTTCGTCTGCAGGATGACAAGCATGTGGGCTTTATGTCCATGATCGATTCGATCATGACGCGGGCCGAGGAACACCTCGAGCGCCTGAACGCGCGCCGGCGCGAGACCGTTTCCGCGAGCGAGCTGGTGGTGGGCGTGCAGTGCGGCGGTAGCGACGCCTTCTCCGGAGTCACCGCCAATCCTGCCGTCGGCTTCTGCACCGACCTGCTGGTGCGCGCCGGCGCCACCGTGATGTTCTCGGAAGTCACCGAGGTGCGCGATGGCATCGACCAACTGACGTCACGTGCGACGAGCCCGGAAGTCGCCGAAGCGATGATCAAGGAAATGGCCTGGTACGACAACTACCTCGAAAAGGGCCGGGTCGATCGCAGCGCAAACACGACGCCCGGAAACAAGAAGGGCGGTCTGTCGAACATCGTCGAGAAGGCGATGGGCTCGATCGTGAAATCTGGCAGCTCACCGATCTCGGGCGTTCTGGCGCCGGGTGAGAAGGTCAGTCAGAAGGGCCTTATCTTTGCCGCGACGCCGGCCAGCGATTTCATCTGCGGCACGTTGCAGCTCGCGGCCGGGATGAACCTGCACGTGTTCACAACCGGCCGTGGCACGCCCTATGGACTTGCGCAGGTTCCGGTGATCAAGGTCGCGACGCGCAGCAATCTTGCGAGGCGCTGGCACGACCTCATGGACGTGAATGCCGGCACAATCGCCACGGGGGAGAAGACTATCGAAGAGGTCGGCTGGCAACTGTTCCAGCTCATGCTCGACGTTGCCAGCGGCCGCAAGAAGACCTGGGCCGAGCAATGGAAGCTGCACAACGCGTTGGTTCTTTTCAA
>WNGI01012723.1_pt1 | contig 11934 bp, 14 predicted proteins | sample 5400621 | NCBI WGS metagenome assembly WNGI01 (sample SAMN13153374, study PRJNA577476) | soil metagenome | isolation source: 20 cm soil or saprolite under Garry oak tree replicate 1 | place: USA:California | collected 2016-06-15
GTCCCTGGTAGGCTCCTGAAGGCATATCATGCCAAGATGTCTGCATGCCGCTATCGAACATCCTCAGCCTCAACCTTTAAGAAAAGCCGCACAAAAATCACCCGATTTGTGAGGTAGCCGCATCCTCTGCCTTGCTAATCTTGTCTTGGATTTGCCTTGCCGAATCTGATTTGCTGCACCTCCTGCACGTTTAGCATCATTTAGAATCAGTAACTTCAAATATTATCAATGCACGGTAGCGGTTCAACTCCGTCCCTGGCCACCATTCATTCTAAAGCGCTTGCGTGACTCGCCTCATGACCTTCCAGTCCGCTCTCAGTCCGCATCTAGATCTGTCTCTAGGCAAGTTTCGTTTGCACACCGTTTGCCGACACACGAGACACTGAGCATCTTGTGCACCGAGTCCCTAGTCCCGAACCAAGAGCAGGCTAAACTCTAAGTGCTTCATTTGCGTCGCTTAGAGGACCTGAGCCAGCCTTTTCTCGCCTCAATTTTGTGCCGAGTATACGGGGTTCTGCCCCGGACCCGCTTCGGCGTGCGAGAATCTAGGACGGCACCATATGGACGCCCGAGAGAAGATCGAAACGGTGCTTGGCGAGATTCGGAGTTCGCTCAGCGAATTCCGAACCATCATCAACACTATTCCTGCGCTTGCATGGTCCAGTCGCCCAGACTGTTCGGTGGACTTTGTTAACAAGCGATGGGAAGAGTACACCGGCTTATCTTCAGAACAATCGTACGGCGAAGGTTGGCAGGCCGCGATCCATCCCGAAGACCTACCGGGACTGCTGAAGAATTGGGAGGGATCTCGCGATATCGTCACCGACACTTGTGAAGTACGGCTGCGACGATTCGACGGGGTGTTCCGATGGTTTTCACTTCGCCGAGAACCTCTACTCGACCAAAGCGGGATGGTGACTCGATGGTTCGGAACAGGAATTGATATCGAAGCCATCAAGCAGCGCGAGACACTGCACGCTGCGGAAAAGCGAACAATGGAGTTGATCGCCGATGGAGCGAGCCTCAAGGACGTTCTAGATCAGTTGTGCAGTTCCATCGATGTGCAGGTCGCGCCATCTGTCACGACCGTTCTTTTGAAGGAAGCTGATCGAGAGTGCCTTTCGCATGGGGGCGGCCTCGGTGTCTCACGCGAATGGATTTCAGCGATTGTTCCGGTTCCCATCGCTGAAGCTGGATTATGCGGGAGAGCGGCATTCTTGAAAGAACGAGTCATCGTTCCTGATGTCGCGACAGACCCAACCTGGCCCGATCAATATCGTGACCTAGCGATTCGGAACCGCATAAGAGCTGCGTGGTCTGAGCCGATCATCGCAAAGGATCAGGAAGTGCTCGGCACTTTTGCGCTCTACTCGCACGAATCGCGAGTTCCGACTGACGAGGATCTCGCGCTCATTCAAGGCGCGGGACATATCGCTCGAATTGCAATTGAACGTCAGCGATCACAGGAATCTCTCAGAGTAGCTCTGAAAAGAATAGAGAACTCGGAAACCAGACTTCGCCAGGTAATCGACACTATTCCGACGCTGGCCTGGTGCAATCTGGCGGACGGCCCAAACGAGTTTCTCAACAAACGTTGGCATGAATACACTGGCCTCACGCCTGAAGAGTCGAATGGCTGGGGATGGCAAACGGCTTTTCACCCCGATGACTTACCTCCGTTAATGGAACGATGGCGCGAGCTATTAACGTCCGGAGAGTCAGGCGAAATAGAGGCACGCCTCCGTCGCTACGACGGAGTGTATCGGTGGTTTTTGATACGAGTCGAACCGTTTCGCGATGAGACCGGCAAACTCTTGCGCTGGTACGGAACAAGTACTGACATTGAGAGTCTCAAGCAAACCGAAGAAAAACTCCGTGAAGAAGAACGCGAGCTCCGCCGGATCACAGACGCGATACCGCAAGCAATTGTCGTTCAGGATCCCTCCGGCACGCCGGTTTACGCCAATCAAGCGACGCTCGATTATACGGGCCTTACCGCCGAGGACGTAATATCTCCGGACTTCCGACAAAGAATCTTTCATCCAGACGATCTGGAGAGACTGCGCGACTTTCGGAAGCTCGCTTTGGCGCGCGGACTTCCGTTTGAGATTGAGCAACGAGCGCTGCGTAAGGACGGGCAATACCGTTGGTTCCTGATTCGTTACAATCCTTTTCGGAATGAAAGGAACGAAGTAATTCGCTGGTATGCGACTGGAACTGACATTGATGAGCGGGTTCGTGCGGAAGAGAGAACACGCAACGAAAACCTGGCTCTACGCGAGCAAATTGATCGGGAATCGATGTTTGAGGAGATTGTTGGGTCCTCTGAAGCGCTTCGTAAAGTGCTCCACCAGGTTGCCAAGGTCGCCCCTTCCGATTCCACAGTTTTGATCCTGGGCGATACGGGCACCGGCAAGGAACTGATAGCTCGTGCTATCCACAAGCGATCGAGTCGCGCGGATCGAGCTTTCATTGGCGTAAACTGTGCCGCAATACCCCCGTCGTTGATTGCGTCCGAGCTATTCGGCCACGAAAAGGGAGCGTTCACTGGCGCGACTCAAAGGCGGCTGGGGCGTTTTGAATCGGCGAATGGCGGAACAATTTTCCTTGATGAGGTTGGCGACCTACCCGCCGACATTCAGATCGCACTATTGCGAGTCCTGCAAGAACGTGAAATCGAGCGCATCGGCGCAAGCAAACCGATTCCGGTGGATGTGCGGATACTTGCAGCCACTCACCGCGACTTGACTGCGCTCGCCGCAGAAGGAAGATTTCGCCAAGATCTCCTGTATCGGCTCAATGTAGTGCCGATCAAAATGCCTTCACTACGCGAACGGAAAGACGACATTCCGTTGTTGGTCGAATATTTCATTGGCCGCTTTGGAAATAGAGTTGGAAAGAAGTTCAGGACAATCGATAAGAAAACGCTCGAACTATTCAAAGATTACAGTTGGCCGGGCAATATCAGAGAGCTTCAGAACGTGATTGAGAGAGCTGTAATCCTGAGTGAGGGAGACAGCATATCGATCGATGAAGCGTGGCTGACATGGGAGTCCCCGCAAATCCGTGATCCGGGAATTGCACTGCACGACGTGTTGGACCAACAGGAAAGAGAAATGATCGAATCCGCCCTGGCCGAAACTCGTGGCCGAGTTTCTGGTCCAGACGGGGCCGCGGTGAAACTGGGCATTCCAACAAAGACTCTCGACTCGAAAATAAAGCGCCTTGGAATCAACAAATTTCGATTCAAAGACCCCCGAGCCGTCTAATCGAATTAACCCCTTCGCTTTGGATAAATCCCTAAATATCAGGAATTGCTGAAAAATCCGAATATCCGGACCGTGCAGGTTGCTTCTTTCCACTAGCTTGCAAATGGTAGTCGGAGTGCATCCCAAGCGCCGAAGCCGGGAGCCGCCAATCGTGACCCTAAAGATTGAACGGTCCCGAGAGCGAGTTCGGCTCAGCGGGGACCTTCGATCCGAGGATTTGGATCAAGTCAAAACTGAGATTGAGCGCTGCGGGACCTCGGCGGTATTGGACGTTGAAGAGGTGGCCCTTGTCGACCTCGACGGGGTTCAGTTCCTCAACCGATGCGAGGCGAACGGCGTCGCTGTGTTGAACTGTCCAGCTTATATCAGGGAGTGGATGTCGAGGGAAAGAACTCGCGTGGAGTAGAGAGATGTAATCACCAACAGAGCGCCGAGCAGATGGCGAAAATCTGAGACGAACGAATTTGAGAAACATAGAGGAGGTGGCATGCGCGGGTATCTGAAGGGCATCTTGGCACTTGTTTCACTGGGAAGTCTCGTCAGCGGAGGTTGGCTCATGGCGCAAAACGCGCCAGTCAAAAACGTCGTCCTCGTCCACGGAGCCTTCGCAGATGGCTCCAGTTGGTCAAAGGTTATCCCTTTGCTTCAAGCCAAGGGCCTCCATGTCACGTCCGTCGGAACGCCGCTCACTTCGTTTGCAGATGATCTTGCAGCGACCAAGCGTGCCATCGCTGCTGAAGACGGCCCCGTGATTCTCGTAGGGCACTCATATGGTGGCGTGGTGATCACTGAGGCCGGGAATGACCCGAAAGTAGCTGGCCTTGTCTACGTCGCAGCCTTCGCTCCGGACGCAAACCAGAACATCACGGAGATCAGCAAGCCGTTCCCTCCGCCCCCCGGGCTCAGCAAAGTGAAACCGCTGACAGATGGGTTCATCCTTTTGACTCCCGAAGGCATCGAGACAGCGTTCGCGCAGGACCTGACCAAGGAGGAGAAAGCGCTCCTTGTTGCGGTCCAGCCTCAAACCGCAGGTGCAATCTTTGAAGCGAAACCGTCAGCGGCGGCTTGGCACAGTAAGCCGTCGTGGTTCATCGTCGCCAGCAAAGACAATATGATCGCTCCCGAACAAGAAAAGAGCATGGCGAAGCAGATAGGTGCGATCACCTTTGTTCTGCCATCCAGTCATGTCGCGATGCTCTCCCATCCGAAGGAAGTCGCAAACGTGATTGAAGACGCGGCGGCAGGCAAAAAGTGAACATGGCCCGCAGAAACGAGACAAAGCCCGGTCAACGGTGTTCCTGGGTGAACTTGGATGACACGCTGTTGGTCGAATATCACGACCGGGAGTGGGGCGTTCCCGCCCATAGCGATCGCAAACACTTCGAGGGGCTCGTTCTTTCGGGAGCGCAGGCCGGATTGAACTGGTCACTGGTGTTGAAAAAACGAGAAGGCTATCGCCGCGCTTTCGAAAAATTCGATCCCGAGAAAGTCGCGCGTTATTCCGGAAGACAAATTCAAACACTCTTAGCCGATGCCGACATCATCCGCAACCGGATGAAGATCGAAGGTGCGGTGCGCAATGCGCGTGCATTACTGAAGGTCCAGGAAGAGTTCGGCGACTTTGATTCTTACTGCTGGCGGTTCGTCGATGGGCGGCCGAAACTCAACCGCTGGAAGACAACGCGGGAGATACCGGCGAGCACCCCCGAATCCGAGACATTCAGTAAAGACTTAAAGCGCCGGGGATTTAGTTTCGTCGGTCCCACCGTCATCTATGCCTACATGCAGGCCATCGGGATGGTAAATGACCACATCATCGGTTGTTTCCGTCATGGGCAGATCTCGAAAGCGAACCGAGAGGAGAAGGTTGGTCCCGTCTCAGCGAAAGAAAGTCATCGAACGGGGCTGCGCAAAAACGCTCTTTCTTGGCAGTAATGAGCAAATCTAGTTCGAAGAAGCAAGACTGGTGACTGCAACTCTCCATATCCTTCGCACGGCGGAGCGGCCGATTCGCCGAAACACGTTAAACCGTAAGGAGCCCTCGATGAACGCGGATGTCTTGTCGACCAAAGTTACTGAAGGAATTGCCGTTATAACCTTAGGTAGCGCGAAGCGCATGTATTTCGACGCCGAAATGGGCGACGCGCTCACGGAGAATCTGCAAGAATTCGCAGGCGATCCGAACATCCGCGTGGTGATCGTGACAGGCGGCACTCCGGGATATTTCAACCGTCATCAGAATTCCCGCCCTTATCGAATTCGCGGAGGCCGTGCGCGCCTCGGGGCGCCAATGGCCGGACAACGCAGCCTACCATGGCGGATTCTTCGACAAGGCCATGGCGCTGTGCGAGACCATGCCGAAGCCTGTCATCGCCGCGATTTCCGGGACCGCTCTTGCCGGGGCCTTCGAGTTCACGCTTGCGTGCGACATTCGCATCGCTGAGGACGGCGACTATCTGATCGGTCTGCCCGAGACCGAACTCGGCCCCTGCCGGGAGCCAGTGGAACACAGAGGCTGCCCCGCACGATCGGACCGGCGGCGGCCCTCATGCACATCCTTATGGGGCGGCCGCTCAATCCGCGTGACGCCGAAAAGAAGGGCCTTGTTCACGAAACCGTCAGAGGCAAGGCCATCGATCGTGCGATGGAGATCGCAAAACGGTTCTGCTCGCATACACCGGAATCGCTCGGCTATATCAAGCGTCTCGTCCGCAGTGCGATCGACACGCCTCTCGCTGAAGGACTGGCTCTTGAGCGAAATCTCTTCATGAGATTGTGCGTCTCCGACCAGGCGCTGGCGCGCATGCGATCTTATGAAGCAAAAGAGATCACAGACCCGTCCCGCTCGCTTGAAGCTTAAAGGAGGATGAATCGTGGCAAAACCGAATGCGTCACCTATGCGGGTGATCGAGGAAACACCTGGGTACTGGAGAGCCGTATTCGACTATCCGCCCTTCAATGTCGTCGACGGGGATGTCTTCCAGGCCCTCCAGGACCTTCTTGTCCGCATGGAGACGACTGAGAGTCTGCGTGTCGTTGTTTTCGAAAGCGCGCTTCCGGACTTCTACCTGTCGCACTTCGATCTGACGGGCAGGCTCGGAAACGTCATGAGCGCTATCGGCCCCACGGGCTTACCCATTTTGATGGACACGTTCGTGCGCCTAACGAAAGCGCCGGTCGTCAGCCTCGCAAGAATCCGGGGCTGCGTGCGCGGCGTGAGCAGCGAGTTCGTTCTTGCCTGCGACATGCGGTTCGCCTCGCGCGAGAACACAAAGCTCGGCCACCCCGAACTCGGAGTTGGCCTGCATCCCGGGGGCGGAGGCACAGAGCGCCTTCCGCACCTGGTGGGGCGCGGGCGGGCGCTCGAAATCGTTCTGAGTGCCAACGACTTCGATGGCGAGACAGCGGAACGATACGGCTATGTGAACCGATCACTTCCGGACGCCGAGCTGGACGGCTTCGTCGATGCCCTCGCACGCCGGATTGGCTCCTTCGATCGGCGCGCTCTCGTTGCGGCAAAAAATCTCGTCAACGAGGTCTCGTTGCCGCCGTTCGATCGGCTCCTCGACGCCTTTACTTCGTTTGGAACAGCACTCGGGTGGCCCGAAGCCCAGAGCCGTGTAAGAACCGTGCTGGAGCGCGGACTGCAACGCGACGCCGCCTTCGAGAAGAATTGGCCCGAAATCCTCGGCTCGCTCGTTGAGGCCGGCAAGAAAGGCGGTCGGGATGATAACCAAAGTTGAGGTCGAGCGATTCAGCCTGGTCTCGCCCCGGCCATTCGACAAGATATTGGCCGCGATTAGAGCCGCCATAGGCCATCCGGACATGGTTGCGTTCGCGAAAAGGACAGCCGCTGCGCCGACGTTTCCAGATTTCGAAAGCATAGTTCGCGAAGGGTTGGGCAAGACGGGCCTGATGCTCTTCATGGAACTGGATCACGGCGCCGTGATAAGGAAAGCGACGGATCGCGATAACCCCCAAATGGTGCGGCTCATCCTGGGCAATCCGCTCATCATGCAGCAAATGGCAAGGAACGTTCCGGACGCCGGCTCTTATGCCCCGGTCACGGTGCTCGTCGACGAACGCTCTGATGGCGTTCACATTTCCTATGACAGGATGGCCAGTCTTCTGGCTCCCTATCGGAATTCCGAGGCACTCGCGGTCGCGAGGGATCTCGACAAGAAAGTCGAGACCCTTTTGTCCGAAGCGGCAGGCTGAGCCAACATCGCTGCGCCGTGGACGCAGAACCGGCAAATTGAGGAGGAGTGATGCCCAATCGATTGCAGTGGGAAGTTTTCGTCAGTGCCCAGATTCCGGTGGTCACAAGCGACCTTCCGCCCGGCGCAAGCGAAATGAAATGGTCGCCCATTTCTTCGACGCTTATTTCGGGCAAGCACGATGCCGTGTTGGTGGACACGGCGATTACGGTCGATCAAAACCAGAAACTTGTCGACTGGATCGCGCACAGCGGCAAGAATTTGACGGCAATCTACGCAACCCACGGCCACGGCGATCATTTCTTTGGCGTAAACACAATCCAGAAGAACCACGGCGATCATTTCTTTGGCGTAAACACAATCCAGAAGAAATTTCCGAAGGCGCGGTTCGTCGCGACGAGCGAAGTCATCGCGGTTATGCGAAAGCAGGCGTCGGTTCCTGTGGTTGAGTCATATTGGAAATCACGGTTTCCCGGACAAATCGATTCGACGCTCTTGATTGCCGACGAACTCAAGGACGGTGTTCTCGAACTGGAAGGGGAACAACTCATAAGTGTTCCTCTCGGGCATACCGATACCGATAGCACAACCTGTCTCCATGTCCCTTCCATCGGACTGGCCGTCTGCGGCGATGCGCTCTACAATGATGTTCATCTTCATCTGGGCGAGTCGAATGCGGAAGGCCGCAAGGAGTGGATCGCGGCGCTCGATAAGATCGAGTCGCTCAAACCGGTTGCGGCTATTGCCGGGCACAAAAGGCCGGGCGCGCCCGATACGCCAAGTAACATCGAGGCTACACGAAAATACATTCGCGATTTCGACCGGATTGCTTACCATACCAAGACCGCGCTCGATCTATATAACGAGATGCTTGCGATTTATCCCGAACGCGTAAACCCGGCGGTCTTGTGGTATTCGGCACAGGCGGTGAAGCCGGGCAACTGAATCCGACGACGTTCAGCCTCTTTAGGAGGGCGAGTCGTGGAGGTACAATCGCTGAATAAGACGAATGAAGACGATTTCCTGGCGACAATCACAACAAAGGACAACACAAGGATCTTCGACAAAAGGCTTTCGTACGGCTGCGGGAAATAGAATGGTAAGTATGGCTGAACGGATCACTCCACTACCACTAACGTCCTCGCGTGCCGACCAGATCTTCCCGACACTGACTTCAGTGCAAATCGAACGTGTTGCTACACACGGCCGCAGGCGCGCAGTTCGCAGCGGCGAGGTCTTGGTCGAACAAGGGGATCGAGCCATTCCATTTTTCGTGGTTATTACAGGCGAACTAGAGGCGGTGCGGCCGACATGTGCAACCGAAACGCTTATTACGATCGTCAGACCCGGTCAGTTCACCGGCGAAATCAACACGCTTTCAGGCCGGCGCGCTCTGGCGCGGATTCGTGCCCGGCAAGATGGAGAAGTTATCCAACTTGCTCGGGAAAATGTCCTCACTGTGGTGCAAACAGATGCCGAACTGAGCGAGATCCTGATGCGCGCATTCATTCTTCGACGGGTGGAGTTGCTAGCACAAAGCATCGGCGATGCAACACTGGTGGGGTCAAGCCATTCCGCCGATACGCTTCGCATCAAGGAATTCTTGACTCGGAACGGCCACCCATATACGTATATCGATCTGGAACGCGAAGCTGACGTACAAAGCCTTCTCGAACACTTTCGTGTCGCTGTCGCTGAGACACCGGTGGTGATCTGCCGCGGCGAAACGGTACTGCGCAATCCCACGAATCGCGAGATCGCCAACTGTCTTGGTTTCAACGAGGCGGTAGACGAGACACAAGTGCGCGATTTGGTGATCGTAGGCGCAGGGCCAGCGGGCCTCGCCTCTGCCGTGTATGGCGCCTCTGAGGGACTCGAGGTCTTGCTACTGGAAACTTACTCGCCTGGAGGGCAGGCGGGTTCCAGTTCGAGAATTGAGAACTATCTTGGATTTCCAACCGGAATTTCGGGAAACGAACTAGCTGGTCGGGCATACACTCAGGCGCAAAAATTTGGAGCGCAGATGCTGCTCACCACGGGAACGCGGCTAACCTGCGACCGCAAGCCGTATCAAATAGAACTCGAAGATGGGACAAGGATCCCAGCGCGTGCAATCGTCATCGCCACCGGGGCCAAATACCGAAAGCTGCCGATTGAGAATTTATCGCGCTTTGAAGGTGCGGGCATTTATTATGGCGCAACTTTTGTTGAGGCGCAGGTGTGTAGCGGCGAAGACGTCATGGTAGTCGGCGGTGGAAATGCAGCGGGGCAGGCTGCTGTTTTTTTGGCTGAGAGCACAAAGCACGTGTACATAGTCGTCAGAGGCTCTGGCCTCATTGACACAATGTCGAAATACCTGATTCGGCGCGTTGAACAAACCCCTAACATCACCGTACTGGTACTTACCGAACTTGTCGGCCTCGATGGCATTGATCATCTCGAACGAGTCACGGTACGGAATACTCAAACTGGAAAGACCGAGGTGAAGAATATCGCTCATGTGTTCGTAATGACAGGAGCGAACCCCAACACCGCTTGGCTCAACGGGTGCGTCGTGCTCGACAACAAGGGCTTCATTAAGACAGGTCCCGATCTTTCATCCGAGGAGCTGAGCGGCGCACACTGGCCTCTCAGTCGCCGGCCATACCTACTGGAAACCAGTCTGCCCGGTGTTTTCGCTGCGGGGGATGTTCGCGCAGGCAATGTCAAACGCGTTGCATCGTCTGTCGGCGAAGGATCGATTGCGATCTCGTTCGTCCACCAACTGTTGAGAGAGTAACCCGCCGGTTGTCATTGTCGCGACTAGTCGCGGGGATCAGGCAGCAAGACCGCAACGGGACTCCGTAAGAATACACAAGAGTCCGATAAAAGAGGGAGGATGAAATGACGATTTCAAATCAAACATTTGAGCGATGTATCGAGGAGTGCTTGCAGTGTTCACGCTGGTGCTCTCAATGCCGCACTGAGTCCCTGAACGAAGATCCGATCATGATGAGGGACTGCATCCGGCTGTGTAACGAATGTCTTGAATTGTGCCGGACCTGCGTACTCTTGCTGACAAGCAGCTCTGGATTCGCTCACCAGGTCTGCGGTATCTGTTCCGAGCTATGCACGGCTTGCGCGGCGGAGTGCGGAAAATACGAAGGCGAAACCATGAGGAGATGTGCTCAAGAATGCCGTGAATGCGCAGCTACATGCGCTGAGGTCGCGCAAGCGGGGCCAGTTCGACTAGCTGCTGCATGAGATGTCGGCATGAAGTTGCTCCCGTCCACCGCGTGCAAAACAGCACTCGCGTACGATCCTGGGGGAACCTGAGAGAGCACTGCGTGGGGCGCCGCCTCGGCAAACTTCGAATGGATCACGGGTCTTAAGCGTGCCGCCGGAGACAAAAGATCCTTTCGGCTAGCCCGATCACCGTTCCTCTTTATGTTGTCCTTCGCGAAAAACGTACCAAATAGTTGCGGCCCGCGCGTGGAAATGATCTCGGATTCTCCCGGCGAATCGGAATTCATTGCGTGGGGATCGCGGCTGCTGAAAAGGTGGCGGAGAGGATACTTTACGTGAACTAAGTTCTCGGAGGTCTTTCTCGAATCACCTTTCAGATGGGTGTCTCGGCCCTTCCCCACCAAAAGATGTTGCGCTCGATCGAACTCCTGGGAAGCCGCGTTGCTCCGAGTGTCCGGAAACAGCTCACAACCGTCTTGTCGCATGGGGTATCCTAGGCCGATGACAAGCCCCTCCGGGACCAATGACAAACCCTCTGCTGGCGACCCGCTTCCTCCCAGGTGCTCTGTCATCGAAGTACATGTAGCCGAATTGAAGCAGTTATTCAATTCGATCGACCCTTCTCCATTTCGCAACAAAGATTTGGACCCCAAAGCTGAAGAGTTCATCGTGGGTTGGGCCAAGGACCTGCCCCGTGAGGCAACTCTCGCCCTGGTCGTTGATCTCGACCGCGAGGCTGGGTTACCGGATGAGGCTGCTGTTCTTCGCGACGCGATTCACGAGTTCTTTAGTCAACGCGCTCGGACATATCGACGGCGTCTGCGCGAATTGCTCCGACTGGGCCGGACCAGCCTTGTAATTGGTCTCGTTGCTCTAGCTTCGGCGATCGCCTTAGGCGATTTCTTAGCTGGTTTAATGAAAGGCAGCCGTATTGGGGAGATCGTACGGGAAAGTTTTACGATCGGTGGCTGGGTCTCCATGTGGCGCCCTCTTGAGATCTTTTTGTACGACTGGTGGCCGATTCGCGATGAGGCTCGCCTTTCTGACCGGCTTGTGGCCATGCCGGTACGCATCAGGTACCTGAACGCCAAGGAACCCGATGCATGGAGAGGAGACTGGCCGGCCGTGTCGCCACGAGGTGAGCGGGCGACCGGCGAGGCCCAACCGCGGGCGCTAAATCAGGCAAGTTGACGCAGTAAATGTGATCGTCAAGTGAGACGAAG
>WNGI01017154.1_pt1 | contig 11934 bp, 11 predicted proteins | sample 5400621 | NCBI WGS metagenome assembly WNGI01 (sample SAMN13153374, study PRJNA577476) | soil metagenome | isolation source: 20 cm soil or saprolite under Garry oak tree replicate 1 | place: USA:California | collected 2016-06-15
GGCGGCTTCGTATTTCTCCGAGCCACACACGAGTGAGGTTCGCACCGGAGCAAGTTCTTTTAGAACCTGCTGTTTGAGCACGGGACTCATGTCTGTCGCAGCCGTAAAGTCGGCCTCTCCACCGGAGTAGCCGCATTCGCTGCACATGTGGATCAGATAGGCGAGTGGCTGTGTTCCGGCGGCTCGTTCGTGGAAGTCAGTCCTCTTGCCACCGAACGCGTTAGTCGAAACCACACTCTGCGATTTGAACTCGTTGTCACAAACGGGACAACGAAGCTCGATCTGACGCAGCGTTGTCATGGCGACTCCTCCTATCCGTTTTCCGAACCTCGCGAAAATAGATAGGGAATATCTGTGCCATGATTTTGAAATCGACGCGGAGGAGATCGGCCTTGTTGAGAGTTTGGGGCGATTGTATCTTCTCGCATCGCAAAAACCGCGACTGGCTCCCCACCCCGCGACCTGGTCGTTGATGCTCATCAACCTACTGCCTGACTTCTTCGCAGTTCATAACAGTACAGACCGTGTCGCCGCCTATCTCCGCTACTTCGAAAACCACCGCCGCTTCCTAGAAGCCGAGAGAATCGACGTGGTCTCTCTGGCCAGAAATACGGAAGAGCAGTGCCGGACTCTCTTCGACGTCGACACCGACATTGACGTTGTCCTCATGGTTGGAGTCGGCGCCGCCAACGCCGGCGAGCTCGTGGTGGAGGGGAAGGGAGTCGCATTCGTCTGCCTGGAGCATTTCACCAGCGTGACCAACCCTGAGACCCAGGGTCTTGGCCTCGACCCCGAATTGATTCCGCTGTGGCTAACCCACGAGATCGCGCACACGGTCCGCTATACATCGCCTACCAGTCACAGCGAGATGAAACAGCTGATCGACGATGCCGGCGGGTACTACTCCTACTGGGAGACTGGCCGGCGCGCTTCTCTCCGCGAGCTGATGATCAATGAGGGCCTGGCCACAATCGCCTCGAGAGTAATCAGCCCCGGACATGCTGCCTGGGAGTACTACGGCTACACGAGGCGGGAATACGCGAGCGTTCGGGAACTCGAGCCAGTGATGACCCGAGCTCTGAACAATGATCTCGATCGTGCTGGATTAGGCCTGCGTCTGAGATATCTGTCCGGCGGTATGAGCGATGATGCACGCACGGTTGATCGTCATGTTTTCCCGGAGCGAAGCGGGTATTTCCTCGGGACCAAAATGGTCGAGCCCGCTGTCAATTCACGTGGGCTTTCATGGGCAATCCGTGCGAGCGCGGCCGAGATTACATCCATTTCGAGCTCCGCGGCAGCCTCGGCCTAAGCTACTTCCCCAAGCTACTTCCCCACACAAAAAGAGCTGAACACCCGGTCGAGCACATCCTCGACGTCCACCGATCCTATCAGCTCTTCGAGCGCACCAATCGCTGTCCGGAGGTGAACCGAGGCAACAGTAGCCGGAAGCTTCTCTTCCGTCCACGCGGTTCGGAATTGATCGACCTCCGAACGGGCGGTGCTGATCGCCTTTCGATGACGGGCTCGGGTGAGGATCGGCAGGTCCGGAGCGACCTCCCCATGTCGCTCATCCAGCGTTCCATCGATTGCCGCAAGCAAATCCCGCAGCCCCGAGCCGCTTTCGGCGCTGACAGAGATTGCTGCCTGAGGCAGAGTTATTTCCTCTCTCAACGATACTAAATCAGATTTGGTGCGAACAGCCAGAACCGGTGCAGGCGAGCGATTGACGACGAGCCGGAGAGTGTCCTCGAGGCTACGCAAATCCTCCGCACAGGCGAGCACGACATCGGCGTTCGCGAGGTACTCCTCGCTGACTTCGATGCCAAGGCGTTCGATTCGGTCTTCCGTTTCCCGCAGACCCGCGGTATCCACGAGTCGAAGCGGCCATTTGCCGCTGTCGATGACGGCCTCAATAGCATCGCGGGTCGTACCCGGGATTTCCGTTACAATCGCCCTTGATCTGCCCAGAAGCGCGTTAAACAGGGAAGATTTCCCGGCGTTGGGCGGCCCAGCGATGACGACGATCGCACCTTCCCTTATAACCTCCCCAGCCGATGCGGTAGCGAGTAGTGCGTCGAGCGAGATTGCAATCTTTGCGGCGGCTTGTTCGATCCCGGCTCGCGGAATCGGTCCGTCATCTTCTTCCGGAAAATCGACATCGTAGGCGATCAGAGCCTCGAGCCCGATGAGATCACTTCGCAGACTGAGTAGGCGACGCGAAAGCCCGCCGTCCAGTTGCCCCAGAGCCGCACTTTGCATCGTGTGTGAGCTTGCATCTATCAGATCACCGATCGCTTCGGCTTGGAGGATGTCGAGCTTGCCGTTGAGCACAGCTCGCCGCGTGAATTCACCGGGCAATGCCTGTCTTGCGCCGGATGAAATCAGAGCGGCGACAATGGTCGTCGGAACCAGATAGCCACCGTGCGTCGAGAACTCTACGGTGTCTTCACCGGTGAATGAATTCGGGCCGGGAAAGAGTGTAACGAGAGCCTGGTCGAGCTTTTGATCGCCATCAAAGATGTCGGAGAGGTGACTCGTACGTGGCTCCGAGGGCCATTCTCGTAAGTGCTTTGCGGCGAGTGGAAATGCTTCAGGCCCACTCAGCCTGACAAGGGCAATGGCACCCCGGCCGGCAGCACTCGCAATAGCAACAATCGTATCCTCAGAGGGCAGGCCACTGCCGCTGTCGGGCTTCACGTGCTTGCCGTTGGCAGAACGAATGTCGTTCCCGGTTCCAGGATTTTCACGGCGGGGTGAAGCGGGTGATCCTGAAGGGTTGCCTTGAGTCTGTCTATCGCATCGAAAGCAGTCGACGTGACGTGATTAAACGTTCCCCAGTGGTACGGAATGAAGTATTTGGCCTTGAGTCTCTCGAATAGCGTCAGGGCATCACTGCTGGTCAGATGCCCTTTCCGAAACCCGGGCTTCCACCATGGTGCGTGGCCAATCGGAAGCAGCGCGAGATCGAGATTCCGGCCTTTGGCGAGCAGGTGGTTTTCCACCAGGTGCGTAGTGTTGGAGGTGAGCGCTGTGTCTCCGGCGAAGAAGCACGCCACCTTATTAGTATCAAGAAGATACATATTGGCGGCGCTTCTCCAGCGGTCGACGCCGTAACGGTTGCCCTTATGCGCCGCGGAGGCAGCACGGATCCTCACGGTATGCAGCTCGGCTTCTTCGCCCGGAGCAATTGCAACCGCGTGATCGTATCCCAGCTTGCCAAGCCACTTCGCAATTGCCGGTGGTGCGAACAGCGGAATATCCCTCGGAAGCGCGTCGAGAGAGTCGAAAGACAGGTGATCGGCATGGGCGTGCGTCACCAGTATCGCATCGAGCCTGGGAAGAGCATCGAGTGCGATCCCGGGTGCGCTCACACGGGGAAGAAATTTCCCAAGTGCGGGATCGAAGTTGGGGTCGGTGAGAATCCGTGTCTCACCGATCTCAATCAGTAGCGTTGCGTGACCAATATACGTGACACGCAGCATGGCTCTCCTATCCCGCCGGACGACTCTTGGCCCGCTCCCTGGCCAGCAGCCATTGCTGTGGAAGTGCAGCGATGTTCTGGGCCGTGTAGTAGAGATTGAGACCCGAAGCCATGTTGAGGAGCACCACCGTCATCATTACGGGAAACATGTAACCCATCATCTTCGCCTGTGGATTCGGAGGAGCATTACGCATTCCAATCCACGAGAGGACGTACATCGATGCACCCATTAGCAGCGGCAGGATGTACAACGGATCCTTGATCGAGATGTCGTGCAGCCACATGAACGGCACTCCGCGGAACTCGATCGTATTCTGAAAAACGAAGAAAAGCGCAAAGAGGATCGGCATCGGAAGGAGTGCCGGGAGGCATCCCGTCAAGCCCGCGAACGGACTTACTCCAGCATCTGCATAGACCTTCATGATCGCTTCGCGCTGCTGTACCGGATCCTTGTACTTCTTCTGGGCAGCTGCGAGCTTCGGCTGAAGCTCTTGCATCTTCAGGCTCGAGCGCATTGTGCTCTGGTTGAGAGGCCAGAGTGCGAGACGCACCAGAATTCCCAGAATGACCAGCACCCAGCCGTAGCTCAGATTGAGCCGGTTGTGCATCCAGAGCAGCGCCTGGATCACCTTCGATGCTATCGGATGCACGACACCCTGCAGAAAACGCCAGCCGTAAGGATTTACGTGATCGAAATCCCGACCCATTCGCATCAGCCGCTGTGATTCCTGCGGGCCCGCATAGATCTCGAACAGGAAACGCCCATTTTGAACTTCTTCCACTACACCTGCATCGGCAGTAGTCGCGATTTTCGAGGTGCGAGGTCCACCGGTCAGGGTTACCTCGCTGAACTGCGGACCGCTCGGCGGTGCAAGAATTCCAAACACGAAGTATTTGTTCTTTATGGCGATCCAGCTGAGTGGCCCCGCCTCCAGAGTTTTCTCTCCCGGATCCAGACTCCCGAATAGAACGCTCCTGGCATGATCACGCTGTGGCTTGAAGCTGTAGGCCAGCGTTCGGTGATCCCCTATCGTATCGGCCTCTGTGGGCGGCAGTGTTTTCGGAAGCTCGGTAATCAGATAAGCGGGGCCCTGCACTCCCGAGATTCGCCCATCGACCCGCACTACATAGCTCGCCGCAGTATCCTGCGGAATCGTGTACGCGATCGAGATACCGATGTTCTTTACCGAAGTACTGTACGTGAGAGCGTCATCCCCGGTGGCGGTCCTGGCACGCGTCAGATTGAACGGCACGCGAGACAGATCGACTGTGTCCTTTGCAGTAATCAGCTGATAGCCGAGGAGTGGAGACCCGGGAGCTCCCAGATCGACAAGGCCACCGCTTCCTGACCGGTTCTTGTAGTCTCGAAATGCAACTGCTACCGGAGCCGCTCCAACATTTGTGAACTTGTAGATCGTTCTGGCTGTGGTCACGGTCGTGGTTTCAGCAGCTGTCCCCGGGGGTGCACTTGCAGGCGTTGGCGCTGATGCAACTGGTTGCGTCGCGGGTATCTGCTTCACCGTCGCTGGCGTCGACGAAGCTGTACTCAATCCAGATACTGAGTCCTTTGCCGACACACCCTGCTTCGAAGGCGTCGGCTTGACCGACGGAAACACCAGCTGAGAGATTGCAATGACAATCAGCGAAAGAAACAATGCAAGAAAGAAACGCTTATCCATTCAGGGGACCGGGTCGTAACCGCCCGGCCGAAAAGGGTGACACCGAAGGATTCGGCTCACGCTCAGCCTGAATCCTCGGATCACCCCGTATCGCTCGAAGGCTTCGAGCGCATAGGCCGAACACGTTGGATAGTAACGGCAACTAGCAGGGAACAGTGGTGAAATGCCTATCTGATAGCCGCGAATCAGAAGAATAAAGATGGATCGCATTTCTCAGCGCGACACTCTGGATGCCCAGCGGCAGATCTCATCCACATCATTCGTCAGCTGTAGAAAGCTCGAGCCATAGGCTTCTGGTTTCGCACGAATCAGCAGGTCGACTCTCTCCAACTGGGGCAGCAGCCTGATTCTGACCAGCTCACGCAACCGACGCTTTACGAGATTGCGGTCAACAATCCGTCGCCTGTGTTTCGGAACGACGACGCCAACCCTTGGATGTAGCAACAGGGAAGCAGATGCCCGAGCTTCCAGACGCTCGGTTTGCATTCGCTTCCCTGTACGCCTTACTGCTTCCAGGTCGGCTTCGCTCGTCAGCCGGTTGCTACGAGAGAAGCCAAGTGCTTTAGGCGCCGGCGTATTTCGTCGGCAATTGGACGGTTAGCCGCTTCCGTCCCTTCTTGCGGCGGCGGCTAAGAACTTCACGTCCCCATTTAGTCGCCATCCGCAACCTGAACCCATGGGTGCGAATACGGCGCTTGTTACGAGGACGGTAGGTGGGCTTACCCATTACGATACTCCAGAAACCAGAAAGAACAGTTACGGTATAGAGTCGCTAAAACTATTCCAGCATTGAAGATAGTTCAAGTCAGATAAAGGAGTTCGCATCACGTTCGTTTGACTTTTCCACATAAGTCGGCTAGGCTAGCGCGTCATGTCGCTCAGTCCCGCAGAAGTTTGGAAACGTCTCCTTGACCGCGCCCGCCAGGAACTCCCGGATCAGACCTTCCAAGCCTGGCTCGAGCCCACAGACGCTCTCTCGGTTGAGGGCGGTACCATCTTCGTGGGAGCACCTGATCAGTTTACCGCTGATTGGAACGAGTCCAAGCACGCTGAGCTACTGTCGAGCTATGCACCCATAGTCCTGGGGCACCCACTCAACGTCGCCTTTCGGGTTAACGAAGAGCGAAAGAAGCGCTCTCAGATGGATTTCTTCGTTAGCCCACCTCCGAATCCAGCCAAACCACTAGGGATTCAGAACGGAACCAATTCCCCACCACTCAGCGAGCGATACACCTTCGATCTTTTTGTGATCGGGAAATCGAACGAGCTGGCGGCGGCGGCCGCCCATGCGGTAAGCCAGGCTCCGGGGAAAGTCTACAACCCGCTCTTCATCTATGGAGATACCGGCCTCGGCAAGACCCACCTAATGCAGGCTATTGCCCACGAGACGCTCAAGCGCAGCCCGGATACGCGTATCACATATATAGGAACCGAGCAGTTCATGAACGAGCTCATTAGCTCCATGCTTGATCGTACGGGTCCAGAGTTTCGCCGGCGCTATCGGGAAACTGACCTTCTACTCGTTGACGATGTCCACTTTCTAAAAGGACGAAAGGAGGCAACCCAGGAAGAATTCTTCCACACTTTCAACGCCCTCTACGAAGCGGGTCGTCAGATCGTGCTCACAAGTGATCGGCCACCATCGGAAATTGCAGGTCTGGAAGCCAGATTAGTCAGCCGGTTCCAGTGGGGAATGGTAGCAGACGTCGGGCTTCCTGACTTCGAACACCGTGTCGCGATACTCAAGCAGAAGGCTCAGATCGATCGACTCGAGTTGACTATCCCTGACGATGTAATCCACTTCATCGCTGAACACGTCCGGTCAAACGTACGCGAGTTGGAAGGATCCATTATAAAGCTTCTTGCCTACGCATCCCTCAAGCACAAAGACATTACCGTCGAGGTCGCTCGCGAAGCGCTACGTGACAAGCTACGCGCAATTGAAGGGCGGAGGACGTGATCACTCCACCGTCATTCACAGTCTCGAGAAAGTCCAACAAACAATTACGCAAGACTCCAACATCAGATCACGAATCAATCGCCTTCGCACCTCTTTACAAACTTTCAACTTTCACGCGCTGTCTCGTGTGGAAACAACCAGAGCTTCGTAGAGCCACTGTCGACAACTCTCGACAACCCTTGTTTCTTCAGATTACCAACATCCGACCACACATCACCCAACGTAGCGGAAATCCTGCTGCTTTCATAAGTTAGACCCACTCGACAGAAGTCCACACAGCCTGCTACGACTACTACTCTAAGTTCTTTTAATAAGAGACTACTTAGTACCACCTGAATTCCACAGGGGAAGGGATGCGCTTCACGATCTCTCGCGAGAAACTCCAGGAAGGCTTGGCTGCAGTTACAGCAAGCATTCCGGCAAAGACTACCTTGCCGGTACTGGCTAATATCCTTCTCGAGACGACCGATAAAGGGATTAAACTGTCGGGGACAGATCTCGATATTGCGGTGAGCACTGAGGTAATGGCGGACGTAGATGCAGCTGGTGCTGTTACCGTACCGGCGAAGAAGCTGAGCGAAATTGCGAGAGAGCTACCGCCGGCACCCGTGAAAATTGCCGCTGTTGGAGAACAGCGGGTGACTCTTGAATGCGGTCGCGCACGATTCAAACTGCTTGGGCTTCCACGGGATGAATTCCCGACGTTTCCATCGGTTCGTTTCAACGAGAGCTGGAGAATCCGTTCCGGTGATCTCCAGCAGCTGATCTCTCATACCTCATTTGCAGTGTCTGCTGAAGAAAGCCGGCCGATTCTGAATGGCGTTTTGTGGGAGCTAAGGCCGGATAAGATGCGGATGGTCGCTACTAATGGTCATCGCCTGGCAAAGATGGATATGCCAATCAACTCGGCAAATGCACCGGCCAGTGACTTGATAGTTCCCCCAAAAGCTCTGGAGCAAGTGCGGAGACTGTTTCCAGCGGAGGAAGAGCTCGAGATTGCCCGTGGTGACAACCACATTGGTTTCAGATCTCCGTTTACCGCGGTTTTCACGCGGCTCATCGAAGGTCCGTATCCGAATTACGAGCAGGTAATTCCTAAGGACAACGACAGAGTCGCGGTTGCAGATAAGGTTGCTCTGGCAAGCGCGTTGAAGCGAATGTCCGTAATTGCATCCGATCAGACACACCGGATTCGTCTTTCCTTCAATGCCGGCATGCTGAAGTTCAGCGTGCAGACTCCGGATCTTGGCGAAGCCCAGGACGAACTTCCGATTCGCTACACCGGTGACCAGCTGGATATCGGCTTCAATGCCAGCTACCTGCTTGAGATTCTACGCTACATCCCGACGGACGAAGTGCGATTGACATTCAAGGCACCGGAACGCGCAGCTACGATAGAGCCAGAGGGGTGGAAGGACCCAGCGTCGTATATGTGCCTGGTAATGCCGCTTCGACTTGTCGACTAGCGGAGAAAGCTGAATTCCTGCTTCGAACTCTGTTTGAAGTGATGGATTCCGCCTGATGTCGTAATCTCGATGGTCAGGTTCTGCCCGACGCTGAGATGTGCAACGTGGCCATCCGTTGATCTCAAGTGATAGAGGGCTGTTCCGGTTCCAGTGGCATCGAGAGTTAACCGATGCTGTTGCTGAGCGCCGTCTCCATGAGCTCTGACCGTATCGGTGCGTTGGAGCGTCAGCATTGCCTCGCCCTGATAATTTGTCTCACCCAACACGAGATACGACCGGACGATCTGCACTGTCGTGGGAATCATCGCTTGGCAACCCCTTAACTCTACCGAATCTCTCCAGCTGGTTCCTTGCTGAAGTTGGGCAGGGAAGTGTACGATCAAGTTCCGGAGATCTCCCATAAGTGCGGAGCTGGCGGGATCACATTTCGCGGAGAGGCTATCGGTTGCGAACATCAGGCTGTCAGCGACGAACATGCCCGAAAACTGAGTTGGTAGCCGTACGGGCTGTACGGGACCAATTACACCTTGAGTGGTTGTAGAGAAAGTGTCGATAACAGCGGTGAAGCGGATTGTGTCTCCCCCCGCCGGTTCCAGCGTAAGCAGCTCGTGAGTCGTGTTCGTAGAGATTTCTCGGTGCGTGCCAGAATCGGATTGGCTTTCAATTGCCGCACTTCTTGTTATCTGATAGGACGTTGAGCCCACTGCGTAGCCGAAGCTCCACGGCCCTTGTACTCCCGCGGCAGGTGTTGGAGTGGGTGCCGATGGCGATGGCGACGCCGGCAATGGTCCAGTGTGGGGCACTGGAGAGGTGGTGCAGGCAACAGAGAGGCAAAGAAGGGGATAATAACTGACCCGTGTTCGGCGCATTGTCTTCACTCTTTGGCAGCCGGTGTTTTGAGAAAACAAACAACCTCCGACAGTACTCTATCGGAGGTTGTTTGCTAAGCCGTTGGCAAACGGTCTATAAGCCGGGTTCTGTCGGACTACTTTCGTAATCCGGACGATCATTTCTCTCCGAGCATGGTCACCCATGCTCTCTAGCAGCCTACCCGCGGTGTCTTGATCGAGGTGGACGCCTCTCGCCGCATATTTGGCCTTGCTCCAGCCGGGGTTTGCCATGCCGCTCATGTTGCCATGAGTGCGGTGGGCTCTTACCCCACCGTTTCACCCTTGCCACCCCGAAAGGTGGCGGTCTTTTCTCTGTGGCACTTTCCGTCACGGGCAGCTCTCGCTGTCCGTGCCCAGGGGTTACCTGGCGGCCTGTCCACTGGAGCCCGGACTTTCCTCGAATAGTACCACATGGGTACCAATGCGCGATCGTCCGACCGTTTGCCTTCTTCAAAATATAGCAGAATGACGAATCGAGAGAGACTCCCGTTTTGCTCGCTTCTACGCCTGACGAAAAAATGACGGGGCATCCGTATCGTTCGGCATTAGTCCGGTCTTAACAATCAACCGTGAGGATCCTATGCCATCCGATCCGAAACGTGGCGTCACTCGTACTCCCGTCTCGACCATTCTGACTCCACTGGAGCGTTCCAGAGTCGATGCTGCCGCGCAGGGCCTTTGTGATGCAATTCACAGGGAATCACTGGATGAAGTTCTTTCGGACCTGCGGGAGCAGAAGGCGAACCTGGTGCTGATTTCGGTGACTCGATACGGCTCGCAAAACTCCAGCCGAGTTGCCGCAATGGTTCGGGAATTTCCAAGAGTACCGGCGGTAGCTCTCTTGACCGAGACCCAGAATTCGACTCCACACGCGATGCTTGCTCTGGGACAGCTCGGTATTAGAACGCTCATCGATGCGCGAATACCGGCCGGTTGGCAGACGCTGAGGAATATTCTGGCCTCACAAGGATCAACCGATCTGCAACGATCAGCGCTGGCACAGATCGGATTGGATTTGCCGGGAGCGTCGAAGGATTGCTGGCGCTTTTTCGAATTGCTCTTTGATTCGTCACCCAGAATATCGACGGTTCGGCAGCTCGCACGTCATCTCAACATTCTGCCCAGCACACTTATGAGTCGTTTCTTCCGGGCGAAACTGCCGGCACCGAAACGCTATCTATCACTCGCGCGGCTGATTCGCGCAGCACGGCTCTTCGAGAATCCGGGATTATCCGTTGCGCGGGTTGCGAATCATCTCGACTACTCCTCTCCCCAGAGCTTCGGACGGCACGTGCGTACGGTGATGAGAATGTCCCCGGTGAAATTCCGAACGGTGTACGATGGTCAAGGAATGCTGCAGTTCTTCAGGACGGAGTTGATTCTTCCTTACGCCGAAGTGCTCTGCACCTTTCGTCCATCGGCGGCGTACCCCGGCTGGATTCCGAAGACGCGGTCTGGTGAGGTTTCTAGGTCGCGAGTGATCTGATGATCTCACTCGCAGTGACGAGGCTTATGACTGGAATGCCTGTCGCCTCGACTGCCTGCCGACCGCCCTCTTCTCGATCAACCAGAGCCAGAACGCCTGTTACGGATCCGTTAGCTGCGCGCACAGCTTCAATTGCACGCAGCGCTGATCCACCGGTAGTGATCACGTCTTCGATAACAGCCACGCGGTCATGCTCCTGGAACGGTCCCTCGATGAGCTTGCCCGTTCCGTGCGTCTTTGCCTCTTTTCGCACGGTGAATGCTCGCAGTGGGTGATCGGAATCCGCGCTGGCGTAACTAATTGCGTAGGAGATTGGATCCGCGCCGAGTGTGAGCCCTCCGATGGCATCTATTCTCCATCCCGATTTGCGCAATGCGGCGAGTGCGAGCGGACCAATGATTGATAAACCCTCAGGGCTCATCGTTGTCAGTCTTGCGTCGATGTAGTACTTGGACTGCTTACCTGAAGCGAGCGTGAAGTGACCGACCTTGGTCGAGCGCTCGGCAAGGAGGGCAATCAGCGCGGAGTTACCAGTGTGATCAGTCATGGTGCGGGAGGTTATGGATTCTTATGATTGGAGTCAATGCATTCGCTTTCGCAAATTGGATTCGATCACTGGACCGGACTCGTTGGTTGGATCGTCTCTCTTGCAACGGTGCTCGGCCTTGCCCTGGTCCTTCGTCATGAGCGTCGCCAGGCGCGCAGTCTCGTAGAGCGATCGAAGGAGCTTGAAAGGCTTTCCTCCGAATTGCTGCGCGTAAACCGCATGAAGAGCGAATTTCTAGCGAATGTATCTCACGAGCTGAGAACTCCGCTCAATGCAATCGTCGGCTTTGTTGATTTGTTGCGGGAAGGCGTATATGGGGAGCTTGCCCCCCGACAGGTAAAGCCGGTAGAGCGCATTGAAGCATCGGCGAATCATCTACGGCATCTCGTCGACCAGGTTCTCGATCTCGCCAAGATGGCCGC
>WNGI01004955.1_pt1 | contig 11932 bp, 9 predicted proteins | sample 5400621 | NCBI WGS metagenome assembly WNGI01 (sample SAMN13153374, study PRJNA577476) | soil metagenome | isolation source: 20 cm soil or saprolite under Garry oak tree replicate 1 | place: USA:California | collected 2016-06-15
GAAGGCGTGCACGTTCTTCTCGGGCAGAGGGGCTCCCCGCTCGCATCCGGGCCAGTGGCTGCAGCCGAGACCGGAGTCCGTGAGCCGCACCGCCGCGCCGGTGCCGACGATCAGCCAGAGGAGGAACAGGTTCGTCCATGCGACGTGGACGAAGCGCACGGGCGAGATCTCGAAGCTGCGGATGCGGGCTGCGATCTCCATCTAGAGTGGCACGAGGAGGTCGGGATACCCGTCGGCGCCCGCGAACGGGGTCGGTCGCGAGCCGAGGAAGAGCGGGCGGTCGGCTGCGTTCAGAAGCACGGGCATCATGTCCGGCCCGCGTAGGTGGCCGAGGATCCCGCGTGCGCAGTCGAGCTCGCCGAACGTCTCGACCTCGTCGGCTCGGACGCCGGGGCCGTTGACGATGAACGGCACGGGGTCGCCGGAGTGGATCACGTCCGGATACGTCGGCGTCGCATGGTCGCCGGTGACGCAGACGATCGCGTGGTCGGTCGGCAGGTCGCCGAGCTCGCCGTCGAGCGCCTCGATCGTGCTCTTCTTGATCTGCGGGTCCTTCGTGTGCCCGGCCATGTCCGTCGCCTTGAGGTGCGAGAAGACGAAAGTGTCGCCCTCGTCCAGGCGTTGATGCGCCAGCTCCATGCGAGCGCGCAGGTCCGCAGGCGCGTCACCGGTCTCGGCGACGTGGCGCGGCTCGAGGCCGATCGTGCGTGCCAGGCCGAGCAGGAACGCGGAGTCGCCGAGGAAGCTGCCGTGCAGGCCGTGGCGCTCACGGAAGCTCGGGTTCGATCGCCGCCGCCCCCACCACTTGAGCGTGATCACGTTCAGCGGCGGGAGCCCGTCGGAGGCGCGGCGCTCGTTGACGGGATGTCTCTCGAGCAGCTCGATCGTCTTCCGCGTCCACGTCTCGGCGGCACGTGCCGTGTTCCCGGCCTCCGGGACCTGCGCCTGCGGCTTCAGCACCGGATACCACTCCTTGTAGAAGGCGTCCGAGTCCGTGACTCGATCGTCCGCGCCCGGGAACACGCGCAGGATCGCCTCGCCGCGCTGCAGGTGCTCGAGCTCGAACCGGAGACCGTCGATCTCGAGCCCGTCGCACGCGGTCACGAGCTCGGCGGAGTCCTCCTCGTCCTCACCTCTGCGCGGCCGACCCGTGAGCCAGAGGCCGTCGTCTCGTCGCTCGGCCGGACGCAGCGCGGCGAAGGCGAACACGTGCCCGGGGTCGACCTCCTGCTCGGCGCCTGTCGCCTCGAGCACGGCGCGGCCGGGGAACTCCTCGGGCGTGTAGCCGAGCATCGCCCAGTGCGCCAGCTCGCTCGCGGGCGCGCGTCCGGGGCCGAGGCTGAAGATGAGCCCACACGAGCCCTGCGCTGCGAGCCGGTCGAGGTTCGGCGTCTCGGCGATCTCGTTCGCAGTGCGCCCGCCGAGTGAGTCGTGCGCTCGGTCGGCGAGCCCGTCGAGAAGGACGACGAAGATCGGATACACGGCGGCGGAGGCTACAGCCGCGCGAGGAATGAGAGCAGGTGTGGCCAGACTGCCTCGCGGGCCTGCTCGTCCGCCGGATAGAGATACACCGCACGCGGAGCAATCGGCGCATAAGGCAACAGGCCTCCGACAAAGTGATTTGCGTGGCCATACGCGTACAACACGTCGTGATAAGGATGGTTGAACGACGCGAGCCGACTCATGATCGCCCGCGCGTACGGACAAGAGACCCAGACAAGGTCACGGCCACCGCAAACGAGCAGAAGTGGGCCACGGATGCGCTCGTCTGGAATAACTGCCTCCGGGTTATCGCTGGGATCTGGATTGTCGAACTCCTGCGTGTATGGCACCGGCTGTCCCCCGAGCGTCCAGGCCGGGACCGAGCAGTCTGGATATCCGCAGAGAGCGACGTTGCTCGGAACTGAAGCCACGACCGCGCTGACGAGGCTCGGGTAATGAACTCCGAGCAGCTGCGCCGCCTCGCTCCCGCGCGAAACGCCGATGACGACAACGCGAGCGGGATCGACTTCGGGCTGGTCGCGTAACCACGTCAGCGCCTTCTCGAAGTACTCGAGGCGGATATTCGCAAGAGTCGGAGGCAGCCCCGGAGCCCCGAAGTAGGCCAGGCTGAGGGTTGGGAAGCCACGCGCTGCGAGCGTCGTCAGCAGCGGTCCGGACGGAAGACCGCCCTCCGAGCCCCCGAGCAGGAGGATCGCAGGGGCCCTCTCAGCGATGTCCGCCCGCGTGTAATAGCTCCCGTAAAAACCGCTGTCGGCAATCGAGACCGGCTTTTCGACAACTGCTCCGGGCATGGCGCGCCGAAAGGTGCGCGAAGCGACGCGCCTCCCGCGGACCCGTACGTCGATCCGGAACGTCTGCGCGTCGGCTGCGTGCCACCGGAAGCGATACGCGGACGGCGTCTTGGTTGTCAGCGACGCAATCAGACCCATGCCCCATCGCCCCACATAGCTACCCGAGCGAGCCGTGGAGCCGTCCAGGTCGACTACGCCATGGGAGTCAGCCCGGAACAGTGCCGAAGCGTGCCACACCCTTCGACGGGCATCGCTCACTCGGAGCCGGATTTCTGCCGATGAACGAGGATGCAAGCCGGCAACGCGAATGTGAACGGGCTGATCGGCGGACGACGACCACGGAAGGACGCTTACTCGAACCTTCGTCGCATGAGCCCCGGCTGCAGGCGTGGCAACGAGAACCGCCACGAGGATTGCTGCCCACCGATGCGGAGACACGACATGCAGGCTAGCCCGGTAACCAGCTATTGACATCTATAGCACGCCTGCTATTATAGCATCTATGCGATGGGTGCTTCAGTGAACCGCGAGCGATTCCTCGCCGAAGCCGAACTGGCCGGCATCGAGCAGGGTGCGGCGCTCTCGCTCTTCGAGCGGCTGTATTCGACGCCGGAGCGCGGCTCGGAGCTCTCACGCAACGGCACGCCCCTCACGGATCAGACCCAGCTCTCGCGCACCGTCCAGGTGTTCGTCGGCCTCGGCGTCCTGCTCCTGATCGGCGCGCACGCGTGGTGGTCGACCAAGGGCTACCAGGCGATGGGCATCGGAATCGTCCTCGTCCTCACGCTGCTCTGGCAGGCCGGCTTTCTCTGGGCGGCCGAGTGGGCGAAGCGGGCACGCCATGGACTGCTCGAGTCCGGCTTCGCCGCAATCGTCGCCTTCTACACGCCGCTGACGATCTTCTCGATCGAAAGGCTGCTCGGCGTCGGCTTCGAGCACGCGAACTACAGGGACTTCTATCCGTGGATCTCGGGCGGCTGGGTCTTCATGGAAATCGGCTCGATCGCAGCCGCCGCCGCGCTCCTGTATCGCTACCGGCGTCCGTTCCTGACGCTGCCGATCACGCTCTTCACCGGCTTCCTGCTGATGGACGCGACTGTTCGAATCTTCGGCGACGGCTTCGACGACGACACGCTGCTGAAGCGCGTCGTGCTCGCGGGAGGGATCGTCATCGGGCTCGTCGGAATCCTGCTCGACTACAAGGGCTGGCGCAGGTTCGCGTTCTGGCCGCACCTGACCTCGATCTGGCTCGTCGCCTGGGGACTGCCGCTCTGCACGGACGAGAACACGCTGTCGCTCTTCATCGTGGCCGCCGTCGACCTGATCCTCGGCATCTGGCTCGCGCGGCTCGTCTACCTCGGCGCCGGCGGCATCATCGGCTGGACCGCGATCAGCATGAACGCGCACGGCGCGATGTTCCCGTTCATCCTCATGGCGGGCGGGATCCTGTTCATCATTACGGCGATCTGGCTCGCAAAGGCCGACAGCCCGCTGCGCCGCTGGCTCGACGAGCGGACGCTGCCCGCTCCCCAGCGGGACCTGGCGTACTAGACGGCTACGCCGTCGAGGTCGCGCAGGACCCGCGCCACACCCGGCGGGACGAGCCGTTCCCACTCGGCCCCGGAGCGCATCGCGGCCCGCACGTCCGCCCCGGACAGCTGCTTCTCGACGCCCTCGTCGAGGACCACGACCTCGTATCCGGCCGCGCACAGGCGCTCGTGCTTCTCGCCGCCCCACGCGGAGAAGAGGCGCAGGTACTGCGTGATCCCCTCCGGCACGTAGGCGGCCCAGAGGTCCGGTTCGTTGACGGGGAACGGGATCACGTGCACACGCTCCAGGTCGAGCCCGAGGTCGCCGGCGGCCGCCTTGACCATCAGCAGTCGCTCGTCGTAGCTGTATGGATTCGACTCCGGCAGGTGCCGGGCCGGATCGCTCGCCTCGGGCAGGATCCGCGCCGGGTCTGGGTTCGTGATCCCGACCCACAGCTCGTCGGACCGCTCGGCGGCCCCGCGCATGTACTCGAGGTGGCCGTTATGGAAGGGCTGGAAGCGCCCGTGGATCATGCCCCGCTTCATGGCGGAGGGGAAAACTAGACGACTAGGAGGCCGGAGCCCTCTCCAACCGTGCCGACGCGGCGCAGGAAGAGCCGTCTCGAGGTGAACTCGGCTTCGAGCACGGCGCCCTGCTCGGACGGGATGGCGACGAGCAGTCCACCGGACGTCTGCGGGTCGTAGCCGAGCGCGACGAGCGTCTCGGGCACCTCGCGCAGCGTCACGTGCCGGCCAGCGAAGTCGCGGTTGCGGGGGTCGCCAGTCGTGCGGATGCCCTTGCGCGCCAGGTCGAGCGCCCCGTCGATCGCCGGGAAGCGCTCCGACTCGAGCGTGATCCGGACACCGCTCCGCTCGGCCATCTCATGGACGTGCCCGAAGAGGCCGAAGCCCGTGACGTCGGTGACCGCGTTGACCTTGTGCGCACGCAGGACCTCGGCCGCGTCCTTGTTCAACGTCTTCATCCAGCGCACCGCGCGCTCGAGCTGCTGCGTCCCGATCTCGCCCTTCTTGTGGCCGGTCATGATCAGGCCGGTGCCGAGCGGTTTCGTCACATAGACGGCGTCGCCCGGCTGGGCTGAAGCCTTGGTCCAGATGCCGTCCGGGTGCACCGTGCCGACGACCGCGAGGCCGTATTTCGGCTCCTCATCACGAATCGTGTGCCCGCCGGCCAGGAGGCCGCCCGAGGCGCGGACCTGCTCGTCCGCGGCCGCGAAGATCTGCCCCAGCATCTCGACGGGGAGCTCCTCGGGGAATGCGGCGATCGAGAGCGCGAGCAGCGGCGTCCCGCCCATCGCGAAGACGTCGTTCAACGCGTTCGTCGCCGCGATCGACCCGTAGTCGGCCGGGTCGTCGACGATCGGCGGGAAGAAGTCGAGCGTGAAGATCAGCGCGCGCTCGTCGTCCAGCTTGTACACGGCCGCGTCATCGGCAGGCGCCAGCCCGACGAGCAGGTTCTCGGCCTCGACGGGCACGAAGCCGGCCAGGATCTGCTCCAAGCGGGCGGCCGAGTACTTCGCGGCGCAGCCTCCGCAGGAGGCGAGATCGGTGAGCTTGACGTCAGCGGCGTTGAGATCCATCAGGACTCCCGGAAGGGCGGGACTGTAGCTGCAAGAACGCGTGTCCGCGGTTGGGCATTCCCCGAGACCGGAGCGCAAAACCAGGGCTTTCCGGGCTCCAGTCGACGCCGCCGCTTTTTTGCGCCCAGGGGGACGCGAAAGCCGCTAACTCACGCCTTGGAAGAGAGTACGCCTACCGCCCCGCAGAGAGGGTCAATACCTCAGGGACCTTCCCACCACGTGTCCGGCACGTATTGGCCGAACACCAGAGCCAGCTGGCACGCCAGAATCACGAGAAAGATGAGCTTTGCGCGCAATGGGTTCACCCCCTTCCCTAGAACCTGACGTCCTGGAGCGCGTCAGCGGCATTGCGGTAGTGGCGTGCAGCCGAGCGGTCGTCGCCCCTGCGGGCGGCGAGGTCGCCCATCGCGATCCAGGCGCGTGCGCGGTGGCTGACTGAGGACCACTGCTCAAAACTGTCGTCCGCGGCCTTGAACGCCGCTTCGGCCTCGTCGAGTAGCCCCTGCTCCATGAGCGCCCGGCCGAGGACGAGCTGCGACGTGCCTATCTCGTGGAGGAAGTCGACGCGACCCTCGAGGAGGGAGATTGCCTGGCGGGCGAACAACTCCGCCTGCTCGTAGTCGTCCAGTTCGAGATGAACGGCGGCCAGGGAGCCGGTCGCCTGCGCGGCCTCCTCCTTGCTGTCGGCGTCGAGAGCGGTCGAGTACGAGGACTTCAGATAGTCGATGGCCTCCTCGGGCTTGCCGAGCATGAGGTTGAGCCCGCCGAGGTTGTTGAGCAGGCCGGCGAGATTCCGCTGGTCGTTCAGCTCCTCGTAGAAGCTCTTCGCGCGCTCCGCGTAGTTGCGGGCGAGGACCCAGTGGCCCATGCGCTCCGCGACGAGCGACGCCTGGACGTACACGTTGGCCATCGTCGGGCTGTCGTCGAGCGACTGGGCGAGCTCGAGCGCGCGCTCGACATCCTCGCGCGCGGCTTCGAGGTCGCGCTGGCGGCGGTAGCAGCGCGAACGGTAGGCCAGGATGTTCGACCGGAGGAAATCGCTCGGCAGCTCGGATCCCTCGGCGATTGCGTACGCCTCGTTGAAGAGGCCGATCGCGGTCGAGTTGCTCGAAAGCTTGTGGCGGCAGACGCCGAGCCGGAAGAGAATCTCGGCACGGTCGAGCTCCGAGAACGGCTCGTGCTCGGTGACGGTCCGCGCGCGCGTGAGCAAGTCGAGCGCCTCGCGGAGCTCGCCCTTGTGCATCCGTGCCCAGGCCTCGCCCGAGAGGAGACGGGCCTCGAGCTCGGCCGCCCCGGTTGCAGCGACGTCCGGACGGATCTGCTCGAACTCGGCGACAGCCTCTTCGTAGCGGTGCGCCTCGGCGAGCGCTTCGGCGCGGGTCAGCGTCGCCTCGACGCGGCCGCGGTCGTCAGTCGAGACGCCGTTCGCCAGGTAGCCGGCGTCGACGTCGAGGCGGCTCGCAAGCCACGTGATCGTCTCGCCGGTCGGGCGGGTCTTGCCGCGCTCGATCTGGCTGACGTACTCCTTCGAGAACCGATCGCCCGCGAGCTCGCTCTGCGTCAGGCCCGCGGCGATGCGCAGCTGGCGCAGGCGCTCACCGAGCCGAAGGGCTGCGGGACGCGCGGCCTGCGCGACGGACGTCGGGGGCGTGGGGCGACTCAAGGGGCGGCTGCTTCCACCGCACAGTCAAGCGCACACTTCACCTTTTCGCAAGCACCGTTCGGGTGAGATCCCCCAAAAGGGTGGCAATTACGGGGAAACCCGGGTCAAGTAGCCAAATGCGAAATCACTTGACTGAGCTACTTGACTTCCTCGGAAACCGCCTCTATTGTGAGTTTCAACCTCGCAGCGATGGTCATACGCCAGACCGTCCTTGGGAGGGGCGCGCCAGATGTGGCGACAAGAAGGCCCGGAGGCATTGGCTGGGCCGCAGAGCCAACAGCCTCCGGGTCGTCGCCCCCAAAGCGCGCAGGGGTGGTGGGTTTTCTCGCCGCTAAGGGATGAGCCCCCGGGGCCGCAGCCGGGGGCTCTCCCTTTTTCGGGGAGCCCGCACCGGCCCGGCCTCTCAGATGTCGAGCGTGCCCGAGATGTCCGGCGTCTCCTCGATGCCGGTCATCCAGCGGCGCCGCTGTGTGACGATCGCGGGAAAGTCGTCGTGGATCAGCCCGCCGACGCGGCGGCCGACGGTGCCGAGCAGACCGATCGCGAGAAAGATCCACGCCTCGGGGCTCGCCTCGCGGTCCGGGTAGATCCCGCCGGCCTCCTGGGAGCGTTGGATCACGTCGGTCACGTAGTCGTGCACCTCGCGCATCTGCTTGCGCAGGAACTTCCGGATCACGGGGTCGTCGCTCGCCTCGGTCAGCGCCTGCACCCAGAGGTCCGCGCAGCGCACTTTCGGGTCCTTCGCCTCGAAGTACGCCTGCCCCATGGCGCCGACCCAGAGCCGCGCGTCCGGCTCCGCGTCAACGGCTGCATCCCACAGGATCCGCAGACGGCGCCACGACTCGTCGAGAACCGCGAGATAGAGGTCGCGCTTCGACGCGAAGTGGCGGTAGAGGACGGGCTCGGTCACTCCTGCCATGCGCGCGATCTGGGCGGTCGTCGTCCCCCGGTAGCTCCCCGTGGAGAAGATCCCGCAGGCGCTGTCGAGCACCGCAGCCTTGCGTTGCTCCGCGGGCAGGCGTGTCGCCATGGCCTATGCGCCCTCGAGCGCGGGCTGCGCTTCCGGTTCCGGGTGCTGGACTTTGCGGACGGTGGCCACCGCGACGACTGCCCCGACGATCGCGATCGCAGCCGCGACGTGGAGCGCATTGTGGTAGCCCTGGACGAACTGATCCGGGTACGCGGGGTTCCCGGGCAACACGCTCACCGACGAGGCGACGATCGCACCCATCAGGGCGATTCCGAGCGAGCCGCCCACTTGCCGCATGCTGTTCAGGACGGCCGAACCGACTCCGGCCTTGTCGACCGGCACCGAGCCCATCGCCGCAGCCGTCGTCGGAGTCATCGCGAGCGACATCCCGAAGCCACCGAGAATCAGGCCGGGGACGATGTCCCAGAAGGTCGAGTCGACGCCCAGGGTCGAGAAGCTCAGCAGCGAGCCGCTGAGCAGGAGGAGCCCTGCGCCCATCAGCCAGCGCGAGCCGATCTTGTCCGAGAACCGGCCGGCGAGCGGGGCGACGAAGACGATGAGGACGGTCAACGGCAGGAATGCCGCGCCGGTCTGGATCGGCGAATAGCCGAGGACCTGGCCGAGGTAGAGCGAGTTGAAGAAGAAGACGCCGAACATCGCGAGCGCGACGAGCAGCATGGTCAGGTTGGCGCCGGCGAAGGTCGAGTTCTTGAACAGCGAGAGGTCCAGCATCGGCACGCGCTGACGGTGCTCGAGCACGACGAAGCTCACAAGGCCGACGGCCGCGACGGCGAAGCTGGCGAGGATTCGGCCGGAGCTCCAGCCGTAGTTGTTCCCCTCGATCAGGGCGTACGTGAGCCCGAAGAGCCCGATGGCCGATGAGAGCAGCCCTGGCAGGTCGAGCCGCTGCTCCTCCGACTCGTCACGGCTCTCTGTGATGACGAGGCGGGAGACGATGATGCCCGCGATGCCGACCGGGACGTTGATGAAGAAGATCCAGCTCCAGTTGATCTGCTCGGTGAGGATGCCCCCGATCAGCGGGCCGATCGCGAGCGCCATCGCCGAGACGCCGACCCAGATGCCGATCGCAGTCCCGCGCTGGCGCGGTGGGAAGGTGGCGACGATGATCGAAAGCGTCGCCGGGTTCATCAGCGCCGCTCCGACGCCCTGGACGACGCGTGCGCCGATCAGGAAGCCGGCGCCGGTCGCGAGGCCGCACGCGAGGGAGGAGGCGGTGAAGATCGTCAGGCCGACGATGAAGATCCGCCGGCGGCCGAACATGTCGGCGAGCTTGCCGCCCGTGAGCATGAGCACGGCGAAGGTGAGCGCATACCCGCTGACCACCCACTCGAGCTCGGACTGTGAGATGTGCAGGTCGCTCTGGATCGAGGACAGCGCCACGAAGACGACCGTGTTGTCGAGCATGATCATGAACAGCCCGAAGGCGACCGCCCCCAGCGTCCACCACTTCCGGTTCTCCTCTGCGAATATGCGTGCGCGCAAGCTCTCGCCCCCTCAACTGGTTAGCGTCCACTAAGTTACCAGACGATGGCGCACGCAACGACGAAGTTCATCTGGGAGCCGGACGCGGCCACGTTCGAGCGGGCGAACGTCGTCCGACTCATGCGAAAGCACGGATTCGAGAGCTACTGGGACCTCGTCGCGCGCTCGCAGGAGGACCCCGAATGGTTCTGGCCCGCAGCGATCGAGGACATGGGCCTCGAGTTCTCGCGGCCCTGGGACGCGGTCGTCGATCTCTCGCGCGGGCCGGAGTGGGCGACCTGGTTCGTGGGCGGGAAGGTGAACATCGCGTCGAACTGCGTGCACCGCTGGGCAGAACGCAGGCCGGAGGCGGTGGCGTCGGTCGGGCTCGGCGAGGACGGCTCGCGGCGCGAGCAGACGTTCGGCGAGCTCTCGCATGACGTGACGCGCCTGGCCGAGGCGCTCGTCCGGCTCGGCGTCCACGAGGGCGACCGCGTGGCGATCTTCCTGCCGATGTCCCCCGACGTACCGGTCGCGTCGCACGCCTGCGCGCACATCGGGGCGGTCCAGGTGCCGATCTTCTCCGGCTTCGCAGCCCCGGCCGTCGCGCAACGGCTCCAGGCTTCGGAGGCCAAGGTCGCGATCACGACGCGCGCTTCGACGCGCCGCGGGCGCGAGGTGCCGATGCTCGAGATCCTCGAGGAGGCGCGGCGCGAGGCGCCGAGCGTGGAACACGTCGTCGTCGCGCCGTGGGACGAGCTCGTCGCCGACTCGCCCGGAGAACTGCCCGCAGCCGAGCTCGATTCCGAGGCGCCCTATCTGCTCACGTACACGTCCGGGACGACCGGCACCCCGAAGGGCGTCGTCCACGTCCAGGGCGGCTTCCTCGTCTCGATCGCTCGCGAGGTCTGCTACCAGGCGGACGCGGGGCCCGACGACCGCATCCATTTCGTCACCGACATGGGCTGGATCATGGGCCCCTGGACCGTCGTCGGCGGGCACGCGATGGGCTCGACGCTCGTCTTCGCCGAGGGCGCGCCCGACTGGCCCCAGGACCGGCTATGGAAGCTGATCGAGTCGGAGCAGGTGTCCGTGCTCGGGATCTCCCCCACGCTCACGCGCGCGCTGATCCCGCACGGAGAGCCGCGGACCGACCTCTCCTCGTTGCGCACCATCGTCACCACCGGTGAGCCCTGGAACCCCGGCCCGTACCGCTGGCTCTCCGAGGAGGTCGGCGGCGGGCGCTGCCCGATCATCAACTGCTCCGGCGGGACCGAGGTCGGAGCGTGTTTCCTGTCACCGACGCCAGCGATCCCGATCAAAGCCTGCTCGCTGGGCGGGCCCGCGCTCGGGATGGCGATGGACGTCGTCGACTCGGACGGCAACTCTGTGCGCGGGGAGGTCGGCGAGCTCGTCTGCCGGAAGCCGTTCCCCGGGATGACGCGCGGGTTCTGGCGCGACCCCGAGCGGTACATCGACACGTACTGGCGCCGGTTTCCCGGGATCTGGACGCACGGCGACTGGGCCTCGGTCGACGAGGACGGCTACTGGTTCCTGCACGGGCGCTCCGACGACACGCTCAACATCGCCGGCAAGCGGATCGGGCCGGCGGAGCTCGAGTCGGCTGCGGTCGGCCACCCGTCGGTCGCCGAGGCTGCGGCGATCGGCGTCCCGCACGACGTGAAGGGCGAGGTGGCGTGGATCTTCTGCGTCGTCACGCCCGGCGCCAAGGCCGATGACGCGCTCGCAGCCGAGGTTGCAGCAGCGGTTGCAGGCGACCTGGGCAAGGCGTTCAAGCCGGATCGAGTGATCTTCGTGTCCGCGCTGCCGAAGACACGCAGCGCCAAGATCGTCCGGAGGGCGGTTCGCGCGCAGGCGCTCGGCTCCGACCCGGGCGACCTCTCGTCCCTGGAAAACCCCGAATCGCTGGAGGAGATCGCAAATGCCATCTGATCGTGGAACAGCACTTGTCACCGGAGGCGGACGCGGAATCGGCGCGGGCATCGCCCGGGAGTTGGCGCGGGACGGCTGGTCGGTCGTCGTCGCCGCGCGGAGCCGCGACCAGGTCGACGAGGTGGCGGACGAGATCGGCGGACGTGCGATCGAGCTCGACGTCTCGGACCGCGGGGCGGTCGAGCGCGCCGTCACCGAGACGGGCGACGTCGAGCTGCTCGTGGCCAACGCCGGCGTCAGCGGTCCGGACGGCGCGACCTGGGAGGTCGATCCCGCCGACTGGTGGCGGGTGCAGGAGATCAACGTCCTCGGTGTCCACCTCTGCTGCAGGACCGTGATTCCCGGGATGCTCGAGCGCGGCGGCGGACGAATCGTGATCACGGCGAGCGGCGCCGCATACCTCCCTGGTTCGAGCAGCACTGCGTACTCCACGAGCAAGGCCG
>WNGI01012639.1_pt2 | contig 11928 bp, 11 predicted proteins | sample 5400621 | NCBI WGS metagenome assembly WNGI01 (sample SAMN13153374, study PRJNA577476) | soil metagenome | isolation source: 20 cm soil or saprolite under Garry oak tree replicate 1 | place: USA:California | collected 2016-06-15
ACGCTGGCGAAACTGGACCAAATAAGTTTAGAATCAGATCCTCTTCCCTCAGCATACTTAAACTACCAGGAGGTTCCCCCTATGGCGCAAGCCAAATGTCGCATCCTCTGCATCGACGATCATGAGGATACGTCGGAGATGCTCAAGCTATTACTGGCTCAGGAGGATTATGAAGTGGTCACCGCGGTCTCGATGAATGAAGCGTTAGAACTGGCTAGTCGCCAGGAATTCGATCTTTACGTTTTCGATAAACATTTGCCCGATGGCAGCGGCCTTGAGCTCTGCTCCATGCTCATTGAAAAAACACCCGGCGTTCCGTGCATCTTTTATACGGGCGACGCTTATGACATTCATAGAATCGAGGCATTGGCAGCCGGTGCTGATGACTATGTGGCGAAGCCGGACATCGATGGTTTAATTGAAAGCGTTCGCAAACTCCTCTCAGAACGAGAATGCGCCGCGTCATCTTGAGTGCAGACCTCATCCGGCCGAGTCTTGTTAAAAGACTATATTCATGAGAACTGTTTGGTATTTGCTTGCGCTTCTTCTCGGCGCTTTCGGAACTTTAGCACTGGTTCGATCAATTGAGCTGTTGGTTTTAGGTGGAGGGCCGACTATCGGGATATTTATTGCTTTAGTCTGTTTGCCATTGGCGTGGCAATGCATCCGAAAGGCAAGATCAACAACTTAAGATTGTAGATAATCGGAAAGTTAGCTCCGCTTGACACGTTGGGTCACGCACGTATAATTTTCTTTCACTTACGGGCCGTTAGCTCAGTTGGTAGAGCAGCTGACTCTTAATCAGCGGGTCGGAGGTTCGAGCCCTCCACGGCTCACCAGTTTTAATCGTAATGATCGCGGCAGGTTGAAAAGCCTGCCGCTTTTCCTTTGTGAGCCGCAGCTTGCAACCGAGCCCTGATTGTCTGGCTACCAACTGTCTAACCGAAAACTTTTTCCAATATGAGGTGTGTCGGCAGGTAAACAAGGAGGGGAAGCAATACCATCAACAGGGCCACGAAGAGGGGCGCCGGCATCCAGGTTTGCGGCTTCTCGCCAAGGCCGTATACCCGATTGACGTTCTCGGAAGGCTTAGTCAGTAGATAACTGAGCGGCAACACGATCCAGGACAGAAGCGTCTGGGCGACGAAAGCGCGACCGTCGTAGCCGACCCGGTGGACCATCCAGAGAAGAAGCCCGGGCATCGCGATGTGAAACAGCGAAACGACGCGGATGGGCAGCGAGATTTTCGGATCAAACATGTAACCGCTCAATCCTGTCAGCGAAATCCCGGTGATCAATCTAACGAAGAAATCGAGGTTCCATACTAAGTCCAGCAGCAACACCGCCAACGCTATCATGCTGACCAACAACGGACTCTCGAGCCAGACCGCAGGCACCATTGTCAGCAGTGCGATGTCCGAGAACCAGAGGAAATTACCGAGGCCGTATTGCACCCAATTCACCGGCACGAGCACGCAGACGAACAGGCTGTAAGAAAGTTTTAGCCAGAGTGGAATTTGGTCGGGACTGAGTAACGCCCAGATCGTATTAGGCTGATCCAACATAGTGTTTTCAAACCCACTGTGAAAGCAGCGACCGAATGTTATCAGGTGCTTTTTGGAGGGTGCCAGAGTGCCAGCTTCTCAGAAGAATCAGCTTTTGAATTCCTCATGAGGCTTGCGAGCCGCGTCTAACAGGGTGGGGTATTCCGTCTGGTCACGCATATTTGCCAACAACGGGTCATCCTTGATGAGCAGAAAAAGCCACCTTCGATGCCGCGCCGCCTTATCAAATAGTCTAAGGGTTCATGCCAATCGGGACCAAACTAGATCCTCTCCTGAACTCATTAGGCCGGCGAGAGAGTTGGGTGATGTTCGCGAGAATCGAACAGTCCTATCGAACGAGGTGATCTGATATCCATCGTTTTGTTGGCCGCTAAGCAGGATTTCATCTGACTGAAGAATTCTCCAATTGCCTTCGATGCTATACATCCCACGGGAATAAGTTCCCTGAACACGAAAGGCGCCATTGCGATACATCTCTACAGTCGCCTGGCCGATAGATCCTTCTGGATAGCGTAATCTAAGCTCCCACGTACCGGGAAGATATTCTGTAAGCGGGGAGGACCGGGCCGGGGCGGGAGCTGAGTTGTAACTCGACATCTGGCCTGGCTGATTTGCCGCAGAAAAGCCTTTTAGAAATCGACCGAATGACTCAGCGAAAGAAGATGTGGCGGGCGATGCAGGCTCATTGTCGTGTTCCCATTTTTCGAAGGCAGCCGCAACCTCCGCTGCGACATTGCCCTCGGGCGTAAGAATGGTGATGGTCGTATTTAAGTAGCTGGGGATTTGAATATCCAGGGTCGGCTCGACCATAACGGGAAATACCTTCCGCACCGGATCCGGCCATTTCTCGCGCGCGAACTTGAGCTCTGTTCGCGCATAAGAGCCGTCTTTCACAGACTGAGGACTGATCAGAAATACGAATGCGTCGCTCTTCTCGATCTGCTTTCGTATCGGCGCATTATATTCCTTGCCAGCCGCTAGCGCTTCGCGATCAAAGAAGACTTCATGACCTAAAGCGCTAAGGGCAAGTTGAATCTTATCTGCAACTGTCTTCTGGTGACGGGAATACGATAGAAAGACGAGCATGTGTTACCTCCAATTCAAAGCAAGCCTGACAAGTCTTTCGGTCACCCGCTGCCCGACAACCGTTGAGGAGAAAGCGGGGACACGATGCTCCGGCCCTGACAGGCCAGCCTGGAATATCAATTGTCTTGTCGACGGATCAGGTGATGAGAATTGTTTGGAGTCGGAAGTCTGGAGTCTGAAGTCTCACGACTCGCTCGGAAATCGTCGCCTAATCGAACATTCTTGAATGCGCCGTCTGGATGCGGAATCACGAACCGGCCTCCAGAACGTCGCCTGAGGTGCGCTTTGTATCACGATTTGCCGCCGCCTGGCAACGGGCTTCAATCCACGGCCTTGGGGTGGTGAGTCAGTTTGAGTCCGATAAGCTTTAGCTTGTCGTGGTGCGGCGACAAACTAAAAGTTTTCGCAGCCTGTGTTGGGATTCGTCGCCGCTAGATTTTATGTGCGAACCGCAGTAGTGCCTTGACGGATTTCGTCTGCGAATGCGTTGCAGTCAACATCAGAACTCTTCCGGCAAACTTTTCCGTCTCTAGTACCGCCGCCGGTTTGACAAGCAGTAAACTGTAACTATAATTGTTACAGAGGATTTGAGGAAAACTTCGATAGTGCGGGCGCGGCAGGCTTGGAAAAACGAGACCGCCAAGCCGTCTAACATTAACCTTTCCCCAAATGACCGAACTTGTTGAAAAAGCGAGTATTTCATATGCGGCAAGAAATTGAATTCTTAGAAGATCACATCGGCTCAGCCAGCGACCAGCGAAGAGGAGCGTCCAAATTTGAGCGTCGCGATTCTGAAGACGACTTACTCGATGCCTATTCGCGTGCAGTCATCACGGCCGCGGAAAAGGTTAGTCCGTCCGTTGTTTATATCGAGGTTCACCAGCGGTCCAGAGGACGAGACAATAGACGCCGGGCTCCGCAGGAGGCCCGTGGTGGCGGCTCCGGTTTTATCTTTACTCCTGACGGCTTCGTTTTGACGAATAGTCACGTAGTCCACCGCGCAAACAAGATCGAGGTAACCGTTTCCGACGGACACAAGTATGAGGCTGAGTTAATCGGAGACGATCCCGACACCGATCTGGCAGTGATCCGGATCAATGCTCCTAACCTGGTGCCCGCGGAATTAGGCGAGTCACAAAAAATACGTGTCGGTCAGCTGGTCATCGCCATCGGTAATCCTTACGGCTTCCAATATACGGTGACTGCCGGAGTTGTAAGTGCGCTTGGTCGCTCGCTGCGGGCGCAGTCAGGCCGGCTGATGGACGACGTCATTCAGACTGACGCTGCGCTTAACCCGGGAAACTCGGGTGGCCCATTGGTTAACGCCCGCGGTCAGGTGATTGGCGTCAACACGGCAATGATTCTGCCGGCCCAGGGAATATGCTTTGCCACTTCGATTGACACTGCAAAGTTCGTGGCCAGCCGTCTAATGCGCTACGGTAAGGTGAGTCGCAGTTATATCGGGTTAGCCGGACAAAACGTGCCGCTTCCTCGCCGCATCGTACGCTACTACAATTTGCCGGTTGAAAGCGGCATTATGATCATCTCGTACGATGACGACAGTCCGGCAAAAAAAGCCGGGGCGCTCGAGGGCGATATCATTGTTGGCTTTGACGAGCGACCGATTTCCGGGATCGATGAGCTTCACAGACTCTTAACCGAGGATCGCATCGGGCACAAATTCTGTCTGGCGGTCATCAGAGGAACTGAAAAGTTGTCTTTGGAGGTGGTTCCTGAGGAGTCTCAGCGTGGAACCCAATAACCCGAGTTGGACACCGCCCAAGATCTGGGTCAGCCTGATGTCCGATAAGCTTTAGGAACGTCTGATCAACTGTCTTCGACGTTACGCGTCGAAGACTTAATCAGAGCTTCCTTTAGCTTATCGTGGCTGTAAAGCAAACTGTTAGTTTGCGTTGGTGGCCAAGCGTAAGTGAGTGGCAACGGAGCATCGCAAACTATCAATCACCCGACCCGGGCTGCCCGGCCTGGGGACCCCGCACAGTTTGCTTTACGCTCCGGCTTTCTGAAGCAAGCGGGCGATTTCCGTATAACCTTTCTCTTTAGCAAGCATCAGAGCTGTCTTTCCTGTCTCCGTGAATTTCCCCGAAATGTCCGCACCCTTGCTCAACAAGGCTCGAACAATTTCGCTGTCACCTGATGATGCGGCGAGCATCAGCGCCGTGCCGCCGTCATTGGCTGTCACATTTACATCGGCGCCGTGGTCCAGTAACGCCTTCACGGATGCCGTCCGCAGATTGGAAACAGCGAACATCAGAGCTGTACGGCCTTCATCGTCTTTTGCGTCGGCGTCGACTCTGCTCTCAAGTAAGGTTTTTACTGTCCTCGTTTGTCCCTTGAGTGCCGCAAGCATCAGATCTGTGTGACCACCCTCATGCTCTGCTGCCGGGCTCAACTGTACGCGTGGAGACATGATGCACCTTCGCTTCTGCTTTGATTAGCCAGAGACCGCTCCATCGACCATCTCGGCCAGCAAAGGCGAGCGGAAACGAAGCAGCGTCTTTACTTCATCCGCCGACTCGATTTCCAAAGCTGCATTTGCCAGCTGAGATGTTTGTTCAAGCCATAGCCGAGTAGGAGCGGCAATCGTATGCGTGATGTGATCTCCCGGATTTTTTCCGAGGCTGATCGCAATCGTCTGAGATTCACTATCTTTCGCTGTGGTGCTGATGCCTTCAAGCGGCAGATCGCGCGCCTCTTGCTGGGCGCCGATGTCCGGGGCGAAGACCTCCAGGCTCGCCAGCCAGCCTTCGTGCTGCTGCGTGAACGTGTCAAAGAAAGTTGTCCATTCATCGCGTGGAATTTCCTGGGTCGGCATAATCCAATCCTTTCTTTACTGACCTCTATAGACCAAACGGAAATGTCTCCGCCGGCTCTTTGGCTTCCGCCATGGTCCACTCGGGCGTGCGCTCTAACGGTTCAACCGCACGTGTCTGATCAAAATGCAGCAACGCATCGAATTGAAGAGCCATGCGCGCGAAGAAGTAATGACTCTGGCGTTCAGTTTCCGGCCGGTAAATTACACCAATGGCCCGCTCCAGACGCGGTTCATGTAGAGCGGTTGCCACCGGGCTGCTTTCGCTCAACGACATTTGGAGGCCTGGGATTCCCACCTCGTGAAAGAGCGCCTCATAACTGTCTGGTAATGCCGGACGCACCTGCTTACGTTCAGCGGGCGCGTCCCAGTTTGAAGCCGCGGTGACACTACCACTGTAGGTCGAAAAACCAACTAGCATTGCACTGCTTCCATATCGTTCGCGTACCAGCTGCCCCACATTGAGTTCTCCGCGCTCGCCCATCTCGGTGGCGCGCGCATCGCCCAGGTGTGAGTTGTGTGCCCAGACAACAACCTTCGCTGCCTGGCCCTGCCTGGCGAAATGTCTTACGAGGGACTCAAGCGTCTCGGCCATGTGCCGGTCGCGCAGGTTCCACGAAGGCACCGTGCCGCGGAACATTGCGCGATAGTACTCTTCGGCATTCTTTACGAGGCGGGCGTTCTGCTCGGCAAAAAAGAAATCGTCAGCGGCAACGCGTCCATCACGACTGGCATACTCGGCTGCACGTCTTCGCAGTTCGAGGAGCTGACTGACAACTTCCTGCTCGCAAGTCTCGGTAAGGTCAAAGCCGGCAGCATAACCGTAAGCCTGGGCGTCTTCGCCGAAATGGTCGAAACAGGAATACCGATAGCGCGCACGGTCTGCCGCTTCGGGATCTACCTTTTTCAGGTAGCCCAACACGGCTTCCATAGAGCTGTGCAGGCTGTAGAGATCAAGGCCGTAGAAGCCGGCTTTGTTTGCATCGTTCGCGAGCGCATCATTATGCTCGCGCAGCCAGCCAACGAAATCTACCACGTCAGCGTTGCGCCACATCCAGGTGGGAAACCGTTTGAAACCAGCCAGCGAATCGCTGGCTTCGACATCCTCGGATGCGCCGCGAACGTAACGATTAACACGATAGGCGTCGGGCCAATCGGCCTCAACCGCCACCGCGTTGAAGTTCTTTTCCCGAATGAGTCGCTTGGTGATTTGCGCGCGCTGGCGATAGAACTCATGAGTACCATGAGAAGCTTCGCCAAGCAGTACGTAGCGAGCGTCGCCTATCTGTTGCAGGAGCGGATCGTAGTCAGAGCTTGCGCCGGTTAGGGCGTGGGAGTTTCTCCGGATGACATTCGCTAAATTCGATGTCGTCTTGTCCGCCATTGCCCGTGCTCCTTTAGTTCACTTGTGAGCTGCTTGTCCGATGGCGCGCGGTGCAACGTTTTGCCTCGCTCGCTCTAACAACTCACGCACCTCCTCGTCTGTAGTTTGCGAGAAGTCGTGATACCACATGCCGACGCCGCGAAAAGGCTCTGGCGTAACCGCGCAAACAATCTCATCGACTTCACTGCGAAACTCATTGCACGTCTCCGGCGAGGAAACGGGAACCGCAACCACAATGCGCGCTGGATCTTGCTTACGGAGAGCGGCGGCGGCCGCGCGCATTGTGGAACCGGTAGCCAGCCCGTCATCAATCAAGATTACGACGCGGCCGTTCAAGTCAGGCGGTGGACGGTCAACACGATAAGATTGTTCACGACGTTCTAGTTCCTGTTGCTCACGCTCCGCGATGCTGTCAATCACTTCCTCCGGAATTCTCAGATAGGACACGATGTCTTCGTTGATCACGCGTACATCTCCCGAGGCGATAGCTCCCATTGCCAGTTCTTCATGGCCTGGAACACCAAGCTTTCGAACCAGGAAGATATCGAGCGGCGCGCCGAGTTGTTTGGCTACTTCATAAGCAACCGGCACGCCGCCACGCGGCAGCGCCAGGACCAGTACGTCTGGCCGATTGGCATACTTTTTCAACCTCACGGCCAACCGCTGTCCTGCATCAGTTCGATCTTGAAAGATCAACTCTCAACTCCTTAAGGTCCGGGCTTTAGTTTATGCCCCGGCCGCTTTGGTTTTCGCTCGCGGTTGTTGCTCCGGTTGCGATCCTTCGCCGATTTCAATCCGACGGCTCTGTGGCTGCAATTGTCGTTCTGCTGCCGGCATTGTTATCTCCAGCACGCCATCGCGGAAAGTCGCATTGGCCTCCTCCGGGTTGACTCCGCTCGGCAGTGGAATCTGGCGGTAAAAGCTGCCGTAGCTCCTTTCGGAACGATAATAGCCCTCTTCGTTTTCTTAGAGGCCCGGCAAATCGGCACGTATAGTCAGTTTGCCATTCCGCTCAAAAACTTCGACCTGGGGTAACCACGTTGAAGTTTCCAGATCCGCCAGCCGGCTCAACTCGCGACCGGGTGCAAAGCCGCCTCCCAAACTGAAATCTCCAAAGAGCCGATCCATCTCTTCGCTGAAGCGTCGCATCAGGGAGAACGGACTAATCGTTGTGCGAGGGGGCGAGAGCTGCTCGCGCCGCGCCAAACCGGTTTCAGACTCCCTGTTCGAGGTAGTTTGCTGAGGGCGCGACTCACGCTTGCCGCGTTGCTTCTCATTCACTTCTTTCTTTTTCTGTTGTTTCGTCTGTTTTCCTTTCTGTGCCATCCGAATAACCTCCTTACTTCATCACGTCAACCTACGAGCCACTGAGAGCCCATGCATGAATCTCCAAGCGCCACCCGCCAAATGGAAACCCAACTTACTTTCCAGCCGCCGATGCCGCCGAAGTGGGCGCTGAAACTTCTTTGACAACTTCGCCCGCGACGTTTTTCTGCGCATGCAGTGCGATGTCTGCTAAGGCGACAATGCCACAGCAACAGCCGCCTGCATCCACAACCAGCACGCGACGAATCTGATTTTCCTCCATGATCCGGCTGCAATCTTCCAGCGACAGATCCGGCGTCACCGTCACGCAGGGCGTGCTCATGCAATCTGCCACCGTAAGATCGAGAGGATTGAGTCCTCGTGCAACAGTGCGGCAGACAATATCGCGATCGGTAATGACACCGATCGGCAGCTTGTTTCCTTTGTCCTCAACCACGGGTATCTCGCCGCAGTCGTGATCGATCATCATCTGTGCGACCTCTTGCAGGCCGGTTTCCGAAATACAACATGCCGGGTCAGCGGTCATGACTTCTTTTACTTGCATCGTTCACCTCCATCTATTCGAACTGTAGCGTTATGGCCGATATGTCCCAATTCAACCTCCAGGTTAGGAGACACTCTTTCCTGAAGAGAGCATCTCCATCTTCGGGATTTCTTTTGGGGGAACTTTCGGGGGGACTAGTTTTCGGGGGTAACTAATGGAGATTCTACTCCTCAAAGTCGAATATGCGAACCAGAATAAGCCCCTAATCGCATAAGAAGCAGATTCAGAATATATTCTTTAGATAATTTGCAGGCAACTTCCTTGGCGAATGTTTAATTGCGGTGGATACTCATGCTATCTGGTTCGCAAGATCAGGTAAGATGCGCAATGGATTCACAAGAACTTAAAGGAAGGCTGTTATGGATAGCAGACGTGTGACCACGAGTGCGGCATTGATTGTGCTCACCTGCTTTTTCCTGCCGTGGGTGCAAGTGAGTTGTGGGGCATCAGAAAGCAGACTCAGTGGCGTTGATATCGCTCGTGATGGTCGCGGCGCCCTTTGGTTAATTCCCTGCCTGATGCTGGTCGTACTTTTCCTGGGTTTTGTGCGCGGGTGGAAAGAGAGGCGCGAGCTTTCAGCCATCGTTGGCTTGGTATCCGGATAACTGGCTGGTTCTGGCTTGGCCTGGGCTCAACGATTGCTCTGGTAGTACTCAGTGCACTGCGTTTTCTGAAACGCGCGCCGACAAAATGATTCCTGTAGGAGAGCGCCCTCGTGACTCATAGAGACGATGCCGATGTGTTTGGCCATATGGGTTTTGTGCTTGAGCAGCGAAGAGACGGCGAGAGTCTATCTCTGTTCTGTACTTAAAAACCGTCTTACCTCGGTGACGAACTTTGGCCAGGCCGGCTCGCTTTCCAGCAACAAATGGTTCCGGCCTTCGAGTGGGACGAAGCGGGCCCCGGGGATTAAACCGGCCAGCCTGCGTCCCTCCTCAAACGGCACTACAAAGTCATCACGGCAGTGTAATACCAGCGTTGGAACTTTCACCTGCTTTAGAAGATCCACCACGTCGATTTTGCCTAACTCATCGAGAAGTCTGAATGCATTCTCAGGCGAGGTACAGACTCTGTGGAGATCATTGAACCACTGCCATTGCTCCGGCGTGGCGTCAGGGATGTAGAGGCTCGACCAGAGTTGTCGAAAAGCGGGATTATCCTGGCCCCATCCCAACTTTATTAGCGACTTTTGGACCTCCCATCTTTCGCTCACTTCAGGTGTGCCGCGTTTGGCCCAGCCGCGGGCGTAAGAGCCATAGAGAACCAGGTGTGACACTCTCTCCGGATAACGAACCGCATAGGCGATAGCGACAGGGCCGCCCTGGGAAATCCCCAGTATGGGAAAGCGGTCCATGTCCACGGCGTCTACGACAGACGCCAGGTCCTGAACGAATGCTTCGAACGTGAAGTTTTCAACTTTCCAATCCGAAAGCCCATTTCCTCGCTCATCGTATCGAACCAGGAAATGATCTCGGGCAAACTCCTGAATCAGGTGATTCCAGATCGGACTTTGCCAGTCGAATTCAAGATGATTGAGCCAATTCGCGGCTTTTAGAAGGGGAGGACCCTGACCAACTGTGGCGTAAGCAATGCGTACTCCATCGCCGGTAGTGCAGAAACGGATCTCCTGTTCCAGCGGTACGGAGGCGCTGGTAGGACCACCCGGCAACTCTTTGGTAGTGTGATGCTCTGCTTTACTGAGACCGATGCGTTGCACGAGATCCGTGAATGGCGGGTCAGAACGAAGGCCGTCGAACCTTGGATCAACCTTAAGATGAACTAGCCAATAGGAGCGTTCCTTATAAGCCTTCTCCAGCCAACGAAGGGCTTGATCTTTCTCTCCAAGTCCCATGTGGATCAGTGCTATGCCATAGGCTGAGGCATAGCGCTTTCTTGAGATCTCCTGCAGGTTTTCGATCTTTCCTCGCGCCTCCTCGATCTTACCGGCTTTCGCGTAAGCATGCCCCAACGATGCCAGGTTCTCTGGGTTATCATCTAATAAACATGCCTTTTGAAGCTCGGCGACAGCTTCTCGTAATTGGTGGGTTTGTTCATACGCCCAACCCAAATGCGTATGCGCCGGAGGAAAATTCGGATGCAAATCGATTACTTTTCGGCAATTCTCTATTACCTGATCATATTGGCGGGCATAAAAATAAGGTGTGGTTGAACTCACGTCGATCATGAGCGAGAGCGGGTCAAGCTGGAGAGCTTGTTGCGTCTGTTTGAAGGCTTCATCAAATCGTCCCAGGCACCAGAGGTAATGTCCGTACCAGTGGTGCGCCGTAGCACAGTTCGGGTTAAGTTCCATACCATGCTTAAAATCTCTTTCTGCGCCCGCCCAGTCCCAGTCATATTTAAATTTCGCAGATGCTAGTGACGGAAAAGCTTCGGCTAGCCCCGGATCAATCTGCAGGGCCTTCATTGCCGCCGCTTTTGCTTTCGGAAAAGACTCCTTTGGCGACAGTGCCTCGTACCGGCCAAGCAGTAGGTAAGAGTCGGCTAGCCCGGTGTAAGCCAATGCGTAGTTCGGATCCATCTCAATTGCTTGCTCAAAGTATTCGATGCCCTTCTTCAAACACTCTACTGTCCTCTTATTCCAGTAATAGAGACCCTTGAGATAGAGTTTATAAGCTTCTGTGTTCTCTGTGTGTCGTTTGGCAAGACGTTTCTTCTCCTCACCCGTTAGCTTCAACCTCAGTTTCTCGGAAATCTCTTTGGCAATCTCTTCCTGCACCACGAATATATCCGACAGGGCTCGGTTGTAGTGCTCGCCCCAGAGATGTGCGTCGTTCGTGACGTCAATCAGTTCGGCTGCAATCATTAACTGATCACCGACCTGTCTCACTCTACCGGTGAGCACCGCGCGGACGCCTAGCTGTTGTCCGACTTCCTGTGGATCAACTTCTCGACCCTTGTACTGGAAGACTGTGCTACGCGCCACCACTCGCAGCTTGGGCAAAAGCGAGAGAGTGTTGATAATGCTTTCGGTAAGACCATCGCTGAAATACTCCATATTCGGATCAGCACTGGCGTTGATGAGCGGCATGACAGCGAGAGAATCGATGGCTTTGCCGCGCCGGCGCGTTTTAGTCTTTGACGTTGTCAGGGCTTTGGTGACCGGGCCGGAAAGTTTATCTTGCTTCACTGCGAACAATCGCCATTTTCCTGCAACCCCTTTCAAGGCATG
>WNGI01013095.1_pt1 | contig 11928 bp, 9 predicted proteins | sample 5400621 | NCBI WGS metagenome assembly WNGI01 (sample SAMN13153374, study PRJNA577476) | soil metagenome | isolation source: 20 cm soil or saprolite under Garry oak tree replicate 1 | place: USA:California | collected 2016-06-15
CGAGAGGTCGTGCACGTCGTGGATCAGCTTCTGCACGTCCACCGCGTCGAGCGCCTTCGCGAACGGCCCCCAGAAGTCGCCCAGCACCTGCTGCCACGCGAGATCGCCTTCCTCCACCTTGTCGAGCTCGTCCTCCATCTGCGCCGTGAACCCCACCTCGAACACGTCGGGGAAGGAGCGCTTCATCACCTGCCACACCGTCTCCCCCAGCGGCGTCGGCGAGAAGCGGCGGTCTTTCGCCGTGGCGTACCACCGCATCTTGAGCGTGGAGATGATGCTCGCGTACGTGGACGGGCGGCCGATCCCCAGCCGCTCGAGCTCCTTCACCAGGCTGGCCTCGCTGAAGCGCGGCGGCGGCTCGGTGAAGTGCTGGTTCGGCGTGATCTGCTTCACCGTCACCACGTCGCCCTGCGCGAGCGGGGGGATCGGGGGCAGGTCCTCGAGCGTCTTCCCTTCCTCCGGCTCGTGCGCCTCGTGATACAGCTTGTGGTAGCCGTCGAACAGCACCCGCGACCCCGTGGCCCGGAACACGAAGCGGCCCAGATCGAAGTCCACCTTGGTGGTCTCGAACACCGCGGGGGTCATCTGGGACGCCACGAACCGCCGCCAGATCAGCTGGTACAGCTTGAACTGCTTCGAGTCGAGGTGCTGCTTCAGGTCGTCGGGGCGCCGCAGCACGTCGGTCGGCCGGATCGCCTCGTGCGCGTCCTGGACCCGCGAGCTGCTCTTCCCGCTCTTGTGGACCACCGGCTCACCCGGCAGGTAGCGCTTTCCGAATTCCTTGGCGATGTAGTCACGCGCCTGGGCGATGGCCGAATCGGCCACCCGCACCGAGTCGGTGCGCATGTACGTGATCAGCCCGACGGGGCCCTCGGCCCCGACCTCGATGCCTTCGTACAGCTGCTGCGCGATCCGCATCGTGACCGCCGCCGAGAAGCCCAGCTGCTTTGCCGCTTCCTGTTGCAGCGTGCTGGTGCGGAACGGCGGGGGCGCCGCGCGCCGCCGCTCGCCCTTCTCGACCGACGTGACCTTGAAGGGCAGCTTCAGCGCGTCCGCGACGATTCCCCGCGCGGTCGCCTCGTCCTTGATCTCCGGCTTTTTCCCGTCCAGCTTGTGCAGCCGCGCCTGGAACGCCTGGCCTTCTTTCTCGAGATCGGCCTCGATGGTCCAGTATTCCTGAGGCACGAACTTGCGGATCTCGTCCTCGCGCTCGCAGATCAGCCGCAGGGCGACCGTCTGCACCCGGCCGGCCGACAGGCCAGTCTTGATGCTCTTCCAGAGGAGCGGGGACGTCTTGTAGCCCACCAGCCGGTCGAGCACCCGGCGAGCCTGCTGGGCGTCGACTTTCCGCTGGTCGATGTCGAGGGGATGCGCCAGCGCGTGGGCCACGGCGTCCTTGGTAATCTCGTGGAACAGGACGCGCCGCACCTTGCCCCCGTTCGAGAGCTGGCTCGCCACGTGCCAGGCGATGGCCTCGCCCTCGCGGTCGGGGTCGGTGGCGAGGAGCACGCGCTCCGATGCCTTGGCGGCTTTCTTGATCTCGGCGAGGGTCTTGGCCTTCTCCTTGATCGTCACGTACTCGGGCGTGAAGCCGTTCTCCACGTCCACGCCGAGCTTGCGCTGCGGCAGATCGCGCAGGTGCCCCACGGTCGCCTTGACCGTGTAGCCTGAGCCCAGGTACTTACCGATCGTCTTCGCCTTGGTGGGGGATTCGACGATGACGAGCGCGCCCTTCCCGCCCCCGGCGGTAGAGGCCTTGGGCTTCCGTACGCGCTTCTTGGGAGCCGCGGCAACGGCCACGGCGGCTTCCGTCGCCTCAGCCGTGGCGAGCGCGCTCCCGCCATCCCCGGGCTCGCGCCCGGGGTCAGCCTTCTTCCGTTTCACCGCGTCCTTCTTAGCAGCCACGCGTCAATCCTTCGTCAAACGACACGAAAGCGCATCTTTACCATCCGGCACTCGATTGCGCAAGCCTGACGACCTCGTTCACCACCTGCTCCGGCGATTTGCGGTCGGTGTCAACCTGCGCGTGCGCACCGCGATAGAACGGCTCACGCTCTTTTTGCAGCAGCCGCATCCGCTCCACCGGATCCTCTCCCATTAACGTCGGGCGGGTTCCCGCAGGCGCGGCCCGCTGCGCCGCGGTCTCGGGCCGCGTGTGCAGATAGATCACGAGCGCGTGCGGCTTCGCGGTGTCGATCGCGCCGGGCTGCGCCGCCCAGCCGCCGCCGGGAGCGATCACCGCGGGCTCGCCGGCGAGCGCCGTCTCCATCTCCTTGCGCTCCATGTCACGGAACGCCGCTTCGCCCTTCTCCGCGAAGATCAGCGTGATCGGCCTTCCCTCACGCCGCTCGACGATCGCGTCGATGTCCACGAATCCCGCGCGCAGCTGCTCCGCCACGAGCCGGCCCACGGCGCTCTTGCCCGACCCCGGCAGCCCGATCAGCACGATGTGCCGCTTCACGAGGCCGCGCCCTTCGGCGTGCGCGCGCGCACCTGCGCGAGATACCCCGCGAAGTTCCGCTTGGTCTCGCTCAGCGCGTCGCCGCCGAACTTTTCGAGCAGCGCCTGCGCCAGCACCAGCGCCATCATCGCTTCGGCGATGACCCCCATGGCGGGCACCGCCGTCACGTCGGACCGCTCCGACTGCGCCTGCGCGGGGCCGCCGGTCTTCAGGTCCACCGTGCGGAGCGGCGCCATCAGGGTGGAGATCGGCTTCATCGCGACCCGCGCGACCAGGGGCTCGCCCGTGGTCATGCCGCCTTCGGTGCCGCCCGCGCGGTTGGTGGCGCGGGCCAGGCCGGGGAGGATCTCGTCGTGCACTTCGGAACCCTTGCGGCGCGCGGCTTCGAAGCCGAGCCCCAGCTCCACCCCCTTCACCGCCGGGATGGACATGAGCGCCTGCGCCAGGCGCCCGTCGAGCTTCGCGTCCCACGACACGTGGGAGCCGAGGCCGACCGGCGCGCCCAGCGCGATGACCTCGACCACGCCGCCCAGCGTGTCGCCGGCGGCCTTGGCCGCGTCGATGCGGGCGATCATTTCCTTCTCTGCGTCGGGATCCAGGCAGCGCACGGGACTGGCGTCGGCGACCTCGTTCAGGGAGCGGGGGAGACCCCGGTGAACCCCGGGCTCGCGCCCGGGGTTAGTCACTGACCCCGGACGCAAGTCCGGGGTGGACAGAGGGGGAACGCCGGCACGCCCCACGACCCCACCCAATTCGACCACATGCGACCCGATCTCTACACCGAACTGCTCGAGCAGCACCTTCACACCGCGCCGCAGGCGACCCGCGCCACGGTCTCGCGGGCGCTCGCCCGCTCCAGAATGTCGCGCGCGTCCTGGCGGTCGTACTTGAGGGCGCCCGCGAGATCGGCATGCCCGGGGCGCGGGCGGGTGACCTGGCGCCGCCGCTCGGAGCCGCCGGCGTCCGCCTCGGGCGCCATCACGTCTTGCCAGTGCTCCCAGTCGCGATTCCACACGAGCATCGCGATGGGCGAGCCCAGCGTCTCGCCGGCGCGTACCCCCGCGAGCCACTCGATCTGGTCGGCTTCGATTTTCATGCGGGCGCCGCGGCCGTAGCCGCCCATGCGCCGCTTCAGCTCGGCGTTGACGCGCTCCGCGGACAAGGGCAGCCCGGCGGGCATCCCCTCGAGGACCGCCACCAGGCCGCGTCCGTGCGACTCCCCCGCCGTCGTGAAGCGGAACGTCACGCTAGGTCGCCTTCGGCGAAGGGTGTGGAGGTTGTGAAAGGGTGTGGAGGATGGTGGAGGTAACTTCCAGAACCTCCACACCCTTCAAACCCTCCACAACCTCCTGATAATAGCACGCGAGCCCGACTTCGGGCCGGGCTCTGCGTGATCTCTTCAGGCCGTTCCCCCTCTCCACGTAGTGGAGAGGGGGCCAGGGGGTGAGGTCTCATCGCCGCGGCGGCGCCTGGGGGTTGATGTTCGTGATAGGCGGCAGCGAGACCACCACCAGCCCCCGCGCCGTGATCCCGAACAGATACTGCTGGCTGGTCGACGCGTCCAGCGCCACCCGCAACGGGCCGATGATCGGGTCGCGAATCGCGATTTTCTTCTGCTGGTTGAAGAAGTAGGTGTCGAACGCGAGGATGCTCGTGTCCGGCGCCGCGGCGAACACGATGCGCTCGCCGAGGTTCCCCGACCCACCGCCGCACGTGACACTGCAGCTTCCCCCCGGTTCGAACGTGTGGTTGTAGTTCATGTCCATCCCGGGCGTCGCCGACCCGACGGACGACGTGCCCCACAGCCGCAACCCTTCGTCGAGGTAGTAGGTCGAGTCCGTCCCCGCCCGCACCAGATTCGTGAGGCCGTTGAAGTTCGTCGCGATCGAGTGGACCCCGGTGTTGCTGATGAAGTCGCTGACGTGCACGCCGGGGGACATGCCGAGGTCCACATCGTCGCTGCCCGCGTCGGTGAGGCTGGTGGGCAGCATCGTGCAGCTGCTCGCCGGCGTGCTCAACAGCTTTTTCGCCGAGTAGCTCATCACGCGCGCGAACGCCGTCGAGACGTTGCCGCCTTCGCCCACGAAGGCGTGCGTGAAGTTCCCGGTGTTGCGGACGAACGTCTGGTCACCCAGGCCGAAGGACGGGAAATCGATCGTGACGGCCTTGCACGCCGTGAGCACCACCTTGCGAAATCCCACGCTCGGCCGCAGCAGCTCGATGCGAAGCGTGTCGCCTGCGACGTTCGCGCCGAGGTCACCGAGCTCCCAGAACAGATGGCCGTACATCAGAGTCGGATCCGACGTGTTGATGAGCTTTTCCATCCGCAAGGTGGCCCGCCCGCTGAACGGCGACGAGCTGCTTTGCGTCGGGGTGGTCGAGTAAATCGCGTAGATCGAATCCGCGTCGCACGTCGGCGGCGCGAGACCGGCGCGGCACACGGTCCCGAGGTACTGGGGCCGGTCGGAGACGTCGTGCACGGTGATCACGGCGCGGGTGAATTGGGACACGACCTGAATCGAGTACTTCTCGATGAGGAAGTTGGGCAACGCCTGCCGCCAGAGGAGGCGGCGCGTGCTCGCGTCGAGGATCGAGAGCTCCGTCCCGCCGGCGTCCGCCACGACGACCCGGTTGACGTCGTACGCGCCCAGCGTGTCCACCGGCCAGAGCGCGATGCCCCACGGCACCGGACCGGCGGTGATGATGCCGTTCGGGTCGAACGTGTTCGTCGCGAGGTCGTACACTTCGACCCGACCCAGCATGTCGTTGGTCAGGTAGAGCTCGCGCCGGTTCGAGTTGTAGATCGCGTCGGCGATGTGCCCGCCGAACGGCAGCGCGTGGGTGGTACCCGCCACCACGGTCACGGTATCCTGGCCTGCGCCCGCCGCCGCGGCGCGCGCCGCAGCGCGGCGCGGGGCGCTTCCCGTGATGACGGTGCTCGTCTGCGAGTAGGCGCAGTTCCGCGCCGTGGCGAGGTCGCAGGCGTAGCCTCGCACCACCACGCTCTTCGGCAGCTGGTTGTCCACCAACGGCAGCTGCAGCGCAAACGTCTGATCCACCGTGGTGAGGTTGCCCGCGCTGACGTTCGCGGAATCGAACTTGACCAGCACCAGGCCGGTTGCCGGCGGGGTCGCCGCCGTGTCCACTCGGAACCCGATCCAGGAGATCCCGCTCGGATCGGTGGCGTGCACCGTGATGTTGTCGTTCACCTCGACGCGTGAGGAGATCGTGTGCGACACGGCCGGCGCCGTGACGTCGTTCCCCGGCGTCTGCACCTGTACGGTGACCGGGTTCGACTCCTTCCGGCGCCCGGACGCGTCCCATGCGAACCCGGTCACCGTGAAGGATGTGAAACCGGCCTGAACCGTCAGCGTATCCGTGTAGGTCGTGTCCGGGGGCTGACGCGCGGGTGGCGTGAACACCAGTGAGTCGCCGGGCGGCGTGGTCGCGTCCGTGACGGCGGCGCGCGGGACGATGGTGAAGCCGATGGCCTCGAGCCCGCCCAGCTGCTGCGCGTGGACCTGCACCTGGATGTTCTTGCCGGTCGAGGCCACAGCGGGGGCGATGGGCGCGAGCAGCTCCACGGTCAGCGCCCGGACGTTCGACAGGAAGACCACGGTCGTCGCTTGCGTGAAGTTCCCGGCGCCGTCGGTGGCGCGGCCGGTGATCGTGATGTTCCCGCCCGAACCCGAGGTCGCCGGGAACGAGATGTTCACGCTCTTGTTGAAGCCGGTGACCGTCGTGTTGAAAATGGTGTCGGTCTGGCCGATGGTGGGGTCCGAGTAGGTGAGGAGGACCTCCTTCAGGCCCAGGTTGTCCGAGGCGTCGACCGTGAACTGGAGCCCGTTCGCGATCTGCTGCGTGTCCGCAGCGCTGAGCGCGATGCTGGGCGGGATCGCGTCCAGCTTCACGCCACCCGGGTTCCGGGCCGTCTCGCACGCGGCGACGGCGGCCGCGAGCGCGGCCACCGCGCACCACCCCCGAGCAGTACGCACCTGCCGCATAAGAACGCTCCTGGTCACTTCCCGGTGCTGGGCGTCACCAGGTCGTCGATGATGTGCGGCGTGATGAGAATCAGCAGATCGCGCCGCTGCTCCTGCTCGGACGAGAACCCGAACAGCTTGCCAAGGATCGGCAGGTCTACAAGGAAGGGGATTCCGGACTTCGTCACCGTGACCTCCGTCACCGTGAGGCCGCCGATGACCGCCGTTTCACCGTCGTTGACCAGGATCTGGTTGTCCGCCTGTTGCGTCTGGAAGGTGAAGCCGATGTCCACCGACGCGGGCTTCACGTTGGAGCGCTCGGCGTGCACTTCCATCAGCACCTGCCGGTTCGCCGTCACGTGCGGCGTCACCTTCAGGTTGATGCCGGTCTGCTCGAAGCGCACCGTGGCGCGCGGCGCGACGCCCGCGACCGTCCCCGAGCTCACATCGATCACGCGGATCGGCACGCGGTCGCCGACCAGGATCTCCGCGGCCCGGTTGTCGAGCGTCGTGATCGTGGGCTCCGCCTGGACGTCGGCCAGCTCGACCCGCTGCAGCGCCTGCAGGAACGTCGTCAGGTCGAAGTTCCCGATCGCGGTGGAGAAGATCAGGTTCAGCGCCGGGTTCACCACCTCCTGCTCGGCGTTCCCGATGGCGGACAGCGAGTTCCCGCCCAGGTCCACGATGATGTCGTTGGGCGCGAAGACGTCCTGCGGCACGAACGCGTCGGGTACGCCGTCGCCGTTGGTATCGACGGCCTTCGCGGTGCGCGGGTCGGGCCGCTGCACCAGCTTGTTGAAGAACTGCGTCTGAGAGCCGAGGTCGTACTTCACGCCCAGCTCCTCCACGTCGGTGCGGTCGACGAAGATGATCTTCGCCTGGATCGACACCTGCGGCGTGCGGATGTCGAGCCCCTTGACGAACTCCTCGACCCGGTTGATGCGGCTCGAGATCTCGGTGATGACGAGCGCGTTGCTGGTGGAATCGGCCACCACGGCGCCCCGCTTGGTGAGGATCGACGCCACCGACGGCACCAGCGCCCCGGCCTTGGCGTAATTCACCCGCACCAGCCGCGTCTCCACCGGCACCGTCGAGTCGGCGCGCGCCAGGTCGCGCTTGTCGATGACCTGGATGATGCCGCCGTCCAGCACGTTGGCGGCGAGCCCCTGCGATTCGAGGACGGCGTTGAACGCGAGGTCCCACGGCTGGTTCTTGATCTCGGCCGAGACCTGGCCCTTCACGTCCTTGGACACGATGATGGTCCGGCCGCTGAACGCCGCGAAGCCCGCCACGACCTCGCGCAAGTCCGCGTTGTCCCACGTGACCGTGATGCGCGCGGCCTGCGACTGTGCGCTCTCCTTCGCGTGGGCCTCGAGGTACGCGTCGATGCTGGACCCATCGCCGCTCTGCGCCGGCGTCGCGACCCGCGCCGCCTGCCCGCCGTGGGCGGCGGCCCCCGGCTTGCGCCCGGGGTCGGTGCTCACGCCGGACGCAGGTCCCGGGTTGGGGGAAAGGGCCGCGACGTCCCGGCTCGACCACGCTTCGAACGTCGTCCGCTCCGAGCCGATCTTCACCCGCACCTGACCATCGCGGCGCTCGATCTGGTAGTCCTTCAGCGCGTCGAGGTCGATCACCACCCGCACCACGCCCGGCCGGAACTGCGCGTACCGGATGTTCTTGATGCCGCCCCGGTTGGCGCCGTCGTACAGCACCGCGGGGGCGACGAGGCGCGCGCCCTGGAGGTCCACGACGAGCCGCGCCGGACTGGCCAACGTGAAGTCCTGGATGTCGACGGCGCCGCGGAGATCGATCACGACTTCCACGCTGCCCGCCGCCGGGACCACGCTGACGGCCTTGACCTCGCCGTCCCGCGCCGGCGGTCCCGTCATCCCCGGGCTTACGCCCGGGGTCAGCACAAGCAGGAGCGGGACGAGAGCTGCGATGTGCTTCATGGTGTTACCTCCTGCTTGGCGAGCTGCAGGCTTTCCTGCCGCTCGAAGCCGAACTCCTGCACCGTAAACACGATTTCGCGCGGCCGGATCGTGGTGGCCTTGAGGCGCCCGATGATATTGCCCGGCTTCACTCGATACACCTTGCTGTTCGTCACATCGCGCAGCACCGCGACGCTGCGCGCCGGATACCGCCCGTCGTAATAGATCCCGACCAGGCGCAGGTCGGAGAGGAGCGGCCGGATGTCGCCCGACCGCAGCAGCGAGAGGAACGGGTCGCGCCCGCCGCCCTCGTAGGAGAAGACCTCGCGCACCAGGACCGGCGCCGTCGCCGGCGCCGCCACGCTGTCGGGCTTGGGCTTGGCGCTGTCGGGTTTCGCCGCCGCCGCGGGGGTGCGCTTCGCTTGCGCGGCGAGCCCCGTTCGAACGAACGGGGCGAGCGGACCCGCGGCGAGCAACGCGACGACGCACGCTGTGAATCGTCCGTTCACTGTCCGCCCCCCGCCCCGCCACCCTTCTTCGCCGGCGGGGGCGGCGGCGCCGTGGCCTTCACGAAGGTGCGGATCCCGAATTGCGCCTCGAGCAGCGCGCCCAGCGTATCGCCCAGCAGCTTCTGCGCCTGGCCCGCGGCGGCCTTGAGCACCACGTCCTGCGGGACGATGATGCGCGGCAGGCTCGCGATGTCCGACAGGAACTCGCCCAGCTGGTCGTAATGCCCGATGATCTCGAGGCGGTACCGGTAGGTGTCGAACGGCGGTCCCGCCTCGACCGGCTGGGGCTCGATCCGGCCGATCGTCACGCCGCGCACTTTGGCCTTGGTCGAGATGTCGTCGATCAGCGCGGGGACTTCGTTCTTCTCGGGCACCAGGCGGCGCATCACCGCGAGGAGCGCCGTGTATTCCTCGACCTTGCGTCGCAGGTCCTCCACGGTGCCGCTCGCGAGATCCGACTTCGCCTGCGCGATGACGGCCTCCATGCTCCGGATGTCGGTCTGCACGGCCTCGATCTCCTGGCCCGTCGGCGTCGCCCAGTAGTTCCAGAAGGCGTAGCCGAGCGCGAGCATGCCCATGGTGATGAGCAGCATCACCTGGCTCTGCCGGTCCTGCGGCAGCAAGGCCATGGCGCTACCTCGCCGACTGGGTCAGGGGGACGGTCCGGATGTACACCGAGTCCGCCACGCGGAACCGGACCGCGACGTTGAAGGCGGTGACGGGGCGGTCGGCCTCGATGACCGTAGAGGTCGTCGCCGGCGTCACGTCGGTGAGCCAGGGCGACGCGGCGAGCTGGCGCAGGAACGTGGTGAACGCCTGGATGTCCACCGTGCTGCCGGTGATCCAGATCCGCACCTGCGGTCTCCCGATCGAGTCCGTGCCGCTTCCGGCGACCGGCTGGGCACCCGGTGAGCCCGGGGCGACATTGCCGCCCCCGGCCACCGAGATCCCCGTGAGCCAGGTGTAGGGCGGCAGCGCCTTCGTGATCTGGTCCAGCACGTGCGGCCAGATGTAGCGGTCGGCGTCGATTCCCCGAATGACCTGGATCTCGGCGACGAGCGAGTCGCGGATGCGCTCGGATTGGCGCTTCTGGGCGATCACCACGTCGAAGCGCCGCTTCTCCGCCTGCACCTCGACGCGCCGGTTCTGGAGCACCCGCAGCCGTGTGCTCTGCGTGATGAACCACAGCAGCCCGCCGCCGACGACGATCAACGAGGTCGCGCTGGCGACGAGCAGCCAGGGGTTCTTGATGCTGGCAAGCAGGGCCCGGAAGTCGGGCAGCGCGAGCTTGAAGCCCGCGCCGCCGGCCGCCGCCTTCTTCCCCTTCTTCCCGGGAAGGAGGTTTATTTCGATCATGCGGCGCGCCTCAGCGCCAGTCCCACCGACAGCATCAAGAGCGGCGCGATGTCATCCACCGCGACGGATTCGAACACCGAGTCGCGCACCTTGAGCCGCTGCACCGGGCTCGCGAGCTCCACGGGCACGCGCAGCCGGTTCGACAGCGCCTCGTTCAGACCCGGAACCCGCGCCCCGCCGCCGATCGTGTACACCCGCCCCAGCCCCCCGGCGGACCGCGAGGCCGTCGCGAGGAACGCCGCCGCCCGCTCCACCCCCACCGCGATCTCCTCGCCCCGGGCGTCAACGTACTGCGCCAGGTCGCCGCTCTGCGCCTGGCCCTGAATGACCCGCTCCGAGTCTTCCGCCGACAGCCCCTTCTCCCGCTGGAGGTCCTCCCGGAAGCGCCGCGTCCCCACCGACAAATCCCGCGTCAGCACCGGGACCCCGTCCTCCAGGATGTTCACGTTGGTGACTTCGTGCCCGATGTTGACCAGCCCCACCACCCCCTGCATCGCGTCGGGGTGGTTCAGCTCGAACGCGTTGTGGATCGCGAACGCGTCCACGTCGATGATCGCCGCCTCGAGTCCCGCCTCCCCGAGGAGCGACGTCCGGCTGTCCACCAGCTCCCGTTTCGCGGCGACGAGCAGCACGTTCATCTGCAGCCCCTCGGCGTCGGGATCGAGGATCTGGAAGTCGAGCTCGACGTTCGCCATGTCGAACGGGACGTGCTGCTCGGCCTCCCACCGGATCACCTCCCGGGCGTCCCCTTCCTTCATCCGATCCATTTGAATCTTCTTGACGATCACGTCCCGGCCGCCGACGGCCGTCACCACCGATCGCTGCTTGACGCCGGCCGTGGAAAACAGCCCCCGGATCGCTTCCGACACGAGCCCGGGGTCCATGACCTCACCCTCCACGATGGCATCGGCGGCGACCTCGGTCGTGGCGACCTTGACGAGCTCCGGCTCGCTGCCCGAATGGTCGATCACCGCCAGCTTGATGATGCCGGAACCGATATCCAGGCCCACCGAGGTTTTTTTGCCGCCCAGCAGCCCGAAGAGGGCCATAAGTGCCTATGGGCTAAAGACAAGAAGGGGCGAGGGCAAACTACAGTAAGCCCCGCCCCTTATCCTGTCAAGCCTCGAACCTACTTGAGGCTGAACCAACAAGTACTTTGGTTATCGATAGTTAGGCCACTTTAGTAGAGCTGGATCCACCCCCGCGACCGCAACATGGTCCCCACGCCCGTCTTGTCTAACGCTTTGAGAATAGCACACTTAGAGTACAGGATGTTGGCGTTGCCGGTGATGTTGTTGGTCGTGTCGGAGAGCGCCACCGAATCCTGCACCATCATGGTGCCCCAGAAGTGGGCCGGGGTGCCGCCCCCACCCGACGTCCTGAGCTTGCCCTTGATGATGACCACACCGAAGAACTGGAACCCGCCCTGTACGCTCAGGCTGCCGTCCACCAGCAGGACACCCTGACCTTCCTGGCCGCTGATGGCGGCGCTGGGACCGGTAATGTGAATGATCGGAAAATACTGACCGCACGGGCCGGCGGGATCGCTCGGGCTCCCCCAGTTGGTGCGCACGTTCGTGTTGCACGTGCCTCCGGACAGCGATGGCGCGATCGTCGTCGAGAAGTCCTGCGCCGGCATCGTGATAGCGGCCTGGTTGGCGAGTTGCGCGTAGGTCTTGTCCCCGAAC
>WNGI01004959.1_pt1 | contig 11927 bp, 12 predicted proteins | sample 5400621 | NCBI WGS metagenome assembly WNGI01 (sample SAMN13153374, study PRJNA577476) | soil metagenome | isolation source: 20 cm soil or saprolite under Garry oak tree replicate 1 | place: USA:California | collected 2016-06-15
GTCTCGTCGTAGCTCCGCGTCTGCACGACGGAGGAGTGGAGATACAGGTTGTGCGGCATCACGGTCGCGCCCAGGATGCCGATCGAGATATAGAGCTTGTCGGGATCCTTCAGAATCGACGCACTCGGGATGAACCCCGCGAGCACCGCGCCGGCTTCGGGTTTGGAGATCAGAATCTCGAACAGGAAGCAGCCGGCGATCGTCGCGATCAAGACGACGACCAGGGCCTCGAGCAACCGGAATCCCTTGTGTTGCATGTAGAGCACGATCAGGACGTCGAGCGACGTGATGACGATCCCCCACGCGAGCGGGATGCCGAACAGCAGGTTCAGGGCGATCGCGGAGCCGATGACTTCCGCGAGATCGCACGCGGCGATCGCGATCTCGCAGATGATCCACAAGAAGAACGAGACCGGCCGCGAATAGTGATCGCGGCACGCCTGCGCGAGATCGCGGCCGCTCACGATGCCGAGTTTTGCGGCGAGCCCCTGCAACAAGATCGCCATCAAGTTCGACAGCAGGATGACGGTGAGCAGCGTGTAGCCGAACCTCGCACCGCCCGCGAGATCGGTGGCCCAGTTGCCGGGATCCATGTAGCCCACCGCGACGAGGTATCCCGGACCGGCGAACGCGAGCGCTTTCTTCCACCACGCGCCCGGTCTGACCGGGACGGTGCGGTAGACCTCGGCGAGGCTGGGTGTCAGACGCGAATGGCGCCAACCTGCATCGATGGCGCTATTCGCCATCGACGGGCCTGCAGAAGAGCAGCAACGCCAGCTCCTGTCCCACGACGCGGGTGGTCCCGTCGCCCAAGCGCACGATCGTCGGACCATTGAACGGCTGCCGGTCGATTACCGTCAGGTGTACGCCCGGCGTCAGCCCCTGCTCGGCGAGGTAGTGCAGCCGCTCCGTATTCTCGTCGCCCACCTCCTGAAGCACGATGCTTCTCCCCACTGGAGTCTCGGCGAGCGTCACGAGCTCCGCTTCTTCGATTTCTCCGGCCGCGGTGGGGATCGGCGCGCCGTGCGGATCGTACCGTGGCTCGCCCAGCGCATCCGCCATGCGCCCGATCAACTTCTCCGAGACCGCGTGTTCCAGTTGCTCGGCCTCGACGTGCACGTCGCCCCAGTCGTAGCCCAGCTTGCTCGTGAGGTACGATTCGAGAATGCGGTGACGGCGGATCATTTGCAGCGCCGCGCGACGTCCCTGAGGCGTGAGCTGCACCCCGCGATACGGAACGTGCTCGATGAGCCCGGTTTCGGAGAGCCGCTTCATCATGCCGCTGACCGACGGAGGCGCGACCGAGAGCATTTCCGCGATGTCGCTCGTCGTCGCGAAACCACCCTGGCTGGTGAGATGAAAAACAGATTTGAGATAGTCTTCGACGGACCGTGTCAGCGGCGGTTGTGGTGATCGAGTCGTTGCGTTCATGCAACCCCCTGGGACAAAGCCCTGTCAACGAGACAGGCTGTTAGGCTAGCCTAAATCTCAAATATTGTCAAGCAAAGATGTGGATTTTGTAAGACTAAGAAACTAGGCTAATTAACGGTGTGAGAATGCGCTCGCTCATGCCCCAGATAGTGCGATTTCCCAGTGTATATGCAGGAAGTACCCGTCGGGGGATGCCAGGATGATCGACTATGATCTCTCCCTGAGCGGCCGGGTCCTGAAGGGCCCGGAATGACACCCAAAAGGCATCCTGGACCTCCGGGCCGGCGACAATGGTTGGCCGGGCCATCAACGCGAATACAAAAGGGCGAACGACGACGGGCGGGAGCACCGGCGTCCGCGGGTAAAGGTCGTCGAGCACACCGAGGCGTTCCGCGCCTGACAAATCGACGCCGACTTCCTCCATCGTTTCGCGGATTGCGGTCGCCCCGAGATCGGCATCGCCGGGATCGCGGCGACCGCCGGGAAAGGCGATCTGGCCTGACCAGGTGTCGCCGGCGCGGACCGCGCGGCGGATGAACAGCGCCTCGAGGCCGTCATCGCCGTCGTGGAGAATCACAGCGACCGCGGCCGGAATCATCCCAGCTTCCAGAGGAACTTCGGTCGGCCGGTAGTCGCGCAGCTTGATCCGTGCTTCCTGCAGGGTTTTCACGAGTCCCTAATCCGCAGCCCCGAGCCCCTAGGCAGAGATCTCCTCGCCGCCGTCGACGTTGATCACGTTGCCCGTGATCCAGTCGGCGCCGGGATTGGTCAGCGCCACGATTGCGCCGCCGAGGTCGGCGGGGGTCGTGAGCCGGTGGTGCGGATTCCGTTGTGTCGCGATCTCGACGAGCTTCTCGTTCCCGGGAATCTTGCGCAGCGCCGGCGTATCGGTCACGCCGCCTCGCAGGGCGTTGACGGCGATCCCGTAAGGCGCGAGCTCGAGCGCCAGCTGTCGCGTATGGGACTCGAGCGCCGCTTTCGCGGCCGAGACCGCGCCGTAGGTCGCGAATACGCGCGTCGATCCGGACGACGTCATCGAGAAGATCCGGCCGCCCTTCCCCATGAGCCCGTGTTTGACGACCCCCTGCGACCAGTAGACCAGCGAATGCGCCATGACGTCGAGCGTCATGTCGACGTTCATTTTCGTCAGAACATCGTCCCCGATGTACGGCTTCAGAGTGCCGAACGCGAGCGAATGCAGCAGCACGGCGACGTTGAGCTTCTGTTTGGCGAGCTCGGCGAGGACTTCGTTGCGCTTCTCTTCGTCGGCGGCGTTGATGTTGAAGTATTGCGTCTTGCGGCCCAGTTTTTCGATGTCGCGGCGGATCTCGGCGACGTGCTCGAGGCCCGCCTTGCGGTCCAGGTGCACGCCCACGATATCATAGCCTGCCTGCGCGAGCGCCTTGGCCGCCCCTTCCCCGAACCCGCTCGAGGCCCCCAGGATGAGAGCCCACTTCGGCGTCTTTACCTGCGCGTGTGTGGTGTCTGGCATGGCGATATTATAGCCGACATCCGATGAGAAGCCACGTGTGGATGGGAATCGGCCTCGTGGCGGGGCTGTTGCTCGGCCTCCTCGCCGCCGGGCTGGCGCAGCGCGGGCAGCCCGCGCTCGCCGATGTGCTGCGCGACATCCGGCCCCTGGGATCGCTGTTCCTCAATCTCTTGTCGATGGTCGTGATCCCCTTGGTTGCGACGGCGCTGTTCGCGGGAATCGCCAAGCTGGGTGATTTGCGCACGGTGGGGAGGCTCGTCGTGCGCACGCTCACGTTCTTTTGGGCGACGGCGATCGTCGCAATCCTGCTCGGCTTCCTGGTCGGCGCGCTCGTGCTCCCTCGCGCGGCGGTGACGCCGGAGCAACAAACCGCCCTGCGCGCGGCCGCCGGTGCCGACGCGACGTTCATTCAGCGCGCCGCGGAGAATATCCCCACCGGCCTGCAATTTCTCGTGCAGCTGGTGCCCGCCAATCCGTTCAAGGCAGCCGCCGACGGCAACCTGCTCCCCGTGATCGTATTCGTCACGATCTTCGGCATTGCAGCGGCGACGCTGCCAGTCGAAAAGCGCGCGCCTCTGACCAACATCGCCGACGCCGCCACCGACGCGCTCATTCGCATCATTCACTGGGTGCTGCTGTTTGCGCCGATCGGGATCTTTGCCCTCGTAGCGCCGATCGTGACGCAGTTCGGCTGGAGTCTGGTGCGAGCCATGCTCTGGTTCGTCGCCGCGGTGATCATCGGGGTGATCCTGCTGATTGCGCTGGTGTACTTGCCGAGCGTCGCCTTCATCGCGCGGATCTCGCCGATCAGGTTTCTGCGCGCGGGGTATCCCGCGATGCTGATGGGCTTCTCCGCCACCTCGTCGATGGCTGCGCTGCCCTTGATGATCGACGCCGCGGACAGGGACCTGCAGATCCCGCGCTCCGTTTCCGGCTTCGTGTTGCCGCTCGCCGCGACCTTGAATCGCGGGGGCAGCGCTGTGTTTCAGGCGATTGCGGTGGTCTTCGTCGCCCGCTTGTACGGCCTGCCGTTCGGCGCGGGAGAGATGCTGGCAGCAGGCGCGGCGGTGTTCTTGGCCTCGCTGACCGTCGCGTCCGTTCCCTCTGCGGGTGTGATCAGTCTGGTGCCCGCGTTCCAGTCGACGGGGTTGCCCATCGCCGGCCTGACGATCCTGCTGGGCCTGGATCGCATCTCCGACATGTTCCGCACCATGACAAACGTCACTGGCCATCTGGCGAGCGCCGTGGTCGTTGCTTCGTTCGAGAATCGCAAATGACCTGGCTGCTCGCGGCGCCGTGGATTCTGGCGCTGCCACTCATTCTGGCTCGCTACTTCATGCACGGCCCCCGGCTGCGCGACTACGAGCCGCTCACATCCGGCCCGCTCGTCTCCATCATCATCCCCGCGCGCAACGAGGCCCGGAACATCGAGCGCTGCGTCCGATCCGTGCTCGCCACCACATACTCGCCGATCGAAGTGATCGTCGTGGACGACCGCTCGACCGACGGCACGGCCGAGATCGTCGAACAGGCGACCGGGAACCGCGTGCGGCTGGTGCGCGGTGCCGAGCTGCCGGCGGGATGGTTCGGGAAGCAGTGGGCGATCGTGCAGGGCTACAGGGTCGCCCGCGGCGCGCTGCTGGTGTTCGCGGACGCCGACACCCGGCACGAGCCAGAGCTGCTGCCGCGCGCGGTGCGGGGCCTGCAGACCGAGCGCGTCGACCTGTTCACCGTGCTGCCGCGCCAGGAGATGCGCACCTTCTGGGAACGGCTGATTCAACCGCAGGTCTTTGTCGCGCTCGAGAGCCGCTTCGCCTATCTCGCCTCGGTGAACCGCACGCGCACCTACTGGAATGCGATTGCGAACGGTCAATTCATTTTGACGACGCGGGGCGCATACGAAGCCGCCGGCACGCACGAGGCGGTCAAACACAGCGTCACCGACGACCTGCTGCTGGCGCAAAACTACGTGCGGGCGGGCAAAGACATCTTCATCGCGCAGGCGCGCGATTTCATGGCCACGCGCATGTACGGCTCGCTGCGCGAGATCGTCGCCGGCTGGTCCAAGAACCTCGCGTCGGGTGCGCCGCTGATGGCGCCGCCGATCGCCGTCGTGCGCGCGGTGATTCCGTACCTGCTGTGGTTACCGGCGCTGTTCTGGGTGGCACCGCCGATCCTATGGCTCGCGAACGGGGGGCACTGGGCCGCCGTCGCTACCGTCGTATCGCTGCTCACCTGGATCGTGGTGTACGCCCACGAACGAGCGCCGGTCTGGTACGCCCTGCTTTATCCGCTCGGCTCAGCCGTCGTCGCCTGCATAATGTTGCGATCAGCCTGGCGCGGCCGCCGCCTGATCGAATGGCGAGGGCGCACGTACACGAGCTAGAAGTAGATGCCGAGCACGAGCGCCACATCGACCCCCTGAATGACGATCCCGTGCTGCTTGAGGTTACCGCTGCTGCTGAAGGTCGAAGTGGTTTCGCGGTCTTCGTATGTGACCGAGGCGGACGCCGTGCCGCCAAGGCTGATGTTGGAGGCCAGCCAGTACGCGCCACCAACCTGACCCTGCAGCCCACCGAACCATTGCTTGGTCTTTTGGGTCGCGCCGATGGCGAACGTAGTTTCCTGATTGATGTACCCACCAACAATTCCGATCGTCTGAAATGAGCGCACCTTCGACCGGGCGTTCTGATAGATCCGCTTCCCCAGACCGGCTACCAAAAACAGGCGCTGGTCGTTCGCGTCGCCGGAACCACCTACTCCATCGGTCACTTTTCCCTTTAGAAATGATCCCGACGCGTCAAAGGTCAGAACCAGCGCCGAACGGGGGCTGCTGAACCGCATGATGCCGAGCGTGACGAGACCGAGGTTGCCCCCGAATTGCAGCGCCCACTGACCGGAGTGAAACTCAGGAGTGGTGGATTCCTGAGCTGACACGCACATCGGAAACAGGAACAGCGCGAGCGCGAACGGCTTGAGCGAAGCCATGATGCACCTCCGCAACAGGGATTGGTTTGTGGACGGCGTTTCGCACCTGCGACAAGGAAGGGGCATGCCACGTCGGAAGATTTTTGAAGTGATTGATTGGGCGCATGATGCGTGCATGAGTGAAAAGCGGCACGTGTCCATTGTCTGGTACACGTTGTCCTCGTCGGGGCGACAGTCCAACATGAGCCGCCCCAAGAGTCATAAGCCCGGTTGCTGCTACTGAGACTAGAAGTACAGCGTCGCGACCAGCGATGCGCTCAGCGCCGAGCCGCCGATCGACCAGTCGTGAAACTTGTTCCCAAAAGACGATCGGGTGATACCGTTCTCATAGGACAGGGTTGCCGTGGCAAGCGCACCGATGCCGAGTCTGGACGTGACCAGGTACGTTCCCCCCACATCACCGAAAGCCCCGATCGTCCACCTGTTCGTCCTGGACGATCCGCTCGGCCCTGCTGCGACGTCGTGTTCGAAGCCGGCGAGCGCACCGAACGAATGGTGCGAGACGACTTTCGCGGCGGTTCCGTCGCCGCGGTAGCGTCTCCAGCCGAAGCGCACCTGCGTGGCGGCGACCGAATGCAAGCCACCGAATCGAGTCCCGCTACTGTCGGTTACCATCGTTTCGGCATGCGAGCCGCTGATACGCAGATCGAGCACGAGTGCGCGGGTCGGCGATCGGAACTTGATGAAGCCGAGCGAGCCGAACGCCGTGCCCGCCTGGAACTGCGCAGCCCATTGACCTTTGTGGAACGGAGTGGAGTCCTGACCAAAGACGGTGACGGGAAGCAGGACGAGGGCAGCGAACACAGTCGGAAGACACTTCATGGGGGCCTCTGGGGGGAGTTGGTCGGTCTTTCGTCCTACACCCCGTAACCCCCAGTGCGGCGGTAACCGCGCCACAAGTCATACTGCTACGGTGCGGCGATCACCTTTTGGGCGAGGACCACACCGGCGACCACACTCATGACCGCCGCTCCGACGTGCAGCATCGATGCCCACCGCGCACTTCGCTCAGCGGCCAACCGCACGAGCACCGACAACGTCAACGACACGCCGAGCATTCCAATGATCGTTCCGGCGCTGAACGCCCCGAAGTAGACCAGCCGCCACATCGTATCGGGAACCGCCGCGACGAGCAGCGCGGCAATGGCGCCACTCCCCGCCAGTCCGTGCGCAATGCCGAAGCCGAGCGAGCGCCGCGCGTCGACCACCGCGTGCGTGTGCCCGTGGCTCGGATCGGCGGCGTGACTGTGCAGGTGGAAATGCGGGGCAGCAGCGGCGTGCACGTGAGCGTGCATGTGCCAGCGGCCGCGCACGTAGCGCCAGATCACGAGCGTCCCCAACAGGATGAGGAGGCCAGCGACCAGCAGCTCCGCCGCCGGCCAAAGCCCCGCGGGCAGCTGCACCCCCAGCGCAATGATCACGAGCGCTACCGCACCGACCGTGACCGTATGCCCAATTCCCCAGATCAGCCCCAGCCGGGCGGCGCTCCACAGGCGCCTCCCGCCAGGCCTTGTCGCCAAGGTGGAAACGGCCGCAAGATGGTCTGGCTCAAAGGCATGCCGCAGGCCCAAAAGTCCGCCAATGGCCAGGACAGCTACAATGGAGGGCGCCATGTCGAGGCCCCAATCTAACTACAACCTTTTGCCCCGCTTGGATATCCAAGACCGTGCATGCCCAGACAGGTGCTCGAGGACACTCTGACTGCTGACTCCATAGCTGCCGACTCGGCACTCGCGGCAAGCGGGGACGCCACTGCATTCGAGCGCTTGTACCGGACCCATGTTGCCCGGGTCCATACCCTGGTGCGTCGGATGATCGACGCCGATGAAGCCGACGATGTCACGCAGGACGTGTTCATCCGGGCGTGGCAGAAGCTGTCGACCTTCCGCGGCGAGTCGGCGTTCGGAACCTGGCTGCACCGACTGGCGGTGAACGTGGTTTTGGCCCGGCGGAAGACCGTCGGGATCGAGCGGGGCCGCTTCATCAATGAAGAAGAGCCGCTCGAGGGTCTCTCGAGCAAACGGGTGACCCCGGAGCTGTCGATGGATTTCGAGGAAGCGCTGGCAAGTCTTCCTGAGGGCGCCCGACAAGTGTTCGTGTTGCATGACGTTGAAGGGTATCGTCACGAAGAGATTGCGCGCATGCTCGGCGTCGTGCCGGGCACGTCGAAATCGCAGCTGCATCATGCGCGGATGGCGCTGCGGAGGCATTTGGAACGATGAACGATCTGTGGACCAATCGGCTGTCTGAGTACATCGACGGCGAGCTGGACAACAACGAGCGCGCGGAGCTCGAGACGCACCTCGCAACCTGCGGGCAGTGCTACGCGACGCTCGCCGAGCTGCGGCAGGTGGTCACGCGCGCGAAGTCGCTCTCGGACACCTCCCCTGCGACTGATCTCTGGCCGAACATTCGCGCCGGGCTGACTCAGGGTAGCGAGCCCCGGCGCCATGCGCCGGGCTCGCGCCGGTTCAGCTTCTCAATCCCGCAGCTCCTCGCCGCGAGCATCGCGCTGGTGCTGCTCTCGGGCGGCGGCGCGTGGATGATGCTGCACTCGGGGAGTCAACCGATCGGCACGGCTCTCGAGCCGCCGAGTCCCGCGGTTCCGCCGCGACAGTACCAGAATGCCCGCTGGAAGGTGCAGTCGGACATGGCGATCGCGGAGCTCCAGGATGCGCTGTCGGCCAACGAGAGCAAGCTCGACACGGCGACCGTGCGGATCGTGCGCGAGAACCTCGCGATCATCGATCACGCGATTGGGCAGGCGCAGCACGCGCTGCGGCGCGATCCGAACAACGCGTACCTGAATGTTCATTTGGCAAACACCATGCGACAGAAGATCGAGCTGCTGCGGCGTGCCAACGCGCTCGCATCCAGCCAGAGCTAGAGAGGAACTGCACGACATGTTGACGACACTCGCGACATTAGCCGCCGTCACACTCGCTCTCCCGCAGCAGGGAGAGGGGCGCGGACAGGGACAGGGACAAGGCAGCGGCGACACGACGGTCGCGGTCCAGCAGGGTGCCCGGCTCGACGTCAATAACTTCGGCGGCGAGATCGTGGTACACACCTGGAATCAGAACAACGTGCGCGTGCGCGCCAGCCACTCGAGCCGCAGCAAAGTCGATGTATCGACGTCCAGCAGCACGGTCCTGGTGCGCTCGGTCGGCCGGCGGGGCCCGCCGTCCATCGTGGATCTCGACATTACTGTGCCCGCCTGGATGGCAATGTCGCTGAGCGGCACCTATACCGACATCCGTGTCGACGGGGCGGGTGGCGCCGTGCAGGCCGAGTCCGTGCAAGGCGATATCGAAGTCACGGGCGGCACGGGCAACATCGCGCTCAAATCGGTCGAAGGCGGGGTGACACTCGCCAAGACCAAGGGACGTATCGAAGTCAACTCCGTCGAAGGCGATATCACGATCACCGACGCGGTCGGCGACATCACGGTCGAAACCGTCGACGGCGACATCGTTTTGGGCCGCATCGACGCGGCCAATGTCGACGTCAACACGGTGGATGGCGACATCACCCACGACGGCACGATCAAAGCAGGCGGCAGCTACCGGTTGGCGACCCATGACGGCGACGTGACGGTCGTGATTCCTCCGGGTGCGTGCGTCTCCGGTTCGGTCTCGACATTCGACGGCGACTTCGACGCGAGCTTCACGGTGGACACGCTGCGTGCCGGTAAACACCGCTTCACATTCGGCATTGGCCGGTGCGGCACGCCCGCGCGGCTCGAGGTGGAGACGTTCGATGGCGACATCCAGCTGCGCCGCCCCGGTGAAGTGGAGATCGAGATGCCCGAGCACAACAAGGATCAGTGGAAGACCAAGCAGCACCGCAACAACGACAATGACCACGACGCCGACTTCGATTTCGACTTCCATTTCGACGGCTCGGGCATCGCGACCGCCGTCAGCAATTCCCTGAATTACGCCGCGGATTACGCTGCGAAGTACGCGAAGGAATACGCTCCCAAATACGCGCGGCAGTACGCCCGCACCTACAGCCGTAAGTACGCGAAACCGTACAAATGGACACACTAACAGGTCGTCGGAGGTCCGATGCGTAGTCTCTTGATCGCAGCGTTGGTCAGCGCGGTGGCCGCAGCTAGTGTGGACGCGCAGGATTTCAACTGGCACGGCCGGCTTGCCGCCGGGAAGCGGCTCGAAGTGAAGGGTGTGAACGGCGATGTGCGGGCAGTGCTCGCCAGCGGCGCCGAGGCCGTCGTGAACGCGCGAAAGCACTCACGGCGCTCCGATCCCGACGAGGTGGAGATCAAAGTCGTCGAATCCGACGACGGGATCACGATCTGCGCCGTCTATCCCACGCCGCGCCGCGCCCGCGAGGAGAACAGCTGCGCGCCGGGCGACCGCTGGCACTCGAACACCGACAACAACGACGTGAGTGTCGACTTCGAGGTGCAGGTCCCCGCCGGCATCGAGTTCAACGGCCAGACGGTGAACGGCGAGATGCGCGCGGAGGGACTGAAGGGCGACGTGCGGGCGAGCAGCGTCAACGGCAGCGTGCGCGTGAGCACGACCGGTCTCGCCGAGGCGTCGACCGTGAACGGCTCGGTGTACGCGGAGATGGGACGGGCGGACTGGACCAACGATCTCGAGTTCAGCACGGTGAACGGCGGAATCACGCTGGTCATACCGGGCAAGCTCGACACCGAGATCAGAGCCAGCACCGTGAACGGCGACATCGAGACCGACTGGCCGCTCACGGTTTCCGGGCGATTCAGCAACCGGCGGATTCGTGGCACGATCGGCGCCGGTGGGCGGGGGCTCAATCTGAGCACGGTGAACGGGGAGATCAGATTGAAGAAGGGCACGTAATAGCCACAGTCTGCAGTCGTTCGGTACCTAATTCATAGCGTGACAAGCCCACCTTAGCCCCTCTTTCACAAGGGGCTTTTGGTGTTGCGGGACATTCTCGCCCGCTCGACGCGGATCGAGAGTCTGCGCGAGCTGTTCGCGGCGCTCGGCTATGAAGCAGTCTGGGAGCCGGTGCCCGTGCAGGCATGGCTGGGTGAGACAACGAACGTCGCTCGTGCCGCGCTGATCGCGCGACACGGCGCATTTCGGGTCTTCGCGCTCGAGGCTGTCGCGCCCGAGGAGGCGGCTCGTGCCGCGGCACGGCGACTCTCCGCCGGCGCCGAGCGCGGCCTCGCCTGTGCACTGGGGGGCCAGCCACTCCGGCTCGTTTGCGCGGCCGGTCCCGTGGGAGTGCGTATGGCGAGCATTCAGCTCGCGAATCCGCCCGGCTCGTCCCTGGCGACGCTCGAACGGCTCGCCCCGGCAAAGACAGAATCGGCGCTCGCGCTCTCGCTGCGAATCGGCGAAGTGCTGGCGAGCGAGGGCGTGACGCCACGGTTCTTCCGTGCCTTCAGGCACACGCTCGACAACCTCACCGAGCGGCTCCCGACCCCACGATCGCGGGTGGACCGTCACGCCCTGACGCTCACGGCACTGACGCGCGTGCTCTTCCTCTATTTCATCCAATCGAAGGGTTGGCTGAACGGCGATACCCGATTCGTCGCGCACCTGCTCGATCGGGCGGTTGCTGCCCGGCGCCACTTTCACCGCTCCTTTCTCAACGCACTCTGTTTCGGAGCGTTGAACCGGCCGCCCACGGAGCGCGGCGCAGTCGCTCGCGGCTTGGGCAAGATCCCATTCCTCAACGGCGGGCTATTCGAGCCCTCGGCGCTGGAGCGGCGGCACGGCCCGGCCGTCTGGGGCAACAGCGAGTGGCGCGATGCGTTCGACGAGCTGTTCGAGCGGTTTCACTTTTCCGTCCGCGAACATGATGCCGGCGAATTCGTCGCGCCCGACATGCTCGGCCGCGTGTTCGAAGGCGTCATGGATCCCGACGAACGGCGGACCAGCGGGAGCTACTACACGCCGGCCTTTCTCGTGCGTGAGATGGTCCGAGCGGGGCTCGAGGCCGCGCTCACCCATCGTTTCGGGATTCCCCCGACTGCCGCTGCCCGGTGGGTACACGAAGG
>WNGI01007607.1_pt1 | contig 11927 bp, 10 predicted proteins | sample 5400621 | NCBI WGS metagenome assembly WNGI01 (sample SAMN13153374, study PRJNA577476) | soil metagenome | isolation source: 20 cm soil or saprolite under Garry oak tree replicate 1 | place: USA:California | collected 2016-06-15
ATCGCCGCCGACCACAACCTGGACATCAGCGCGTTCCCCGCGGTCGACGGCGAGGACGACCGGCTGCCCCGCCGGCTGATCGCGGTGACCGCGATCGACGGCCGGGCGGTGGGCACCGCCAGCATCGCCGCCGCCCTGCTCGAACGCTGGCTGGAGGCGCAGCAGCCGCCGTACCGGCCAGCCTCGACCGCGGTGGCGCAGGTGACCGGGCAGACCGCGCTCCTGGTCCGGTACGACGCCCTCCGGCAGACCGGCCTGCTCCCGCAATGACCCCGCCCCACCCACACCCACACCCGCCCAGATACGGCCGATTCCCGGCCGGCACAGCCCTGGAGGACCCATGACGTCAACCCACATACCCACTGACCGTCCACTCCGGACGGTGGCCCGGCTGGGCCTCGCCGCGGCCATCGGGCTGGCGGCTGGACTGGTCGGCGCCACGTCGGCCCAGGCGGCCGAACCGAGCTACGTGCGGCTCGCCCACTTCTCGCCGGACACCCCGAACGTCGATGTCTACCTCACCTCCTTCGCCCGTCCGGACTGGCGGCTGACCCTCAAGGGCGTCGGCTACGGTGCGCTCTCCCAGTACCAGCGGCTGCAGCCGGACCTCTACACGGTGAGCATGCGCGCCGCGGGCGCCGCCCCGACCAGCCCGCCGGTCCTGTCGATCAACGTACGGGCGTCCTCGGGCCAGGCCTACACGGTGGCGGGGGTGGGCCCGTACGCCTCGCTCGGTCTGACCGTCCTGCGCGACGACCTGAGCCTGCCGCCGCGAGGCAAGGTGCGGGTACGGGTGGTGCAGGCCTCGGCACGGGCCAAGACGGTCACGGTGAAGATGACGAACGGGATGACCGTCACGCCGGCGGTGCAGTTCGCCACCACCTCCGGCTACACCACGCTGCCGGCCGGGACCTGGACGCTGCAGGTCCGCTCCATCGCCCAGGCCGACCTGCAGACCACGTCGCCGGTCACGCTGGCCGCCGGCGACGTCTACACGGTGCTGGTGCTCGACGCGGCCGCCGGCGGGCTGAAGGTGGAGACCCGCACGGACGCGAAATCGATGGCCGTCACCCCGGCAGGCGGGGTCGAGACCGGCGCCGGCGGGATGGCGGCGCCGACCGGCGGTGCCGGCACCCCGTGGCTACCCGCCGGGCTGGGCGCGGCCGGCGCGGTGGCGCTCGCCGGTGCGGCAATCCGGTTCGGCCGGTCCCGCCGAACGACTCTCAGCACTGCCGAACGCTGAACCACAGCGCCCCCCCGGTCTGCTACGCCGATCTCGAGGTCGGGCCCGCTCTCCGCGACCCGGCGCGATGCGCGACCTCGAGATCGGCGCGGTTGGGGGGAACCGAGACCGGAGGGAGGCGCCGGTGATGGGTCGGCACCGGCGCCGCACCGACCGGATCGGGCGGGTACTGGTCACCGTCGGCGTCGTGCTCACCGTCGCCGCCGTCACCGCCGGGGCGCGGCCGGTGTGGGACCGGCTCCGGGCCCAGCCGCCGCAACCCCGGGCGCTGCCGGTGACCGGCACGCTCCACCCCGAGCCGACCCGGCCGCCGGCGCTGCGCGGCCGGCCCGTTCCGGTGCGCCCGCTGACCGTGACGATGGCCGCCATCGGGGTGCGGTCCACGCTGGTGCCGCTGCGGCTCGACCGGGCCGGTGCGCTGCAGCCGCCGGCCGACTTCGGCCACGCCGGCTGGTACGTCGGCGGCCCGGTCCCGGGTGATCCGGGGCCGGCGGTGATCGCCGGGCACGTGGACTCGCGGGCCGGGCCGGCAATCTTCTTCCGGCTGCGCGACCTGCGGCCCGGCGACGCGGTCGTGGTGACCCGGTCGGACGGCCGAGCCGTCCGGTTCCGGGTGGTCACGGTGCAGCGGTACCCGAAGAACGCGTTCCCCACCCGGCGGGTGTACGGGCCCACCCCGGACCGCGCGCTGCGCCTGATCACCTGCGGCGGGTCGTTCGACTATGCCCGTCGCTCCTACCGGGACAACATCGTGGTGTACGCCCTCGCCGGCTGACCGGCGAGGGCGTACCCACGACTACCCAAGGCTGACCTAAGTGGTCGGGACCGGAAGTTCGTCCAGGGTCTGCCGGGGCCAGGCGGCGCCTCGCTGCGTTGTCGTCGTCGCCGATACAACTGCGGTATCGGCCTCCTCCTCCGCCTTGCGATGCATCCACCTGGCCGCCGGCATGGACCTCGGTGTCGACGTCGGCCGGATCCTGCTCCGCCGACGCCGGCACCACACCGCCGGTGAGTGTGCTCAGCATCTCCCGCACGTTGCGCAGCTGCTCGGTGATCGCATCCCGGCGCTTGGCCAGCGCGGCCAGGTCGCGCTCGCTCTCCCGCCGGGTGCGGTCGGCCTGCGCCCGGGCCTCGGCGACGAGCTCCGCCGACTCCCGCTGCGCGGCCTGCAGCATCTCCTGCGACCGGCGCTCGGCGTCGGCCCGCATCTTCTCGGCCTCGGCGCGCAGCTGGTCGGTCCGGGCGACCGTCTCGGCCAGCTCCCGCTCGGCCGCGTTGGTGCGGGCGGCGTGGTCGGCCTCCGCCTTCGACCGGCGCTTGGCCAGCGCGGTCTCGAAGTCGGCGGCCGCCTGCGCGGCCCTCGCCCGGACCGCCTCGAGGTGGCCGCTGGCCTCCTCACGGGTCGCCGCGGCGTGCGCCTCCGCCTCGGCCCGCATCCGAGCCGCCTCCTGCCGGGTCCGGTCCAGCACGCCGGCGGACTCCTGCTCGATCTTGCGGCGGTGCGCGCCGGCCTCCTTCTCGGCCGCTTCCCGGATCGCGCCGACCTGCTTGGCGGCGTCGGCCCGTTCCTGGTCAATGTCCTGCCGGGTCTCCTCGCGCAACGCCGTGGCCTCGTCCTCGGCCAGCCGGAGGATCTTTTCCACCCGGGCGCCGAATCCGGTCAGCGAAGAGATCTGCCGATCATCCCGGCTGTCCTCGTCGGTGGACAGGTGCAGCTCCTCGACGCGCTGCTCGAGCTGCCGCACCCGTTCGGCGAGTTTGTCGCGTTCGGCGAGAACGCCAGAGAACTCGCCGTCCACCGAGGCGAGGTGGGCATCCACCTGGTCGCGGTCGTACCCCCGGAGGGCGACATCGAAAAGATTTGCGGGCTGGTGGTCCGGCATGAATACGGCCCCCTGGGCATGACCGAGGTTGGGAACCTGCGGATTCTGACAGCACGCTACCCGTCCGGCCAAGGCCGGGGGGGCTAGTATACAGAACGTGATTGAATCGAATACTCAGCGTATTCGGTACTGATGCCTCGTCGTCACCCGAGCACGACCAGATCGTCGCGATGCACGACCTCGCGGCGGTGTTCCGGCGCCAGGTCCCGGGTCGACCGGCCGAGCAGCGGCGGGAGTTCGGCGGCGTCGTAGCCGACCAGGCCACGGGCGACCGGTGCGCCGGACGGGTCGACCAGTTCGACCGGGTCACCGGCGTCGAAGTCGCCGTGCACCGCGGTCACCCCCGCGGACAGCAGCGAGGCGCGCCGGCGGACGACCGCGTCGACCGCGCCGTCGTCGAGGACCAACCGCCCGCGCGGGGTGGTGGCGTGCCGGAGCCAGAACAGCCGGGACGCGGTGCGCCGGCCGGTGGGCGGGAAGAAGGTGCCGACCGGTCCGCCGGCCAGGGCGGCGCCGGCCGCCGCGGCGTTGGCCAGCAGCACGGGCACCCCGGCGCCGGACGCTATCTGGGCCGCATCGAGCTTGGTGGCCATCCCGCCGGTGCCCACCCCGGCCGATCCCGACCGGCCGATCCGGACCCGGGCCAGGTCGGCGACCGAACGCACCTCGGCGACCAGCCTGGCCTCCGGGCGACGCGGGTCGCCGTCGTACAATCCGTCCACATCGGACAGAAGGACCAGCGCGTCGGCCTGGACGAGGTGAGCGACCAGCGCGGCCAACCGGTCGTTGTCGCCGAACCGGATCTCTTCGGTGGCCACCGCGTCGTTCTCGTTGACAACCGGGACGACGCCGAGCGAAAGCAGCTTCTCCAGCGTGCGGTACGCGTTGCGGTAGTGCGCCCGCCGGACCAGGTCGTCGGCGGTGAGCAGCACCTGTCCGACCAGCAGGCCGTGCCGGGCGAACGAGGCCGCGTACCGCTCCACCAGCAGCATCTGCCCGACGCTCGCGGTGGCCTGCTGGGTGGCGAGGTCCCGGGGCCGCCGGGGCAGGCCGAGCGGCGCCAGCCCGGCCGCGATCGCGCCGGAGGAGACCAGCACGACCTGCGCCCTGGCCTGGCGCCGCGCGGCGACCGCGTCGACCAGCGCGTCCAGCCGGTCCGGGTCGAGCCCGCCGGCCGCGGTGGTCAGCGACGAGGACCCCACCTTGACCACGACCCGCCCGGCCGCGGCGACCAGGTCCCGCCCGGGCGCGGTCGGCTCGGTCACCGCCCACCGTCCGGGTGATCGACACCGTCCGCGTGCCGGCGGCGGGCCCGCTTGGCGGCGCGCCGGTCCGCCGCCCCGACCCGGGAGTTGTCGTCCAACCGCGGATCGGTCCCGCGCGGACCGGGCACGGCGCCGGGTAGCGCAGCGGCACCGAACCGCAGCGTCGGCTCCCAGTCGAAGGTCACCTCGCCGATCGTCACCGCGGCGCCCGGCCGGGCTCCGGCGCCGACCAGCGCGTCCTCCACCCCGAGCCGGGCCAGCCGGTCGGCCAGGTAGCCGACGGCCTCGTCGTTGCCGAAGTCGGTCTGCCGCACCCACCGCTCCGGCTTCTCGCCCTGCACCAGGAACGCGCCCGGCTCGACCGGATCCGCTACCACCGTGAACCCTGCGTCGTCCACCGCCCGGGGCCGCAGCACGATCCGGGCCGGCTCCGGTGCCGGCTGGCTGGCCCGGTACGCCGCGACCTGCTCGGCCAGCGCGTAGGTCAACTCCTTCAGCCCTTCCCGGGTGGCGGCACTGACCAGGTACACCGGCAGCCCGCGCGCCGCCAACTCCGGCCGGACCAGCTCGGCCAGCTCCCGCCCGGCCGGCACGTCCACTTTGTTCAGTACCACCAGCCGCGGCCGGTCGGCCAGGTCCTCGGTGAGCGTCCCGGTGTACTGCGCCAGCTCCCGCTCGATGACGTCCACATCGGACAGTGGGTCGCGGCCCGGCTCCTCGGTCGCGGCGTCCAGCACGTGCAGCAGCACCGCGCACCGTTCCACGTGCCGGAGGAACTCCAGTCCCAGCCCGCGGCCCTGCGCGGCACCCGGAATCAGGCCGGGCACGTCGGCGATCGTGTATGTCGAGTCGCCGGCGGCGACCACGCCGAGGTTCGGCGCGAGCGTGGTGAACGGGTAGTCGGCGATCTTCGGCCGAGCCGCGGAGAGCGCCGCGACCAGGGACGACTTGCCGGCGCTGGGGAAGCCGACCAGCCCGACGTCGGCCATGCTCTTCAGCTCGACGACCAGGTCGCGCCGCTCGCCCGGCACGCCGAGCAGGGCGAACCCAGGCGCCTTGCGCCGCCGCGACGCCAGCGCCGCGTTGCCCAGCCCGCCCCGCCCGCCGGCTGCGGCCACCCAGCGGGTGCCGGCGCCGGTGAGGTCGGCGAGCACCTCGCCGGCCGCGTCCAGCACCACGGTGCCGTCCGGGACCCGGAGTTCGAGCGGCGCGCCCGCGGCGCCGCTGCGGTTGCTGCCCTGCCCCGGCCGCCCGTTGCCGGCCCGCTGGTGCGGGTGGAAGTGGAAGTCGAGCAGCGTGTGCACACCAGGGTCGACCACCAGCACCACGTCGCCGCCGTCCCCACCGTTGCCGCCGTCCGGGCCGCCCAGCGGCTTGAACTTCTCCCGGTGCACGGACGCGCAGCCGTGGCCGCCGTCGCCCGCGGCGACATGCAGCACGACCCGGTCCACAAAGGACGCCACGGTCACCTCAGTCCACTCAGGATCGCAGTCCGGCGGGCAAGTGCGCCGGGCACGCTCGAAGGGGCGGGCCGCAGACTGCCGGCCCGCCCCGCACGGCCGTGCGCTCGGGTTAGGAAGCCTCCGCCACCGGGACGACGCTGACGACCTTGCGGCCGCGGCTGGTGCCGAACTCGACGTGCCCCTCGGCCAGGGCGAACAGGGTGTCGTCGCCACCGCGGCCCACCTGGTCGCCGGGGTGGAACTTGGTGCCCCGCTGGCGGACCAGGATCTCCCCGGACTTCACCAGCTGACCGCCGTACCGCTTGACACCGAGCCGCTTCGCCGTCGAGTCGCGACCGTTGCGCGAGCTGGACGCGCCCTTCTTGTGCGCCATGGGAGCCCTACTTCCCGCTCTCGATACCGGTGACCTTCACCCGGGTCAGCTGCTGGCGGTGCCCGAGGCGGCGGTGGTACCTGGTCTTGTTCTTGAAGTGGTGGATCCGGATCTTCGGACCCTTGGTCTGGGCCACCAGCTCACCGGTGACCGCGACCTTGGCGAGCGCGTCGGCGTCGGTGGTCACCGAGTCGCCGTCGACGAGCAGCAGCGCCGGCAGGGACACGCTGTCGCCCGGCTCACCGACGATCTTCTCGACCTCGACGACGTCGCCGACCGCCACCTTGTACTGCTTGCCGCCGGTCTTGACGATGGCGTACATCCGGACGCACGGCTCCTGACTGGTCGTATGGGTGGCCACTGTCGCACCGCCGCGAGGCGGGCGCAGGACGCGGGCATGCATGACAGAGCCCACGGACGTGGACCGGAGGACAGGGTACGGACCGGCCGTCGACGGGGTCAAACCGGATGCCGTCCCTCGCGATCCAGGCGTCGACGCCACCGAAGATCCACGGGACAGGCCCTAGCCGGCGGCCGGGATCGGCGGCCCGGCTGGGCGGGAGGCGGCCCGCCGCCGGCGTCGCGGACCGGTCTCCCCCGCGCCGCCGCCGCCAGTCACGACGTCCGCCGCAGGCTCGACCGGCTGGGCCGCATTCGACCCGGCCAGTCCGGCGGTCGCGCCCGCGTCGGCCTCGGCGTCGACCGCGGCGGCGATCCCGTTCGCCGCGGTCCCCGCCGGCTCGATCTCGCCTGCCGCACCGGTCCCGGCCGCCGATCCGCCGGCGGCGGACGCGGCCGCGTCGACCTCGGCGGCGGGCACGTCGGTCTCCGGCGGCTCGTTGCCGGCCGCACGGCTCGCGTCCGCGACGGGACCCGGCCGGGCGGGCGTCGCCAGGTCGGCCGTGGCGACGCCGGGCACCTCGCCCTGGGCGGCGTCCGGCGGCGCCGCCTCGCCGGGCTCGCCCCCGCCACCCCGGCGGGACCGCCGGCCACTCCGGCCGCCGGTCGCCGCCGGCTGCGCTGGCGTCCCGTTTCCGTCCTTCCGGCGGGAGTCCTCGACCGGCTCGGCGTGCACCAGCAACCCGCGCCCACCGCAGGTCGGGCACGGCTCCGAGAACGCCTCGAGCAGCCCCTGACCGACCCGCTTGCGGGTCATCTGCACCAGGCCGAGCGAGGTGACCTCGGCAACCTGGTGCTTGGTCCGATCCCGTCCGAGGCACTCGGTGAGCCGGCGCAACACCAGGTCCCGGTTGCTCTCCAGCACCATGTCGATGAAGTCGATCACCACGATGCCACCGATGTCCCGCAACCGCAGCTGCCGGACGATCTCCTCGGCGGCCTCCAGGTTGTTGCGGGTGACCGTCTGCTCCAGCGTCCCGCCCTGGCCGGTGAACTTCCCGGTGTTCACATCGATGACCGTCATCGCCTCGGTCCGGTCGATGACCAGCGAACCTCCGGACGGCAGCCACACCTTCCGGTCCAGCGCCTTCATCAGCTGCTCGTCGATGCGCAGGTCAGCGAACACGTCGCTCTCCGTGGTGTGCCGGGTAAGTCGCGGCGCGAGGTCGGGCGCTACGTGCCCCACGTACTGATCGATCGTGTCCCAGGCCTCGTCGCCGGAGACGACCAGCCTGCTGAAGTCCTCGTTGAACACGTCCCGGACCACCCGGATCGCCAGGTCCGGCTCGCCGTACAGCAGGCTCGGCGCGGACGACGGCTTCGCCGCCTTCTCCTGGATGATCTCCCACTGCGCCTGCAGCCGCTTGACGTCCCGGGTCAGCTCCTCCTCGCTGGCGCCCTCGGCCGCGGTCCGGATGATCACGCCGGCGTCCTCGGGCACGATCCGGCGCAGGATGTCCTTCAGCCGGGCCCGCTCGGTGTCCGGCAGCTTGCGGCTGATCCCGGTCATCGATCCGGTCGGCACGTACACCAGGTACCGCCCGGGCAGGCTGACCTGGCTGGTCAGCCGCGCTCCCTTGTGCCCGATCGGGTCCTTGGTGACCTGCGCGACGACGGTGGCGCCGGCCTTCAGCGCGTGCTCGATCGAGCGGGCCTTGCCCTCCAGCCCGGCGACGTCCCAGTCCACCTCGCCGGCGTAGAGCACCGCGTTGCGGCCCTTGCCGATGTCGATGAACGCGGCCTCCATGCTGGGCAGCACGTTCTGCACCCGGCCCAGGTAGACGTTGCCGGCGTACGAGGTCGAACTCGCCTTGGTCACGTAGTGCTCGACCAGCACGTCGTCCTCGAGCACGGCGATCTGGGTCCGGTCGGCGCGCTGGCGCACCACCATCACCCGGTCGACTGCCTCGCGCCGGGCCAGGAACTCGGCCTCGGACAGGATCGGCGGCCGGCGGCGGCCGGAGTCCCGGACGTCGCGGCGGCGCTGCCGCTTGGCCTCCAGCCGGGTGGACCCGCGGACCCCCTGCACCTCGTCGGCTGCCGCGGCGGCCGCCCGGCCCTTCGAGCGCGCCTCCCGGACGTGCACGACCGTGTTCGGCGGATCGTCCGGGCGGCCGTCGTCGCCGTCTCCGCCGCGGCGGCGGCGGCGCCGACGGCGGCGGCTGGCCGCCGCGCTCTCGTCGTCCTCGTCCTCGTCGGCGTCGGCGGTGCCGGCTGCCGGCTCGGCGGCCGATCCGTTGGCGGCGCTCTCCTCGCCGTCCGGTTCGCCGTCGTCCTCGGCGCGGCTGCGACCGCGGCCCCGGCGGCCCCGGCGCCGCCGCCGCCGCTCGCCGGCCTCGTCGGTCTCGTCCTCGTCCCCGTCCTCGGGTCCAGTGCCGCCATCGGCCACCGGCTCCGGCGCGGCCGTGGGCTCCGCGGGCGCCTCGTCGGCGGTACGGCTTCGCCGGCGCCGGCGCCCGGCCGGCTCAGCGTCCCGCCCGGCCTGGTCGTCGCTCGGCGCGGGCGCTGGTGCGGCCACGGGTGCTGGCGGCGATGCGACCGGGGCGACGAACATCACCGCCGCCGACAACGGCGCGACCGGTGCGGCCGAGGGCCCTGCCGGTTGGCCGGCGGGGCCATCGTCGGCGGCTACCGGGCCGGGCTCCGGCGCCGAGTCCGGGCTTCCCGAGCCCGCCGGCGGAGCGTGCCCGTTCCGGCCGGCGCCGGGTCCGGCGGCGTCAGCATCGGTGGGCGCAGTGCGGGACCGCCGGCGACGAGTGGGCGGCGCGGTCTCGTCGCCGGCCGGCACGACGGCATCGGCGTCCGCGCCGGCGGCGACCGTGTCGGCGGCCTTCGCGGCGCGCCGACGGCGGCGGCCGGTGCTCTCGGTGGTGTCGGCCGCGGTACCACTCGGCACCGCGCCGGCGGTCGCGCCAGCGGCCGAGCCGCCGCTCACCGCATCGGCCCCTGCGTCGCTCGGTGTATCGGCGGTGGTCGGCGCCACCGCCGGGTCGGCCGCGCGGCGCCGGCGACGGGTGGTGGCCGGCGTGCCGGATGCCTCGCCCGCCGCCGCGGTGGCGTCGGCGCCCGGGTCGGGGACCGCGGCCCGCGCTCCGCGGCGCGTCCCGGCGGGGGCCGCCGCGGCACCGGCGTCAGCCGCGCTCTGCGCGGTCGCTGGGCTGGTGACGGGCGGGCCCGCGGCCGCGGTGACGCGCCGCCGGCGGCCGGGCGTGCTCGGCTCGCCCTTCGACGGCTCCGGCTCGCCCTCACCACCGCCCGCCCTGCTCCGAGACCGGCGTGCCGTGCCGGTCTCGACCTGAGGTGCCGCCGTGGTCCCGCTACCCGGCTCGGTCGGCTCCGCGCCGGCGGTCCGACGGCGCCGCGCCGGGGGTGCCGGCGATGTCGATGGTGCATCGGTGCTGGCGCCAGCCGACGGCGTACCGCTCGGCAGGGCGCCGGTTGGCTCGTTGTCGAGCATCCGGACAAGTCTCCGTTCGGCCCCCGGGCGCGTGTACAAGACACGCGACCGCACAGGGGCGGGCTCCGGCGATGGCCCCGACAGTCGGGGCGCACCGCGCAAGTCTGCGTCGTACCGCGGTGCCGACCGAGATTCCGGTCAACCCGCGGGGTTGGTGCCAACGGACGGCGCCGGCCACTCCCCCGGACCGGGCCCACCCTCCACCGGCAGCGATGCCTCGGTGCCGGCGAGGACGGCCACACGGTCCGCTGCGAGCGGGTCGGCGAGCCGGCCAGTGTCGTCGAGTCGGCCTTGCGCCAGCCGAGTCGCCCGTGGCGGCACCGGCGGCGCCAAGCCGGCGACGGCACGCAGCGCGGCGAGCACGTCGTCGGGTCGCACGGCCGGCGTCGCCTGCCGAACAACCACGTCCAGTATCGCACACGACGACTCACTGTCCTGGTCCGACCCGCCTTGGGTGGGTCCGCTGGTGACGGCGATGGTCATCACCGGCCCCCGTGCATCCAGAGATCGCCGGCCATCCTTCGTCAGCCGCTCGACCTCGACTACCTCGCGCTGCAGGAACGCCGCAACCGCCCGCTCGGATTCCCCCACCGTCACGCCGGGCAGCTCGATCCGCCACGCGCTGGCGTCGATCCGCTCGGCCAGACCGCCGGAACCGGGCAGCGCCTCCACGCATTCGAGCACGTCGAGGCCGGCTGGCAGGCAGCCGTCCAGCGCCGCCCGCAGCTCCGCGACGTCGACCCGCCGGGCCAGCGCCAACTCCAGGTATTCCGCCTCGCTCGCGACGCCGGTCGGCGCGGCGCCGACGTACGAGATCTTCGGATGCGGGCTGAAGCCGGCCGAGTACGCCATCGGGACGGCCCCCCGGCGCAGCGCCCGCTCGAAGGTGCGGGCGAAGTCCCGGTGTGAGGCGAACCGCAGCCGCCCCCGCTTGGCGTACCGGACCCGCACCCGCTGCACCGCCGGCGGCGGTGGCGGCCCTGCCGGCTGCCGAGACAGGATCAGCCCTTCCGCCGCGGGCCGGCGAGCTCGGCCGGCCGCAGCTGCACCCGGTACGGCGCGTCCACGGTGACCGACTCTCCCGCGCGCGCCGTCAGCACCTCGCGGTAGACGTCGCCGTGCAGTGTGTAGACCGCGACCAGCGGCGCACCCGGCTCGTCCAGCTCGACCCGCCAGTACGCCGGGACGCCCGCCTGAGCGAGCACCGACGGCTTGACCAGCCGATCCATCCGTACCGACGACGGGGAGACCACCTCGACGGCGAGCAGCACGTCCGCCGGCACGAACGTGACCGCGTCGAGCGCGAACGCCGCGACCCGAGCCACGATGACGTCGGGCTGCAACACGCTGCGCCCGCAGTCGACGCCGACCGCCTCGACGGCCTCGAGATCCGCCGGTGCCGCCTCGTCCAGGACCTGGCCGAGCCGACGGGCGGCACGCTGGTGCCTCGGGGTGGGCGCAGGCGACACGTGCAGGCTCCCGTCGATGATCTCGTAACGGCGCCCGTCGTCCGGTAGTCGGCGCAGATCCTCGAACGTCCAGTCGCGGCCCATCGGCATGGACAGCGTGACGTCCTCAACCAGCTCGGCAGTCATCGGTGGCACCTCCTCACGAGATCCATTGTCGTCGGTCGCGCGTCGCTCCCACTGACGTTGTCCACAGGCTTGTACTGTTCCATTGTGAAGCCAGACGACATCCCCCCGCCCGACCAGCCGATCACCGTCGAGGCGTACTCCGGTCGCTGGCCCAGCGGCACGGAGAAGTGCGAACTGTTCGATGGGTCGCTGGTCTTCCAGGGCAGCTTCGACGAGCGGGACGTCCAGGCCGCCGAACGGATCTACCCC
>WNGI01010355.1_pt1 | contig 11927 bp, 8 predicted proteins | sample 5400621 | NCBI WGS metagenome assembly WNGI01 (sample SAMN13153374, study PRJNA577476) | soil metagenome | isolation source: 20 cm soil or saprolite under Garry oak tree replicate 1 | place: USA:California | collected 2016-06-15
GACTGGGCGACGCCAAGGTCCTGGTGCTCAAGGGCGACTCGGGTACCTCGGTGCGGGTGCAGTCGAAGAACATCAAGCCGAACGAAGAGAGCGCCGTCTCGGATGCGCTGGCGAAGTACGGCGGAGTCCAACGAACCGATGTGAGCGTGAGCACCGTCGGGCCCACGTTCGGCGATCAGGTGCGGAACAACGCGGTCAAGGCCCTCATCGTGTTCTTCGCCCTCATCGCGATCTACCTGTCGATCCGGTTCGAGTGGAAGATGGCCGGTGCCGCCATCGTGGCGGTCGTCCACGACATCATCATCACGGTCGGCGTGTACGCCGTCACGGGGTTCGAGGTAACGCCCGCGACCGTGGTGGCCTTCCTGACGATCCTCGGCTTCTCGCTCTACGACACGGTCGTCGTGTTCGACAAGGTGAAGGAGAACGTCGCCACCATCGGGACCGTGCGAGGCGACTCGTACTCGAACATGGTGAACCGGTCCATGAACCAGGTGCTCATGCGCTCGATCAGCACCTCGTTCGTCGCCGTGCTCCCCGTCGCGTCGCTGCTGTTCGTCGGGTCCGGGCTGTTCGGTGCGTTGGCGTTGCGCGACTTCGCGCTGGCGCTGTTCGTCGGCCTGCTGACGGGGGCGTACTCGTCCATCTTCGTGGCGACGCCGCTCCTCGCGTGGTGGAAGGAGCGGGAGCCGCGCAACCAGGCGCTGCGCGAGAGGTCGGCGGTGCAGCTCGCCCGGGCCGAGGCGACCGCCGGAGCGCCGACGGCCGCGCCCGAGACGATCGAGGCGCCGGAGCCCGAGCCGGAGCCGGCCCCGACCCCCGCTCCCGCAGGGGTCCCCGCCGCGCAGCAGCCGCCGCCGCCTCCCACGTCGCCGCGACCCGCCGGAGCCCCGGCACCGAGCACGCGCGCGCCTCGTCCCCGCCAGCAGCGACGCCGGAAGCGGCGATAACCCTTGCGCGCTCCGCGCGCAGTTCGGGGAGCGGCAAGTAACCTTGATTCATGAGTAACACCGAGCCCCGGGTTGAGGTACGACCCGACCGGCGCTCGGTCCTGCCCTGGCGCCGGCACCACGTCGACGTCGAGGTCGCGCCGCTCATCGCCGCCTACCGCGACCGGCACCGCAAGGGCGACACCGCGCTGATCGAGCAGGCCTTCGAGGTCGCCCGCGTCGCCCACGCCGACCAGGTGCGCCGATCCGGGGAGCCGTACATCGCGCATCCGCTCGGGGTGGCGATGATCCTCGCCGACCTCGGTCTCGACGACGTGACGATCGCCGCCGCGCTCCTGCACGACGCCGTCGAGGACACCACGGTTACGGGCGAGGACCTCCACGAGCAGTTCGGGCCCGACGTCGCCGCCATCGTGGACGGGGTGACCAAGCTCGACCGGCTCCAGTTCGACTCCAAGGAGGCCCAGCAGGCCGCCACGCTTCGCAAGATGCTCGTGGCCATGGCCAAGGACATCCGCGTCCTGCTCATCAAGCTGGCCGATCGCCTCCACAACATGCGCACGATCTCGTCGCTCCCGGAGGCGAAGCAGCAGCGGATCGCACGGGAAACCCTCGACATCTACGCGCGCAGGAGACGCTCGACATCTACGCACCCCTGGCGCACCGCCTCGGCATCGCCGACGTGAAATGGCAGCTCGAGGACCTCGCCTTCGACGTCCTGCATCCGAAGCGCTACGCCGAGATCGAGCAGATGGTCACGCTGCGCGCTCCCGAGCGCGAGGAGTACCTGGAGCAGGTGCTGGCCGAGCTGCGCGCCCGGCTCGCCGGGTTGAACATCGATGCCGAGGTGCGCGGCCGCCCAAAGAACTACTGGTCCATCTACGAGAAGATGGTCGTGCAGGGCAAGGAGTTCGACGACGTCCAGGACCTTCTCGGTGTGCGCGTCGTCGTCGAGTCCGTGAAGGACTGTTACGCCGCGCTCGGGTCCATCCACGCCATGTGGAAGCCGGTGCAGGGCCGCTTCAAGGACTACATCGCGATGCCGAAGTTCAACCTGTACCAGTCCCTGCACACCACGGTCGTCGGCCCGCAGGGGAAGCTCGTCGAGGTGCAGATCCGCACGGAGGAGATGCACCGTCGCGCCGAGTACGGCGTCGCCGCCCACTGGGGCTACAAGGAGAAGGACTCGCCCGCGCAGGACATGGTCTGGCTCGAGCGGATGGTCGACTGGCAGCAGGAGACCTCCGACCCGGGCGAGTTCATGGAGTCGCTGAAGATCGACCTCGAGCAGGACGAGGTGTTCGTCTTCACGCCCAAGGGCAAGGTCATCACGCTGGCTGCGGGCGCGACGCCCGTCGACTTCGCGTACACCATCCACACCGAGGTCGGCCACCGTTGCATCGGCGCCAAGGTGAACAGCCGTCTCGTCCCGCTCGACTCCACGCTCGCATCGGGCGACACGGTCGAGATCTTCACGAGCAAGGTCGAAGGCGCGGGCCCCAGTCGCGACTGGCTCCAGTTCGTGCAGACGCCGAGGGCGCGCAGCAAGATCCGTCAGTGGTTCTCGCGGGAGCGACGCGAGGATGCGATCGAGACGGGCCGCGACGAGCTCGTGAAGGCGTTCCGAAAGGACGGCCTCCCGGTCCAGAAGCTCGCGCGGTCGTCTGCACTCGCGCACGTCGTCGAGGCGATGAGCTACGCGGACCTCGATGCGCTCTATGCCGCGGTCGGCGAAGGGCACGTGTCGCCGTCGACGGTCGTGCAGCGCGTCCAACGCGAGCTGCGCGGCGGCGAGGAGCAGCTGCCCGTCACCGTCCGCCGGCCGCCGCGCACGTTGCGACGGCGCACGGTGGGCGTCCACGTCGAGGGCCTCGACGACGTCATGGTGCGGCTCTCGCGTTGCTGCACGCCCGTGCCCGGCGACGAGATCATGGGCTTCGTGACCCGCGGTCGGGGCGTCTCCGTCCACCGCACCGACTGCGCCAACGCGGCTGGTCTGGCGGCACAGGCGCACCGCGTCATCGACGTCGACTGGGACCACGACCAGCCCGCCACATACGTGGTCTCGGTCGAGGTCGAGGCGCTGGACCGGTCACGCCTGTTGCGCGACGTCGCCCAGGCGCTCGCCGAGCACCACGTGAACATCCTCTCCTGCACGTCGCAGACGTCGAGCGACCGGGTCGCCAAGCTGCGATTCGACTTCGAGCTCGCCGACCCGAGCCACCTCGAGTCGATCCTCGGCGCGGTGAAGCGGATCGACTCGGTGTACGACGCGTACCGTGTGCTGCCGGGAGCGCGCGCATAAGGACCACAGTCGGCGGCAAGGGGACCGGTACGATGCCGCAGTGCCGCAAGACGCCTCGGACGCGTACCGCTCGCCGGTAGGCACGCACGACATCCTTCCCCCCGATTCGGCGCGCTGGATCGAGGTCGTCGCCGCCTTCGCGGACCGGGCGCGGCGCTTCGGCTACGAGCTGATCGTCACGCCCGTGTTCGAGCACGTAGAGGTGTTCAAGCGACTCGGCGAGTCGACCGACGTCGTGAGCAAGGAGATGTACGAGTTCACCGATCGGGGCGACCGGCGCCTCGCGCTGCGCCCAGAGGGGACCGCACCCGTGGTGCGCGCGTACGTCCAGCGCCGGAACCCCGAGCCGTGGAAGGTCTGGTACCTGGCGCCGCTGTTCCGGTACGAGCGCCCGCAGAAAGGCCGCTACCGCCAGCACTGGCAGCTCGGCATCGAGACGCTCGGGCTCGACGACCCCGACGTCGACGTCGAGGTCATCGCGTTCGGACACGGCTTCCTGCGCGAGCTCGGCCTGTCGAGCGGGGTCACGCTGCTGCTCAACTCCATGGGAGATCGCGCGAGCCGCGCCGAGTACGTCGAGGTACTGCGCGAGTACCTGCTCTCACACGGGGAGACGCTCGGTGCCGAGTTCCGCGACCGCGTGACGGCGAACCCGCTCCGGGTCCTCGACTCCAAGCGGGAGGACTGGCAGGACGTCATCGAGCGGGCCCCGCAGCTCACCGAGCACCTGAGCGACGCGTCGCGTGAGCACTTCGAGCAGGTCCAACGCGGCCTGGACGAGCTCGGCATCCACTACGAGCTGGCTCCCCGGCTCGTCCGCGGCTTCGACTACTACACGAGCACCACGTTCGAGTTCGTGAGCGAGGCCCTCGACGCGGCGCAGAACGCGGTCCTCGGCGGCGGGCGCTACGACGACCTCGCGCAGGAGATGGGGGGCCGGCCCACGCCCGGCATCGGTTTCGGCATGGGCATCGAGCGCCTGCTCATCGTGGCCGACGCGCTCGGCGCGCTCCCGCTGCCGGAGACCCGCCTCGACGCGTTCGTCGTCGACGGGCTGAGCCGGGGGCGGGAGGCGCTCGTGTTGGTGCAGGAGCTGCGGGAGGCGGGCCTGCGCGTGGACCGCGCCTACGGCGACCGGACCGTGAAGGCGCAGCTGCGGGCGGCCGCCCGCGCACGTGCCGCGTTCGCGGTGCTGCTCATGCCGGAGGAGTTCAGCCGGGACGCCGTCGCCATCAAGGACCTCAGCACCGAGAAGCAGGACGAAGTTCCCCGAGAGCAAGCCGTCGCGTGGTTGCGCGCGCATCGCGAGTTCGACCGATGATGCGCACGCACCGGTGCGGCGACCTGCGCACCGAGCACATCGGCGAGAAGGTCAGCGTGTGCGGCTGGGTGGCGAGCCGTCGTGACCACGGCGGCGTCGTGTTCCTCGACGTCCGCGACGCCGCCGGGATCGTGCAGGTCGTCGTCGACCCCGACACGGCGGACGGAGCAGACCCGCACCAGCTGCGCGCCGAGTACGTGATCCGGGCCGACGGAGTCGTGCGGCACCGCCCGGAGGGAACCGTCAACCCCGAGCTGGCCACCGGAGAGATCGAGGTTGCCGCGACACGGCTCGAGGTGCTCAACCCGGCGGAGCCGTCGCCGATCCCGCTCGAGCGCGTCGAGGCCGACGAGGCGCTCCGCCTCAAGTTCCGCTACCTCGACCTGCGGCGCGACCGCATGCAACGCAACCTGCGCCTGCGGGCGGTGGTGAACGACTCGATGCGGCGCTCGATGATCGGGCAGGAGTTCGTGGAGATCGAGACGCCGGCCCTCATCGCGTCGACCCCGGAAGGCGCGCGCGACTTCGTGGTGCCGTCTCGGCTTCAGCCCGGTTCGTTCTACGCCCTGCCGCAGAGCCCGCAGCTGTTCAAGCAGCTGCTGATGGTCGGGGGCTTCGACCGCTACTTCCAGATCGCGCGGTGTCTGCGCGACGAGGACCCGCGCGCGGACCGCCAGTTCGAGTTCATGCAGTACGACATGGAGATGAGCTTCGCCGACGCCGACGACGTGATGGCCGTCGTCACGGAGGCGGTGCAAGCTGCCGTCGAGGCCGCGCGCGGCGAGCGCGCACCGGTCTTCCGGCGCATGACGTGGCAGGAGTCGATGGACCGCTTCGGCGTCGACAAGCCCGACACGCGCTTCGGCCTCGAGCTCGTCGACGTGAGCGAGTGCTTCGAGGCGACCGAGTTCCGCGCCTTCCAGGCCGAAGCGGTGAAGGGCATCCGGGTGCCGGGGGAGGGCGCGATGGGGCGCGGGCGCCTCGACGCGCTGACCGAGCGCGCGCAGCAGCTCGGCGCCGCCGGGCTCGTGTGGATGCGGGTGCAGGACCACGGTGGCCTCGACTCGCCGGTGGCGAAGTTCCTCTCGGAGGCCGAGCAGCTCTGCGTCGTCGACGCGCTCGGCGCCGAGCCCGGCGACCTGTTGCTGCTCGTTGCCGGCGCCCGGCGGCGCGTCGACGCCGTGCTCGGTCAGCTGCGCCTCGACCTCGGCCGCCCGCCCGTGTCGGAGGGCGGTCTCCAGTTCGTCTGGGTCGTCGACTTCCCGCTGTTCGAGGGGATCGACGGTGAGGGGCGTCCGATCCCGGCCCACCATCCGTTCACGATGCCGCACCCCGACGATCTCGGGCTGCTCACCACCGCCACCGGCGACGAGCTCCTCCGCGCCCGCTCGCTGTCGTACGACCTCGTCGTCAACGGCTGGGAGCTCGGCTCGGGCAGCGTCCGGATCCATTCCTCCGACGTGCAACAGCAGGTGTTCACGCTGCTCGGGATCACGCCCGAGCAGGCGCGTTCCCGCTTCGGGTTCCTGCTCGACGCGTTCCGGTACGGCGCGCCGCCGCACGCCGGGTTCGCGATCGGGATCGACCGGTTCACCGCCGTCCTGGCCGGGGAGGAGAACATCCGCGAGGTCACCGCCTTCCCGAAGACGCAGTCCGGCGCCGACCCCCTCACCGGCGCCCCCTCACCTCTGGAGCCGGCCCAGCTCAACGAGCTGGGCCTCGAGGTACGGCCGCGGCCGAAACGCGCCTGACCCCAGCGCCGTTGTCACGAAAACGAGTTGCACAAGCACGTTCCTGTGACAACGGCGTACCTGTCACACGGCCCTGACATCCTCGCCGGATGAGCATCGACAGCGTGATCGCAGAAGTCGCTGCCCGGCAGTACGGACTCGCCGAGCTTGGCCAGCTCGACGCGGTGGGCGTCCGCCGCCACCACATCGTGAGCCGCTTGCGTAGGGGGCACCTCGAACGGTTTCGACCGGGGGTCTTCGTGGTTGCTGGAAGCCCGCGGTCATACGAACAGGCGGTCCTTGCCGCTGTGCTGGCCGCCGGCTCCCACGCCGTTGCCTCGCATGCGACGGCCGCGATCCTCTGGGAACTGCCGTTCGTCGAGGCCCTGGCTGTCGAGCTCACGACGCCCCGCCCGCACTGGGCTCGAATGCCGGGCGTACGTGCACATCGAACCGTTGCGTTCCTACGCTGCGAGCACACCGTGCATCGAAGGATTCCTGTGACCTCCGTGGCTCGGACTCTGGTCGATCTCTCTGGTTCGCTCTCGGTTCCCCAGCTCGGACGTATGACCGACCGGGCACTTCGGGAGGGCAAGCTTCACCTCGATGACCTTCGGAAATGCAATGCAGGGCTCCCGCCGGCGCCCGGGCGTCGCCCGATGCGCATCGCGGCCGTGCTGCGGCGTCGACTTACCGGCTACGAGCCGGGCGACAGCGATCTCGAGGTGAGATTCGCGCGCGCCATGGTTGCCGGTGGTCTCCCGGAGCCCGTCCAGCAGTACCGCGTCAACGCTGGCACACGGCGCTGCCGGATCGATCTCGCCTATCCCGAACTGAAACTAGCCATCGAGATCGACGGCTGGGAGCACCACCGCACCCGGAGTGCATTCGACGACGATCGGGTACGAGCGAATGACTTGGTCGTCGCGGGCTGGAATGTGCTCCGGTTCACGTCGACAATGACCGATGCGCACGCCGTCGAGATAGTCGGCGCCGCGTTGTCACAGAAGCAGAGCGCATGAGCCTGTTTTGGTGACAACGGCCGTAGGCTGAGCGCGTGAGCAAGGATCTGTTCGCGTCGGCGCGCGATGAGCGGTTGCACGAGCGCGCGCCGCTGGCGGCACGGCTGCGGCCGCGCACGCTCGACGAGGTCGTCGGGCAGGAGCACCTGCTCGGGCCGGGGCGTCCGCTGCGGGTCCTCATCGAGGGCGACCGCCTGTCATCGGTCGTGCTGTGGGGACCGCCCGGCACCGGCAAGACAACCATTGCCCGGCTCATCGCCGGCGTCACCGCCAAGGCGTTCGAGCCGCTGTCGGCGGTGAGCGCGGGCGTCAAGGATGTTCGCGAGGTAGTCGACAGAGCGCGCGATCGTCTCGGCGAGCACGGGCAGGGAACGATCCTCTTCCTCGACGAGGTGCACCGCTTCAACCGCACGCAGCAGGACGCGCTGCTCCCGCACGTCGAGGAGGGCCTCATCGTCCTCATCGGCGCGACGACGGAGAACCCGTACTTCTCCCTGACCGGGCCACTGCTGTCGCGATCCACGTTGTTCCGGCTCGACCCTCTCGAGCCCGACGACATCCGCACGCTGCTCGAGCGCGCGCTGACCGACAGCGAGCGCGGCCTCGGGGACGCCCACCTCGCCGTCGACGCCGACGCGCTCGACCACCTGATCGACCGGTCGGAAGGCGACGCCCGCCACGCGCTGACATCGCTCGAGGTGGCCGGCGCGCTCGCCGCCGAGGACGAGCGCAAGAACGTGACCCTCGCCGACGCCGAAGCGGCGCTGGCGCTGCGCGCCGTCCGGTACGGCGACGACGAGCACTACGACGTCTTGTCCGCTTTCATCAAGAGCATTCGCGGGTCGGACCCGGATGCGGGGCTGTACTGGCTCGCGCGCATGCTGGAAGCGGGGGAGGACCCGCGTCTCGTCGCCCGCCGGCTCGTGATCCTCGCGTCCGAGGACGTCGGCATGGCCGACCCGCAGTCGCTGCTCGTGGCCGACGCCGCCGCCCGCGCGGTCGAGTTCGTCGGCATGCCCGAAGCCCGTCTCAACCTCGCCCAGGCCGTCATCCACCTCGCGCTCGCGCCGAAGTCGAACTCCGTGATCGCAGGGATCGGCGCCGCGATCGAGGACGTGCGCGATCGACCCGCGGGAGCAGTGCCGGTCCACCTGCGGGACGCCAGTTACCCTGGCGCCGGCAAGCTTGGCCACGGGGAGGGTTACGTGTACCCGCACGACGCGCCGGCGGGGTGGGTTCCCCAGCAGTACCGGCCCGCTGAGATGGAGGCCCGCGTCTACTACCGACCGGGCGCGCAGGGCCGCGAGGCCGAGCTGGGCGAGCTGCTCGAGCGGCGGCGGACGCGCCGCGAAGCAGAGGGCGAGCACTCCGGCGACCACATCGACGACCGCGAGGACGTCGAACGCCCTTCCGGAGAGGCGTGACGTGGTCAAGCGACTGTTCTGGCTGACGGTCGGCTTCTGGCTCGGTGTCGGTGTCACCATCCAGGCGACCCGCACGCTTCGCCGCTCGGTCGAGCGATACCTCCCGCCCGCGGCCGCCGAAAGGCTCCGTGACCTGAACGCCGCGCTCGACGACCGGGCGGCGTTGATCCGGGCCCGCCGCGTGTCGCGAAGAGCCAGCTGAGCGGAAAGGTCCGGGCGGTACGCTGGGCGCGTGCCGCCGACCACAGCCGACGAGCTCCGCCGCGCCTTCCTCGACTTCTTCGTCGAGCGCGGCCACACGCGGGTCGAGTCGGCCAGCCTGATCCCGCACGACCCGTCGTTGCTGTTCACGGTGGCGGGGATGGTTCCGTTCAAGCCCTATTTCACGGGGGACGAGAAACCCCCGTACCCGCGAGCGACGTCGGTCCAGAAGTGCGTGCGCGCCGGCGGCAAGCACAACGACCTCGACGACATCGGGCGGACGAACCGGCATTTCAGCTTCTTCGAGATGCTCGGGAACTTCAGCTTCGGCGACTACTTCAAGGCCGAGGCCATCCCGTGGGCATGGGAGTTCTACCGGGACGTGCTGAAGCTCGACACCGATCGGCTCTGGGTCACCGTCCACGAGACCGACGACGAGGCCGAGAGGATCTGGCGTGACGTCGTCGGGCTGCCGGAAGCGCGGATCCAGCGCATGGGTGACGCCAACTTCTGGCGCATGGCCGACACCGGCCCGTGCGGTCCGTCGTCCGAGATCTTCTGGGATCTCGGCGAGCAGTTCGGCGCGGGCGGCGGCCCCGCCCGGGGCTCGGAGGACCGCTACATCGAGATCTGGAACCTCGTGTTCATGCAGTTCGACGCGCAGCCGGACGGCAAGCTCACCCCGCTCCCGAAGCCCAGCGTCGACACCGGCGCCGGGCTCGAGCGGAACCTCATGGTGCTCCAGGGCGTCGACTCCATCTTCGACATCGACGTCTTCGGCCCCCTGATCCGAGCGGCCGAGGCGGCGACGAACACCCGGTGCGGAAGCGGAGCGGAGGACGACCTGGCGCTCCGCATCCTCGCCGAGCACGCGCGCACGATGACATTCCTCGTCAGCGACGGCGTCGTCCCGTCGAACGAGGAACGCGGGTATGTGCTGCGCCGCATCATCCGGCGCGCGGTCCGGTATGCGTACCGGCTGGGCGCAAAGACCGTGGTGACACCCGCGCCCTCGATCTGCTCGACGACGTGCTCGCCGAAGGCGACGTGTCGGGGGAGCGCGCGTTCTTCCTCCACGACACGCTCGGGTTCCCCGTCGACCTCACCCGCGAGATCGCCGAGGAACGCGGCCGCCGCGTCGACTACGACGGGTTCCGCGCTCGCATGGAGGAGCAGCGCACCCGCGCGCGCGAGGCAGTCCACGCCGAGGGCGGGAAGGAGTCGGCGCCCGTCGAGCTGTACCGCGAGCTCGTCGACGATTTCGGCGAGACCGAGTTCACCGGCCGCCACGAGTACGAGACGACGGACGCAAAAGTTCTCGCCCTCATCGGCGGCAGTGAGCGGCTCGCCCAAGCGGGAGAGGGTGCAAAGGTCGACGTCGTCCTCGACCGCACGCCCTTCTACGCCGAGTCCGGCGGTCAGGTGGGCGACACCGGAACGCTCGCCACCGGCGACGGCCGCACGCAACTGCGCGTGCTCGACACGCAGTACGGCATTCCCGGCTCGCTCGTGTTGCACCGGGCGGAAGTCGTGCGCGGGGAGCTGGCCGAGGGCGACAGCGTCACCGCCGCGATCGACGCCGAGCGACGCGACCGGATCCGCCGCAATCACACCGCGACGCACATCCTCCACTGGGCGCTGCGCGAGGTGCTCGGCCCGCATGTGAAGCAGGCCGGCTCGCTCGTCGCGCCCGACCGGCTGCGCTTCGACTTCAGCCACTTCCAGGCGGTCACGCCGGACGAGCTCGACCGCATCGAAGCCCTCGCGAACCGCGAGATCATCACCGACGCGCCCGTCCGCCACTACGAGACGACCCGCGAGCACGCCGAGGCGATCGGAGCGATCGCGTTCTTCGGTGAGAAGTACGGAGACCTCGTGCGCGTGCTCGAAGCGGGGGATCACTCGGTCGAGCTGTGTGGCGGCACCCACGTCCACGCGCTCGGGTTCATCGGGCCGATCAAGATCGTCAACGAGCAATCGATCGGCGCGAACCTCCGACGGATCGAGGCGGTCACGGGCGAAGTCGCCATCGATCGCATCCACGACGAGGAGCGGCAGCTGCGCCGGGCCGCCGAGACGCTGAAGGTCGCGCCGGCCGAACTGCCCGACCGCATCGAGCAGCTTCAGCAGCAGCTCAAGGCCCTCAGGGACGAGGCCGAAGCGGCCCGCGCCCGCGAGGCGGTGGTCGAGGCGACCGCGCTGGCGGCCGGCGCGTCCGACGGCGTCGTCGCCGCCCGGCGTGACGGGCTCGACCCCGGCGAGCTCCGGCGGCTGGCCCTCGCCACCCGCGACGCCGTCGGCTCCGGCATCGTGGCACTGGTCGGCCTGGCGCCCGACCAGAAGAAGGCCGGGATCGCCGTCGCCGTGACGAAGGAGCTCGTGGACCGAGGCGTCTCGGCGGCCGACCTCGCGGCGAAGGCGGCCAAGGCGCTCGGCGGGGGGACGGCCAAGAACGCCGACGTCGTCTCGGGCGGCGGTCCCAACGTCGGCGAAGTCGACGAGGCCCTCAGCCTCGTCCGCCAGCGGGCCACCGAGGCCGTCGCCAGCGAGTCGCGCTGACGACGGAGCGGGAGCGGATGGGACGGGTCCTCGGCGTCGATCTCGGCTCGCGCCGGATCGGACTGGCGCTCTCTGATCCCACCGGGCGCGTCGCGACCCCGCACGCCGTGATCGAGCGAAGCGGCGACGCTGTCGTCGACCGTCGGAAAATCCTGGCCCACGCGCGCGAAGCTGGCGCCTCCCGCGTCGTGGTCGGGCTCCCCCTGTCGCTCTCCGGCGACACCGGTCCTGCCGCGAGGGCGGTCCTCGAGGAGGTCGCCGCGCTCCGCGCGCTGGCGGGCGAAGAAGTCACGGTGGAAACCCACGATGAGAGGCTCACGACGGTGATCGCCGAACAGGGCATGCGGGAAGCACGCGTGCCCCGCCGCGCCCGCCGGCGGACCGTCGACGCCGCCGCCGCCGCCGTGATGCTGCA
>WNGI01019214.1_pt1 | contig 11927 bp, 10 predicted proteins | sample 5400621 | NCBI WGS metagenome assembly WNGI01 (sample SAMN13153374, study PRJNA577476) | soil metagenome | isolation source: 20 cm soil or saprolite under Garry oak tree replicate 1 | place: USA:California | collected 2016-06-15
GCAGCTTCCACCGCGTTCGGAAATCCTTCGCGCAAGCTCGGCATGATCGGTATCACCGGCACAAATGGAAAGAGCACGACCGCCGGAATCCTCCGACATCTGCTCGATGATGCTTCCCGGCGAAGCGCGTCGATCGGTACGCTTGGTGTGCTGCTTGGAACAGAAGGAGAAGTCATTCCCGGTGGAACCGAGCTCACCACTCCGGGTCCCGTCGAGCTTCAGCGGATACTGCGCGTGCTTGTCGATCGCGGCGCGAAATGGGTCGCGATGGAAGTTTCGTCACACAGTCTCGATCAAAAACGAATCGACGGGCTGGAATTCGACGCAGCGGTTTTCACCAACCTCACGCGCGATCATCTCGACTATCACGGCACAATGGAGGCATACTTCGCCGCGAAAGCAACGTTGATGCTCTACCTCAAACCGGACGGATACGCCGTGGTGAACGCCGACGATCCCACGTGGGACGCGCTCGATTCGAGTCGTCGAAAAATTCTTTTTGGAGAGAGTTCTCGTTCCGACGTAAGAGCTAGCGGGGTAAAATTCTCGCCCGCCGGCAGCGAATGGACTGTTCATTATCGCGAAGAGTCCTTTCCTGTGTGCCTCCCGTTGATCGGCGACGTGAACGTTCACAACGCGCTTGGCGCGATTGCCGTTGGAGTGACTCTCGGAATCAAGCTCGCTGCGCTCGCATCGAGACTGAGCGATTTGCCGCAGGTTCCCGGACGATTGGAAGTTGTCTCCCAGGCTCCGACTGTTTTGCGCGACTACGCGCACACACCGGATGCGCTCGAGCGCGCGCTCGCTGCGATCAGACCATTCGTGTCCGGCAGACTGATTCTTGTTTTCGGAGCGGGCGGTGATCGCGATGCAGGGAAGCGACCGGAGATGGGCGCGGGGGCTGAGCGCGGCGCCGATATCGTGATTGCGACCAGCGATAACCCGAGAACTGAGGATCCGGGAAAAATTCTCGACGACGTCGAGAAGGGAATGACGCCAGGTCGTCACGAGCGAATCGAGAATCGGCGCGAAGCGATTGCTCGCGCGCTCGCTCATGCGAAAGACGGAGATGTGGTGCTACTCGCCGGAAAAGGTCACGAGACATATCAGATTCTGGGAACGACAAAGGTGCCGTTCGACGAGAAGGAAATCGTCCGCGAACTATTGACCGCGCATTGAACGCTCAGTTTTGGACATTGGATCACGTCGCTGCAGCGCTTGAGGAATGCGCGGCGGTCTCACTACCGCGTGGGTCGACTTCGATTGAGCGCATTACCACCGACACTCGATCGATCGCCAGCGGCGAGCTCTTCGTCGCGTTGCGCGGCGAGCGATTCGATGGTCATGATTATCTGGATGCTGCAGGTGCCGCGGGCGCAGCAGGCGTTGTTGTGTCGCGTGCGCTACCGCTTGGTGCCCTCCGCATTCCAGTTTATCAGGTCAAAGACACTCTCGTCGCGCTCGGCGCGCTCGCTCGATATTGGCGCCGTGTGTGGGGCGGCAAAGTCATCGCCGTCGCTGGCAGCAACGGCAAGACCACCACAAAAGATCTGATACGCGCTGCGCTTGGCGATGAGCTCCGGGTGCATGCGACAACCGGGAACCTCAATAATCGAGTGGGCGTTCCACTCACATTGTTGTCGATGCCGGCGGAAACGGAGTGCGCGGTCATTGAGCTCGGGTCGAATATTCCTGGCGAAGTAGCGATTCTGCGCGAGATCTCCGAGCCGCAGATGGCGCTCGTGACATCAGTTTCTGAGGAACACCTCGAGGGATTTGGCGATCTCGCGGGTGTATTGCGCGAGGAGACATCGGTCTACGACGCTGTCGACCTCGGGATCGCCCCGGACACGCAACGGGATATTGCGATCGCGGCGAAGAAACTTGCGAAGCGTGTTGTAACCGCGGGCTTGCACTCCGGCGACGTGAAGCCGAAATCGTGGAAGATCGAGCCGGATGGTCGTGGTACTCTCGAGCTCGACGGCGTGATCGTCAGTCCTCCGCTTCGCGGCCGCCATAATCTGGAGAACGCGATGCTTGCGATCGCGGTAGCGAGAGAGATGGGTGTCAGTGACGTTTCGATCGCGGATGGAATCGCGCGAATGGCTGCGCCGAAGATGCGATCGGCTTGGGAGACGATCGGTCGCGCGACAGTTATCAACGATGCGTACAACTCAAACCCAGGGTCGGCACGTGCTGCAATCGGTCTGCTCGAGGGAATTGGTGCAGACAAGCAACGCGTGATAGTTCTTGGAACGATGCGCGAGCTCGGCCCGCAATCCGACAGGCTTCACGATGACATCAGCAAGCTCGCACTCGAGTCGGGTGCGGACGTAATCGCCGGCATCGGTGACTTCGCAAAGTCTCTCGTGCGCGTAGGCGCGGGTGAAAAGCGCATCATCACAGCCGACACTGTGGAGGATATGTGGCCTTTGTTAGCGCCGCGCCTCGCGCCGGATGCGGTTATTCTATTGAAGGCGTCGCGCGGTGTTCAGCTCGAGCGCCTCGTTCCGCATCTCACAACCTGGGCTACTCAATAAGTGCTCAACTATCTACTGGTTCCCTTCGTTAGACAGTTCGGGTTCCTGCGGATCTTCAATTACATATCGTTTCGAGCAGCGGGAGCGGCGGTCACTGCGCTGCTCGTCTCGTTCATCGTCGGCCCGATAATCATCAGGCGACTTCGTCGCATGCGTCTCCACCAGGTGATTCGAGAAGGAACGCCGGAGAGTCACCGGGAGAAAAAGCGCACGCCCACAATGGGCGGTCTCATCATTCTTACCGCGACGCTAATTCCGACGATTCTCTGGGCAAAGCTCTCGAACGTCTACGTTCTGCTTGCGATGATCGTGATGCTGTGGATGGGATTCATCGGCTTCACGGATGATTACCTCAAGCTCAAGCAGCGCCAGATGGGAAAGAAGAATACCGGACTCATCGAGAGCTACAAGCTCGCCGGCCAGATAATCGCCGGGTTTGCGCTCGGATGGTACATCTGGAAGTATCCGCTCTCTACTCTGCCCGGCGCTTCGACAACGCTGCCGTTCTACAAGTACATCCTCATCGTGCCGTCGACGGCTGCACTCGGCTGGCTGTACGTGTTGTTCGTGACGTTCGTTCTCACCGGAACGAGCAACGCGGTAAACATCACTGATGGACTCGACGGACTCGCGCCCGGCTTAGTCGCGATCGCTGCAGCAACACTCGCGGTGTTTGCGTACATCATCGGGCGCATCGATGCGTCCGCTTATCTCCAGGTTTATTACCTGCGCGGTGCCGGGGAGCTGACCGTCTTTTGCGCGGCCGTCATGGGCGCGTGTATAGGATTTCTCTGGTTCAATGCACATCCCGCGCAGGTTTTCATGGGAGACACCGGTTCTCTTGCACTTGGCGGAGCGCTCGGAGTGGTTGCGATTCTACTCAAGTCTGAATTTCTACTGCTGCTTGTCGGCGGCGTCTTTGTCGCCGAGATGATGTCAGTGATTCTCCAGCGCTTCGTCTACAAATACCAAAGGCGGCGTCACGGCACCGAGTACGCGCAATCACATCGGGTGTTCAGGCTTGCCCCGCTTCACCATCATTTCGAGCAGGGCGGCTGGGATGAAGCGCAGGTCGTTGTGCGCTTCTGGATCCTCGGCATTCTTTGCGCGTTCGTGGCGCTGAGCACACTCAAGCTCAGATGAGGTTGGAAGAGCTACCGGCCGGCGAGATAGCCGTGCTGGGTCTCGCGAAAAGTGGAACGGCGGTAGCCAAGCTTCTCGCCGCCGACGGCAGAAGAGTCTACGCGTCGGATTCGAGTGACTCGCCAACAGCTCGAAGCAACGCCCAAAGTCTGGCGAGCGGCGGAGTCGACGCATCTGCCGGCGGACACGATTTCGCAAGAATTGCGGCCGCATCGCTCGTTGTTGTAAGCCCCGGTGTGCCGCCTGATGCTCCGGCGCTTGTTGCAGCGAAAGCCGCGGGCGTGCAGGTCGTAAGCGAAGTCGAGATTGCCTTACGATTTCTCGAATCGTCACGCATCATCGCCGTCACCGGCACGAATGGCAAGACGACTACAACTGCTCTGATTGGCCACATTCTTCGCGGCCTCGGTCTCGATGCGATCGATGCGGGGAACATCGGCACTCCTCTCTCGGAGATTGCGCTACGGGAAAATCTACCCGCGTGGATCGCACTCGAGATGTCGTCGTTTCAGCTGCACGACACGCCGAGTATTTCTCCCGCAGTCGGATTACTGACGAATCTCAGTCCGGATCACCTCGATCGTTATCCGTCGGTTGCCGATTACTACGCCGACAAGGCGCGACTCTTTGCTAACGCAACGGAGCACAGCCGTTGGGTTCTGAACGCAGACGATTCCGCGGTTCGTCGCATGACAACGGACCTTCGTGGCGACAAGTACCATTTTTCAATTCGCACCCAGGCCGACGCATGGTACGACGCGCCGACCGGATGGCTGATTCTCACGAGTGATTTATTGCTGGAGCGCGACGACATCGGACTGCTCGGCGATCACAACATCGCGAACGTGCTCGCTGCTGCACTCGCTGTGTCGGTTGCAGATGTCGATTTCCGAACGCTCAATGCGCGTGACCTCATTCGTGATTCGCTAAAAACATTCACGCCTCTCGCAAACCGCCTCGAGCTGGTCGGTGAATATCGTGGCGTACAATGGATCAACGATTCGAAGGCGACGAACGTCAGCTCGACGCTCGTCGCGATCGAAGGAATGCGACGACCAACGATTCTGCTGCTCGGCGGCAGACACAAAGGCGAGCCGTACACATCGCTCGCCGACCCAATTCGAAAGCACGTCAAGCACGTGATCGCTTATGGAGAGGCGGGGCCTGTTGTCGAGAAGGATCTCACCGGCGTAGTACCGCTGGATAAACTGGATTTTGATTTTGAGGCGGTGATTCGCCGTGCGCGAGAGCTCGCATCGCCTGGCGATGCGATTTTGTTATCGCCCGCTTGCTCGAGCTTCGATATGTTCAAGAACTACGAGGAGCGCGGTGCGCGCTTCAGGCAGCTCGCAGCGGAGATATAGATGGCGCAGGCAGCAACCGATGTCCGGTACCGATGGAACATGAGCATCGAGGCGCGACTTCTCGTCGTGATCACTCTCGCTCTCGTTGCGCTCGGCCTCGGGACGGTGTACAGCGCGAGCGCCATTGCGGCCGAGCAAGCTGGCCAGAGCAGCGCCGCATTTTTTCTAAAGCAGCTCGCAGGTGTATTGGTAGGCCTCGTGATTTTCGCAATTTTCGCGAAGGTTGACGCCGAGCTTTTCTATAAGTGGGCGTGGCCGCTGATGATTCTTTCGATAGTACTTCTCGTGTTGATCATCCTGCCATTCACGCAATCGATCGCGCCTCGACTTCGCGGATCGCGAAGATTCCTGATCGGTGCGTCACTTCAGCCCTCGGAGTTTGGCAAGATTGCCGTGATTGTCTGGACGTCGATGCTCGTTGTGAAAAAAGGGGACGCCTTAAGAGGACTGACCAAAGGATTGCTTCCATTTCTGGTAGTCATCGGGGTGCTGGACATTCTCGTTGCGCTCGAGCCGGATCTTTCTGTCGCGATGACGTACACGCTCATGATGGGAATAATTCTTTTTGCCGGCGGCGCGCGCATTGGCCACTTCGTCGTTCTTGGCATCATCGCGATTCCACTACTCTGGTCTCAGTTTCAACGACTCAACTACGCTCTGTTGCGCATGACGGCGTTCTTCGACCCCGGCTCGGCGCCCCCGCATCTCGACTATCAGCTGAAGCAGAGTTTGATCGCGATAGGGTCGGGGCGGATTTTTGGTGTCGGCTTTGGCCAGGGGAGGCAACAATACGGTTTCCTTCCGCTGGCGTATGATGATTTTATTGCCGCGAATATCGGCGAGGAGAGAGGGTTCATCGGTCTCGCATTCGTAATCCTGATGTTCGCGCTCTTTGCCGTTCTTGGATTCCGCATCGCGCGGAACGCGCGCTCGCCGTTTCTCCAGCTCGTGGCGATCGGAATTACAGTCACGATCGTTCTCACTGCGTACCTGCACATTGGCGTTGCCATCGGCTTGCTTCCGACTACCGGGCTGACGCTTCCGTTCATCTCCTACGGGAGATCGAACCTCGTTCTTTCCATGCTCATGACGGGCATTCTGGTGAACATCGGCAGCACTCGCGAGAAAGTGATCGGCGGGCGGGCGACCGATCCGTCGTTCGCGATGGAGAGTATGTAGGGGTGCGAATTCTTTTCGCCGGTGGCGGCACCGGCGGACATCTCTATCCTGGTCTCGCCATTGCGCGCGCGTTGCGCCGGCTCGATCCAACTGTCGAGCCGTTTTTCGTCGGCGCACTACGCGGTATCGAGCGACAGGTTTTGCCGACGACGGAATTCAAGTTCGAGCTGCTCGATCTTCATCCACTCTATCGCTCTATCGCTCGCAACCCTGGCTGAATGTGAAAACATTGAACGGCGCCGTCAGCGCGTGGAGCAGGATTGGTAGAGATGTGCGACAGCAACCGCCCGCGTGCGTTGTTGGAACTGGCGGATATGCATCAGGTATAGCGCTCGGCTATGCGGCGCTGCACGGAATCCCGCTTGCCATCCAGGAGCAAAACAGCTTTCCCGGCCTCACTACGAAATTCTTCCGTCGCTATGCGCGGCAGGTGCACAACGGGTTTCCGGAGGCCAGCCGATATCTCCGACCCGGAAAGCACACGCAAATCTTCGACACGGGCAATCCAATAGAGCCGCCGCCGTCGCCGCGTCCTGACCGAGGCGCCGCAAGAAAGGAGTTCGGATTTCCTCCCGAAGGCGGGCGCGTCATGCTCATCTATGGCGGAAGTCAGGGAGCAAAGGCGATCAACGAAGCGGTTGCTGCATGGGTCGCTCGAGAATTGCCTGATTCCCTGTTCGTGATTTGGGCGACAGGCGACCGCACGTATTCGGAATTCAAGAACCTCGAGACTGATCGCGTTCGCATTCGACCGTACTTGAGTCCGATTGCAAACGCATACGCAGCGGCGGACTTCGCGGTGAGCCGCGGCGGTGCAATGGCGACGGCTGAGCTTTGCGCCTGGGGAATTCCGCCGATCGTGGTGCCGCTTCCAACCGCCGCGGCCGATCATCAGACTGCGAACGCCAAGGCGCTCGCTGCGGCTGGCGCTGCGGAGCTCATCCCGCAATCGCAGCTCACTCCGCAGAGATTAAATCAGTCAGTTCTTGCGCTCTTGTCGGATCCAAACTTGTTGGCCGAGCGGAGCCAAGCGGCCTCGAATCGAGCTCGGCCGGAGGCAGCTATGGATATTGCCCGTCATATACTTAGCATGATCGATGTAAAGGAGATTCGAGGTACGCGAAGTTGAGCGATCCACGCGCCGACGATAATCGTCCAGTTCATTTCGTTGGAATTGCGGGCGCCGGAATGAGTGCGCTTGCTGAGCTCTTCGTGAGACGCGGATACCGTGTTACCGGATGCGACGCGAACCTCACTTCCGCGGACGATCTGCGCCGATTGAACGTCGACCTGTTCACAGGACACGATCCAGCCCATGTCGCCGGCGTTAGCGAAGTGATCGTGACGAGTGCCGTCCGCAAAGATCATCCGGAGCTTGTTCGTGCCCGTGAGCTCGGCATCCCAGTCACGCGACGCGCGGAAGCTGGAGGGTCGCATCGCGCGTTCGTCGTCGAGGCAGATGAATACGATCGTTCATTCCTCGCGCTAACTCCCACGATCGCCGTCGTAACCAACGTCGAAGAAGATCATCTGGATATTTATCCTGGCGGCCTCGTCGAGATTCGCGACGCGTTCGCAGAATTCGTTCGGCCCGCGAGAGTGATTGTCCTTTGCGCTGACGACGCGGGGTCATCGACGCTTCCCGTTCCCAATACTGCGGAAGTGATTCGCTACGGGATCGACTCGGACGACGCACGACTTCGCGCAGCCGACATAGAGCCGGCGAATCGCGGATCTGTTTTCGGAGTCGAGTACGACGGAGAAGAGCTCGGCAGACTATCTCTGCGCGTTCCCGGAATTCACAATGTGAAAAACGCGCTGGCTGCCGTTGCGTCGGGAATTGCTCTGGGGCTAGAGCTCGACGCAATGCGAGCTGGACTCGAATCATTCGGCGGAGTCGAGCGGCGATTCGAGCTCGTTGGTGAAATGAACGGCGTCACGATCATCGACGATTACGCTCATCATCCGACAGAGATCCGAGCGACGCTCGAGGCGGCGCGGGCCGCCTATCCAAAGAAAAGAATCATTGCAGCCTTTCAGCCGCACTTGTACTCTCGCACGCGTGACTTCTATCACGAATTCGCCGCCGTGCTCTCAACGGCTGACGTCGTCTATCTCTGCGATTTGTATCCCGCACGAGAGCAGCCGGTTCCTGGAGTGAGCTCAGCATTGATTGCAACCGCGATGCGAGAGAAGGGTTGCGCTCCGAAATGGGAGGGCCCTCGAAGCGCGCTCGCCGCCGTGCTCGCGCGCGATGTGCGCGAGAATGATCTCGTCGTCACGATGGGCGCCGGCGACATAACGAAAACCGGTCCCGAGCTGATTCGGTTACTCGAAGAAGAACATTGAGTCCGCAGCCGCTCGATCTAACCGAGCCCAGAGTCGAGCTTCCGCCACGCTCACGCGGCAGATGGAAAGCGTTCGCGGTAATTGTGCTGCTCGCTCTTCTTGCGCCGACTCCGTGGCTCGCCCGCCGCGGCGCATCGAAGCTCGCATTTTTCCGAGTGCGCAATGTCGTGGTGGAAGGAACGAGATACTTGTCGCCCGATTCGGTGGTCGCTCGTCTCGCGCTCGACACGATGCGATCAGTGTTCGATGACACGCCTCCCCTCGAGAAAAAACTCCGCGCGATGCCGCAGGTCGCGGATGTGTCCATTCGAAGAAAACTTCCGGGCACTCTCGTGGTCGACGTACGGGAAAATCCTCCCGTTGCTCTCGCTCCTGGTGCGCAGGGGCTGGACGTCGTCGATTCCGTTGGAGTCACCTTGCCGATCGATCCAGCGCTCGAGCCCGCACTCGATCTTCCAATCGCCGACCAGCGAGACGTTGCACTCACCAGGATGCTCGGCGACGCGCGAACACGAAGCTCGGTGCTTTACCGCCGAATCAGTGAAGTGTCACGCAGCGGCGCGGGAGACGTCGTGATCCTGCTTACGACGACCAGTCCTGCGTCGCGGTTGGTCGCAATCGACTCTGCCTCCACTCGACGCGACAGCGCATCATCGATGACGAGCAATACTCCATCGCTGCTGCGCGTCCGCGCGAGGCTGGGGGTGTCCGCCGTTAGATTGACCGATATCTTTCCGGTTGAATTCGACCTGCGACGACGCGGTGCCCGTGTCGCCGAGCTCGATTTACGCTACCGCGACCAGGTTATCGCAAGGCTTCAATGATTCAGGAACGCGTCATCGCCGGATTGGACATCGGCTCGGCAAAAACTACGGTGGTTATCGCGGAAGCGGTCGGTGACATCCACCGACAGCCGTCCCTGAAAATTCTCGGCGTAGGACAGGCGCGGACTACTGGTTTGCGCAGAGGAATTGTCTCCGACATCGAGGAGACGACGCGCTCGATCAAGAAAGCCGTCGAAGACGCCGAGCGTATGGCGGGGACGAACATCGACTCGATCTATGCCGGCATCGCTGGCGAGCATGTGCGGGCGATGACGAGCAAGGGAATCGTTGCCGTGAACGGCGACGAGATCAACAAGGCCGACGTGAATCGCGCCAACGAAGTCGCGCGCGCACAGCCGATTCCGCAGGATCGCGAGCTGCTGCATGCGATCCCTCAGGAATACACGGTCGACAAGAATCAGGGAATTCGGGATCCAATTGGAATGGTTGGCACACGACTCGAGACGGAGATGTATCTCGTCACGATTGGCAGCTCGCCCGCGACGAATCTCAGAAAATCTGTGGAGCGCGCCGGCTATCAAGTGAAGGAATTGGTTCTCGAGCCGCTAGCGAGCGCGTTGGCTGTGTTGACTGAGGATGAGAAGGAGCTGGGTGTCGGACTGGTAGAGATGGGCGCAGGCACGACTGACGTCGCTATTTTTCACGAGGGAAAAATTCGACACCTCGCGACGATCAACTTTGGCGGCAGCAATGTCACCAACGACATCGTGCAGGGAATTGGAGTTACTCAAACCGACGCTGAGAGATTGAAGGAGCGCTTCGGCTGCGCGTACGAGCCGATGGTCGATCCCGACGACGTCATCGAGCTGCCGAGCACAGCGGCACAGGGTCAGCGTCACGTCGCGCGCGAAGTTCTTGCAAATATTGGTGGACTCGCGGACTCGGTCGATGCGCCTCGTTTTTCGACCGTGGTTGGTTTGGCACTGTACGGCGCGAACCGCGTCGCAATTGGTGGGGCTTCAGCAGCGGGACGACGTCGTCCGCTCACGTCGCCGAAGGTCGATAGACTCACACAGCGAGTTAAGACCTGGCTCCAGGATTTCTTCTAAACGGAAGAATCCCGGCAGTTATCAACATCAAAAAAGTGCTCGGATTCCCATAAATGTGGGAATCCCTGAATCCGTTGCGCCAGCAAAAGATTCTTCGTCTCCCATATGATTTCGCTATTGGATGCTTTCTGGCTTCGCTTATATATTGGCGTCCGCGATTGACCATCTAACGTACCCTCCGGAGTCTCCGCCAGATGAATTTCGAGTTCGAAGAGAGCTCTTCGCAGAACGCGCGTATGAAGGTCGTCGGTGTCGGCGGCGGGGGCGGAAACGCTGTCAACCGCATGATCGAGGAGCGGCTTTCGGGTGTCGAGTTCATATCTATCAACACTGACGCACAGGCTCTTCTCAACTCGAAGTCAGACGTAAAAATCCAGATAGGTAAAAAGCTTACTCGCGGGCTCGGCGCAGGGGCGCGGCCCGAGATTGGAAAGCAAGCAATTGAAGAGAATCGTGACGAGGTCTCGCGGGTGCTCACCAACGCCGACCTCGTCTTCGTGACGTGCGGTATGGGCGGTGGAACCGGTACGGGTGCCGCTCCGACGGTTTGCGAGCTGGCGCGCGCAGCAGGCGCCTTGACAGTTGGCATCGTCACCCGGCCATTCCTTTTCGAGGGACGCAAGCGCCTTCGCCAGGCGGAGCTTGGCATCGCCGACATGCGAAAGCATGTCGACACAATGATCGTGGTTCCCAACGAACGGCTGCTCGCTGTGGTCGGGAAAGGAATTCCATTCCATGACGCGTTGAAGAAAGCCGACGAAGTTCTTCTTCACGCGACTCAGGGAATCTCGACGCTCATCACTGTTACGGGTCTCGTGAACGTCGACTTCGCAGACGTTCGCACTGTCATGCAAGAGGGTGGATCGGCGCTGATGGGAACCGGCGTTGGACGCGGAGAGAATCGCGCGACCGATGCAGCGCAGCAGGCGATTGCCAGTCCGTTGCTCGATAACGTCTCGGTCTCAGGCGCCACGGGCGTGCTGGTGAACATCACCGGCGGCGATGACCTCACGCTCGGCGACGTGCATCAGATCGTCGAGATCGTAAAGGATGCGGTTGGCGACGACGCGGAAATCATCTTCGGCACCGTCAACGAAAAAGCGATGCAGGGCGAGTGCAGGGTTACAGTGATCGCCACCGGGTTCGATAAGAATCCACCAACATCCATCGGAACGTCTCCTTCGACGACGACATCGGCGAACACGATGCCGCCCCGCGGAACGCCGGTCATTCAGCTTCCGCTTCAGCGCACGACGAGTCGTCCCGTGACGCAGCCGCGCGGGATCCCCGCGCCAGACATTCCGCGAAGGGTTACTCCGCTCACGCCTCCGCCGTCCTTGGATAAGACGGATGGTCAGGACCTCAGCGACATGGAGATCCCGACCTTCATTCGGAGGCAGATGGATTGAAGGTCCGGACGGCTCGTGTAATAACCTATTCGTTCGTTGGGCTGTTCTC
>WNGI01025355.1_pt1 | contig 11927 bp, 14 predicted proteins | sample 5400621 | NCBI WGS metagenome assembly WNGI01 (sample SAMN13153374, study PRJNA577476) | soil metagenome | isolation source: 20 cm soil or saprolite under Garry oak tree replicate 1 | place: USA:California | collected 2016-06-15
CCACGACACAATGACAAGAACACTTCCACAAAGCGGTCGCTTAACGCCTTCTTCGGCATAAAGTCAAAAAAGCACCCCGCCGAACCCCCCTCCACCGTCGCTTCCGTCCTCTCAGACCGAAACCCAAGTCCAGTTCTCTACGCAAACAGACCTCCGTCAAAGTCCGTATCTTCAACCCAATCCCGTGTAGACTCAATTGGCCCCAAAACTCCCAACTCCGTCCGCGAGTCCAGACAGTCCCTGTTGACCCTCTCAGACCATGATCCTTTTGCTGGGAGGGGCATTACCGTGGTAACCTCGCCACAAAATGCTATCGGCTCAAATCGTCTATCTATTCGTTCTAACAATTCCCTACCCGATGCGATCGGCGGGAAGCTCGATAACAGGGCCCTCTTTCCCCCGCCTATAATGATCTCTCCGAAAGAAAGATCACTATCGCCAGATTTCGCCCTATTTTCCAGCCATTCCACAATTGTTCAGCCAGACGCTGGACCTGTCCTACAGTATGTCTGGAGTCCGTTTGTCTCTGCCCCGGCTCATATCTGTACAGAGCACATTCAGCAGGCTTTTCGAGAAAACGATCTGGAACCGCGCTGGACGCGGCGTTTTCCACAGCAGCCAAAGAAAGACAGACGAAGACGAACTCAGGCTTCTCATCTACATTGACTGACACTGACAGTCCTCCGACGCTGGTTTTACCCACTCGACCTCCCATGCGTGCACGAGGTCTGACAGAGAGTGCAGCGACTCACCGTTCTGATTCGTATTCGAACCACGGGGGTACAATATCATCAGGCGCCGCATCCCATGGCCTTCTCCGGCAGGTCTCCCTCGCTCGTTTACGCTCTCCTCCGAGTGCGCCCCCAAACCAGGATCTCCCTCCACCGCCCATTGCCACCGCTCAGCCTAACGCTGACGCCTCTGGCGAGGATGACGATGCTGCACTAGCGGAGGCTATCTTACCGTCAGCTCTGCCTTTCATCTGTGGTTCCTCCGACACCATTCTATTACATAGCCCTAGAAGAAAGTGCAAGCAACCGGATTCTGGTCTAACATGTCCAGAAAAGTCTCCAGTGTCGCCCCGCAAACTTAAAAAAGCAGTATCTCACAACTCTCTGGCAAAACTAAGCATTTCGACTAGTTCATTGGAACCCCTACCGATTCACATGAATGAAGGGAAGGGTCGAGGAGAATATTCGTCTCCTAAAAGTTCTTCGCATCAGCCGAAACTCCAACCCTTGCCAATTATAACCCGTCCACCCAGTACATTGCCAATGCCTTCTAGCCCCAGTGGAAGCCAATCACCAGAGCAAAGACGTGGCAGTAACTCGTCTCTGCCTAGCCGGAGGCGTTTGTTTTCTGCGCCTCGTAGACCTTCCATTTCCCAGGGAAATTCAATGGAGGACGACACACAGTCCATTTTCAGCTTACGCTCGGAGCAGAACCTACCGATATCCCCTTCGCTTCCTTGGGCGAGGCCGTCGTCGTGTTCTCCATCGTTTGATGACACGGCGAGTGACGAACCTAGCAGCCCTCAACATAGCAGCAGATATACCCCTCAACATATCATGTCACCTGCTGCGATGGCTGAAGTAGAAGCGAGTGTGGAATTTATTGCTTCTCCACGCTCGAGGGGCATGTCCATATCTACCATAACTTCCTCAACAGACAGGGACGAAGAGTTGTGGACGCCTTCAACCTCACCAGCCCTTTCGCCCTTCAGCAACAGCAGCAAAAGCAGCTCCTTTCCTTCTCGGAGCAGTTCTTTATTGTTTAAAGGTCCAATCTCTCCACCGCAGCGAATAGCAGGACGACCCTCGACTTCACAGGCAAACATTACATCGCCTACAAACGAACAGCCGACACATCGACCTTCATCCTCACCCCCGTTATCGCTAATGAGCCTTCCTCCGCCTCCTCGTCCTAGACAAAGGACGACCACGGCCCCTCCATCTAGCAGAGCACCGGCAGATATCAAACGCCTTGATACAGCGTTTTTGCGACCATCATCCTCAGCTAGCAAAGTATCCACAGATGCGCAATTGCATCACAACCCTGGTTTCCAAACGCATTTGCATCACAACCCCGGTTTCCAAACACACTTGCAACCTCCGCGCAAAAGCCTGCTTCCGAAAAAATCCATGGAGAAAATTTTCCGTCGTCGCTCGCTGCTGCGTAAGCCTTCGTTCCTGGAAATTGACGACGAAGTTGCCCAGGACATTGATAATCCTGGAGGATCACCTGATGATAGCTTCCTCGACTTGACGCGCGAATCATTTGATACGAACGCCAATTAGCATCAAACCCATCAACCATCTTTTTTGTTTTTATGGCATAATTGATTATTTGGCCGACCCACACCTGCCTTTTCGTTTATCCGGTTGTTTTACTAGGCTTATAATGAAAGACTGTAGTCAGACTGACTAATTAATGCTCATTGTTTCGCTCGTCTTTCTGTGCCATTTCATGATTAGTGGAATCAAGCATAAAATTGGAATACAGGATTAAATCAAACTCGTTGGGCTACGGTAACATGGATTGTTATGACAGTACTAGTCTGTCTCGTCTGTGTGGTATCCGGCGCGTCTCATGGCGCCTAAGCGATGGCGGGATGCGCCCAACTCCTTTTCCAATCTAAGTATCTCCACCTGTTGCTCCATCTCACGCTTCTTGAACTCTAATACGGCCATGTTCTTATAGTCCACTTCCTCTTCTTCCGTCTGTCTGGCAGAGAGTGCTTTGACCTGTCTAACGAGGGCTTTGCATGCCCCTGTCACAGCTTTGGCAGCAGCTTCTAGACGTTCTTGCGTCTTCGACATGAGATTAGCTTTGACGCGCGAAGCTGCAACAAGTTGTGCAGTAGCTCCCGCAACCTCATTAGAAGCGACAATGAGCTGCTCGAGCGAATGTGTCCCGGCAAGCACACCATCTGCACTTTCTATCAACAAGTTTGTCGCAAAAGCAACTGCCTTTGCCGCGGAAATAAGACCCTCTGTCCATCTGTTGTTTCGCTTGTAGAACTGTTGCCTGGAACTTGATCCTCTGCCTTGCGCAACGATCTCCTCCTGCGAATCAGTGGCAGCTTTAATAAGGCGCGCAATAGCATTCGTGATGGCCATAGCAGCTGAAAGGATTGAATCGTGAACTTGCAGGTCCATAGGTGAAAAGCGATCTCTCGGACGAGCCATCAATTCCTGCAAGCGTTGGGTAGCAATTTCGATAGCTCTCGCGGCGCTTGACATCTCTTGTTCAACGATATCTCCGATATCGCCATTCGCACGAGCCAAAGCGCCCGCCTTGCCTTTGGGCACCAAACTATCCACGACCTCGGAGAGCTTGGTCAGGGCAGCGCGAACCTGAGCATTGTTCCGGGGAGCAACGTCCTTTCTCTGGGTCGGTTGAAGCAGGTCCAGTCTGTAAGATTGCAAGTTCTCGAAAAATCGCAGTCCGACGTCTCCCGCGGCCTTCGCAATGCCTACGATCTTATCTGACGCATCATCGTCGCTGGCCAATCGCGTTATGCCTTTGGTATTGATCAGCACGTCAGCCATTGACTGCGCAAATTCGTTGGCGGACTTGATGACGTCGACGTGATCGCCCGTTGTTAACAGCTTTTTCAATCATAGATAGAGTATATTCTGGCGTGGAATTGAGGTTGCCGGCCTGCGATGGCGACTCAAGTTCATAGATTGAATCATCGAGTTTCTGTACGCAGGCGTGGAGTATCGAATCTGTCACGACAGGTGTCAGCTTTGCCCTTGGTTTGAAAATCCAATCAACGAACCAATAATCTGATTCAACTTCTTCCTATTATCCAGGATGAGGGTATCGATTTGAGCATTGGTGGTCTCGTCGAAAATACCTTGGTTCTAGATTCGTAGAATCTTTTTAGTGAAAGCCAGCTAAGCGTGCGAAAGCATATGAACCTGTTGCGCTTCGGACAGCTGCTTGATGGTGCTATCCATTCCCTCCTGTAGGATCATGATTTCCTCATCCTTCTCCTCTCTCAGGCGCTCCATATTGTCATTTGCGTCATTCATCTTATCAAGTAGCTCTTCAATTCTTGCTTGCTTGGACTACACCGATGTCAGGTGTCGATCAGAAAGACAAAAATGGAAACAAACCCTTAGTGAGTCCTCGAGTTCGGAAATTTGTCTGTTGTACTTGGACAAGACAGTAGAAACTTCGGAACTCTTAGATCTCGAGGCGTCTTCAGCCCGTTCATTAGCGAAGTTGAGTTCTCGCTTGATGCGATCAAGCTCTTCCTTGTGTGATGATTTTTGGCGATCAATTTCGAACCGCGCCCGGTCACGCTCTCGCAGCATATCTGCCAGCTCAATGTTCTTGGCTTTGAGATCACGTTCCATTCTCTCCATACGATCTACTATTTCTTGGGCAGAGTTAGCCTTCAATTGCATCTGCTTAAACTTGGTAAGCATGTCGAGATGTTCCGTCCGAAGCTGGCTGTATAATTTGGCCAGGGCTTCGTATTTGTTGCGCCAAAGCGTTACTTGATCCTGCAGTTGCTTAATGAGTTCATCTTTTGAAGCCATTTGAGAGTTAATATTAATAGTAACGCTGCTAAGCTCTGCCTCGAGAGCTTTCACCCGCTGCACGACACATATCAGTTAGCGCGTATAACATTATTACTATTTCGGACGCACGCGATCGTACTGTTCCAAGAAAATCTGGTCGCGCTCGTATTGACCCCTCAAAGCTAGCAGTTCCCTCTCCAGTTCACCAACTTGTTGTTGAGCAGCCTGATTGCTGTAAAGCATTTGTTGCTGCATCTGTTGGTGCAATAATTGTTCCTGCGCTAGTCTTTGAGCCTCGGCCTGCTCGCGCTGCCTCCGATCGAATTCTTCCTGCTGAAGTCGTTCCTGTTCCTGGCGGGCACGTTCCTCGGCCTCTCGCTGAGCTAGTAGGGTCGCTTGTTGATCTTCATACTGTTTGAGCAGACGTGCTTGCTCGCTGATCTCTGCAGCGCTTGGTGATGGTGCGGGAGGAGGACTGGGTTCAGCAGTTCTCGTTTTAGGACGGGCTGGCAGTTCCGGTGCTTCGCCCCCATCGACAAGATTTGGAGGATCCTGATTGGTGACAATGGGTTAGAACCCCGTCATTGCGTCCGCGCCAACTTACTTGACCGAGCTTGGGAACATTGATTAAACCAGTCAGGTATTTAAGATTTGAACACTCGTAGTAGAATTTTCGGAGATTATGATGTTGTGATACATAGCGTTGACGCAGAGGCTCCAAGGCATCCATGTCGTTAGTTTCTGTCGTTAAGGTTCAGCGAAAGATGATACAATGTCGGGTATGAACTGACTTCGACACATGGCTCGCAACATGCTCGTGATGAACTTGTATATACCCCAACTCTCTTTGACGAGGGGGACAAGCGAGGAGATGCGGCATTCATTATTCGCCGAATGTCTGAAATGTGAAAATACCATCTTCTGGAAGGAGTCAATTTGGTCTTGCAAATTCATGAGATCAGATATCGTTTCGTAACTACAAGAATCTCAATGGTCTGGAAACAATTATTAATTTCTCCTTACCCTTCGTTTGGATCATCGATTCCCTTCAAAGTGACATACTCCTCGTACTCAAACAGGCCGTTAAATTCGGGTCTCAGACGATGGAACCTCAGTTTTGCTAATATGAATTGGACATAGGTTCTGATTAGTGGGCCATACCCTATGCGCGGTAGTATATATCATCAGCACTCGACATCACAGTTAAACTCACCTCTCTGTCCGTCCGACCCGACCGTACGTGAGCATGTTTCCAGCCATGCTGTCTGCCCATGAGCTTCTTTTATTGTCTGCAGATGGTGAGCTAAGAATGCAAGCACTTGAGGTTTGACGCACCACAGGGTGACCCTCCTGTAGAACCTTATGGACGGTGATCAAAGCTTTGAAAGTCTGGACCTCATCCGCCAGGATAGGCTGCACGCGGAGCCCGTTCCAAAATGAAATTGACGAATGGTAATCCCATGTGAAGACGATGCATTCTGTAGGTGATCAGCGGTGGAGGGGAAGACGATAGAGCGACGCACTTCGCACGTGCTTTTGCTTAGGTGCAGATTCTTCCGGGCTAGTTGCCTTCTTGATATTGATCACCAATTCATGTTCTGCCTTGTCCTTGTCGACGGGTCTCGTTGGATAGTGTACTTCGTCGTCAATATCGAAACCAGCAGTGCCAGGGGAGTTACGAGGGCGGCCGCCACCGAACCTACAGGATTTCAGCGCAAGACAAAGTAGCAGACAGTGATATGATACTTACATTGAGAGAGAAGAATAAGGAGGACTGTGATCTGCGGAGTAGAGTCCAAGCCGTATTGTGGAATTCCCTTTTTGGGCAATCGTGCGAAGCCATGCTCAGACTCTCCAGACTGTCAAGATATCTGGCTATACCCCGGACACGCTCGCTTTACTCAAAATCAGACGTTCCGTCCGTCTACAAGCCGCGGAAGGAATCATGGATAACTCCTACAATGATGCTCGTTGGCACGATACCTTTTCTCACTTTCGCTCTCGGAACGTGGCAGCTTCAACGCCTGAAGTGGAAAATAAACCTCATCGATGAGCTCGAGGAGAAGCTGCAGCTCCGACCAGTTCCTTTGCCTCCTAAAGTAAAGTCAGCCTAGGTTTCTCGCACATACAACTTTTCTTGATATCGTGCTATAGTTTATCCGTAATTCCTGAATTCGCCTTCCGAAAGGTGATGCTGAATGGCAAATGGGACAACGCCCATACAATGCTAGTGGGTCCTCGCGTGCGAGAAGGAGTACACGGAATGCACGTCGTAACTCCGCTTATTCGAGAGAATGGCTCAACAATCCTCGTTGACCGAGGCTTTGTCTCCAATGAACGCATAGCTGACTTGACATTCCGAAACGAGCCGGGAGAAGTTCCGATTTTGGGCATGCTTCGGACATCACAACGCTGCAACCTCTTTACACCAAAGAACGAGCCAGAAAATGGGAAATGGTATTGGAGTGACGTTCCTGCAATGGCCTCATATGCAGGTGGCGATGCTGCAGGTGTTCAAGAAGTCTTTGTTGAGCAAATCTTTGGTGCGTCTCTCTTCACAAGTCCTTTGCATACTCATGGGTTCTTCAGAGGGTCACGCGGGCGAAGCACATACCAAGCTGTCCAAAGGTGTGCCGATAGGACGTCCACCAACCGTCGATCTTCGAAATACACATCTGTCTTATGTTATCACATGGTATGCGCACTTGAATCGTACGGTTGCTCAATGAACAAATTCTGAACAGGTATTCCTTGTCGGCGCTGACAAGCCTCATGTTCTTTCGTCTCCTCAAAAGACGGAAACAAGTACCTGGCCGTAAACTCCCTCGATTTACATAGATTGGTAGCATTATTATAACTATTATAACTCAAGCAAAGGGAATAAATATTGATCCCTATTCGCCATCTAGGCTAGGGTCGCAAAGCCAATCGACTCAGAGCCAGCATCAAAATGAGTGTAAACATTTTTCATGAAACTAGATTTTAAACAAATATATCAGACACTTGCCACGAAGAGGAGTTCAAACGATAACTACCTGTCGCCAAGGAGCCAGACATATCTTCCAAGGCCAAGGTCCATTGCGGCGAGAGCACCGACACATTGGGAGGAGCCGATTGCAGTTTGTCCCAGGTTGAAGCTAAAATTGATGATCAGGTCTAACTCCGAAACGCATTACTTAAATTGCCCACTTGGCGGATGAAATAGCCCAGTCCCGACCACCCCAGTTGAAGGCAATATTTGGCACGGAATTGCAAGGGAATGAAAAATAGCCGTTTGTGGAATCAAACAACTCAGATCCGGGTACCGTTGCATAAACTTGCTCAACAGCAGATGGTGGTCCGTACATGATAGTCGTGCCAGAGTCAATGATAGTCTGGAAGCCAGAGACAGCTGAGGTACCGTCAACTGATATAGCTGCGCTCCCGATTTCCCAGAAACCATTGTTAGAGAAAAGATCGTGATATTCGATAGATCCGGTAAAGAGTGAATCATTGGCGCCGCCTAGGTATAACTCTGAACCGACGTTGGCCATCTTGAAGCTAAAAGAGTCTGTGGAAACGCTGTCTTCGGAGAATGACGAAAAAAAGAAAGGATTCTCTTTCAAGTTGGATATTCCAGGGAAGGCCAAGCCAAGGATTCTATGAACCATAATAAGCAAAGAAAACGCGGACGTCACAATTTTTTACCCGTCAATTGGATCATCGGCGAAGCTGAATGACAACGTGGTCACTGGAGAAAAGTACTGACCGGAAGCTGTGATGCCAGCAACAGTGACTGTAGGGGTCACCATGAAAGGAATCAACAACACATGATATTACATACCCGTGTCAGTGTATATAGGACCAGACACGCTTGAACCATCGCCATAAGTGATGGAGAAGCTCCCCTGCTGCTCTTCGGATGAGCTTGAGGCAGAAGCATCGTACTTGTGCTTGAAAGCACAAGCTGGACTGGTGCATGACGTTGATGGGACCCACAGATCGGATGATCCAGCTGCGACAGTGTCAACTTACTAAATCAGAGAATAGATGCACGTAACTAACTGTCAAAGTCGACCAAAAATTGTTGACCCGGAGTACCGACAGAAAGGGTCCCAGCCCATTCAGTATCGTCTTCCTCATCAGTAAGGGATTCGGATTGGCGCCTTTGCAACCGATGTCTAATAGCTTCGGGAACTCTGGCAACGGGCAAGATGCGTGCACCCTGTAGACGTCAGAAACGTGCCGAACACCTAATACGAGATGCTACCTCCGCGAAAGCTTCTTTGCCCCTGTTACGTTCGAGATTGATGAGATTCTGACGGTGTTTATTGACGGCATGCACGGTCAACATGACAGCCTTGTCATGGTCAAAGACGCCCTCTGGTGTGGTCAAAGTGGCACGGTTGCGGATGGGGATAGAGTAGCCAGCTCTCTGATCTATGACGGGAGACGCATTGGTGAAGACGGTGAGAAGGAAAGTGAAGAAGAGAGTGGATATGTAACACATACTGAAGGCGACTGATAGTTTGAAATGTACGAGAAAGCATTATATAGGCAGCGTAGGAGGTCAGACAACATAAGGGAAAGGAGCGTAGTACGGACTGCGATCCACATGCACGTGCTCTTATGCACTCGCCACCTGGCATGTGTTTATCTGTCGTATTCGCTGGACGTGTCCAAACTCTTTACTAGACCCACGCATTCTTCAAGATGTACAACGCGCTCTCAAGCTCAAAGCGAGGCGAGAGGCCACGCTCAAGAGACATTCAATGAACAAACCTAAACAGGAGCCCTACCTGCCCACCACAGGGTATTCTATGAAAGGCGCTAGCGCTTTCCTTCCCATGGCAGCGAGTCCGGACTATGCCACTGGCTCCGATGTTGATTTCGGACCGTCAGTTGGTTCAAATGCAGTGGCCGAGGGACACCCTGTCCCATCCTCATCAGACAACGGAATTACACTAGATTGGAGTGGCGTGAATTCTGATGGCGAGAAGCGGTGGTCTTTGCCTATTCGACGGAAGGGGAAAGAGTCATCGCCACATCTGAATGTCTTGGTCCAACAACAAGATAAAGTGTATTCGGGTAAGGCTGTAGATTAGATCAAAAGTATTCCAGCTCATCATATCCCAGACCGGTTGGACAAAATACGAAGGCAGGCGAGCCGCCCCACACTGCAGAAAGCGTCTATCACAACGGACCAGCTTACGAGGCGCTACGCCGTTCTGAACAGTTCACAACTCTTGGATGCTCCACCACTCACTCAGGTCGCACGATGGTACGACTCACAGGAGCCAGGTGCCAAAGCTGTCATTGAAGCGTCCGAGCCAGCCACCTGGTTAAAACATCTGCAAAGAAAACGGAAGAGTACAGTGAGGTCACCGTGGCAGCTGACAGCCGGGATCATGGAAGAGTACATACGAGCTCATAACGCAAATAGTTCGGTGTACCCCATTAGTGATGACATGCCCACAGACGTGCTCTCGGGAAGGTCATTTTCTCCACCTGGAATCTCCCTCGCACCAGTTACATCGCGCGGCTCTTCTCACATATCATTTGATCGATCAATACCGCGGCGGTCATCGTTCGAGGGGCCACTTTCATTTGAACCTATCACAAGGTCTACTCTCGATTCTCTCGATGTTGCTTCACGCAGAAGTGGAGAATCCGGCTACAGCAGTCCAGGCAGTAGATCATTGAACATTCCTGATACAGGGCTTCTGAGCGGGAAACGCTGGCCAAGCGACTTTTCCACTAGATTGCAGCGGAGATTGACACGTGAAAGTGAATGTATCGCATCGTCCCGGAACTCGTTGTCGGATGTGTCAGAGAGGGGCCTTGAAGATCCATTCGAAATGGATGTGAACGGAGTATCTGATAACAAGATCACAGTCATCGTTACGGCCGATTCTGGCTCGCCAGTCGCATCACCTGATGCGGTTGATGCACCCTCAGCCGACGTTGTGGAGTCTGGCGACACCGTTGATCCCGTTGATAACACAGCTTACAAGTCACGCGGTCTCGCGCCTTGGATTGAGACTGAACGAGGAAAGCCGATCAATGAGGAGAGAATCCGTCGCGAATACGACGCAAAGGCTCAGTACGTTCCGAGCCGTTTCAGTATCCTGCATGTTGAATTGTTATTATTCTTAGCTTGTTGCAAGAAGCCACTGCACAGAACTACCGAATGCGACAGCTACTGAATAGGGTTTCAATAGTTGTCAAGGAATACGACGTAGCTCAGTCAAACGCACTCGCTTCGCTCGGCGTCCATCAGCCTCGACGTTTACCTCGTGAGGTTCTGGATGTATTTAGTCATGATCCAGCCGCCGTGACGGGACCAACGCGGCGCCTGCGTGGGTGGAGAGCTGTCGATGATATTCACAAACGTCTCGTGAAACAGAGGGCTATATGCAGACTCTTTTTGTCGGAGCATATCGATCAGACGGGTGGCGATATTGGAAGCGCATTAGAAGAGCCAGCAAATACTCTCAAAAGCTCTTTGGAGTCACTCGAACAGTTTACAGCTGCCATACAATTCAAGGCGAAGGAAGTCGGCGAACTGTTAAAGCAAGTCCAAGATATACACACTCAAGTCAAGAAGAGTTACAACAGCACCTTATCCCACACTTCCGCTGTGTATCCCGAGGTTCGTCACATGTATTTTGAGGCTGGTTCTCAATCAACTTTCATCTGTTCTTACAGCTATCTGTTATTGTTCGCTTGGAGGAAAGTTACAAAGATCAATATCAACAGTTCTGGGAGATTGGTATGGATGCTCTTACTCTCATCCTCGACAGCGTGACACCACTCTGGAGGACATATGGCAAAACCATCGGGGAAGACATCCGCGACTTTCTTATCGTCCCCTTGTACCGGAATGAGTTCACGGGTGAAGCAAAACGTTATCCAATAACACATCTACCAGTCCGGTCATTGCGGCATTGGCTAGGCTTGTGTTTATTCTACATCTCATCTTTTACTGTCACGCTCCTTCAAACTCGAATCGCTATTGCATCGCACAGTGGACTTAGATACATCCCATACGAGGGTATTCGGTGGACAGCACTTCCGTTTTTCTGGATCATGATTATCATCCAATGGTTTATCGTTATTACTGAATACGTCATCTTAATCCTGGAGCTCGGGGTCGTACTATGGTGGACTGGGTGGACTGTCAAGCTTTTTAATTAGTCATTATTGCATGGATACACGGGCTATTTGTTGTCTTGGGTTACATTGTCGGTAGATTGCAACGTATCGGTACTCTGTGCTTGAGCACTGTAAGGGGAGTGAATAAAGACAGGAGGTTTAGCGGATCCGACTTGCGTGGTTGCTGGTGGTGTGTCCGAAGAACCTTGTATTTCGCCAAGGTTTGCTTTGCCCGAGTCGACGCATGGTCGACAATAG
>WNGI01004961.1_pt1 | contig 11926 bp, 10 predicted proteins | sample 5400621 | NCBI WGS metagenome assembly WNGI01 (sample SAMN13153374, study PRJNA577476) | soil metagenome | isolation source: 20 cm soil or saprolite under Garry oak tree replicate 1 | place: USA:California | collected 2016-06-15
GCCGCACGCTCGACCCGGTGAGTCCCGGCGACTCGTCGTGCGAGTCGACGACACGCCGCACGCCTTCAAGCTCGAGGGAAAACAGGGTTACGGAAAAGCGCGCGGGATGTGGCAGACCGTCTACCTCGAGGCGCGTGGCGGCGATCCGCTGGAGTTCGTGCACTTCACGCCGCATGCCGACCTGTCCGGAGTCGCCATAGACGTGCGGCTACTCGAACCCGCCCCGCGTGCGCTTACCCTGCGCATCGCGTTTACCAACCGCGCCGGCGGGCCGATCGTGACGCACCGCATCCCGCGCGGCGCGCGGACCGCGCATCTCGATGTCCCGCTGCCGCAGGCGCGTCGCTGGACGCTGGACGATCCCTTCTTGCACGAGGTCAGCGTGAGCGTGAGCGGTAAGGGCCTCGCCGAGGACCGAGTGCAGAGCTACTTCGGCATGCGCACGATCGGAGTCGTCGATGTGCCCGGCACGACGTACCGCTACGTCGCGCTCAACGGCACGCCGGTCTATCTCCAGCTGGCGCTCGACCAGGCGTACCATCCGCAGGGCTACTACACGTTTCCGTCGGACAGTGTGCTGCGCGATGAGATCCTGCGCGCGCGCGCGATCGGGTTGAACGGCCTCCGCGAGCACGTCAAGATCGAGGCGCCGCGCAAGCTGTATTGGGCCGATCGGCTGGGCGTGCTGATCATGGCCGACGTACCCAACTGGTGGGGTCCGCCCGATTCCGCGGCGTTCCGCGAGCACGACGTGGCGCTGCGCGGCATGATCGCACGCGACTATAACCACCCGTCGGTATTCGCCTGGGTGCTGTTCAACGAGACGTGGGGACTGGAGACGAAGGTCGACGGCCGCGATCGCTATTTGCCCGCGACCGAGCGTCGCGTCGCGCGTGATTACCGCCTGGCCAAGTCGCTCGATCCCACGCGGCTGGTCGAAGACAACTCGGTATGCTGCGGCAGCGGGCACACCGAGTCGGACCTCAACTCCTGGCACGAGTACTTGCCCGGCTGGCGCTGGGACGCGCACGACCAGCGGCTCAGCGACAGCACGTTCCCCGGCTCGACCTGGAACTTCCGAGCGCCGTGGCGCCAGGCCCATCAGCCGATGTGCAACTCGGAGTTCGGCAACGTGTGGGGCTACGCGGGCAGCACGGGCGACGTGGATTGGAGCTGGGACTACCACCGCGCGATCGACGCCTTTCGCCGTCATCCGAAGGTCTGCGGCTGGCTGTACACCGAGCACCACGACGTGATCAACGAGTGGAATGGCTACTGGCGCTACGACCGCTCGCGCAAGGAGACGGGATTCGGCGACCTCGTGCCGGGGATGTCGCTGCGCGATCTGCACGCGCCGCTCTACATCGCCGTGGGGGGGGGCGATCCGGAGAGCCGTGCAGTTCCGCCCGGCGAGCACGTCGACGTGCCGCTCTACGCCTCCTTTCTCAGTAGCAGAGCGTACGGCGACTCGCTCACGCTGCGTGCCGAGCTGTATGGATGGAACACACTGGGCGAGCGGCGCAGCTACGCCACGTCCGTGACGCGCGTGCCGTACCGGCCGTGGCTGACGCAGCCGCTCGCGCCACTCGCGATCACCATGCCGAACGAGCCGGCCACGCTGGTGCTGGCAACGCGCCTCGTCGATGCAAGGGACTCAGTGCTGCAGCGCAACTTCACCACCTTCATCGTCGAGGGCGACGCACCCACGGTGGCGACGTTGCTGGATGGCCGGAAGGTGCGGGTCGCCCGCGTGCCGGCCACCGCCGTGCGCGACGCGCACTGGACGCTCAAGCAATGGACCGTGCTGGGCGATCACAAGATGAATGGGACGGGCAGCGGCTATTTCGAGTACCGCATTCCCTGGCCGGCCGGCCTCGACTCGAGCGACGTCGTGAGCGCGACGTTCCTTGTCGAGGCATCAGCCAAACGCTTGAACGGCAAGGACCGCGACTCCACAGCGGCGGACAACTCGGACTATATGCGCGGCGGTGGTTTCCACGATCCCAGCCGCAACCCGAACAGCTATCCGATGACCGGCGCCACGCCGTTTCGGAGCGCGGTCACCGTGCGCGTGAACGGTGAAGCAGCGGGTCGCTTCGAGCTGTCAGACGACCCCGCCGACTCACGCGGCATCCTCAGCTGGCACGCGCAGCCGCACGATGGGCATCTCTACGAAGCCGGATCGTACGGGGAGCTGCTCCGCGTGCCGATTCCCGCCGCGGCGCTCCGCGCGGGAGCGCGCAGTGGAGCGATGATCGTCAGGTTGGAGGTCGATGCGGCGCTACCCGGAGGACTCGCGATCTATGGCGCACGATTCGGGCGTTACCCGGTTGACCCCTCGGTGCTGTTTGTGCTGCGTGACACGATGAGCACTCAGTTCACGCTCACGAATGCGCACGGCATCGAAGTCAAGGTCATCACGTACGGCGGGATCATCACGTCCATCCACACGCCCGACCGCTCGGGAAAGCTCGATGACATCGTGCTCGGCTTCGACAGTCTCGCCGGCTACCTCGGCGACTCGCCGTACTTCGGCGCGATCGTCGGCCGCTACGCCAATCGCATCGCCGATGGTCAGTTCACCCTCGACGGCACGACGTACCACCTCGCCAAGAACAATGGGCCAAACTCGCTGCATGGGGGTGTTCGCGGGTTCGACAAGGTCGTCTGGAGCGGCGAGCCGTTCCAGACCGACAGCGGCGTGGGAGTCACACTGCGCTATTCGAGCAACGACGGCGAAGAGGGATTCCCCGGAACGCTCCTCGCGCGCGTCACCTACACCCTCACGCCGCGTGATGAGCTGGTCGTGGACTACGAAGCCACGAGCGACAAAGCCACGCCCGTGAACCTGTCACAACACACCTATTGGAATCTCAAAGGCGGCGGGGACGTGCTCGACCATGTGCTGACGCTCAACGCCGCGGCATTCACGCCCGTCGACTCGACGCTCATTCCGACCGGCGCAATCACACCGGTCGCCGGCACGCCATTCGACTTCCGCACGCCCGCGCCGATCGGCGCGCGCATCGCGCAGGACAACACGCAGCTGCGGTATGGACGTGGCTACGATCACAACTGGGTGCTCGACCGCGGCAGCGGACCTGGTCTGGTGCACGCTGCGCGCCTCGTGGAGCCGACGAGCGGGCGCACGCTCGATATCAGCACGACCGAGCCGGGGGTACAGTTTTATTCAGGCAACTTCCTCGACGGCACTATCAAAGGAAAGGGCGGGCGTGTGTACGCGTACCGCTCCGGGCTGTGTCTCGAGACGCAGCATTTTCCCGACTCGCCGAACCACCCGAACTTCCCATCTACGATCCTGCGTCCGGGCGCGACCTATCGTTCGCGCACGGTGTTCGCGTTCGGCGTCACTCGATGAGAGAGCCTCCGAGGACCAAGATGACCCCGACTGATCGGTCGAACCCCCTCTCGCGCCGCGAATTCGCGGAGCTCGCGTCCCTGACCCTTGCTGGCATCGTGATGCCCGGCGCCGAACGAGCTCAGCCACGTCCGCCCCAGGCGTTCGCGCTCGAAGAAACCACCATCGCCCAGCTCCAGGACGGCATGAAAGCCGGACGCCTCACGGCGCGCGGCGTCGCCCAGGCCTACCTGGACCGCATCGCGGCGCTCGATCGCCAGGGACCCACGCTGCGGGCGGTGCTCGAGACGAATCCTGACGCGCTCGCGACCGCGGACGCGCTGGACGGCGAGCGGCGCCGCGGCAAGGTGCGCGGTCCCCTGCACGGCATTCCGGTCATGGTCAAGGACAACATCGACACGCACGACAAGATGCAGACGACCGCGGGCTCGCTCGCGCTGGAGGGCAACATCGCCGCACGGGATGCGTTTATCGTCGAGCGGCTCCGCGCCGCGGGCGCCGTGATTCTCGCCAAGGCGAATCTCTCGGAGTGGGCCAACTTCCGGTCCAGCCGCTCGTCGAGCGGGTGGAGTGGACGTGGCCGCCAGTGCCGCAACCCCTACGTGCTGGATCGCACGCCATCGGGCTCGAGCTCCGGGTCGGCGGTGTCGGTGAGCGCCAATCTCTGCGCCGTGGCCGTCGGAACCGAGACCGACGGGTCGATCATCAGCCCCGCGAACACCTGCGGCATCGTCGGCTTGAAGCCGACGGTGGGCGTGTTGAGCCGCGCGGGGATCATCCCGATCGCCCACAGCCAGGACACCGCCGGACCGCTGGCGCGCACCGTGGCCGACGCCGCCGCGCTGCTCACCGCGCTCGCCGGTGTGGACCCGCGCGATCCCGTGACGGCGGATGCGCAAGGCCATGTCGTGAAGGACTACACCGCGTTTCTCGACACGAGCGGATTGAAGGGCGCGCGCATCGGTGTCCAGGCGCGCACCGGCAATAATCCGATCGTGGACACGGTGCTGGAGCAGGCGATCGCGGTCCTCAAGGCTCAGGGCGCCGAGGTCGTGGACCCCGCCCCCATCGAATCGGCCGGCCAGCTGGGCACGAATGAGCGCGACGTGCTGCAGTACGAATTCAAGACGGATTTGAACGCCTATCTCGCCACGATGCCCGCCGCCGTAAAGCCGCGCACTCTCGCGGACCTGATCGCGTTCAACGCGGCAAACGAGGACCGCGAGATGCCCTACTTCGGGCAGGAGACATTCATCGCCGCGCAGGCGCGGGGAGCTCTCACCGATCAGGCCTACCTCGACGCACGCGCCAAGTGCATCGAGCTGACCCGCACCAAGGGCATCGACGCAACGCTGGACAAGTACAAGCTCGACGCGATGCTCGGCCCCTCGGGCGGCATCGCGTCACTCGTCGACCTCGCCGGCGGCGGCGGCGGTGGGGGCGGTGGGGGCGGCCCCGGCAGCTCGCAGTTCCCCGCGGTCTCCGGATACCCGCACATCACGGTGCCGGCGGGTTTCCACTTCGGGCTGCCGCTCGGCGTCTCGTTCTATGGGCGCGCTTGGAGCGAGCCGGTGTTGCTGCGGGTGGCGTATGCGTTCGAGCAGGCGACCAAGGCGCGCCGGGCGCCCGGCTTCACGCCGACGCTGGCCCTGAGCTAGACGCGCGCTCGCGCCACCTCATACAGGTACTCGACGTACGAGCGCGTGCCGCCATCGATGCCCTGCACCTTGGGATTCGTGGACGCGATGACGTAGTACTCATCCGGAGCGTGCGCGCCGCTCCCATGGCCGAGGCCAAAGTGTCCGGCCGCGAGCTTCAATGGCTCGCCGGTGAAAACGTAGCCGGGCCAGGAGCCGGCATTGCGCGGCAGCAGAATCGGCTCGATGCGGGAGCGCCGATACACCGCTTCCTGCGCCCGAATCACCATGGCGTCGCGCGCCGTGCTCGTCGGATCGTAGCCCCCCGTCATGTTGACCTCGATATCACCGAAGCCGCGCCTGGCGAGATGTGCCTTGAGCGCAGCGAGTGCATCGGCGGCCGTCATGTCGGGCACGAGGCGCAGATCGAGCTTCGCCGTGGCCCGGTGCGGCAGAATCGTCTTGCCGCCGGGGCCGGTGTAGCCGCCCACGAGTCCCTCGATGTTGACGGTGGGACGCGACATCAGGAGCTCCAGCGCCTCGGTCCAGCCGGCATCGTGGACCCAGTGCTGCACGCCGAGCAACTGCTTCGCGGCGTTCTCGTCCAGACGAGCGGCGGCGGCGGCGATCATCGCTGTTTCGTCCGCGGAGAGCGGCCGAGCCTCATCCGCAAAGTTGTCGATCGCGGGATCGTTGCCGTCGGGGGAGACGAGCGTCGCGAGGGCCTGCACCAGGTGCCACGCGGGGCTGTCGACTCTGGCCTTATTGCTCGAGTGAATGTCGGCGCGCGGACCGCGTCCCCACCGCTCCCCGCTCGAGACCAGCTCACACTCGATCACGCCCTTGGCGCCGAGTGTGATCGTGACCTGGCCGTCGAGGCCCTGGGCGGCCGATGGCATGAAGATGCCGACGCAGGGCTTCAGCGCCGCGAGCACCTCTGGTCGCCGCACGATCTGCGGGAAATGCGGCGAGCCGATCTCCTCTTCGCCCTCGGCGACGAGGACGAGATTGACGGGTAGCTTGCGGCCCGCGCCGCGGATCGCGTGCAGGGCGGCGAGGAATGTGGCCTCGGGCCCTTTCTGGTTCACCGCGCCGCGCCCCATGACGACCTTGCCCAACCCTGGTTTGTCCACGAGCGCCGCGTCCCACGGGGGCGACGACCATTCCGCTGGGTCGACCTGTTTGACGTCGTACATGAAGTAGAGGCCGAGCGTCTTGGGCGCGCCCGCGTCGAACGTGGCGAAGATGCCGGGCTGCCCGTCGCTGGGGACTTTCGTGACCTGTTGGAACCCCGCATCGCGCAGCATCCGCATCGTCAGCTCGCAGCCGTCGTTCATGCCCCGGTTTTCGGCGGCGATAGACGGCTGGCGGATCCATTCCTGCAGCCGTTGCACCGATTCGTCGTGGCGGCGTTCGATCTGCGCCAAGATTGGGGCGAGATCGGATTGCTGGGTTCGAATCGAGAGCGGTACGGTCAAAGCCGCTGCGGTGGCAGTTGTGTCTTTGAGAAAGGCTCGGCGATCGATGCTCATAAGCTCCCTCGGTTGGTCTTGCGCCAGCAATTTTGGCTGCTAGGCTTGCAGAAGCGCTAGGGGCGCATCCAGTCCGCGGCAAGGAGCTTCGTGTGTTTCCCAATCCGCAGGACGCACTGCCGCTTCCTCCCCGTCCCAGCCTCCAGCAATACCGCAAGCTGGCCAAGGACCTCGTCAAAGCCTGTGACTCGGGCGCGGCGGCAATCGCCGCATGGGCTGACCGCTGGATGGCAGTGCTGCCCGTCGAGTCGAAGCGGGACACGATCACTCGCGCGGCGCAGAAGGTCGAGGAGTTCGCTGTGAGAACATTGAGCCGCGACGAGCGCCGCTGCGTGCTGGCCGACGCGCAATTCGTCCTCGCGCGGTCGCACGGTTTTACGAGCTGGCCCACGTTCGCCGCTCACATCGATGCCCTCGCTCATGCTGGCACGGAGACCGCCGCGTTCGAGGCGGCGGCCGATGCGATCGTCCGCGGCGACGAGGCGTTCCTGCAGCAGCTCCTGCGGCAGCATCCGGAGTTGATTCGCGCGCGATCGGCGCGGGAGCATCGCGCCACGCTGCTGCACTACGTCTCGGCGAACGGCGTTGAGAACTATCGGCAGCAGTCTCCCCCGAACGCGGCTCGCGTCACCGAGCTGCTGCTCGCGGCAGGGGCGGATGTCGAAGCCGAGGCGGATGTGTATGGCGGTGGCTGCACGGCGTTGGGCCTCGTCGCTACCAGCACTCCTCCGCGCGAGGCGGGCGTCCAGATTCCCGTAATCCAGGTGCTGCTGGATCACGGCGCGCAGATCGAGCATCCCAATCTGGCCGGTAACAACGCTGACGCGGTGTATGCGTGTCTCGCTAACGGATGTCCGGAGGCCGCGCAGTACCTCGCCGAGCGTGGCGCCCATGTCGGGATCGTCGGGGCGGCAGGAATCGGACGGCTCGACGTCGTGCAGCAGCTCGTCGCCACTGCCGACGGGTCGAGACGAGAGATGGCCCTGCGGTATGCCGCCGGGTATGGACAGCGTGAGATCGTCAGCTTCTTGCTCGAGCACGGTGTCGAGCCCGATGCGCATACGGGTGACGGCGCAACGGCGCTCTTCTACGCAGTACTCGGCAGTCACGTCGAAGTCATGCGATTACTGCTCGAGCGCGGCGCTCGCCCGGGGATGCGAAACCAGTACGGTGACATCGTCGAAGCCGCGATCTGGCGGGCGGCGCATGGCGGCAACCCAGACCGGTCCGCCGAGATCATCGAGGCGCTCATCGCGGCCGGCGGGAAGCGGCCGGACCCTAAGACACGTCCTGGATGCTGATCTCGGACTTGAGGGTCCGATGCACCGGACACTTGTGGGCCACGTCCATCAGCTTGCTTTGCTGCTCAGGTGTCAGCGCCCCTGAGAGCTGGACCTCGGTTTCGATACGATCGAGCATCGTATCGTCCCGGACCACACAGTCGGTACAGTCCCTGGCGTAAATGCGCGAGTGCCGTAACCGGATCACGACATTCTCGAGCGGCCACTGCTTTCCCCGCGCATACAGCGCGATGGTCATGGACATACAGGAACCAAGGGCCGCCAGCAGGAGATCATAAGGACCGGGGCCCCGATCTGTGCCACCGGAGCCAGCGGGTTCATCTGCGACGAGATGGTGACGGCCGGCGGTGATTTCCTGAACAAACCCGCGCGCACCGCCCCGCACCACCACGACGCCCTCTTCGAGTACCGGGGGATGGTTCATACCATCGATAATGCCCCCGGCACTCGCGAAGGTGCTAGCGGGTCAGTCTATCTTTTGCGCCGCGGGGACCTGTCGCCGCGCAAGTTGCAACGTCGCCCCCGCCAACCCGAACACGAATGCCGCGAGCCCCCAGCCGGCGCCCGCCAGCCGATCGCCGAGCAGCGCGTCGAGTGACAGCGAGCCGGGACCGGTGAACGCGACGCTCAGCGCCGCGATCCCAAGGATCAGCGTGTATTCGTAGCCGCCGTTGTGCGCGAAGAAGCCCTTCTTGATGTGTGCGCTCACGCCTGCCACGATCATCACCGAGAGGGCGATCGCTGAGGCGAGCGGGGTCGCCAGGCCGAGCGCCAGCAACAGCCCCGCTCCCGTCTCCGCCAGCCCCGCGAACAGCGCGGCCCGCCGGCCGGGAACGAAGCCCAGCTGCTCGAGGAAGCTCCCCGTGCCCGTCAACCCGTAACCGCCGAACCAGCCAAACAGCTTCTGCGTGCCGTGCGCCGCCAGCGTCAGGCCGACGACGAGCCGCAGGATCAGCAGTCCGATACTCATATGCTGTTTTCCCCATCGCTTTCTAGTGGAATGTCACTATCTAACAGGAAGGAATGGTAGACATTGTGCTTCCCTGCGTCAAGGGGCTATCCTTTGGGAAGCGACGGCCTTATAGTAGGGCATGACAAAGCGGGTGGATTCTCAGTGCCGCTCGTTCCAGACAGCCATCGAGGTCCTGGGGCGGCCGTGGAATGCGTTGATCCTCAACGTGCTGCAGGAAGGGCCGTTGCGCTTCAGCGAGCTGTCCGGGCGCGCCAAGGGACCGGGCGACAAGGTCCTCTCGGCACGCTTGAAAGATCTGGAAGCGCGCGGGCTGTTAGAGCGTCACGTCGATGCAGGCCCGCCCGTGCGGGTGTCATACGAGCTGACGCGCAGCGGATGCACGTTTCGGGAACTGGCCGAAGCGATCGAACGTTGGGGCCGTGAGCTCGTCTAACCGATCCCTACACTTTTCACTACACTTCCGAATTGAGCGTGATGGACGTGGCAGGTAACGACGTAATACAGGTTGGCATCGACAGCTTTGCAGCGGCATACGACGAGGCGAGCCTGGCGGTCAGCACGTCGGACCGCGTGCGCAACCTGGTCGAGCAGATCGAGCATGCCGATCAGGTAGGGCTCGACGTCTTTGGAGTTGGAGAGCATCACCGGCGGGATTACCTCGACTCCGCCCCGGCGATGATTCTCGCCGCAGCGGCGGCGCGAACGCGGCAGATTCGCCTCACCAGTGCCGTCACCGTCTTGAGCGCGGCGGACCCGGTGCGGGTGTTCCAGCAGTTCGCGACGCTCGATCTATTGTCGCAGGGACGCGCCGAGATGGTCGTGGGCCGCGGCTCGTTCATCGACGCGTTCCCGCTGTTCGGCCTGCGGCTCGAGGACTACGACTCGCTGTTTGCGGAGAAGCTCGATCTCCTGCTCAAGATCCGCGAGAACGAGCACGTGCGTTGGTCCGGCAAACATCGGCCGGGGCTGACCGGTCAGGGCGTATACCCGAGGCCCGTACAAGACCCGCTACCGATCTGGTTGGGTGTCGGCGGAACGCCGGAATCGTTCGTCCGCGCCGGCATGCTGGGGCTGCCGTTGATGGTCGCGATCATCGGCGGTGAAACGCGCCGCTTCCGCCCGCTCATCGATCTGTATCGCGAGGCCGGTGAGCGCGCCGGACATCCGCGCGAGCAACTGAAGGTCGGCGTTCACTCCCTCGGCTACGTCGCCGCCAGGACACAGGAAGCCGCGGATGACTTCTTCCCGGGGTATGCTCGCGCCGTCGACTCCGTCTCGCGGGAGCGCGGCTGGCCACCCATGACGCGGGCGAGCTTCGACGCGCAGCGCGGGCCATACGGCGCGCTGCTGATCGGCGATCCCGACGAAGTGGTGGACAAGATCGTGCGACACAGTGAAGCGTTAGGTGGGATCTCCCGGATCACGTTCCAGATGAACGCCTCTTCCCTCCCCCACGCCAAGCTCATGCGTGCCATCGAGACGCTCGGCACGCAGGTCGCACCCGCAGTGCGTCAGGCATTGGCACTGGAGAGCGCATGAGTAAGCGATCGAATGACCGCGACGCGACGTTGACCATCCCCGTGGGGCCGAAGGATCATGTCAAAGGCCCCGAGAATGCACCGCTTACGCTGGTCGAGTACGGGGACTTCCAGTGCCCGTATTGCCGGGAGGCATACCCGATCGTGCAGCAGATCCAGGAGCGGCTCGGCGCGCGGCTGCGCTTCGGGTTCCGGAATTTCCCACTCACGCGCATCCACCAGTTCGCGCAGCACGCGGCCGAAACGGCAGAAGCGGCCGCGGCGCAGGGCGCGTTCTGGCAGATGCACGATCGCCTGTTCGAGCGGCAGTTCGCGTTGGAAGACGAGAATCTGCTCGAGTACGCCCGCGACCTGGGCCTTGACGCCGACCGGCTGGGCGGCGAGCTGGCCGCCGGGACCTATCGCAACCGCGTGCGCGATGACTTCATGAGCGGCGTAAAGAGCGGCGTGAACGGCACGCCGACGTTCTTCATCAACGGCGTGCGGCACGAGGGCGGTTATGACGTCGAGACGCTACTCGGCGCGCTCGAGGCGGCCCGGGAGCGGTAGAGCATCGCGCTAGTGAATCGCGAACATGAGGCCGAGCTGCGGCTCCCAGTCGGTGGACTTTGAGAACAGCCCGACCGCATTGGCGAATTTCACGTAGACGGCGTCGCGCACCCGCCAACCGGCGGCCGACACGAGGACGAACTCATCGGGCGCGCCGCTCTCTCCCCCCTCGATCGCCAGAAATAGCCGCCAGGTGCGCGACACCTGGCGCAGATACTCGATGGAGGTCTCTCCCAGATCCCAGTGCGTGTCGCCGTGATTGTACTCGATGGTCGTGCGAAACGTCATCGTGCCCCAGCGGTAGCCGTGAGTCGCGCCGATCTCGCCTTTGACGTCCCACCGAGGTTCGCCGATGAGCACGCGGTGCCGATAGGACGGTGGGAGTATCTCGATGCCGGCAAAGAACTCAGGACGGCGCCCCCGCTCCCGACCCAGCCGCATGCGCACCTGGCCCGAGAAGTCGGCGATGCCCGATTCGTTGATGCGGGCGGGGGTCGCCGACGTATCGCTCGGAGATTTCTCGAAATGGGCGCGGATGTCGGAGCTTTCGAGCTCCACGGCAAGCCAATCGGTGATGCCGTACGCGACGAACAGCTGCTCCGCGGTGCTCGAGTAGCGGCCGCGGAAATCTTCCTGGAGACCGTAGCCGAGCGACGCGGGCTGATACTCGAAGTTGTGGTCGTGGGTATACGCGGCGAACGGGAAGACGAGCAGCTGATGCCTGGCGACGAACGTCTCGAACATCGAGGTGCGGCTACCGCGGCTCGAGTCCGGTACCTGGCCCCACGCCCTGGCGGAGGCTGTCAGCGAGAGGATGACGAGGAAACGCGCGCGCATGTTAATTCAGTCGTCGAAGCAGCCGATGATGGAGCCGAGCCCCGCGGCGACCGGCCAAAAGATAACGACGCCGAAAACCCGTACCTGCCGTGCCACGGGTCCACCTGCGGTACGATGGCCAGGTGTCGCTCATTGTAGCGTCGCGCCGACGCCGGTGCCGTCGCGATATCGTAGATGGCC